>Ga0310121_10002631_pt1 | contig 16892 bp, 13 predicted proteins | sample CB27_Tmax_986_MG_FD_203504 | JGI IMG/M metagenome (GOLD analysis project Ga0310121, IMG submission 203504) | Marine microbial communities from Western Arctic Ocean, Canada - CB27_Tmax_986 | ecosystem: Environmental > Aquatic > Marine > Oceanic | place: Canada: Western Arctic Ocean | collected...
GAAGTAGCCTATCTGTTGCTCTATGGGGAGCTCCCGAACGCCAAGACACTGGCCACGTACCGACGACAACTAAAAGAGTTGAGAGAGGTCCCAGCCGTGCTCCGAGAAGTCCTTGAGCGAATCCCAGCTAACACCCATCCGATGGACGTCATGCGAACGGGCTGCTCTATGCTGGGGGCCCTTGAGCCGGAACGAGACTTTTCAATGCAACTGGATGCTGCAAACCGGATCATTGCGATTTTCCCCGGCATACTCCTGTACTGGCATCACTTCGCTTCCCGTGGAGAGCGCATCGAGACGGTAACGGACCAAGAAAGCCTCGCCGGGCATTTTCTACACCTACTCCACGGCACGAGCCCCAGCGCACTGCACGAGCGCGGGATGGATGTGTCCTTGATCCTCTATGCCGAGCACGAATTCAATGCCTCTACATTTACGGCTCGGGTCTGTGCCGCAACCCTTTCGGATCTTCATTCAGCAGTGACCGGCGCCATCGGTACGCTTCGCGGCCCCCTTCATGGGGGTGCAAACGAGGCTGCCATGGACCTGATCCAGCAATTTTCAGACGCAGACGCTGCGACGAGTGGCGTCAAGACGATGCTCGAGCGTAAAGAAAAGATTATGGGGTTCGGTCACGCCGTGTACCGTGAGTCCGATCCCCGCAATCAGGTAATCAAGGCTTGGTCCGAGAAGCTCTCAGCGGACGTTGGTGACACGGTAGTGTATCCGGTCTCGGTAGCTATCGAGACCTTGATGTGGAAGGAGAAAAAGCTCTTTCCGAACCTGGACTTTTTCAGCGCTTCCGCCTACCGCCTCATGGGGATACCGACGAAATTGTTCACGCCGATCTTCGTCTGCTCACGGATCAGCGGCTGGGCCGCGCACATAATTGAGCAACGCATCAATAACAAACTCATCCGACCTGCAGCGGACTACACAGGGCCCGAGCCTCGACCCTACTCAACGCTTGCCGACCGGAAATAGCGGAAATGGCTAGTCGCCAAGCCCAGATGTCTCACCAGAACTTCGGATGATAGCGCGGGCCAGCGTTGTCTTGAGAAATAGCTAGACTAGGTCCTGTGTCTCGGGAAAAGACGCTCGGCGTTCCCCCTGTCTAGCGCATAAAGCTCATCGGCTGACAAACCCAGGGCCGGAATGTGCCGGGTGGTCACCTCGTGCGGCTCGACAGGATAATCGGTACCGAACAACAACCTCGTTGGACCGGAAAATTCCAATGCAGTTTTGACTACCCACGGGAAACTCGCATGCCCGATCTCCAGATAAAGTCGCCTCATCTTATCGAGCGCACCATGAGGATATAGGTCCGGTCGGTCCTCGGGCACGCGATCTTGTATCCTCCCCGCTAACGCGGGCACCGTGCCTCCACTGTGGGCTACGATGAAATTGATGTCCGGATAATTTGTCATCACACCATTCCACAACAGGCTCAACACAGCTCGGTTCACGTCATTGTCGAACTCCGAGACATTGTTGGGCACACCCGGTGGATTCATGCAGCAGAATGGTGTCGTGTTCGGGTGCAGGAACACCGTCGTCTTACGCCGGTTGAGCTCCTCAAACACCGGCATCTGAGAGGGGTCGCCCGGCCACATCCGGGCAGCGCTGCTCTGCAGCGTCACGCCGTCTGCTCCCAGCGTGTCGAATGCGTACTCGATCTCAGCAAGGCTGCCGTCGTTGTCCGCCAGCGGCACGGCGGCAAAGAGTCCGAAGCGTCCAGGGTGTTGCTCAGCCAGCGTCGCAACGTACTCGTTGACCCGCCGGGCGAGATCACGGGCCTGCCGCGTCCCGTCATTCAGCGGCTCCGGGAAGGAGACCCCCGACAGAATGGCCGTGGCGACGTTGTGTCTGTCCATGTCTCCGAGCGCGATCTCTGGTGACCAACTCCAGGACGGGCCCTCCCGGAACGGCGGCACGTAGTGATGGTGCACGTCGATGCGCCCCTGATGATTGATAGCGGTCTGAGCCAACAAACGACCCGCCGGACTTAACGCACCGCCAAACGTGAGGCCTGCGCAGGCCGCGTCCCTCAAGAACCGCCTTCGGTCCATGTGTCTCCTCCCCTTTACTAACAAAGGTAATCGGCGCCTCAGCATCACCCATTCTTCTTGGATTCAGGCTCTCGAAGGAGAGTAACGCCGGCGTCGAGAGCGGGCAAGCAACCGGAGCCACCCCGGCACAACGCAAGACACCGGCGGGTGGTCCAGAATCATTTGGTCAAGGAGCAAGGTAGAATCGTCCCACAAAAGAATCAGAAGGCACGGAACCGGATGGTTTGGTACGCACTAGCAAGCTATCGACGAAACGACGAAATTCTCTCGGCTTTAGTGTTGGGAGAGCGTTTGTTTGCCCTTGAATCAGCCGCAACTGCGCTGTCGATCACGGCCGACTGGGTGCACGCAAGCATCGATGAACTGCTCCAACACTGGATGGGTGTCCGGCCGAAACTGGATGAACTGGCACAAACCGCTGCTAACGCGATCGATACACTCGAAGCACTGGAGCTAGGACCCAACGATATTGCGCCACCGCTGCGACCGCCCCGGGTCTTCTGCGCCGCGGCCAATTACTCCAGGCACGCACGCGAGATGGGCACGGTCTTAGCCGAAAAGGCTGAGCGCCATCCGTATATGTTCATGAAACCGGATTCGGCAATCATTGGACACAACGACACCGTCATCCTGCCCAACCTCTCATCTCAGGTGGACTGGGAAATCGAGCTCGCAGCAGTCATCGGGAAAACCGCCCGATATGTATCGGCGGACGAGGGGCTTGACTACGTCGCTGGCTACAGCGTCATCAACGATATATCGGCCCGTGACCTCAACGTCCGGGATGACTATCCGTTCAAGATGGACTGGTTTCAAGGCAAGTGTTTCGATACGTTCGCACCGCTCGGTCCCTGGCTGGTTCCGACTAGTTGTATCGATGATCCCTATGCCCTCGACATGCGCCTAACCGTCAATGACGAGCCCATGCAGGAAGAAGTCACCGGAGCGATGATCTTCAACATCGGCGAGCAGATCGAGTACCTCTCGTCGATCCTAACGTTGCGACCAGGTGATGTCATTGCCACGGGAACCCCTACTGGCGTCGGGATGTCTCGGGGCATTTTTCTAAAGCCCGGCGACGTCATGGAGGCTACCATCACCCGGATCGGGTGCCTGAGCAACCCTGTTAGTGCCGAAGAGGCCGCTACTGTTAAAGAGGAAAGTTGAATGACCGAGCACGTGCGTCTTGACGAACGACTAGAGTACTCCCCGATTATCGATCGGCCCGTTCTCAAGCTCCCGGATGAAGGCCGCATGATCGTGTGGACAATCGTCAATGTCGAGGTCTGGGACAGCACCAGGGCTCAGCCACGCACGGTCATCACTCCGCCCGCGGGAGGATCGCCGATTCCCGATGTGCCGAACTGGGCATGGCACGAGTATGGCAACCGGGTGGGCTTCTGGCGGCTCAAAGAGGTGCTCGACAGGTTCGACGTACCTACAACATTGGCCTTGAACGGGAGTGTCTGTGCCGAGTACCCCCGCATCGCGGAGGAAGCCCTAAAGGCAGGCTGGGAATTCATGGGACACGGGTTCTCCCAGCTGAGCATGCAGAAGGTCGAAGACGAGCGAGAAGACATTCAGAAGACCCGAGATATCATCAAGAGTTTCACCGGCAAACAGCCACGCGGCTGGTTGGGCCCCGCACTCATGGAGACCTACGAAACCGTGGACGTGCTCAAAGAGGAGGGCTTCGAGTACGTGTCCGACTGGGTACTGGACGATCAGCCCGTAGAGCTAAAGACGCGCGCTGGGCCACTAGTGAATATTCCTTATACCCAAGAAAACAACGATGTCGCTATGATGCTCATTCAACATCACAAGGCGTCAGAGTATACGGACCGTGCGTTGGATCAATTGGAGACCTTGTACGAGGAGTCGCTCAACCAGCCCCGTGTCATGGCACTATCGTGCCACCCCTACATCTTCGGCGTACCCCACCGCATCAAGTATTTCAGAAAAATCTTCGAGGCTATTCGCCGAAAGCCCGGGGTTGTGTTTATGACCGGTTCGCAGATACTCGATTGGTACCTGAGCCAGAGGTAGCACACCCATGAAAAAGCCGATTCCAGTCCAGCCGATGATCGTTGCGCTGTTTCTCGTTTCGCTCTGCTTCGAGACAGTGGGCTCGACCGCATCGGCCCAGGTTACGATGAAAATGGGGCACGTCGTGCCGAGCGAAACACCTCGCGGACAAGGCGCGACCGAAATGGCACGCCTCATCACCGAGGATGCCCGCTGCGACATCAGGGCACGAATCTATCCGTCTGCCCAGTTGGGCGGAGACACCGATCTAATCGAGGGGTTGCAGATCGGTTCTATCGAGATGGTGAGTCTGCCGGCTTCGTTTCTGGTCGGATTTCAACCGCTCATCGGAATTCTGGATTTCCCCTTCTTCTTCCCACCGGAGTGGCCGGATCTGGAGCAGGTACACAGGAGCAACGCCATGCGGATGCTTCTCGATACAACGGACGAGAAAGGGTTCGTGTCGCTCGCCATCTGGCACACGGGGTACAAGGTCTGGACGAGCAACCAGCTCTCGCTCCACCGGCTGGAGAACTATGAAGGACTCAAAGTGCGAGTCATGCCGTCCGCTATCTTGAAAGAACAGAGCCGACTGTTTGGGTTGACTCCGGTCGGCATGCCATTCTCAGAGGTTTATAGCGCTTTGCAAACGGGTGCCATCGATGCTCAGGATAACCCTATCACCCTGAACTTCTTCATGAAGTTTCACGAAGTCCAGGACTTCGCAGCGCTGACCAATCATGGAACGCTGGATCAGGTGATCATGGTCTCCAAGGCTTGGTGGGACAGGCGGACCGGACCCTGCCAGGATGCAATCCGCGAGGCCGTAGATGTGGGCGCTAGGATAACGGCGGAGTTGACCAACTCCATCATCACCTCGGCGGCCTTACCCGCGTACGAAGCGCGGGGCCTCGAAATCACTCGCCCCACGGACGAGGAGTGGGATGAGATGCGCGCAGCCATACTGCCGGGCATCGAAGCTTTATACATCCGAGACAACGGCGCTCGAGGGCAGGCCATTCTCGATGCCTTCAAAGCTGAGATCGCCCGCTATGAAAGATGACGACTGAGCGTCGAGTTCTTTAACCCATATCTGAAATAGAGGAAGACGTGCGCGAGATCGTTGACAGATTTGAGAGCCTGCTCGGCGCGATAGACGGTCTAGTGAGATGGGTGGTCATCGCCGCCCTGCTTCTAATGACAGCCGTGCTGTTCTTGAACTCTATTGGTCGGAGCGTGCTGAACATCTCCTTTGTCGGCGGACCGGCGTTGGGGCGTCTGCTGGTCATCTGGCTGACCTTCCTCGGCGCCTATTTGGCCGTACGCTCGGGCAGACATATCACCGTGGACGTGTTGCAGCGTCTGCTGACCCCTCACGCAATCAAGCGACTCTCCATCTCCACTGGGCTCTTCGGCACCGCGACGACCGCCTACATCGCGTGGCTGAGCGCTAACTTCACTTTGACGCGATTTAGTGCCGGACAGATGGACCCGATGCTCGAGATTCCAACCGGTCTCTTCTACCTGCCGGTCCCAATCGGGGGATTTCTCATGGCACTTGCATTTTTACAAGTGGCCTTGAGGGGCATGCTCGAAGGGGGAACGCCTCCTTCGGAACCCGGACGAGGGGACTCCTGAACGTGGCCGTTCTACTCTTCGCATCATTGGCTTTGTTCCTACTGCTGATCTCCGCTCCAGTGTTCATCGCGATTCTTGCGCCTACTCTGCTGACGTTCGAGCTGTTCGGACCGCCCATTCCAACCATGGCGCTAACCCAGCAAATGATGCAGGGGATAAACAAGTTCAGCTTGCTGGCCATTCCGCTTTTCATGTTCTCTGCCGACATCATCTCCAGAGGCGAGATTGGCAACCGCCTGCTGCGCCTCGTCGAAACTACCGTTGGGCACTTGACCGGCGGGGTCGCGATCACCACGGCCATTACCTGCGCGCTATTCGGCGCGGTTTCGGGGATCGGGACGGCGGCTATCGTCAGCATTGGCCCGATCGTCTATCCGGTGTTGTTGAAACAAGGGTATGGTCGTGGCTTCTCCGCGGGGCTCATACTCGCGGCATCGACGCTTGCGATGCTCGTGCCGCCGAGCGTCTCAATGATTCTCTACTCCCTGTCCACCAACAGCTCCGTCGGTGGCGTCTTCCTGTCCGGGTTGAGCGCCGGCGCGGTCTTCTTAGTGCTCCTGATGCTCTACTGTTACATGTACGCGAGAATCAGACAGACCGAACGCCACTCCAAAGCGTCCTGGCGGGAACGATTCGTTAGCCTGAAAGAATCAGGTTGGTCGCTGGGCTTGCCGTTGATCATCTTCGGAGGGATCTATGCCGGCACCTTCACACCAACTGAGGCGGCGTCCGGCGCGTGCGTCTACTCAATATTCGTGGAGACATGCATCTACCGAAAGCTCAAGTTTCGAGACCTCTTCAACGTGACGGAGAAATCGGCGATCCTTATCGCTTCACTGCTGATCCTGCTGACAGCTGGCTCCGCCCTAGCCTACTTCATGGCGCTTCAAGATATTCCTCAGTTGATCTCAGGGTTCATGGAGGGAAGCTCCGCAACCCAGGTGCTCCTGTCCATCAACGTCGTATTCCTGGTCGCCGGAATGTTCGTAGACCCGAACTCCGTGATAATCGTGTTGACGCCCTTGTTCGCGCCCATCGCTCAGGCCGTGGCGATCGATCCGCTGCATCTCGGCGCGGTGGTCGTGCTGAACGTTGCGATCGGAATGATGACACCACCCTTCGGGTTGAATCTCTTCATCGGTATGGCCACGTTCAGGGTGCCTTTCCTGGAGCTCTGCCGCGGCGTACTCCCCTATATCGGCATAGCCCTATCGGCACTCATCCTGGTCACTTACCTGCCGGTATTGACGACATGGTTACCACGATGGGTTGGCCTCTAAGACGCTGACCCAGCTGCGACGTCATGCCGCAGGCTGCGCCTTACTGCAGTGGGATCACACGCGAGGCAACTATCTAGGGAGAATAGAACCGACCAGGCTCAACTCGCCCGCAGTCATACGCTCCACCACGATGATCTCCCCCTCCGCGACAGGGCGCCCGATCAACGCACCGATGTTGATTGCGTGAGTTACGAGAAGCGTCGGTCCGCTCAGGTCCTGCTCGCCGATCCAGCTTTTCAGGCTTCTCGTCATCTCAGTACGCTCCGAGGGGTAGGAGACCAGTGAGTTCAGGAATGGAAGTTCCTCAACGTCCCCTAGCGAGAGTAACCGCGCCGTATCGAGACACCGACACCACTGGCTCGATACCAAACGTGCCTCCGCAAGCCCGCTCACCCGCAGATGTATTCCGATCTCGCTAGCCTGCATTCTCCCTCCGTCCGACAGGTTACGCTGCGTAGAGCAGTCATCGATTCGAAGATTCGGAGGATCTCCTGTACCCGGTGCGATTGCATGGCGCATGAGGGCAATGTGCTCGCCCGACTGCAGAGCAGCAACGAGATCAGCATCATCCGCCCACGCACCGAAAGCGATGACCAGAGTACCCAGAAGAACACTTAGTCGGGCGATGAGTCCGATTCCTTTGATCTTAGCCATCTGTTATCCCCTCCCCCGCGAGCACACTAAAGGCCTACCAGCCCGAGCAGCTCTCGACTGTATTGAGCTCGCGCCTCATCGTAGATCGGGCTCACCGCATCGACGAATGCTTGAACTTCTTCGGGCGTAAGCTCAATGATTTCTCCGCCTATCTCCCGAATCGCGGCCGCGGCGGCCTCCTCCTCTCCATCCTTCAAGCCGCGTTGGAACTCGACAGCGTCACTGACGGCCGCCTGCATCTCGAGTTGCAGTTCCTCGGGCCAAGATTCGAACGTCGGACGGTGCAGGAAGATCGGGCGCGAGATATAAAAATGATTACTAGCCGTGTGGAATTGGTGGAAGTTGTGCACGCCGTAGGTCACCGTGTTGGCAAATGGATTCTCCTGCGCGTCCAGCGTGCCAGCCTTGACCCGTTCGATGGCTTCAGAGAGATCCATGATCTCGGGCTGGGTCCCGAGGAGCTCAAACGTGCGCGCGTGTACTTGACTCGGCAATACGCGGATTCTCAAGTCCGCTAGATCCGCAGGCGTCCGCACGGGTCTGACGAGATTCGAGATGTGCCTCAATCCATTCTCGAACCAGCCAAGTATCCGGTAATCGGTCTCGGCCTCGACTCTGGCGGTGAGAAGCTCTCCGAGCCGCCCGTCCATAGCAGTGCGAGCGCTGATGTTATCCGAGAAGAGGAACGGGAGATCCACTATCCCAAGCTCGGGGACTCGATCGGTTAGGTAGCTGCTGGACTGGTAGCCGAGCGTCAGCACACCGTCTTCTACAAGCCACAGGATATCGAGCCCGCGATACCCCAAGTCTAGGATGTTATAGACGTACTTAATGTCGACCTGGTCACCGAAGCGCGCCTCGAGCCGGTCACCTATCCTCTTCAGTGCGAGGCTGAAGCTCGTGGTGGGCGGCCCGTACCCGGACATGAGGATGCGATGAGGCCCGGTGCCGCCTCGCGCCGCCTGGCCGTGGGCGGCCGTCACTGCAAAGCCACTCATTCCGGCACCTGCGCCAAGCAGTGCGGACGCCTGAAGAAATCGTCGTCTTGACATAAATCCCTCCTGAAGAGCGGTAGAGGGACTTCCGCACGTCTCCCCTCCGGCTTTCCTGTTGCCGTCCCGGAGCAACCCCCGACCGGGAATTCGTCCGCGCTATTCGAGATTAAGCTCCGGGATATCCTCAAGGGCCGGCGGCTCGGGAATAGACCGCACGAATTCCCAGATTAGCCGAAGGTTCTCATCACTCAGCACATTCGGCGAGTAAGCGGGCATCAAATTCGTGTGCCGCACCAGTTGCGAGAATGCTTCGAACGGATAGAGCATGGGCGTGATCCGCACGCCGGCCCCCCCTCCCTGTCCCTCATAGCCGTGGCACTGCCAGCACTGGTGGCTCTCGAACAGCGCCCGACCTTCCTCGGCAGTATCCTGCGCCATGCTCGCATCGAACCAAAGCGATAGCGCCACCAAGGCAAAAGGGTACAAAGCCCTCGGAATAATCATCTGAGACTCTCCCTATCGCGGCTGAGTCCGAACGTGCACGAACGCGGGCTCGCCCGAGTCCACGACGTCGAGCGCCCGAGCAATTGCTGGCCCCACATCCTTGGGATCCGTGTAGGGTCCCTCCGACCACACGCCCATACCTTCGACGATCTTGGCGAGGTCGATGTCCGGATTACGCAGTTCGTTACCGATCCAGGAGCTTCCGTCGATCCCCCGCTGTCTACGGGCGGACATGCGTTGAAGATGCATAAACTCCTGGTGATAACCCTGGTTATCGTGCGTCACCGTGAGCATCGGGATACCGTGATGGGCGGCAGTCCAGAACGTGCCGGGCACATACATCATGTCGCCGTCACGCTGCACGTTGATGGCTAATCGCCCCTCAGGACGATGTGCCAGTGCCGCACCCAACGCAGATGGGGCCCCGTAGCCGAGGCCAGCGCCACCCGAACGGCCAATCCACTGATAATGTTTGTCTATCGGCCACAGTCGGCGTGCCCAACGACTCTGCTGGTTATCATCGGACACTAGCGCCCAGTCCCTATCCTTAACGACATTCCACAGCTCAGCATAGAGCCGGGCCGTGCTTACTGGACTCGCGTTCCACGCGTACCGCGCGGCATCGACCGCCTGCTCACGGGCCCTGAGGTGTGCGGCGCGCCAGCGCTCCTCCCGCTCGCCGTTCGAAGAACGTCGGGAGCGGGACATCGCCGACTGCACGGCCTCGGTCAGCACCGGCAACGTTGTCTGAGCGTCGCCCGAGATTGACAGGTCTGCAGCGTAATAGCGTTGGAAGCTCTGATAGTTCGATCTCCAGAACAACTCCTTCGTTCCGATGTCGATCACGCGGGCGTCGGGCCGAGCCTTTCTCAGCTCGTCCTTATGCACTCTGTCGCGTAGCGAGTTGATCGTCCCCCAGGTGTCGTAGAGCTCCAACCCAAGTATCAAGTCTGCCTGCGCGATGACGCTCGCACCCTGGGAGAGGTGGTGGTTATTCGGAAAGTTTGTTCGCCCGTATTGGTTCACGACGGGCGCCTGCAGCGCCTCGGCCAGCGCGATCAAACGCTCCATGCCTTCCTGATCGTGAGACATCAGGTCGACTACGATTACCGGGTTCTCGGCTTCCACCAGCCAATCGGCCGCCTCCCGGACAGCAGCCCAGTCACCGCTCGGAGGTTGCGTTGGCGTCATGGCGGGCATCATAAGTTGCTGGTCACCGACCTCCATCTCCTGCAGATGACCGTCTAAGGTGATTGCCACCGGACCCATAGGCGGTGTCATGGCAATCTTGTAGGCGCGAGCCATGGATTCGGCGAAATGCGGCAGGGAGACCGGGTTGTCGTCCCACTTGATGTAGTCCCGCACGACCCTTATGCAATCCTGCGCCGAGTGCGACCACTCCACGCCCGGACGCCTATCTTGGACGTCCAGATGGTTGCCGGCGAGGATCACCATGGGTGCCCGATCGCACCAGGCGTTGTAGACCGCCATGGCGGCGTGTTGGAGCCCCACGGTGCCGTGCGCGAGCATGGCCAGGGGCCGGCCCGTGACCTTGTAGTAACCGTGGTTCATAGCTGTGGCGATCTCTTCATGGCTCGCCTCAATCAGCTCGGGCGCCTGGTTGCCCCCGTAGTTCACGATGGACTCGTGGATGCCTCTAAAACTCGAACCCGGATTCGTAGTGATGTAGTCGAAGCCCAGGTGCTTCAGGATATCCACCATGAAGTCGGAACCTGGATTCTTTACGAAGTACTCCTGGGCTTCTTCTGAGCTATACCCAGCCGGAGTGTCGTCTTCCATCGACTGCTGCATGGCGCTAGGCGGGGCCAACGCGGCCACCCGAGTCTGGGCGAACTCCTGCGTAAGGGCTTTCTCGGACGTGCCGAGAGAGGCGGCCGCGAGTCCTGCAGCCGTGGCGGAGGAAAGAAAGTCTCTACGACTGACGCCGTCGCCTGCGTCTTCTTTCTGGACCGTATCAGGGTTAGATTTGTCTTCCGACTTCATGCTTCTGACCTCCGTTTAGGCGAGCCCCACGGTACGCTCACGGGCGACCGTTATAGGTACAGAGCATAGAACTTGAGCGGTCTCAATACCACCACTTTTCGTGCGCCGCTGACCTATCAATCGACTTCTTTAGCTCGCTGGAGATAGCTGAGATCGAGGTAGGGTGCGGGGTCCGAGAGCCGCTTGGGTGGCGTCGCATAACGGCTCCTCAGGCTGAGGACCGTTTCGATACCTGCGGTGTCAACCTCACCTCCCGGAGTAAGGCCAGTGGCCGGGTTCAGGAGCTTTGTCACCACCGCATCAGCTACACCGGGCTTGATGGCAGGCATATTGGCCAAGAGGATCTCTTTCGCAGCTTCATAGTTGTCGGGTGTCAGCGTCCAATCCAGCCCGGCCAGATAGCCCCGGATAAAGGCGTCGACCGAGTCAGGGTACTCTACCGCCCAGGCACGCCCTGCAGCGAACACGCCCCCCTGGTAACTCGGAACCGTCTCGAGGCTGGTCTGCAGCACGTTGAATCCGTTGGCGATAGCTATACTGGTGAACGGTTCGATCGTCAGGGTCCCTGCATGCTCTCCAGACTTCACGGATTCCCAGCGTTTTGGCGTCGCGCCGACCGGAGCGAGCTCGCAGACGTCCGTTGAGAGGCCGGCTTTCTCGAGCATGTCGTAGAGCACGAACGCGAAACCGGTGGTGAGTGCGTCCAGAGCAATCGAGCGCCCACGCAAATCAGCGTAAGTTTCTATGTTCGGTGCCACCACGAACGAAAGCTCGATACGCGTCGCGCCCATAAAGGCGAATAGATCGGGGGGCTCCGCCAGCTGCACGGCCCCCTGACCCTCACGGTAGGCGACCACGTTGTCGAAAGCCGTGCCAGCGATCTGAAATTCGCCGTTTACCAGGTTCTCGATTTGATAAATCGAGCTCGGCGTCGTTTCAAGTCGCACATCGATACCGGCGGCAGCGAACAATCCAAATTCGAGTGCCGCGAAAATCGGCAGATTCGGAGCGCCCGGAAAACAGATCAAATCGACTTTGCCATCCCTGCTCACGTGCCACGCTCTCCATCGGCGCCCTGAGCATCTCGAATGGCAGTCCAAACACGAAACGGCGTCGCCGGCATCTCGATGTCTCGAACGTCGTACTCCTTGAGCGCGTCAACGATGGCGTTAATGATCACCGCAAGCGCCGGCGTCGTCGGACCCTCACCCCCTGATTTAATACCCAATGGATTGGTCGGAGAGAGTACTTCATTGAACGCGGTATAAAACATGGGCAGTTCGTCCGCGCGGGGCAGCGTGTAGTCCATCAGCGATCCACAGATTGGCTGACCGGATTCGGACTCAATGACACACTGCTCCCAGAGCGCCTCCCCAACACCCGTCGCAATGGAGCCATGGGTCTGCCCCTTGACGATCAGTGGGTTGATGACGCGCCCGACATCGTCCACCGCGGCGTAACGCTTGATCTCTACGAAACCTGTCTCTGGATCGACCTCCAGCTCGCATGCCGCGCACCCGTTCGGGAATACGGCAAGGTCCATCTCGTTCTCACGCGTGACTGCCAATCCGTCTGAAAGGTCCTCGGGCAAGTCCAGTGCCCGTATTTCGTCTGCCAGTTCGAACCAGCCGGCGGTGCGCTCCTGTCCAGCAGCGCCGAACACACCATCAGAGAACTGAACGTGCGCCACTTCTACATCGAACAAAAGAGCGGCAATTCGTTTGGCTTTCTCGATAAGATCCTGGCAGCCAAGATAGATGACCGTACCGGCCTGGCGCATGGAGCGCCCCGAATGCGATCCGCCACCTGATTTGACAATATCGGTATCACCGATGACGATTTCAACCAAATCCACCGGGAGGCAGAGAAAATCTGCCGCAACCTGAGCGAAGCTGGTTTCCTGCCCCTGTCCGGTCGGCTGCGTTCCGATGACTACCTCAACAACGCCCTGCTCTCGCACCGTGATGTCGGTTCGCTCCATGGGTGCACCGATAGAGGACTCCACATAGTTCGCGAGCCCACGACCCAAACGCTTTCCGCGGGCGCGCGCCGCCTCGGCCCTTTCGGGAAAGCCTGACCAGTCGATGAGTTCCAGCGCGATGTCCATGCTCTTCTCATAGTCTCCGCTGTCATACGTCATACCGAGTGGATTCGTATACGGCATGGCGCCGGTCGGGATCAGATTCTTGCGTCGTAGTTCAATAGGATCGAAGCTGAACTCGTGCGCCGCCGTGTCGATCAGACGCTCCAGCGCGTGAATGACTTCAGGGCGTCCCGAGCTACGATAGGCGTTCGTGGGTGCCGTGTTCGAAAAGGCAGCTCTGGCGCGCGCCGTCGCCGCGGGAATCGCGTAGCCGCCCGTGACGAGCGCGATTCCCTTTCCGAGCGGTGAGAACGAAACGGCCCAGGCACCTACATTGCTCAGATTGGACGCTCGGAAGCCCAAGAACTGGCCATCTGAGCTCAACGCCAGTTCGACGTGGGTCTTGAGGTCGCGCGCCTGATAGTCGCTCAGGAAGGATTCCGAGCGAGAGGCCGTGAATTTAATCGGCCGGGCGAGCTTCTTCGCCGCCCACAACGTAAGGCAGAACTCCGAATACACCCGGTTCTTGGTGCCGAAGTTGCCGCCGACGTCAAGGCACAGGATCCTGAGTTTTTCTGGATCCTCCCGCAGTACCGCCGCGATCTGGTGCTTATGCCGAACGGCGCCGTTGCTGCCGGCGCAGAGGGTATACCTTTCCGTCTCGGCGTCGTAGCTTGCCAGCATCGACCTCGGCTCCAGAGGCACACCGGTGACTCTCCCGATATTGAAGTCCATCCCGATAACGTGTGCCGCCTCATCGAACGCCAAGTCCGTGGCAGCTTCATCCCCGAAAGTCGTGTCGACGCAGACATTGTCCGGGACTTCGTCCCAGACAACCGGCGCCCCAGAGCTGGCCGCTTCCTGGCTGTCGGTGACCCAAGGGATTGGCTCATACTCCACGAGCACCGCCTCACTGGCATCCAGGGCCTGCAGGCGAGTCTCGGCCACAACCAATGCAACTGGCTCGCCAACGTAACGCACAGTATCCGCAGCCATGAGCGCGTGGGGCCCGCTGAACACCTCACCGCGGTTAGTCGCCGTGAGCTTCAAGTCGGACCGGGTTGAGGGCAAGGGGCTGTGAGGCACCGTTCCCAGGCCAGCTTCCCGGCAATCTTTATCCGTCAAAATCGCGAGGACGCCCGGCATAGATTGCGCTCCAGTCAGATCAATATCGCGGATGTGGGCATGAGGGTAAATTGAACGAACCACGGCCGCATAGGCCTGCCCGGGGAGATTAAAGTCATCGCTGAAACGACCCTCACCGCAGATGAGTCTCTGATCCTCTTTGCGCCGAACCGGCTGACCGATCGATTTGAAGTTGACTCGCTCGAAGCTGGCATTCATGGAGGCAAGCTATTCATTCATCGCCCTCTACCAGTCTCGCCGGCGTCTCAGGCACCATTCCACCTCGCTTTCGCTGTTCCGTCTGAGCACCGTTCTCCGCCCAGCTCCCCTCCACAGCATTACGCGCGAAACTCTCCCATGTATCGCTCCAGTCCCCCATCGCGTAACCGAACCAAGGAACCGACGGCGACAACTCGGGCAAACCGAGTTCCTCCCAGATCGCCCGCGCGTTCTCCATATACTCCTTCTCCGGCAGCGCCAATGGCATCATCTTCTCCTTGCGTGTCGCATCCACGAGGATGCCCGACTCCTCCCCCTGGTTGCCCTTCGGGCCGTGCCCGCGCTTTCGTCCCGTCACAATCCGCAGGTCGTCCACAGGATTCATTCGGTATGCGAGAGACCAAAAAATCGCATCCGTGTTCAACGGATCAATGTCACTGCTAATTGCAATAACGATCTTTCCACACTGGGCCTGCAAGGTGGATGCCCCCTCGAGCCCACGCCAAATCTCTTCGCGAGGCGTATTGTCTTCGAATCGAAGAAAGATCACGGGCCTGATGTTCGTGAGCGGCTCGTGCATGGTGACACTGAGGATTCCCTGCACCCGCAGTTCATCTTTCAAATGGGCTAGGAACAACGGCTCATAGGCGACGCGTTTTAGAACGCTCGACTCACTTGGAGTAACCTGACTAACAATGGACGCAAAAACCGGCGAGCGTTTCCTGGTAATCGCCGTCACCTGCATCGACATATTGAAGTCTTCCAGCGCCACATAGCCGTGGCTCTCGCCAAACGGACCCTCCGGTTCTAGTAACTCCGTGTCTATGAATCCTTCAACGACGATCTCCGCATCGGCGGGCACCTCCAGATCAACGGTGACCGCCTTCACTACGCGGATGGGTGCACCCACGACACCCCCCGCGACCGCCATCTCGTCTTGACCCACGGCGAGTTTTTGCGGCCCGCTGTAGGCAACCGCGGGCGGTACGCCGATGGCGATAGCGCAGGGCATGGGTTCGCCCCGCGCCTGATACTTCTGCCAATGCAGATAACCTCCAGCCCCTCCGACTCGGGTAGCCATCCGGACGCCCAGTCTGTCGCTCGCCTTTAATGCGCCGCGATAGGTGCCCATGTTGCGGGCGCCGGTCTCGGGATCTTTCGTGATGACCAGTGTTGCGACCAAATAAGGTGCCGCATCGTAGCCCGGTGTCGAAATCGGTACAGGAAGCGTCTCGAGACCTTTCCCACTTATCAGGGCCTTACCCTCGATGACGACCTCCTGACACGGCGCTGTGTCTATTCGCATCGGCGGTATCGGGTTCGCGATGGCATGCAGCCACTTCGCCCCGATCTCCTCCACGGTCACGCCCATACCGATGGCGTAGATCTCAGGGGTCGCGGCCAGCGCGCCCACGGCCACGGGTATGTCGTATGAGCGCCCCGCGCTGTCAGTGACATTCGTAAACAGGAACGCCGTACGCTGCGATTCCAGCAATCCCCCCTGGAACTGCCACCGCACCAAAGGGTGCAACTCGGTGTCCTTATTGATCGCCCGATCTACTCTGCGCAACAGGCCGCGCGCCTCAAGCTCTGCAAGATGATCCTGGAAATCGGGATAACTGGGCTTCGACTGCCCCGCCGGATCCATGGCTTCAGTGCCACTCATCGTTCGAAAGCTGTCCTTCCTCGTCAAAAAGGGGAACAATAAACTATCCAGGACGGTACGTGCAGAAGAAGGCTGTTAGTTGCCATCAAAAAGACATTGCGTGTTAATCGTCACACTAATTATGAGTGGCGTTGGCTCGGCCCAAACAGTCGAGGACTTTTACTCCAGCCGCACCGTGACCATTCTTGTTGGATCGGGTGCCGGTGGCACGACGGATATCTCCGGCCGCGTCATCGCGGAACACCTGGAGCGTCATATACCCGGCAAGCCCTCAGTCATAGTACAGAACATGCCCGGCGGTGGCAGTGTCACGATGACCAACTACCTCGCCCGCTCAGCACCGAGAGATGGATCAGTGCTTGGTTACTCCTTGCCAGGAATCATCACGGCGCAGCTCCTGGAGCCCGGACGGACCCGATACGATGGTCGTGAGCTCAACTGGATCGGCTCGGCATTGAAATACACCGGCATCGTGTCGGTCATGAGCACGGCTCCCGCGACCACCGTCGCGGAAGCTACGAGGCGCGAACTCTTCATTGGCACGACCGGCCGTGGCTCTCCCGCACATCAGTTTCCCGCCATGGCGAAGGCGTTGCTGGGTCTGCAATTCAACATCGTCGCGGGGTACGA
>Ga0310121_10002632_pt1 | contig 16891 bp, 16 predicted proteins | sample CB27_Tmax_986_MG_FD_203504 | JGI IMG/M metagenome (GOLD analysis project Ga0310121, IMG submission 203504) | Marine microbial communities from Western Arctic Ocean, Canada - CB27_Tmax_986 | ecosystem: Environmental > Aquatic > Marine > Oceanic | place: Canada: Western Arctic Ocean | collected...
GGAAGTATAGTGCAGTCCGCGGAAATTCGAAAATTCCAAAACCCCAGAACCACTCTAAATCAACGCAAAATCAGGACTTCCAGAAGCTCCGACAGACCCTATGGGATGGCTGTGGTCCGAAAGGTCAAGCCGCGGCCCATTATCTCAGATGAGGTATTTGTGCGCCGCGCCTATGTCTCCATCGCGGGCCGCATCCCCACCGCCCAGGAGGCCGCCGCTTTCCTCGATCGCAAGGCTCCCAAGAAGCGGACCCAGTTGATCGAGAAGCTGGCGCATTCCCCGGGCTACGACAGTTCCGCCTTCAACTACTTCGCCGACCTCCTGCGGCTCCAGACCAGCCACGAACAGTACGGTCTCGGCTGGCACGTCTGGCTGCGCAAGTCCCTCGCCGAGGACAAGCCGTGGGACAAGCTCGTCATCGAGATGCTCTCGGCGAAAGGTCACGCCACCAAGAACCCGGCGGTGGGATACTATCTCCGCGACCGCGGGATGCTGCTCGATAACGTCAGCAACACTGTGCAGGTTTTTCTCGGGCACCAGATCGGCTGCGCCCAGTGCCACGACCACCCCTTCGATAAGTGGACCCAGATGGAGTACTACGAGTTGGCGGCCTTCAGTGGCGGAGTCCGTTACAACAGCCTGGAAGCGCGCCAGGCCACGGGCAAAGTCGTGGACATCATGAAGAAAAAGCACCCCGAGTTGGTGCGCGGCACCACGGGCAAGAACAAGCGCGCCCGCGGCAAGGCGCAACGGGAGGTTTACAAGAAGGCCACCCGAGAGGTGAAATACGTCTTCCGGGATTTCAAAAAGAACGAGATCACCGAGAACAATGGACAGAAGCTGAAGCTGCCCGATGACTACCAGTACGAGGATGCCGATCCCGGGGAAGAGATACCGCCTGCGACCCTCTTCGGACCAGACATCAAGGATGTAAAACCGGAGGAACGCCGGGAGGCCTTTGCGGACTGGGTGAGTTCCACCGAGAATCCCTACTTCACCAAAGTGATCGCGAACCGGCTCTGGGACCGCACCTTCGGGCACGGACTGGTCGACCCGATCGACGACTGGAACAGCAAGTCGGTGGGCTCCCATCCCGAGGTCCTGAACTACCTCGCGACAGTGATGCAGGGGGTGAACTTCCGCACCCGCGACTTTGAGCGCATCCTGTATCACACCAGGCTCTTCCAGCGGGAGGTCGCGCCGCAGGAGGCCCCCCCGGGCACCGACTACTATTTCGCAGGCCCGCAACTGCGGCGGCTCTCCGCGGAGGAACTCTACGATTCGTTTACTGTCCTCGCCTTTGGGAACACGGACGACAACATCAATACCGCCCTGGAGGAGCGGTGGAAGGAGCACCAGAAGGGCATCCGCAACCTGCTCGCCCTCCCGGCCCCGCAACTCCTCAAGGCCGGCAAGGAGGCCAAAGCTGCCGAGGAGATGAGGCGGGAGTTCCAACGAAAAAGAAGGGCGCTCAAGACCGCGGTGCAAAAGGCGATGCGGGCCGGCGACCAGGAAGAGGTGGCGCGCCTCCGGAAGCGCCAGCGCTCGCTGCGCGACGAGGCCGACGCCAGGGGCGAGAACATGACCGGCGTGATGGGGATGGCCATGAACCGCTACCCCGGCCGCAAGGCCCGGGCCGAGCACAACATGCGCGCCTCCGAACATCCCACCCCCTTCAAGGGAAATCACATCGTGCGGCAATTCGGCGGTTCGGACCGCAACACCACCGAGGCCGCGCACACCCACGCCTCCGTCCCGCAGGCCCTGACCCTGCTCAACGGCGACGTCGCCAAAAGCGCCCAGAACCGGAAATCCAAGATCTTCGAGGCCCTCGCCGAGATCACGAATCCCGAAATGCGGCTCGAGTACCTCTTCCTCGCCTTCTACGCCAGCCGGCCCACCGCGGAAGAGAAGGAGGAATTCCTTCCGCTGGCGCAGGACGCCAAGGACATCTTCACGCTGGCCCGCGCCATGTTGACTTCCAAGCGTTTCCTCTTCGTCCAGTAGCCGGCCCGCACCCATCACCAATATTTTTCGATCGACATGTCCGAGCTCAACCGACTGGACGAACTGACCCGGCGGTCCTTCATGGCCACCAACGCCAAGGCCTGCCTGGGGGTCACGATTGCGGGCCCGGCCCGGAACTTCTTCTCGCCGGCGGCCTTCGCGGCCGATCCCGGCGCCATGGCGGCGGGCGGCGGCAAGGCCAAGAGTGTCATCTACCTCTTCATGTCGGGCGGGATGACCCACCTCGACACCTTCGACCCGAAGCCCAAGGCACCCGCGGAGGTGCGCGGGCCCACCGAGTCCATCAAGACCGTGGCGGACGGAATCCAGCTCGCTCACCACTTTCCGGATCTCGCCGCCCAGGCCGACAAGATCGCCTTGATCCGCTCCATGACCTCCACGCAGGGCGCGCACGGCCCGGGCCGCTACTTCATGCGGACCGGCTATACGCAGCGGGCCTCCATCGTGCACCCTTCCGCCGGGGCTTGGGTCACGCGGCTGACGCAGCGCGTCAACCACACGCTGCCACCCTTTGTGACGGTGAGCACCGGCAACGAGCACCCCGGCGCGGGGTTTTTCGAGCCCCAGTACGCTCCCCTCCCGGTCGGCGACCCCGACGCCGGGCTCCAAAACGTAAGCCGCCTGAGCCACATCACGGAAGAGCAGTTCAACAAGCAACTGGCGCTACGCAAGCTGCTCGACAAGCAATTCGAGGAGCGCTTTCACCAGGGCCAGAAGAACGTGCGGGCCTACAATCAGGTCTTCGAAGAAGCCGTGAAGCTGATGAACAGCAAGGACCTCGAGGCCTTTGACATCCGCGAGGAGCCGCCCAAGGTGCACGAGGCCTACGGAGACGACAGCTTTGCGAAAGGCGTCCTCCTGGCCCGGCGCCTCGTGGAGCACGGGGTGCGCTTCATCGATGTCGAGTTCGGCGGCTTCGACTGGCACAACGACAACTTCAGCCAGGCCGAGCAGAAGCTACCCGTCCTCGACCAGGCTCTGGCCGCCCTTCTGGCCGACCTGGAGTCCCGCGGCCTGCTCGAAAGCACTCTTGTGGTGGTGGCCACCGAGTTCGGGCGCACCCCGAAGATCGTCCAGGAGCGTTCCGGCCGGAACCACTTCCCAAAGGCCTTCTCCTGCCTCCTCGCGGGAGGCGGGATCAAAGGAGGCCAAGTCTGGGGCAAGACGGACGAAACCGGATCGAACGTGACCGAGAACAAGGTGACGGGTCCCGGCTTCAACGCCACGATCGGATTCGCAGCGGGCGCGCCTCACGCTCTTCCCGTCATGTCGCCCAGCCGCCGACCCTTCAAGATGGGAGGACGGGATGGAGAGCCGCTGACGAAGTTGTTCTAACGCCATCACACCACGAGCCAGAGCAGCGAGCAGAGCGCCAGGCCGACCAGTGAGATCACGGTCAGGATGGGAGTCCAGGTGAGGAGGGTTTCGCGTTCGGTCATGCCAAAGTAGCGGTTGACGATCCAAAATCCGCTGTCGTTGACGTGCCCGAATCCGGTGGCGCCTGCCGCGATGGCGATGGTGACGAGCGCAAGCTGTGGCGTGGAGTACTCCCCCGCGGCAAGAAAGGGGCCGATCAAGGCCGCCCCCGTCACCATCGCAACGGTTGCGGATCCCTGGGCCACCCGGATGATGGTGGTGAGAATCCAGGCGAGGAGCAGGGGACCGAAGCCCGAGTCGCCCAGAACCGCGGCAAGGGCGTCTCCCACCCTGGTGGAAATCAGCATTTGCTTGTACACCCCGCCGGCGCCGGTGATCAGGATAATGATTCCGGCGGGCCCGAGGGACTTCGTCGCCAGCTCCATGAGGGCGTTGCCCCGCACTCCCCTCCGGATGGCCAGCACGTACATCGCGGCGCAAGTCCCAATCAGGAGCGCCATGATCGGATGCCCCAGGAGCAGCAGAATCTGCAAGGGCATCGGGGCCTCCCGCTTCAGATCCGCGAGGCGGGAATCGAAGGCTTCCTTCTTCGATTGCCCGTCAGCCAAGACGAGGTCCTCGCCAATCCCCGCCGCGATGGAACTCTCCACGATCGATCCGATCACAATGAGAAGGATGGGACCGCCAAGGATCAGCAGGATGGTCCAAATCGATGGCAGACCCAGTGCGCGATTCGGGGAGAGGTCCGCCTCCAGCGCTTCTTCCGCCTCGGCACTGGGCGGATCGATGTGGAAAGCGTTCCCCAGTTTGCGGCAGATGGGAATGGTGATCAGGGCGGTGGGCAAGCCGACGAGAATGCCCCAGAGAATCGCGTATCCGAGCGGGACCCCGAGCGCGAAGGCGACGAAGGTCGGCCCCGGAGTGGGGGGAACGAAGGCGTGCGTGACCGCCATTCCGGCGAGGAGCGGCAAAGCGAAGACGAGCACGGATTTTCCGCTCTTTCGTGCCAGGGCGTAAATGATGGGGGCCAGGATCACGACGCCCACGTCGAGAAAGACCGGGATCGAAATCAGGAAGCCCGTCAGGAGCATGGCCCAGTTGGCGCGCTTTGCTCCAAAGACCTTCAACATCCCATTGGCGAGGCTTTGCGCCCCGCCGGAGTGCTCGATCATTTGTCCGAAAATCGCCCCAAGGCCGATGATGGTCGCGATGAAGCCCAGCGCGCCGCCCATTCCCTTCTTGATCGTGTCACCGACGTCGGTGAGAGACATGGTCCCGGAGGCGATCCCCACAAAGATCGCCGCCAGCAGGAGAGTCACGAAGGCCTGGATCCTGAACTTCAGGATCAGCACGAGGATGAGCACAATGGAGAGGACCAGGACCGAGACCAGGCGAACGGTATCGAATTCGGGCTCCGCGGCGACGGCCGCTAAATAGGTGAATGCGTTGATGCCCATGGCGATTGCGGAGGGTGAGAGAGAACCCTGCCGCACCGCAAGGGGGAAAAGCAACAATCCCGCCTGGCCCGGGGCGGCGCCGTGACAAACGCGGCCCCACCGCGAACAAGTGCAACGTCGCAGAAATACCCAACCAGTCCGGCCTCACTGCGCCACACCTCGGAAACTGGAACCTCTGTCCAGGGTGAAGCGGCGCCTTGCTCTCCAGGCGAAGTCCCTTCAGGGCTGTGGCAAGAGAACCGTCTTGGAGTAACGATACGAGTTCTTGGCCAGATACTCCTCCAACTTGGTCTGGGTGAATTGGGCCTTCCGGAGGGTCGTGATCGCGTTGTCGGTCAGAACCGAAACGGTGACGTCCACTGCGACGATGCGCCCGCGGGCGTAGTCCTCCTTATCGCTTCCATCCGCCTTGATCCCTTTCCCCGTCAGGCGGAACTCCTTGACGGCCGCCTGGGCCTGCGAGGTGGAAAGAATGGGCACGCGCGCGAGTTTCCTCTCCAGGGTGTTATTCTCCTGGACCTCGGTGTACTCGATGAGAAACACGATGCTCATTTCGAAGATGTTCTCACAGACAAAGTTCCTGGATTTGTCGATGTGGTTTTCATAGGGCCGGAAGGCCTTCTCCAGATCCTCCTTTGCCAGCAGGTCCGCGAACGTGCCTTCCCCGGGGATATCGGGATTATTCTTGAGTTCCGGATCGACCAAAATCCGGTAAAGGGCAAACACGTCGTAGGGAGTGCCGTCCTTGTCCGTGATGGGGTCCTTGTAGAAGAGGCGGTACCCTACCGCGGAGACGTCGCCGCCCAGGTCGGCCGCGCTTCCGACCTTGCCGTCGTAGCGGTCGGTGGCGGCCGTGAAGAAAACGAGCCGGGCCGCGTTGGGGCTCTTGGTGTCCTGCGGTCCCGGGGCATCCCCTTCGCTTTCGGCATAAAACCACTCGAAGCCGTTGCCGCCGCGCACGACCATCGACTCAAAGTCGCGGCTGATCTGATCGAGGGCGGCCTTGGCTTGGCGGGCCGCCCGCACCTTGTTACGACTGATGCGCCAACCGTCAAGAGCCACCCCGGTGACGGTAATGAGCATGGTGAGGAGGAGGACCGTGATCCCCATCGCCACCATCAATTCGGCGAGGGTGAATCCACGGCGCTTGAGGCTGAGAGCAATTGTCATTGGTCGAAGGGGAATTAGCGTCGCACGCCGAGGTTGCGGGAAAAGAGGGGCTTCCCGAGGTTGTCGGGCCCATCGTTGGCGGCGTCGTCGAGATCGAGCTCGTTGATGTATTCGATATTATTGCTTCGCAGGGCGTAGATCACGGCGTTAAAGGCGATGACTGCCTCCGGGTACTTGTCGGCGCTGGTGATTTCCTCGCCTGCGGGGTCGTGGGGATCCTTGATCTTGCCGTGCTCTCCCTCCGTCAATTCGCCACCTTCGAAAACGAGCTGGGTCATGCGCACGTAGTAGACCTGGCCTTCCACCGCAGCCAAATCCTTCTCGAGATCCGGGTCGGAATCGCCCTTGCGGCGCACGGCGGGCTGCAGGACGAAGTCGATGCCGGACTTCCCGGGATTGGCGTCACCGCTTTGGTAAGCTTCGAGGCTTCCGTCGGTTCGAATATCGGTCGGGTCCCCGCGGTAGTTGTAGAGCAGGATCGCCTTCTCGGGCTTCCCCGAGTTCTGGATCCAGTCGAAGGCCTTCTCGAAGGAAGAAGTGGAATTCTTGTCGGTTCCCTCACGGAGGATCTGCAATTCGCGCTTGAGAGCGGTTTGGAGGCGGTCCGCATCCTGTGCGCTGAGGGAGCGCCGGATACTCTGCGAGGCGGGGCCAAAGACCGCGAGAAAGGTGGTGAGGAGAACCGCGACAACGCCAATCGCGATGACGGTCTCCATCAAGGTGAAGCCGCGAGCGGCCTTGGTCATCGGGGAGTTCATTGCTCGTCGATCTGTTTGGGATCCCGGTAAAGGGAGGTGCGGCCGTTGCGCCAGATGACGAAGCCGGCCTTGTTGTTTTTGCGCATGAGGGGCTCGCTGGCATCCTTGGGCCGGGCTCCGCCGACCAGGATTACAGACGCGCCGGATTTCGCGTCTTGCTGCTCATTGACACAGACGCCCTCGGCATTGAATTCGTAATAGTAGCATTCCTTGGACTGTTGGGAGCCCGGCAGGGCGATATTCATCTCGCTCCAGCTGCCCACCCCGGCGCGCTGCGAGGCTTCCTGACTCTCCTCGGCGCTGAAATACACCCCGGCCGGCAGCGGCGTGCCACGCGTGATGACGTTCCACTGATCGTTGAGAACGGCTCCGTTGGGATCGGTCTCGAGCGCCGCCACGCACATATAGGTGAGGTAGCGGTTACGGTCCAGGCTGTCGTTGTCGTCGAGATTCTTGTGAATCAGGAGGCGAGCCCGCGTCCCGCGGCCCACCGCGGCGCTACGGGCTTCGTCGAAGAGGGCCTCCGTCACGGAGACCGCGGTGGTGGTGGCCTGTCCGCCGCTGATGTTCTGGATGCCGACCGCCGCGACCGAAAGCAGGATCGCGATGACGGCCATGACGGCCATAATTTCGACCAGGGTGAATCCGGATCGACGGGCCCTTGGGCTGGGAGGTGGCAGGTTGGCGAGCACGGTGGGGTCCTCAGGAGTTTCTGTTCGTAACCATAGGTGGAGTGGGCGTCAATTCAAGGTTTTGTATCCACATTGTAATTTCATCGGCAGGAAGTTGCCTTTTCTGTCCCTTCCTCCCGGTCTGGGCGCATTGTGGCCCCCGGTTTCGCTCCTGAGGCCTTCAGACGCAGTATTTCCTGGCCTTCAGGGACCTGCTCACGGCGCGGCGCAATCCGCTCGGCCCCTCCCGGGGTGCATGCGATCCCGGCCAGCGAGCCCATGAAACGCGCTTTCCCATCCGCCGGGGGCAAAAATTTTGGCCTTTCCAAGTGTCAACTGGCAAAGGATGGGGCAGGTTGGGTCGAATATCCCCGAAATCCCCGCGTCCAACCAACCATGAAGCGCCTCGTTCTTCTATCTCTGGCCGCCCTCGCGGCGGTCTTCCTCCTTAGTTCCTGCGTGTACGATTCATTGTACACGGGATATTCCGGCTCGAGCTATTACGCCGGCGACTACGGCTACAGTGGCGGTTTCTCCAACGGGATCTACAGTGATTTCTACCTCGGGTTCCACAACGACTACTACCGCTACCGCCACACGCGTTGCTCCCATTGCAATCGCTACCCCTGCCGAGGAGGCCACGTCGCGCGGTATTACACCTACCACCGGAACTACCGCAGTCCGCTCCATGGGCGCGCCCGACAAAATCACAACGCCGGGCGCGGCTCCCACGGGACCCGCGGCGGAAACCGTTTCCAGCGCATTCAAGCCTCGCCTCGCTACCGAGACTCGGGCCGCGGATCCGGCACCCGCCGTTCCTACCGCCAGACTCATACCGGCAACAACATCGGCCATTTTGGCAGGTTTCGGGAGCCCACCGGAAACAGTGGCCAGCGTACCCAGCGTAACCGTTCCAACGCGGCGCCACGATCCAACCCGAGGACCTTCCGAAATGCCTCTCCCCCGCGATCCACTCCCCGCCTCTCCCCCCCACCGACACGTGGAGGCGGGAATCGATCCCGGGGAGCGCGGCCGGATCCGCGGAGCGTGGCGGTCGCTCGGCCCAACCCCAGGCCCGCGCCGGGTTCCGGTCGGGCCGAAGGCCGGGGCCGGTCGGGAAGATCTCAGACCACGGTCGTCAAGCACAGTCCTCCTCCCACCACGACCAAGACTGCCCGGAATGCGATGCGGACCCGCAGTTCGGGTCGGAACTTGGGAAGGTCGTCTTCCGGGGGTCGATCCGGCTCGCGGGGAAATTCGGCGCGCCACGTCAAGAGACGGTAAAATCGCCGGGAGGCCCCGCGGATTGCTCATCCCCCTTTCCAGCCGTGACGCCCTCACGCCGCGCCCGGGAGCGCTGCAGGTCGCCAAGACTCACGGGGCTCCGGAGGAGACGGCGGGCGTAGAGCCAACCAACCAGGCCGCCCCCGAAGTGGTAGATGTGCCCGATCCCAAAGAGGGAACTCAACCCCGCTTTCTGCACCAGCCAGGTCCCGATTGAACTGAGGACCGGCACCCCGAGACCCGGGGTGATGGCGAAGAGAATCAGGGTGGCGAGGAGGAGTCCGCGTCCAAGGTTTTTTCCGGAAAGCGGGAGAGGCCACATGCGGGAATCCGGGGAGAGACTGGTAAGAGCCAGGAGGAGCGCCATCGCTCCAGCCGAAGCGCCTATGAGGGGGCCATTGGGCCGCTCACCTTCAATCCCGATGGGCAGACTGGGGTGCAACAGCAAATGCAACACGGTTCCGACCAACACCCCCCCGAAGAAAATCCTGAGGAAGGACCGGCCACCGAGAATGTGGAGCACGCGCCCGCCCGTCAGGTAGATCACGCTGCAATTCAGTATCAAGTGCACCCACGTCCCGTGCAGGAAAGGATGCGTCACGACTTGCCAGACCCTGCCTCCCAGGATTCCGGGGCGGCTGAGCCCAAGTGCGTCGTAGAGCCCGCGATCATAGAGGCTCGCCACCCCACCGAATCCCACCACCGCCAAATGTCCGGCAACAAGGACCACACACAGCACGCTGAGCATGTCCCAACCCGGCCGGTGAAGGCGGACGCGAGGAAACAGCGAAGGGCGCGTCATGAGCTCTGGAGGTGTCCATTGAGAGCTCGCAGCAAGGTCCCCCCGAGCTCTGAATCAAGTGGTTGAGACAGTATCGCCGCGATTCCGCTCAATAAAGGCAAAAGGCCTCCGGCGTCGCGGGACGCTTTCCCGGGGCGGGTTTGGCCTGCGTTTCCCGGGGGGGCCGAAACATCCGCTCCTCAGCTTTCTCCCTTGGCCCGCGGCTCCCCACTGACGCGGTCGGTGCCGGGGCTCGTCACGAACGGCCCCCCTTCCAGGGGAGCCACGCCACTGAAAGCCACGTCCGGCATTTCGCTGGGCTTTCCGGCAAGTGGGAATTCCTTGCGCAGCGGATAGTACGGATACCCCTCCCACATCAGGATACGTTTCAAGTTGGGGTGGTCCGAAAACCGGATGCCCATCATATCGAAGACCTCCCGCTCGTGCCAATTCGCAGTCTTCCAGAGGTCCACCACACTGGGCACCTCTTCTTCCTCGCCGACTTCCGCCTTGATCCGCAAGTGCTTGCGGTCGTCGACGGTGGCGAGTTCGTAGACCACCTCGAAGCGCGGATCTTCCCCCATGTTGTCCACGCTGCAAATATCTAACAGGAAATTGTATCCCAACTCATTGTGGCAGAACTCCATCAGCTCTTTCAACGCCTCGAGCTTCACCACGATGGTGTGTTCGCCCCGGAACTCGTCCGTCTTCCTTAGTTTCGAGCGCCCGAACTCCTTGCGGAGTCGCTTCACGTCATCCGCCGCCGTCATGCCTTCGCTTCCTGGAGATGCGCGATCTGCTCTTCGATGGGGTGCTCGCCGTCGATGATCCGCTGCAGCTTCATGAGCCCTTCGAGGAGGGCCTCGGGGCGCGGCGGGCAGCCGGAAATGTAGACATCGACCGGCAGGAGCTGATCGATGCCCTGCAAGACCGCATAGCTGCGGTACATCCCTCCGCTCGAGGCGCACGCCCCCATCGCAATACACCATTTCGGCTCCGGCATCTGCTCCCAGATCCGCCTCACCGCCAGCGCCATCTTGTAGGTCACGGTGCCTGCCACGATCATCACGTCCGCCTGGCGGGGCGAAAAACGCATCACCTCCGCTCCGAAGCGCGAAATGTCGAAGCGGGACGCCCCCGTCGCCATCAGCTCGATCGCGCAGCACGCCAGCCCCATTGGCATCGGCCACAGCGAATTCTTGCGCATCCAGTTGATGGCCGAGTCGAGCCGCGTAAAGATGATATTGCCTTCGATCTTGGAATCGTAGGCAGCGTGCGAGGGCGGCCCCCCGGCGGTAATTTCAGCGCTCACTGCGGGAACCTTACCGCGCTATGGGCTCTACTCAAGCGAGCTTGTGAAAAATTTCACAAGCTGCCGGCCCGGCGGGGGGTGGGGCCGGGAGAAGAGGAGCGACCCCCTCCCAAACCAGCGTCCGACACGGTTCCAAAAGGAATCCGCGCCGGACGCATGGGGGTTGGGGATGGAGCTGTCTCAGCGCGCGTTGCTGTAACGTGACCGTGCCGGGTGGGGCTTGGGGGTAGTTGGCGCGTCTGGTGTCACGGTGTTGATGGCGTGGGGTTTGAGGGGGAATACAGGCAGGCTCGGTGCTAATCGGTGCGGGTGCTCCTGCCTGCCAGCTCTCGACGATCCGACCCTCGCACTATGCAGCGAATCGGCGAGAATTCCCGGCGGGAAGCGCTCGATTTCGGGGGGATCGGGGAGTAATAAGCCGTGTGCTTCTCTTTTCTACCGGGTCTCCCGAGACCGACCTGAGCGACGACGACCTCCGCGCCGGGCTGTCGTCCGCCCTCGACCAACTCGGTGAACGCCGCAAGGTCCTGGCCGTCCCGCCCGACTTCACGCGCTTCTACAGCAAGTCGGGGGTGCTCGCCTGCGCTGCCGCCGACTATTACCGGGATTCGCTCGTCGATGTCCTCCCCGCCCTCGGGACCCATTTTGAGATGAGCGACGAGCAGCTGGAGCGCATGTACCCGACCGTTCCCAGGGATCTCATCCGCCCCCATCGCTGGCGCGAAGATGTCGTCACGGTCGGCGAGGTTCCGGCCGACTTCGTGGCGGAAGTCACGGAAGGGATCTGGAAAGAGCCTTGGCCCGCCCAGCTAAACAAGCTGGTGTGGGAGGGGGGCCACGACCTCATCCTTTCCATCGGCCAGGCCGTGCCGCACGAGGTCATCGGCGTGGCGAACGGAAACAAGAATCTCTTCGTCGGGACCGGCGGGCAGGAGGGGATCAACGAGAGCCATTACCTCGGCGCCGTGTATGGAACGGAACGGATGATGGGCCGGGCCGATACCTGCCTGCGGCGAATCCTGAACTATGCCGAGGACCACTTCTGCGCTCACCTTCCCATCATTTACGCCCAGACCGTGATCGGTTCCAACTCGAACGGAGAACTCGTGACACGCGGACTCTTCGTCGGGGACCGCGATGCCTTTGAAAAGGCCGCGGAACTCGCAGTGGAAGTCAACTTCAACCAGCTCGACGAAGCGCTTTCCAAGGTCGTGGTGCGCATGGATCCGGACGAGTTCCAGAGCACCTGGATCGGCAACAAGGGCATCTACCGCACCCGCATGGCCATCGCGGACGGGGGGGAACTCATCGTCATCGCTCCGGGGGTGCGAACCTTCGGCGAAGATCCCGAGATCGACGCCATGATCCGCAAGTACGGCTACCGAACCACCGCGGAAGTGATGCGCTTGGTGGACGAGAACGAAGATTTGCGGAACAATCTCGGTGCCGCCGCGCACCTCATTCACGGGTCGCCGGAAGGGCGCTTCAAGGTCACCTACTGCCCCGGTCACCTCACCCGGAAGCAGATCGAGGACGTCGGTTACGAGTACGGCGATCTCGAGGAAGCCATCGCACGCTACGATCCGGAAAACTGCAGGGACGGATGGAACACCACCGCGGACGGCGAACGTTTCTACTATATCGGCAATCCCGCCATGGGCCTCTGGGCCGCCAGGAGCCGCTTGGGCTGATCCGCCCGGCGCCACGAACAATCACGCCATGGGATTCTATTCCGATGTGCTCTTTCCGGGGGCCTACGACTTCCTGATAGGGCTCATCAAGCTCGACGACGAGCGGCGCGAATCCCTGCGACAGGTCCGTGGCTGTATCCTGGAGATTGGGATTGGAACTGGCTTGAACCTTCCCCTCTATCCCGAAGAAATCCAACGCATCTGCGCGATCGATCCCAGTCCCGGGATGCTGAAGAAGCTTGCCCGGAAACTCCCCAAGTGCCGCGTGCAGGTCGAGGCGCAATGCGCCGGCGCCGAGAACCTGCCCTACCCCGACGATTCCTTCGATACGGTGGTCAGCACCTTGGTCCTGTGCTCGGTGCCGGACCGGGTGGGCTCCCTTGCCGAGGTGCGACGCGTCCTCCGCCCCGACGGCCGCTTCGTCTTCCTCGAACACGGACTCAGCCCCGACGAAAAGGTCGCCAAATGGCAACGCCGCCTGAACTGCATCCAAAGGCGTTTTGCAGTCGGATGTCTTCTCGACGTCCCGGTGCGATCGGACCTGGAGTCAGCCGGCTTCCGCTTTGAACACCTCAAGGAGTCCTACCTGGAGAAGGGACCCAAGACCCACACCTACTTTTACGAGGGCATCGCCACGCCCCTCCCCTGAGAGTCACGCTAGCCAGGCCAGGAACTCGACGTTTCCGTCCGCTCCCGTGATGGGCGATGCGATCACGCCGCGCCACTCCCGCCGCAGGTCTCCGGTGACAAAGGCCCGGATGCTCTCCACCGCCTTGTCCCGCAACCCCGGTTCACGCACGATCCCGCCTTTCCCGACTTCGCCTTTCGAGAGCTCAAACTGCGGCTTGATGAGGCACACGACCGACCCGCCCTCGCGCAGGACGCCAAAGGCCGCGGGCAGGACCTTGGTGAGCGAAATGAAGGAAAGGTCCATCACGACCAGGTCGACCCGCTCACCGAGATCGGCCTCCACGAGATTCCGCGCATTGAATTTCTCCTTCGAGACGACCCGCGGGTCCTGCCGGAGCTTCCACGCCAGTTGATTGGTGCCCACGTCGACCGCGTGCACCCGCTGCGCCCCCCGCTGCAGCAGGCAGTCGGTAAACCCGCCGGTCGAAGCGCCGAGGTCGAGGCACACCAGTCCCGACGGATCGATCTCGAAGGCATCCAGCGCTCCCTCCAGTTTCAGGCCGCCGCGACCCACGAACCTCGGCCGCTGCACGACGGTTAGCTCCGCCTCCAGGGGCAGCTTCGTGCTCGGCTTGGCAACCCGTTCCGTGCCGTAGCGGACCTCCCCCGCCATGATGAGGCGCTTGGCCTGCTCGCGCGAATCGCAGAGCCCGCGTGCCACCAGCAGAGCGTCGGCCCGTTCCGTCACCGCCATGGCACTAAACCCTCAGCCCGCGGCGCGGATCGAGGCCGTCACCTCCGCCCCGTTCACCGCATTGATCAACTGGCGGAGCCGGCCGAAATCGCGGCGCCGGTGCCGGAAGATGAGACGCGAGAGGCTGCTCAACTCGGGCTCATCGTCCTCCTCCTCCAGCGCCTCCTGCTGCTTCATGGCTCCGGCCTTCACGATGTCCGCGAAGTCCTCGTTCAATTTGGTCACCGCCTCCTCGGTGAGCTGGGAGTTGAGCCGGATGATGATCTTGTCGCCCACGTAGCGATAGGAATGGAAGATGCGGTAGAAGCCCACCACCTCTTCGATCGCTTCTTCCAGGTCGTCCGTCACCTTGAAGAGCGCGAAGTCGCTCTCCGATATCATCCCCAGGCGGCCAAGGTGTTCGTCGATGAACTGCTTCCAAAATTTCCAGTACTTCCCGCCTGCTGCATCGAGGAGAACCACCGGGTAAATGGAGGCCTTGCCGGTCTGGATGAGGGTGAGGGCTTCAAAGACTTCGTCCATTGTCCCGAATCCGCCCGGCAGCCCGACCGCCGCATCGGCCTCCTTCACGAAGGAAAGCTTCCGGGTGAAGAAGTAGTTGAAGTGAATCAGCTTCGGATCGCCCGCAATGAACTCGTTGGCGGCGGCCTCGAAGGGCAATGAAATGTTCAGCCCGAAGCTGTCGTCCCGGCCCGCTCCCTCGTTACCGGCCGCCATGATGCCCGGGCCCGCTCCCGTGATGGTCATGAAGCCCTCCTCTCTCATGCGATGCGCAAACTTGACCGCGGTCTGGTACTCCGCATCGTCCGGATCGGCCCGGGCCGATCCAAAGACCGTGACCTTGCGGCAGTTCCGGTAGGGATGGAAGACCTCGTTGGATTCCCGCATCTCCTTCAGGGCCCGGTTCATGAGCTTGAAATCGCCTTCCGTCACCGCCCCACGGGATATCCGCACCGCCGAGATCATCATCTCGGCCAGGAGGCAGGGATCCGGGACCCCGTGGGTCGACTGCGCCAGTTCCATGATGCGGTCGTCGAGTTCCTTCTCCCCGGTCGATCCCACATACGCGCAGGACATCCCGGGGACCATTCCGCCCGTGAAGTCTCTCTCCTGGGGAATTTTCGTCGGCTGTACATGCTGACTCATGGATGCAGTATCCCAGCAACGTGTTAGAATGGCAACCGCCGGGATGCGCGAGGCGCGCTATTCCATCGTCCATGCCGGTCACCCGCTGCCCGTAGCGCACCGAATCCTGACCACTGAAACCTTGCATCCCCCCAGGCCGCCTACCACCCTTTCGCCGTGCCTCGCCCCAAGACAGACGACCTTCGCATCGCCGGGATCGATCCCCTCATTTCCCCTGCGGTGCTGTCCTACTACCTTCCCATTACCAACGGCGCCGCCGACCTGGTGGCCGGTGCTCGCCGGCAGGCGGAGGCCATCCTGCGCGGCGAGGACGACCGGCTCCTGGTGGTGGTGGGCCCCTGCTCGATTCACGATGCCTCCGCCGCCTTGGAATACGGGAACCGTCTCGTGGGCCTGATGGACCGTTATGCCGACGACCTCCTCATCCTGATGCGGGTCTACTTCGAGAAGCCCCGCACCACGGTCGGCTGGAAAGGCCTCATCAACGATCCCCACCTTGACAACTCGTTCGACATCAACCGCGGCCTCCGCGTCGCACGGGAACTCCTCCTGGATCTTGCCGCGCTCGGGATTCCGGCCGGGACCGAATTCCTCGACACCATTTCCCCCCAGTACATCGCCGACATGATCTCGTGGGGCGCCATCGGGGCCCGTACCACCGAGTCCCAGATCCACCGTGAACTGGCCTCCGGGCTCTCCATGCCGGTCGGATTCAAGAACGGAACCGGCGGCTCCATCCAGATTGCCCTCGACGCCATCGGGGCCGCCCGGGAGCCGCACTACTTCCTCTCCGTGACAAAGCAGGGCGTCTCCGCCATCGTCACCACCGCCGGCAACAGCGCCTGCCACATCATCCTGCGGGGCGGCAATGACGGACCCAACTACGATGCGGAAAGTATTTCCAGGGTGGAATCGCGCCTCGTGGAGTCAGCTCTCGCTCCCTACCTGATGGTCGACTGCTCGCATGGTAATTCGCGCAAGGACTATCGCAACCAGCCCATCGTGGCCAACGACCTCTGCCAGCAAATCGCGAATGGGTCCACCGCCATCGCGGCCGTCATGGTGGAGTCCAACCTGGTGGAGGGGAACCAGAAGCTCGCCGACGACCCCGGCGCGCTGATCTACGGACAATCCATCACCGACGCCTGTATCTCGTGGGAAGCGACCGAGGAGGTGATGGAAGGCTTCGCAAGTGCGGTGAAGGCACGGCGAAGCTGAGAGACTAGTCCAGGAACACGATCTTTCCGGCCGCGCCTTGCCCTTCTTCCAGGGCCCGGGCCTGCGCTTCGTGCTGCTCCGGGGAGCACGACGAATCGATGGGGGCGTCAGGCTCTTCGGCGTTGGGCCGCACCAGTCCCTTCTCCACCATCCATGCCTCGACTTCCTCCCCGCTCACGTCCGCCAGCATTTCGCCCTCGATCTCCACGCAGGGCGAAAGCGGCTGGCCGCTTTTTTGTTCCATCTCCCAGCGGAAGGCGGGATTGGCGATGATATCCTTCTCCTCATACGGGAGCTCGTACTTCCGCAGGATGGCGCGCACGCCTTCGCTCCAGCCGCAGTAGGTCTTCAGATAGCAGGTGATGGTGGGGGTATCGCTCATGGAAGGTATTTCGATGATCCGGAGGCATTCTAGCTCTTTCCCGCCCTCTCACAACCATCATTTTCCCGCCCCTCCTGCCCCCCGGGCGACCAGGACCCGCGGCCGGCCGGCAAAATCGACGTGTCTCCCAAGTCGAGGCATGCTCCAATCTCGCCGCCGCCGGGCATCACGGACCCGGCCAGGCCAAAACCCATGACCCGCCCCACCGTCCTCCTCAACTTCGCGATTACGG
>Ga0310121_10002634_pt1 | contig 16883 bp, 18 predicted proteins | sample CB27_Tmax_986_MG_FD_203504 | JGI IMG/M metagenome (GOLD analysis project Ga0310121, IMG submission 203504) | Marine microbial communities from Western Arctic Ocean, Canada - CB27_Tmax_986 | ecosystem: Environmental > Aquatic > Marine > Oceanic | place: Canada: Western Arctic Ocean | collected...
CCTCCGCTGCAAAGGTTGCTTCGGCTACGCTTCAGCAACCTTCTCCGCTACGGCAAGCCAGCGGATCCCTAGACCTAGATTTTCTCATAGGCCCTGGATCATAGATCGGGGGAAGCCCAGTGGCCGCTTGAAAGGAGCCAACTGTCGGGCTGCGCGTTTGTTCGACGTGAAGGTCGCTCAGGACGAGGACGGCCGGACAAAGTTGACGTGGACCAAGAAGGAATCGGTTCGCAAATGGGTCACGCTCACCGACGGATGTTACCTGGTGCGCAGCAACGTCAAAGACTGGACTCACGAAGAACTCTGGCAGGCGTACATGCAATGGACCGAAGCCGAATCAGCGTTTTGCATCCAGCAAAGCGACTTGCGAATACGTCCCAGCTGGCATCAAAAGGAAGACCGCGTGTTGGCTCATATTCTGGTCTGTTTCCTGGCATACGTCTTGTGGAAGACGCTCGCCCAACTGTGCCGCGACGCGGGTCTGGAGGATGAACCGCGAAGGGTGTTCGACAAGCCGGGAGAGCTACGCGTGATGGATGTGGTTCTTCCCGCCTCGGAAGGGATCGAAATCCGCCGCCGTTGCATAAGTCGCCCACACGAGCAGCAGGCCATCCTCCTGGAATGCCTCGGCCTCCAACTGCCTCGTTACCTGGAGACCACCGAAATGTAGTGAAGACTTTCGGGAGTCCTGCTTTGAAAAATAACGACTTACGTCGAAAAGTGTTCAAGTCGGGCTAGCGCTGCACCCGTCGCGGTGCTACTTGCATCGCAGGGAAAATTTAGTTATAAACGCCGATGGATAGGTTGCTGGGAATATAGAAATTGTTTGATTGGCAGCTGGACCGCATCTTTGCCGGTTGGTCGATCCGGTTTTGGGATGGGTACCCACAAATTGTGGCCTTGCAGCCATTTCAGGAGATTGAGTTGATGTACCTGCGCAAGCATTTCGGTTTCACCCTGGTTGAGCTTTTGGTGGTCATTGCGATCATCGGAATTCTCATTGCACTCCTTTTACCGGCGGTGCAGGCAGCCCGCGAATCGGGGCGACGGATATCGTGCGAAAACAACATCAAGCAGATTGCCTTGGCGATGCACAATTATCACGATGTGTACGACCAGTTGCCCATGGGAACCGTACTTAGCGGCCCAAAATCGGGCGGATACGAGTCCAATCCGATTTATAATGGTATGGCTGGGCCTGGTCACACGGCCTTCATCATGATCTTGCCATTTCTCGAGGAGAAGGAAGTCCACGACCTGTACGATTACAATTCGCGGGCTAACGATCCACCTAATAGACAGGCCGTGAGCTCCTTCATCCAGCCCTATATTTGTCCCAGTGACGATGCCCCAGGACGCTTCTGGTTGATGTTCTCACGGAGCAACTACGGGCTTAACTTTGGCAGCGCCCACACGACGAGGAGTCGGGGCGATGTCACCACCGACGGACCGTTCCAGGAAGGAATCGGTCGAGACATGGCCGACATGATCGACGGAACATCCTACACGGCGATGGTGTCGGAATTGCTCAGCGGCCGCGAAGATTACCGGGGCCATCGCTTACAAGGCGACATTCGCGGCCTGTGGGCACAGTTCGACATGGGCTCCTGCCTCTACTCCCACAAATACACGCCCAACAGCAGCGTCGGGGATGTGCTGTACGACGGCGACCGCTACTGCAGGCACCAACCCCAGCTGAACTTACCCTGCACCCCGGGCGGAGCCGTCTGGCACCAACAATTCGCCTCCGCTCGGAGCAATCATCCGGGCGGTGTCATCGTGGTCTTCGTCGACGGGCACGTCCGGTTTATCCAAGAAACGATCAGTGCCATTATCTGGAAATATTTGGGCGCCAGGAACGATGGTCAGGTGATCAGCAAGACTTTCTAGTCATTGGTTCATTGGTCGTTCGTCATTCGTTAGGGGGCATTCGCGATGGTTCATTGGTTGATAGGTCGCTGCCGGCCGGGGCAGCTGTTGTGTGGGCTGGTTTGCTTGGCGCTCTTTTCTGGGTGTGGTGATTCGCGGCGCCAGAGTGTGAAGGGGACCGTCACGTTGGATGGTGCGCCACTCGACCGAGCGGCGATCACGTTCTTCCCCCTCACCGGTACCCTGGGGCCAGCCGCCGGCGCTAACGTCGAAAATGGCGAATTTCACGTGACAGCCAAGAAAGGCACGTTCACCGGCCAGTTCCGCGTGGAAATCGCCAAGTACGACATAATCCCCGGGCAATTTATGGCCGGCAAGGAGGGCCCCATTCCTGTTCAAGGCAATATCCTGCCGGAGCGGTACAGCACCAAGAGTAAGTTGACCGCTGAGATCAAAGCGGGCGAAAAGAATCAGCTGCATTTTGAGTTGGCGTCAAAATAGCGCTCGGCGACCAACAGATTCCGGTGTCGGTCGTGACTAAACCAAGACTTGCATCTCGACGGATGCTGGGCATTCTGCAGGGCGTGGTCGGGTCGCTGCCCGCCGCCCCCTGGTTACGCGAGGGACTACGTTTCGATCTCTGAAGCGGGCAGCCGAGCGCGACAGTGCGAGACGGGCTATTATATTTTTACTTGGCAGACGTACGTTGGTGTGGTGCCCTCAACCATTATGGAACCGGCAAAATCCGGCTAATCTGCAAGATCTGACCACCCCAATTCAGGTGCCGTTAGGGCAAGAAAGTAGGTAGTTCTGGCGGGTTCGTTTGTGTTCCTGTTGTTTGCCAGCATTGCCGGCAGCCAAGCGGTCATTTTTCAGGAAGACTGCTAGCCCGGGGTAATCGATCCAAGCAAGTGGCAGATCAACGGCACCACACGGGATGGTTTTGGCGTCGGAATTCCCCTGTCTAAGGGTAACGCGGCTGATCCCAAGAGGGGGCTCGCGATGTACGTACTCAGTCCCTACAACGGGTCGTTCGGAGGTACACCGAATACGCGAGTTGAGCCGTTGTGGACCGACAATACCACGAACACCATGCAAATCAACTGTGCCCATGCAAACTGATTATCAACCGGTTCCGCATCACAGACGCGATTTCGGCCGGAACGATTGACGGCCTGAACAACAAAGCAAAACTGACCACCAGAAAATCGTACGGTTTCCGCACCTCCGAAGCGATTGAAACCGCCTTATACCACAATCTCGGAGCCCTACCCGAACCGGAATGCACCCACAGATTTTGCTGAGGAGGCAACATTTGAGGTAAAATACACAAGACACATCGAGGGCTCATGGGCTCTTTTCAGAACATTTCAACAACCGAGTCAAACGTCAGTGGGAGTCGATGCAAGAGTCTGTGATTCGAAGCCAACACGACAAACGGAAAGGCGTATCGTGCAGTCTCTGCTGATGGTTTGTGTGATGGTCGGTCTCGCAAAGGCCCAGCCATCCGTTGAGGTCGAGTGGACGTGGGGACCCGTGTTGCCAATGGCACAATCGGCCGTCGGCACCGTAGCGATCGGCCGGGATATTGTCATTGTGGGCGGAACTTACTGGGTTAATTCGCGAGACGGCGTGCCCACGAAAATCTGGTCTGACAAGGTCTGGAAATTAAATACAGAAACCATGAAATGGACATCACTACGTGACTACCCGTTGCCGCTGGGATATCCGCTGGTGGTTGCGGATACTAAGCGAATATGGGTGATTGGTGGAGCGAGCGAGAAGAGAACACATAGTAAGATTCACGTGCTCGACGTGTCACAGACAAATGCCGACTGGAAACCTGGCCCGCCGCTTCCCGTGCCCCGCATGGGCGGCAAGGGTGGCATCGCCGACGGCATGATCTACGTCGCAGCAGGCACCGAACTGCGGGAGACCCAATCAACGCCAGCCATGGATTTGTTGCGTCTTGACACGCGCAATTTGAAACATGGATGGCAACATGTTTCGAACATACCTGGCCCCCACATTGAGTGGAGATCGGGAACCATTTCGGACGGAACGCTCTATTTGTTTGGGGGTCTGATGACGCCCGACCCCGTCGTACCTAGGAGCCCAGACAAGGTCGTGCGGGCCACGCACAACATGGCAACACTGACACCTCGGTCCGAGTCCTGTGCTTTCAACATTGCTTCTCACCGATGGAAGAACCTGCGTCCTCTGCCGGTCCCGATGGGTTCGGGAGGCTGCACGGGCATCGATGACCACCGCATACTTATCACAGGCGGTTTGGCACTGGCGATTGCAAAAAATCGTTTGTCCGATCACAAAATACGCACCTATCTCTCGAACGAGTGTCTGCTATATGATACTAAGAAGGATCAGTATGAGACTTTGACTTCTTCACTACGACTCAGCGTCTTGGATCACGGCAGTGCCATCATTGGCGGAACGGTGTACGTGATCGGAGGAGAGGATTCGACATGGAAGACTCGCACGGACCTCGTCCAAATAGGCCAACTCCGATGAATTGCTCCGTTAGGTTCTGCGAGATTTCGGCGATTTCATAGTCATCGGTTTTACGCCGACGATCATTGACCATCGATTCCCGATGCATATCAGTTCCAAGGCGACCGAGAGGGATTACGATTCCTACCAGTCCGGCAAAACTGTCGTGCCGACAAACCATCAACATTCGGTATCTTTTCCCTCACGGCCGGGCACTGATCGGTGGCGAATCGCTCAAGTAGTACTGGAGCGCACGTCGGCGATTACCACTCGAATTGCAGGGCGTTCCGTTCGGTAGCAGGGAATCGAATAGCAGGCCTTATTTAAGGGTTACTCGACCGATCAGCTCGAGTAAACGCCTCCCCACACGTCGACATCCCAGCGATGCTGCTCGTCTTCGCAATTGGTTACGGTCAACGTCTTGTTGTTTACCTGTACCTCGAAGCGGCCCTCCGGCGTATCAATCGACGCAATGCTTCCTTCCAACTCCCAGGACATGGGTTTTACCTCTGGCGCGAAAACGCAAAACACAGAGAGGATTTGGCATTTCTGCGTGCGAGAGACGGCCTCACAGCGATGGCGAAGATTCCGTCCTTCGCCCTTTTGACTGTGGGCCACAGCAATCGGGCCTGGGTCGATCCGCAGCACCCGTGACGCCAAGTGGGCACCCTCCCTGCCCTGAACCAGAAATCGTCCCTGGCCGTCCGGTTCGGCCCGGCTTATCGTGTGCCAACGGAGCGAAACCTCACGGAGCCGGGGAATCGCAGCTTCATCCAGAACAGCAACGACGCCTGGGTTCAGATGGACCACCGTGCGAACGACTTTCAGAACACCGTCGTAAAGCGCCGTAGTATCGAAAGACCAGTAGCCACCGCGACGGTCGTCGAACTCGGCATCCAGCAGCTTGGCCCGGCACTGGGCGTCTTTGATCATGTCTTCTCCGTCGAACATCAGCACGTTGTGGCCACGCACGTTTGCTCCGTAAGATCCGTAGTCATATCCTCCCCATCCAAAGTCGACGATTAACCGCTGGCCATGTCCGTCGATGCAAACTTGCCCTGCGTCGTGGTGATTGTGCGGAGAGTGGCCGTCGCCACCCTTGCCATAGACTACACAGGGTGTCGTTTGCGGATTCCAGTCCGTGCGGCTGCTGACGCACATATTATTGGCCCGAAATGCATGGCCGTGCGGCATTCGCCCCTCCGGACTCACGGGCAAAATGGTCGGATCGTACCACAACAGCTCATGCGAATAACGTCGCATCAGTTGAGTTTGCTCTGTGGGATGCAAGTTATTGAGATAGTACCACTGAATCACACCATCACGGGCGGCGGAGGCAATAGCCGGTGCGTAGTACAAGTTAATCTGTCGCTCCGCGGGGCCGTTACCCAGGCAGGCCTCCCGCCCCGGAGGGAGAGTAAAATACATCAGCCAACGGCAGAACTCCGGATATGGCGAAGTGCCCAGAATATTCTCGTGGGGATTGGCACGGCCTAGAACCGCCGACCAGGATCGCAGGGCCTCGAAGTACCGAACCACGTCCATGGTTGAGACAGCATAGCCCACCGATTCATTGTATGACCCCTCGGGCCCGTACACTTTCCGATATTTTTCCATATGTTCTGTCGCCAAGTCGATCAGCAGTTGGGACTGCGGATGGTCATCCCCCATCGCCATCCCCGCGATACCCAACCCGCCGCGAACAACGATCGTGATATTGTTCCACCGGTTAACCAGATGCCGCTGCTCCTCTTGGAGACACTGAAAGTAAGGTTGAACGCCATAGCGGTCGATTCCCTCGACAATCATCTGGCGTTGGCTATTGCTCAGGAAGGGGTAAAGCCAATCATAGGCTAGCCCCAAATCCCCGCAGAGCTGACCATGGCGGAGGCAACATATGTAATACGCCGGGTGATTCTCGTCCTTCCAGTTCGGCCACCGCCGGGAATCGAACATGGCTTCGATTTGTGCCACGGCGGCGTCCCGATATCGGTCGTCTTGGCTGATCAGGCAAGCTAGCGCATGACGCATCACGCGCCCGCCCGCCTTATTCACGATGTCATAGTTTCGTGAACCTCCGTGCAAAGGCTCCTCTTTCAGGTCGGCATCGGCCCGTCGGATCATCTCTTGCCACAGCCGCTTGCCGTGTCCTCCGCGGATCGACTCACGAACCTCTTCCAGTGAGCGCAGCCCCTCAATCTTCTCAGTCGTCACGTAGAGCGAGGGACGCATGTGGTGAGAAGCTTTAGGACGATCGTTGGCCGTCGCACTCATGAGCGGGGCACAAAGCGACCCGGCTACCGCTGCTGTCGCCGATCGAAGAAGTTTCCTACGGGTTTGGGTCGTGAACGTCTGGGAACTCATGGTGGGTCCTCGACTTAGGCGTGACGGTGTCGCTGTGATGCACGATCCGCAAATTCCGGGTTGATCACCATCGCCAGCCATCAACGCTTGGTACCGGCTCAGGTTAGGCCTTGGTTCCTTGCGATGCAATGGTCGGACCATCCAGTTGTTGACGGCTTGTGTGGGACACCATCGTGGAACGCCCGGTCACGAGTCTTCGCCGAAGTTTTCATGCCCGATTGAGCGGAGAATTTCGCGGCAAGAGTGTTGGCAACCGGTTGGCAATGTAGTTAAAATAACATGAATCCTGTAAGGTGAACATGTGAAAAGCCTATGATCATGGAATTACACGCAGCTGACCCGATGACCACACGGAGATAGCCTTACATGCGTGCACGATTGGTAAGTTGCCTCCTCCTCTTGCTTACAGTGTCGCTGGCCGAGAGGCGAGGTGATGCTGAGGATCGGGCGGACCCGATCGAGCTCGACTACAAGATTGAATTGTCTGCGGCCAGCAGTGGCTATGATCGCCAGAAGTGCTGGGTGCATGCCCGGCCAGGTGCCATTCCACCGCATGCGGCTGGCAATCCGAGTGATACGCCGATCGTGGTTATCACCACACAGAAGCTGAGACTCAACCGCTCGGACGTCTTCTACGCCATCCACGACTTCCGCACGGACGATCTGGCCCGAACATGGGACGGACCCCGCAAGCACGAGACACTCGATCGCCGCGTGCCTGAGCCAGGGATTGAAGTCGTCCCGTGCGACTTCTGGCCGACCTGGCACGCGGCGACCGGTAAACTCCTGGGAACGGGCAAGACGTTCTACTACACGACCCACGATGAGCAACATCTGCACCGGGCACCCAGCGAAATGGCCTACGCGGTCTACGATCCAACCAGCCGCCGTTGGGACGCGTGGAAAACACTCGAGCTGCCCGACGACCCGAAATTCAAAAACGCCTCGGCTGGTTGTGCTCAGCGCTACGATCTTCTGAATGGCGACATTCTGCTGCCAATCTATTACCGGCGCCGCGATTCCAATAACCACCGTGTCACGATTTGCCGATGCCGCTTCGACGGCCAGACCCTCCACTTCATGGAACATGGAAATGAACTCGAGTTGCCGCCGGACGAGCAGCACGGGGATGGATTGTCGGAATCGTCTCTGACCAAGTTCGGCGACCGTTTTTTCCTGACGCTCCGCGCGATCGATTATGCCTACGTTGCAACCAGTAAGGACGGATTGCAGTTCGACACCCCGCGCAGATGGACCTTCGACGATGGTGAGGATTTGGGTAACTACAACACCCAGCAACACTGGGTCACGCATAGCGACGGTCTGTTTCTCGTTTACAACCGGCGTGGTGCCAACAACGACCACATCATCAGGCACCGAGCACCCTTGTTTATGGCGCAAGTGGACCCGGAGCGACTCTGCGTGCTGAGGTCAACCGAGCACGTGTTGGTTCCCGAGCGGGGGGCTCGCCTGGGTAACTTTGGCGTGGTCGACGTGAGTCCACAAGAAACCTGGGTGGTCGTGGCTGAGTGGATGCAGACTAAGGGGCCACGTTGGTTCGACTCCACGATCTGCGAGAAGTACGGCAGTGACAACAGCATCTTTGTCTCCAAAATCAAGTGGCACCGGCCTAACCTTCTGATGGCGGCCGCCGGGTCTGGAGAAGGCGTTCGCAGAGTCAGCGCCACGCCAGCCACCAAGAAAAACCCGCCGCAAATGGAGCGATTCGAGCTGTTCCGTGGCAAACAATACGGGTACCTCTGTTACCGTAATCCGTCTCTGGTTGTCACCAAGAAGGGAACGATCCTGTCCTTCTGCGAAGCCAGAAAGAACACTTGCCGCGATTGGGATGACATCGACGTCGTAATGCGCCGCAGTTTCGACAACGGAAAATCCTGGACGGAACAGGTGGTCGTTGTCGACGACGGGGTGAAGACTTGCGGCAATGCCTGTCCCGTTGTCGACCATGTCACGGGTACGATCGTGATGCCGTTCTGCAAGGTCAATCAGCAGATCTTTGTCACCAACAGCACGGACGACGGGGTGACGTGGTCCGAACCGGTGGAAATCACTGACGACGTGAAAGATCCCAGCTTCGACTACGTGGGGACGGGGCCAGGGCACGCGATTCAACTCCGCAGCGGCCGGATGCTCGTGCCCTGCTGGGCTGACTTGAGTGCCGGACCGGAAGGACCTACCAAGTGGCGGCATGATCTGCCTTCCAATCAATTCACCGCTACCGAGGGTGGTTTCGACCTGTCCGAACTCTCCTGGGTCTTCTATACCGACGACCACGGTACCACCTGGCATCCCGGTGGCATCCTCGATTTGGATACGACCGAAGAATGCTGTTTGGTCGAGGCTGCGGATGGCTCGGTCTATATGAACATGCGGTGGTTTAAGGAGACGTTTCGCCGTGGCTACGCGTGGAGCAGCGACGGCGGCGAAATCTGGTCGCCGGTCAAGTTTGACGATTCGCTATTCGATCCCCGCTGCGAAGCAAGCCTGGTACGGTTCACCGACAGCGATCGATTTCACCAAACTCGCGTCCTCTTTTGCAATCCGGCCGGCCCTTCTGGCCGCGATCGCTCCAAGACAAGAAGTCATGTGACGGTGAGGATCAGCTACGACGAGTGTCAAACCTGGACGGCCGGCAAAGTGATCGATCAAGGACCGAGCGGGTACTCTGACTTGGCCATCGCACCCGACATGACCATCCTCTGCTCGTACAACGTGCGGCCGAAACCGAGCGCGAGCGGCAAAGCGAACTGGCATGACGACTCGTCGATCGCGTTGGCGCGATTCAACCTCGAATGGCTAACCAACGGTAGCGATTCTTTGCGGCTGAAGTGAGCTATATTGGTAAGGGGCTATTCTCGAACGATGTAACGTTGCTGATGAACGCGCCGATGATACGCACAAGAGGTTGGTGGGCGAGAAGGCTTGCCCTCGCGGCCGGGGCAACACTGCTAAGCCTGGCTGTGGCAGAAGTGTTAATCCGCGCGCTGTGCCTGGCACCGGCGGTGAAAGCGATGGAAGTCTCTTCGGTCGATTGCGTCTATTGCCGTTCCACTAATCCGATCTTAGGTTTCGAGTTGAAGCCGAACTATCGCCACGCCAATCCCGACTACGAAGACACATATGAACGCACCAATACGCACGGACTGCGGGATCGTGAACGCTCGTTGCAAAAGCCAGCCGGCGTTCACCGCGTGATTTTGCTGGGCGATTCCATTGTCGAAGGGCATGGCCTGCCAGAAGACGAGACCATTTCTCAACAGCTTGAACTGCTCTTTCCAGACCAACGAACCGAAGTCCTTAATTTCGGCGTAAGCAGCTACTGCACCCGTTCGGAGGTCGAATTACTGGAGGTGAAAGGCCTCAAGTTAGATCCCGACGTGGTTGTGCTGGTATTTGTCGAGAACGATTTCCTCAACTGGAACATCGAACACCGTAAAATGGAAAGCAGTTTGCAACGTCCACGTTGGGCCGAGCAACTCTTTGTGTATTCGGACTTGTTTCGCTTGAACGCTTTGTCGCTGAACCTTTTCTCATACGGTAGTGAATTCGATCCTCACCGCTGGAATCATCGGGCAATCGGAAATAATAATGTGGTTGATGGGCTAAAGCGTTTCTCCGAACTGGCCAGATTGCATCATTTCGTACCAGCGGTCATCATTTGGCCTCGGTTTTTGGACGACCGAATCGTCGACATGCATGCGATGCCGGATAGTGAGGAGTTAGTGGTTGAGCGATTAGCCAGAGCTAACGGGATTCCGTCCTTTCGATTAACACCTTATTTCGAGGAGGACCTGGCGCAGCGTCGGGGTGCCAATCCGCGCCTGCTGTATACTCAGGGAGATATGTATCACCCCTCACCTGACGGCAGCTGTGTGGCAGCCTCGGCCGTGAAGAAGATTCTGGCAGAGTTGTCTGATTACCAAGGCCTCCAGCCGCTGATGAGCCCCGAAGATGTCGATCGCCCTGCCGAGATTGCCGCCACACAACTAGGTACGGTGAAGCCTAACTATGCGATCCTGTTGCACAATCAAGGGGTTGAGCTATACGAGGCGGGCCGGATTGCTGAAACAATCGAGGTCCTTACTCAAGCGGCGGCAGAGTATTCCCCTCGTGCCAAGACGCATGTCCTGCTGGGATCGATCTTTGCCAAAGAAGGTGACTATGAACAAAGTCGGCTCCACTTCGAGCGGGCGGTGGCCATCGATCCTCTCGTGCCAGAGGCACACTTCGGCTTAGGCTACGCACTAGCCCAACAGCAACAGCCGATCAAAGCCGTCGATTGTTATGAGCTGGCCCTTCGTGCCGACCCGGAGTTCGCCGAGGCCCACTTCGCGATCGCACAGGTGAGGGACAAAGAGCACAGACTCTCGGAAGCCATCACTCATTTCAGCTGTGGATTGGAAGTCGCTCCGGACCGTGTAACACCCCGACTACGGCTGGCGCTATTGTTGTGGCAGTCGGGCCGCGACGCGGAGGCAGTGCACCAATATCGGAACGTCCTTGAACGTAGTCCCGACAATCTCGCCGTGTGCAATGATTTCGCGTGGCTGCTGGCAACACATCAAAAGCAAGAGTATCGGGATGGTGCTGAGGCAGTTCGCCTGGCAGAGAAGGCCGCCGCGGAATCGCAACACCAGGCGCCCGCGATACTGGACACCCTCGCCGGGGCTTACGCCGAGACAGGTCGCTTCGACGAGGCCCTGTCGACTGCCCGGCAGGCGATCGCCCTGGCGGGTGCAGCCGGTCAGCGCCCATTGAACAAAGAAATCGAACGTCACCTTCGGCTTTACGAAAAGAGATTACCTTTCCGGACCACGTTCCAGATGCCCCACGACAAATGACCGCACCCGCGCACATCGCAAAGTGCAAAGTGCAAAGTACATTTACGGTTTGAGGGTGAGTACGTACGCAGCATCGACGGTAACGCGACTCTCTTGCGGTTGGCCGCGAACGCTTTTGTAGTTGATCACATAGCCGCGACGGTTTCGGTGGGTGCGATTCGGTCCGCGGCAATGAGCGCTGAGGATGTGATGGAGGACGCGTCACCCCGCCTCATGGGAGCCCGCACGCCGGGTTACCTCTTGCCCTCGGGTGCTGCCGCCAGCTGTCGGCTCGTATCTGGGATGATCTCTGCGCTGGTAATCGATTCCTCACAACTACCTAGCAGGAGACCAGTCAGCAATGCGAGTTGGATGTTCGTTCTGTTCATCGGTTTACGTCCGCACGTGCCAACCGCGAGTTTTATCATCGCGATAATGGACCGCCCGCGCGTTTTCACTCACCTCGACTTCGACCACTTCTAGATCTGGATCGCTGGTGGCCATGCCCGAGTGCGACTCCGATTGTTCGTCCCACTGCCAGGGAGCGGCTATTTCTTCGGCCCGAACACACGGAACACAGAAAGCAACCGACAGTGCTGGTGTGTTGAGTTCTGCTTCGCAGCGGTGAAAGCCCCGCTCCCAGCGGTGTGTGACGTTGAGCGGGCCGCCACCTAACCGCAACACACGCGCTGCTAGCCACACTCGGCGCTCCGCCTCGACCCAAAAACGTCCGTCAGCGTCCGGGTCGGCGGGGCCCGTGGTGTACCAACGGAGCGAAACATCCCGCGGCCGAGCCAGGTCAGCTTCGTCGAGGATGGCCACGCTGCCCGGATTCAAATGGGCCACGGTACGGCGGACCTGCTGAACGCCGTCGTATATGCGCGTCAAATCCAGTTGCCAATAGCCGCCGAGCTGGTCATCAAACTCGGCAGCCAGCAATTCTGCTCGGTATTGTGAGCCGTCGAGCAACTGCTCCTCATCGAACATCAGCAAATTGTGGGAGCGCACTTCGTAAAGCCGCCCTTTACCGCCCCGACTGCGCGGATCGATGACCAATCATTGGCGGTGGCCGTCGATGTAGACCTGGCCTACGTCGTGATGTTGGTGAATGCCATGGGTCGGTCCTCCCCGGCCGTACACGACGCACGGGGTGCTGCGCGGATTCCAATCCGTGTGGCTGCTCACGCACATGTTGTTACCCCGAAATGCGTGACCGTGTGGCAAGTGGCCTTCGAGATCGACCGGTTCGACCGTCGGATCGTACCACAAGAGTTCGTGCGAATAACGGCGCCTGAGATTGGTTTCTTCTGCCGTATGTAAGTTGTTCAGATAATACCACTGCAAGATGCCGTCCCGCGATGCCGACGCGATCGCCGGAACGTAATACAAACTACAGCGTTGCTCGGCATCACCATCGTCCAGCGCGGCCTCGCGACCGGGTGGTAGCGTAAAGTACATCAGCCAACGACAAAACTCGGGCAGCGGTGACTTCCCGACGATTCGCTGTTGCGGATCGGACTGCTGGTGGACAACAGACCCAGGAGCGGAGCGCCTCAAAGTAGCGGACTAGGTCCATCACCGAAACGGCATAGCTGATCGTCTCGTTGTACGACCCCTCGGGGCCGTAGACGGTCAGGTACTGTTGCATCTTTTTTGTCGCTAGACCAATCAGTTCTCCGGATTGTGGATGGTCGTCGCCCAGTGCCAGGCCGGCAATGGACAGCCCGCCACGAATCATGATCATAATGTTGTTCAGCCAATCAAGTTGGGGTTGCTCTTCATGAACACTTTGAAAATAGGGCTCGGTCGCTACGCGATCAAGCCCCTCGAGGATCATCTGCCGTTGTGTTTCGCTAAGAAACGCGTGCAGCCAGTCATAGTCGAATTCCAGATCGCCGGAGAGCTGGTCATGACGGAGGTGACAGGTCTGCTTGTCGGGATGGCCGGCATCTCGCCAATTCGGCCACAGCTGAGGATCGAACATGGCCTCGATTTGTGCCACGGCCACGTCTCGGTACCGCCTATCTTCACTGATCAAGCAAGCCAGTAGCCACATGCACCCCGATTCTCTCACATAGACTGGTACTAGAGCGGTTTTAAAGTTGATGTAGCATCGATTGTCCGGTTTTGCTACCGACGCCCTTTCAGCACAGATCAGGGAGGATCGAAGCATGAGACCGTATTCTGAAGATCTCCGGTAGCGCGCAGTACACCGTTGTGCGACGAAGAAATCCTGACGCGTAGTGAGATTGCCGAGCAGTTCCAGGTGAGTACATCCTGGATTCGTCGTCTCCGGCAACGTCGTCGCAAAACGGGTTCATTTTCTGCATTGCCAGGTGGACGAGGTCCGCAGCCGATGCTTACGGAGGCGCAACGTGAGCAGTTGGCAAAGCTGGTGAAAGAGCGTCCTGATCTCACGCTGGCCGAACTCGGAAAACGTTACCGGCTCTCTTGCGGTATTGCCATGATTCACAATGCGCTCAAGTCGATGGGGCTAAGTTACAAAAAAAGTCACTCCGTGCGAGTGAACAAGATCGTGACGACGTGAAGCAAGCTCGGGCTTCGTGGCGACGTCGGCTCGCTCGCCGAGATCGGCGTCGACTGTTCTACATTAACGAGAGCGGTGCACAACCAAATCTCACTCGTCTCTATGGACGGGTCCCCGTCCCAGAGCGCTTGATTGCCTCTGCGCCCGCGGGCCACTGGTCATCTCTAACGATGGTCGCTGCGATTCTTGTCGATCAGGTCGTGGCCCCAATGATTACCGCCGGACCAATGAATCAACTTATCTTTCAGGGCTAGATTGACTGGCTGCTCGTGCCGAAACTCAAACCAGGTGACATCGTCGTGATGGACAATCTGTCCAGCCACAAATCCATCGCAGTCGCGGAGTCGATTGAATCACCCGGTGCCAGACTGTTCTTCCTGCTCCCGTACTCTCCCGACCTCAAGCCGATCGGAAAAATGTGGTCGAAAGACAAAGCGCTGCTCCGCACGACTGCCGCCCGCACGAAACGGACCCTCATCAATGCCATCGGAAAAGCGGTCAGGGCAATCACCGAGCACGACTGCAGAGGATTCTTTGCGTCAGTCGGGATCGCCGCTACAGCGACCATGAAACTGCTCTAACAGCGGGGCTAGGTCAGTGGACTTGATATGCCGAAGACTGCCGAATGTAGAGAATGACTTTCCGCGCAAGATGGTGTCCTTTTCGCTTATCATTCATGGCCGATCTCCTTCTCCGCGCAAATGCTGCTGGCGCGATGCTGCCAAAGCATCACTGCCAGTCTGGAGATTACTCTTCGTTGTACGTCGTGAGTTAACTGCTCCCACTTGGGCGTTTTCGGCGGGGGATGAAAGAGCATGTTGTTGCCGTTGCTTGATTCGAATCCGTCGCATCAGTATCTCCTTGAGTGACCAAGGATGGATACTGACTTTCTACGGATGCGGACGCATGACACAACAACTTACGTCGGTCTCTCAGGGCCTACGTTGACACATAAGGCGTCGAAGATCAGTCTTGAGCCCAACACGCTGTTCGATTAAACATCCACGTTGGTATCTCAGCCGCTGTGGAAGTCTCTGTGCCACGAAGAACGCAGCAAAAAAACAAGCAATCACGGCCAACCTGTGCGCGGATCTCGACCGTCTTTCCGCGCCAGGGGTGCCACGGATAAACTAGCAATGCGACCGTATTGTGGGTCTTTGGTTGTACGACCACCACCGACCGCATAGCTCGCTGGGGTAAGTGCCGCCGGCGCCGAAAGCGTTACAGCCCAACCTTAACCTAAACAAACACTGGTACCTACCGTGGAGGCAGGTCACGCCAGGAAGGCCTTGACGCTGCCTACGCAGCTCACCCAAACCGGTTCGTCAACAAGACTCCATCTCCGTCGAGGCAGCCGAAAGCCGTTTGGATCAATCCCCCGCTTATTGAGACTGGGCGACCTTCTGAGCCGCTCGCGGTGAAAATTGAACTCGAGAATTTGATTCTAACGGGCCCAGAGATGTCTTTCCGACCCCAGGCACCTATCCAAACTTCATCCAGCCTCAATAAGGTCGAGTCGTCGAACACCAACAATAAAACGAAAGGGCCACCAAGATTGAGGCACAAAAAAAGGCTTCCAGAGATCCGTTGTCCCAGGAAGCCTGATGCATGTTTGGTGCACCCTCGACTTGGCTATCCCGCTGCAAGTTGCGTCCCCGCAGAGCCCGCTTCCGTTCACCAAGCGCGCCGCTGAATCTGTCCATTCTATCGAAGCCACACAACCCTTTTTGGACACCTGAGTTGTGTTTCAGACCACTCTCGGGGGGCTGGGGGACTGGCCCCCAGGGAACTGCAGAGCAAGCGACAATACAATCGACGCTACATTGATTGTGAAGGGTGGTTGTCTCAAGCTTGTTGACACGTTCCGCGTCGCCTGCTGGTGAGCAATCCTACCAAGCCCAGACCTAATAGCACAAAGCTTGTGGGCTCAGGTATCTCCATCCCCGGTAAATCGAGTGTCGGAGCATACGTCAAACCGGTCGACGGCACAATCGTATCAGGCGTTTCCTTTTCCATGAGTTGGACGGAGGTTTCGAGTGAAGGGTCATCGAGATTCGTTAGAATCAGTGTGACCTGGTCATCGGTGTCAGCGTTGATAAAACTATCCAACGCCGCGGATGAAAACGTCAATATATCACCGGCGGCGATACCACTGGACGCGGTGAGGGTGCCTAACTGAGTCACCTGGCTGGCAATCAAAACAGTGTGGGGAGTTATATCGCCGGAGGAGTGGGTAGTCGTATCGTTGCCGGGGGCATTGTTCCAGGTGGTGGTGGTTTCACCCCAGCCTTCGCCCGCGTGTCCGTCATTGAGGCCCCAGACGGCCATATTCACATCAACGGTAGAATTTTGAGCAAAGCCAACCATGATTTTCATATTCGCGTTCGTCACAACACCAGACAACTCCGACAGGTCCCAGCGAAGGTACGTATGCCGCGAGCCATATTTCGTGTGTCTCGCTTCCAAAAAACAATCCGAGCATTGGGGGTTAAAACTTTTATTGCCGTGCCCAGAACTAATCCAAACGTCTGCACCTCCGCCATCGCCAGTCGTGATTGCGGCGCCGAAAGCGGGGACGCCAATCGTTAGGTTCAAGACAAAAGCGGTCGCCAAAGCTACTATTCCACAGTGCAACTTCGTGTACTTGTTAACTAGCTCCCAAGAAATTGAACGACGCTTCATTTTACTACCCCCCTAAAAAGTACCTTGATTAAAGCAAAGGATCTAGGCCATCTAGATCCACCTTTATGCGC
>Ga0310121_10002635_pt1 | contig 16872 bp, 15 predicted proteins | sample CB27_Tmax_986_MG_FD_203504 | JGI IMG/M metagenome (GOLD analysis project Ga0310121, IMG submission 203504) | Marine microbial communities from Western Arctic Ocean, Canada - CB27_Tmax_986 | ecosystem: Environmental > Aquatic > Marine > Oceanic | place: Canada: Western Arctic Ocean | collected...
CAGCCATTCGGGGGCTCCCTCATGAGAGGGGCGGTTGCCCGAGCGGTTGACGGCATAGAGCACTTCGCCCCTCTGGGCCAGCGTCACGATCAGCGGCGCGTAGCCCCACTGCCCGTCGTAGCTGATCCCGTCGGACGAAAGGACCGTTTTTGGAGCTTGACCATTCCAGCTGGGGCTCACCCGAGTGGCCACCTCTGCTTCCCGTTTTCGGAGGATTGCGCTATGCTTTTTCTTCACCTGAAATGCCTCCTTTCGGGCCTCTCTGAAGATTCTTTCTCGAACTCCAGAATACCCGACAGGTCGAGCATATCAGGTGTTTACACGTGGTTTAATCCACTTCCATCTACTTGTTTTGGGCCTAGTTTCTACTGCGCAGGCTCCTAGCACAACTTTTTGGAGGGAAAATGCATCAGAATCTTTAGGAGTGGGGTCAGAGCTTCTCTCCTCCTTAATTGTCCTGATAGGACAACCCAAACAACTGGCCCCACTCCAAATCCACAGATCCGGGTTACAGGTTCAGGGCCAAAGGCTCGAAAGAAGGATACGGTGCCGCCCCATTCGAGAAAGAAACTTCGCGAGCCATAGAAGCCTGAAGCGCAAGGGAGGGGTTGGGGAACACCCCGAATCCTCCCGGCTTGGCGGCTTGCCGCGCCTCAGGCTCCTTCGTCCCCCCATTTCGCTGCCCTCCAACCCCTCGCTCGCGCTTCAGGCTTCCTCAAGTTTCGCATTGATGGACGACCTGGAGGTGGGAGTTCCGAATGAAGTTTCAGGTTAGGGCCCCCCCAGCGGTGCTGCCCCATTTGAGAGAGAAACTTCCGGCTACTGGGGATTTGTGCGTCACTGCGTGGGGAAGAGTTGTCCGGCTCTCTCCTTGGAACCTGGGCTCATTTTGCTAACGGCTCAAGTCGTTCGCGACTCTGACGGACTTGGCTTCATAACGCTGGTAGTTCACCCGTTGGCGGCACCTTCGGAGGACAGGAGACGTGCGACGTTCAGACGTGCGACGAATTCCTAAAGGTTCAGCTTAGGTGTTTCTGGACGTGGGAGGCTCGAATAAATCGATAGGTGTCCAGACACCTGGGGCAGTCAAACAGGTGATCGATGGTCTCGATTACTTCCAAGTCCGCGAGTTGGTTGTTGGCGAGAGATCTGAGCCTGAGGAGAGACACGTGATGCCCACACCCATGGTCAGGTGGGAAACTCACGGTGAACAAAATCTTACATAGAATCTGACTAGCCATTCCAGTAGGCACATCATAACAGAATCGATTGACAAGAAAAAACCGATGGTCTAACTGTGTTATATTCCTCGACTTGTGGGAAAAGATGTCGACTGGTCGTCCACCCGTTGCACTGAGTTGCGGAGGGAGATCGAGCACCACAACCACCGTTATTCCGTCCTGAACGACCCCGTAATCAGTGACTCGGAGTACGATCGGCTCTTCCGGCAACTGGTCGAACTGGAGCGCGAGTATCCGGAGCTGGCCTCAATAGATTCTCCCACTCAGCGGGTCGGAAGCGAGCCTCAGGAGAGATTCCGGAAGGTCTCTCACCACGCTCCCATGCTCAGTCTCGCCAACGCGTTCGATGCGGACGAGGTACGAGCCTTCTATCGTAGGATCAGCAATCTCCTAGGTACCGAGGATGCTGAGTTCGTGACCGAGTTGAAGATTGACGGCATAGCGGTGGCTTTAACCTACCAGAATGGAAGTCTGGTGCGGGGCGCCACTCGAGGAAATGGGCTGGTGGGAGAGGAGATCACCACCAATCTTCGAACCATACGCTCGATACCACTCCGATTTCAGGAGGACCTGCCCGTGCCTCCACTGATAGAGGTGCGCGGGGAAGCGTACTTCCCTGTTTCGGCCTTTCAGAGGATCAACGAGCAACGCCTCGCTCTGGGAGAAACACCCTTTGCGAATCCCCGAAACGCGGCTGCAGGAGCTCTGAGACAGTTGGATCCGAAGGCTTCTGCAACCCGTCCCTTGTCCTTCTTTGCATACGCCGTCGGTTACGTCGAGGGTGTGAATTTCGCGACGCAGATAGCGACCCTGGATCAACTGGAGAAATGGGGTTTCCCTATCAACTCCAATTCGAAGCACCAATCTAATATCGACGATGTGATTGAATTTTGCGGCCATTGGCAAGAAAAAAGGGGCACCCTTGACTACGAAGTCGACGGTGTTGTGATCAAGGTTGATCGCTTCGATTATCAGGAGCGTCTGGGCACCGTTAGTCACGATCCGCGTTGGGCTATTGCCTATAAATTCCCCGCCCAGCTGGCCACGACTCGCCTGTTGAAGATCAATATCAATGTGGGGCGAACCGGAGCCTTGAATCCCTACGCGACACTCGAGCCGGTACCAGTTGGAGGAGTGACCATTCGTACCGCCACGCTCCACAATCAGGATGACATCCAGAGAAAGGATATTCGGGAGGGAGATACGGTTATCGTCAAGAGGGCGGGAGACGTCATTCCCCAGGTAGTCGGACCCGTTCGGGAGAAGCGAAGCGGACGAGAAAAGCGGTTCGTTTACCCGAGTGTCTGTCCCGCTTGCGGCACGGCTATCACACGTGATCCCGAAGAAGCGATGGCCTACTGCACGAACCGCAATTGCCCTGCCCAGCGCTTCGAGTCGCTGCGGCACTTCGTGAGCCGGGGAACTCTGGACATTCGGGGGCTGGGACAGAAGACGATTCTGAAGTTGCTGGAGCTGCAGCTTATCCAGGACCCAGGGGACATCTATTCGTTGGGTGCCGATGATCTGGGCCGTCTAGATGGTTTTAAAGAGAAATCTATCGAGAACCTTCGGGAGGGCATTCGACAAAGCAGGCAGCAGCCTTATCCTCGCGTTCTCTTCGGTCTAGGGATTCGGCATGTGGGGGAGAGCATTGCAGGTCTACTTGCGAAAGAATTCCGAACCATCGATGTTCTCATGGAGGCTGCAGAAGAGGAAGTGGCCGGGGTCCTCGGAGTCGGTCCCGAGATCGCCCGCAGCGTTCGGCAGCATTTCTCAGTACCCGAGAACCGACTTCTGGTGCGAAAATTGGAGGAGGCAGGGTTACAGCTGAGACTCGATGAGGAGGTGACTCGAACACCAGGAACTCTGGCGGGAAAAACTTTCGTTCTTACAGGGACACTACCGGGCCTTAGTCGGCAAGAGGCCTCAGAACGAATTTCTCTTCACGGCGGAAGAGTTGTCTCGTCGGTTTCGTTCCGAACCGACTACGTTGTTGTAGGTGCCGAGCCGGGGGCGAAACTGCAGATGGCCCAGGAATTGGGAGTAGCGATCCTCGGTGAGGACGAGCTGAAGGAGATGACTCCTCCGAATTAGCGCGGCCGCTTCTCCAAAAAATTGGCGATGAGTACCCAGGATTGTGGCAAAGATCATCCGAATTTGACACATAGCCGACGTCTGAAGGCCCCGCCCCAGGCCAAGTTGTTCGTCGCCATCATGTCCGGCAGTCCTGCCTATGCTGAGAAGATAGAAAGACACCTGGAGCGCAGGTGGGGGGCGATTGATCATCGTTCGGAAATCTACTGCTTCAGTGAGTATACCAGCCACTATGAAAGAGAAATGGGTCAACCTATCTGGAAGTACTTCGTCACCTTTCGTCGACCTCGCCCGGTCCCAGATCTGGTACAGCTCAAGCTCTTTACTGAGGAGTTGGAGCAGATGTTCCTGACCAGGCCAATTGCCACCGGAGTTGCTGGCAACGAGGTGTTGAGACGGACGGTGAACCTGGATCCGGGTTACCTGACCGCTTGGCATCTAGTGCTTGCCACGGTCAAAAACTATGCTCATCGAGTCCACCTTCAGGACGGGATCTATTCCGAATTGACGCTGCTTTTCAGGCGCAGCAAGACCGAGCCGCTTCCCTGGACCTATCCCGACTATAGGGCAGAAGCCACACTTCGATTCTTTTCAGGGGTACGTTCCGATTACCTCAGTGGGGTTGCGGAACAAATCCCGGGACCAGAAGGCGAACAGGCACCAGGTCCTAAGGCGATCTGATGGCGATACTGGACTGAAAACGGCTCAATCAGCAGAAACAAAAGTTGGGGAGCCAGCGATGCTTTGGTAGCATAGGTTTCGCGCCTGGTTGACGTTCCTAGGAAGAGTATTCTGATGCGGCGATCCTCAACTCAGATTTGTCCCGGCTGCAGGTACGCACTAGTAGAACCAAGCACTTATTGCCCCTATTGTGGGGTACAACTAACCTATCCTTTGTGGAAGAAGATTGGCGCCTCGATACTACTGATCTTGATTGTCTACGGTTTGGTTCAATGTCATTTGAGGGTGTTGGATGGCCTGCACGAACTGTGAGTTCGCAAGGTCGCGTGTAAACGGATCACAAAGATGACAGGCGATTTGCTTCAAGACGGTTCCTTTGCCTTTCGTCAAGAGGCTCGTTCCGATCTGGGACGAGTGCGCAGTGGAAACGAGGATTCACTGATTCGGGTTCCGGACCTTCGCCTCTTCGGGGTCTGCGATGGGATGGGTGGACATGCTGCCGGAGAGGTGGCCAGCGCCATTGCAGCGGAGGTGCTGGCCCAGGAGATCGCATCCAGCACAGACTCCTCCTCGGAGGCCGTGAGGCAGGCTATAGCGAAGGCTGACGAGCGAGTCTTTCGAGATCAGGAAGACTGTGAGCAGCATCGAGGGATGGGAACAACCGTGAGCGCCTTGTGGCTGGTTGCTGATCCCACTCCGAGAGGCTGGATCGGACACGTCGGAGACAGTCGGATCTATCGTCACCACCGGGGCGGACTTCAGCAGCTGACCGTAGACCACTCTCCGGTCTTTCGCCTTTTTCAGTCGGGTCTACTGGACAAGGACGAGATGCTTAGCCACCCATACAAGCATCTGCTCGACCGCGCTTTGGGTCTGCAACCACCGGTTGAGGTGGATGTCTTCCCCGTAGATCTAGAAGTTGGAGACGTCTTCCTCATCTGCACGGATGGCTTGACCGATATGCTCGTCGATCAGGAGATTCATAATGTGCTCAAGAGTGAGAAGCTCCTTCCCAGGGTTGCCGACCAGCTCGTCAGCCTCGCCAACCAAAAAGGGGGAATAGACAATATCTCCCTGATCCTCATCGAAATCGTGCAGATCTAAGAACGATTCCAGAAACCGTTTTTCTCCTGGACTATCCGGATGATTGCCAACGATTGCCACTGTCATTTTTTCTCGCCGCGGTTCCTGAAGGCTTTGGCCCGTGAAAAAGGAATTGACTCCGAAGACGACGGGGAAGAGGTTGCAGGACTCTTGGGTTGGGATAATCCCGGTTCGACCGGGATTCTGGCTGATCGTTGGCAACAGGAGCTGGATCGGAACCAGGTGGGAAGGGCCGCCCTGATTGCAAGCTTTCCAGGAGACGAGGAGTCGGTGGCGGCAGCGATAGCACGTCACCCTGATCGGTTCGTGGGCTTCTTCATGGTCGACCCAACCCAACCAGACACCTCGGAACGCGTTTCCCGAGCCCTTTCGGAGCTCCAGCTCCGATGTGCCTGTCTTTTTCCGGGAATGCACCGCTACGATCTCTCTGGTGAGGCGACCCGCCAACTTTTCGAGATCGCGGCGTCGCACCCGGGTTCTGCCGTGTTTGTTCACTGTGGCGTTCTGACAGTAGGGGCGAGGAAGAAGCTGGGCCTGCCCAGCCGATTCGATCTGAGGCTGTCCAACCCGATCCATTTGCATCGTATCGCTGGAGAGTACCCCGAGCTTCCCCTGATCATTCCCCATTTTGGGGCCGGTATGTTTAGGGAAGCACTGATGCTCGCAGACCTCTGTCCGAATGTCTTTCTGGACACTTCCAGCTCGAACGGTTGGATCAAGTATTTTCCCGGGCTCACCTTGACTCAAGTCTATGCGCAGGCCCTCGAGGTTGTGGGACCCGAACGACTGCTTTTCGGCACCGACTCATCCTTTTTCCCTAGAGGATGGAACCGGCCTGTTTGGGAGGTGCAGACAGCGGCCCTGGAAGCCCTCGGATTGGATTCGTCTGCGCAAGAGCAGATTTTCTGGAAGAACTTCGAGAGATTGTTCCCCAACCTGCCCGAGGGCCGTGAGGTCCGGTAGTGAGCTTCCGAAAGTGGCCTATAGCCCCAAGGAGAGTGTGACGTGCGGGTGCCAATGCTCGATCTGAAGCCTCAGCTAGACCAGCTGGGCCCTGAACTGAAAGAGGCGGTTGGTGAGGTCATTGACTCGACCGTCTACATTTTGGGACCCCAAGTCCAGCGATTCGAAGAGGAGATTGCAGAATACCTCGGGGTGAAACATGCGATCGGAGTCTCATCAGGGACAGACGCGTTGCTTGTTTCCCTGATGGCTTTGAATGTTGGACCCGGCGATCTGGTGCTCACAACTACCTACTCTTTTTTCGCAACTGCTGGGGCGATAACCCGCCTCAACGCGACTCCCGTCCTTCTGGACATAGATCCTGATACCTATAACATCTGTCCCGAAGCCATTGCCCACTGGTTCGAATCAAACCCCAGCCTGGGCAGAAATATGAAGGCAATCATTCCGGTCCATCTGTATGGACAGTGTGCGGATCTGGATGCGATTCTCGAGGTGGCAAAGCGGCACGGAGTCGCAGTAGTGGAAGATGCGGCGCAGGCTATCGGGGCCGGGTATCCTGCTGCCAGCGGCCTGCGCAAGGCAGGATCCTTCGGTCTCATGGGCTGCTTTTCGTTCTTTCCGTCCAAGAATCTTGGGGCTTTGGGCGACGGTGGCCTGGTGGTTACCAGCGACGATGGTTTGGCGGAGACACTTTTAAAGCTGAGAAATCACGGAGCAAGACCCAAGTATTACCATGACCTGGTCGGCGGCAACTTTCGTCTCGACCCGATTCAGGCAGTGGCGCTAAGGGTCAAACTACGCTACCTGGAGCAGTGGCACCAGAGGCGTCGCAAGGTTGCCGAGTATTACGATGCCAGACTCACCGATCTTCCGATCAAGCGCCCAGTCCTTGCGTATGACCGCAACTGCCATATCTATAACCAGTACGTCGTTGCGGTGCCTGAGCGACGCGATGAACTAGCTCTTTTCCTGGCAGAAGCCGGGATTAGCACGGCTATCTACTACCCAGTGCCCTTTCATCGTCAGGAATGCTTCAAGGACCTTGCCTTGGACCCTAACGATTTTCCCCACAGCGAATATGCTTCCAGGCATACGATCGCCATTCCCATCTATCCCGAGCTGACGCCTGATATGCAAGACTACGTCATTGAGAAGATGCGTCAGTTCTATTCGAGTGAAGTCGAAAGGGGTTAGTTCCGTTTGCGGTCTTCGTGAAGCAAGAACTGCCAAAGAGTCAGTCATGAATCGCGCTGTACTCACCTGCTCGAAGGTGTAGAATTCCCGCAACAGGTGAATTTCACTCTTGAAATCCAAAAGATGCGGCATTTCGGATTACTGGTAGTTCCACGTCGCGACTAGAAAAGGAGGACATACGCCACGCCGGAAGTTTCAGCTTAGTGGCCCCCCAGCGGTGCTGCCCCATTCGAGAACGAAACTTCGGTCGAGGATTAGGCGATATCGCGCGTCACTGCGTGGGGAAGAGTTGCCCAGCTCTCTCCTCGGAACCTGGGCTCATTTTGCTAACGGCTCAAGTCGTTCGCGGCTCTGTCGGACTTGGTTTCGTAACGCTGGTGGTTCACCCGTTGGCGGCACCTTCGGAGGACAGGCGACGTGCGACGTTCAGACATGCGACGAATTCTTGAAGTTTCAGCTTAGGTTACAGAGGACCTGCGACCTTCCACTTGTCACCTGCAACCTCTCAGCCAGGCCCTCACACCCCCTTGGTTTCGAGGGCGTGCTTGCTGACTTCGGAGGTGACTCGGATCAGCGCTTCCACCATGAGCATCACATCACCGCTGGTTGCCAGCCACTGAATCCCCCTGTCGACCCAAGCACAGAGTTCGTCTACGTTGGATCCGGTGGAGATCCCGACTGGGATGCCTGCCTGCTGGGCTCTCCCTATCACCTTCTCCATGGTTTTTACAACTTCAGGGTGGCCCGGTTGGCCTCGGTAGCCCATCGAGTTGGCTAGATCATTGGGTCCGAACGCAATGCTGGATAGGCCCGGAACGGCAAGTATTTCGTCAATGTTGCGGACCGCATCAGCATTCTCGATCTGAACGATCGTGATGATGTTGTCGTTGGAGTGTTGGCAGAACTCCTGCGCCCCGATCCTTCCGTAATCGGAAGGCCTGAGTGGGCCGAAACCGCGAATCCCTTCGGGCGGATAGCGGGAGGCAGAGACGGCGAGGCGCACGTCCTCTGCGGTTCGGATCATGGGAACGATGATCCCATCAGCTCCAATGTCCAGGACCCTCTTTATTGGGACCAGATCGTTCCAGGGTACTCGGACAAGAGCAGCACAATCGCTGCCCTTGAGGGCCATCAGATGGCACTTCACTGATTCGAACTCCAAGGCCGAATGCTCTAGATCGATCCAAAGAAAGTCAACCTTCGAGCCAAGCGCTTCGGCCACCTGGGGATCGGAGAGCCCGATACAGGTTCCCAGACAAGTTTGGCCTGCCTGAAGCTTCTCTGTGAATTTGTGAGCGTTGATCATCCAGACTCCCTATGCCCCCTCGGCTCCGATTCCCATCTTTTTCTTCAGCTGTGCCAGCGACTCACTTCCCTGGGCCGCTGAAGGAGCCAAAGCCTTTTCGATTTGATCATCCAGATCGGAGGTGTTGTCGGACATCTCACCGTAGGCCTGGGCCAGTGATTCTTCCTCCATGACCTTGTCCTTCATGCGTTCCAAGGTGGCAATCGTGCCCGAGGAGTCCACATTGGAAAGTTGTTGGTTGATCTTGCGCATCGATGTTGCGGTCCTGGCGCGGGCTCGGAGTGTCATTAGCTCGTTGTCGTAACGGGTAATCGTCTGCTTCAATTTCTCTACCTTTACCTGTAGCTGGTCAGCCATCTTTTGCTGCTTCTTGTGGTCTTCGAGCAGGGTGGCGGCGCGGCGTGCCGCATCCTCTTTCTTGGACAGGATCTCGGTGGCGAGGCGTTCTGCTTCGTCCTGGGCTAGATCACCAGATTCCATTTTCTGCAGGAGCAACATGGCCTTCCGCTCGTGATCCTGGGCCGCCTTCTTCTGATCATCGGAATCCTTCCTTAGCCGAATAGCGATCGCTTTGACCTGCGCCAGACTCTGCATGGCACCATGCAGATCCTTCTTCAAGTCTCGAACTGCCTGCTCGGTTGTCTTGATCGGATCCTCCATCTGATCGATCAGGGAATGTGCCTGAGACTGCGCCGTTTTGAAGATTCTCTGAAAAACACCCATTGGGTTTACCTCCTAAACAAGTTGATTTGATGAGTTCCTCTTAAAGTTTCACTCCAGGACTGACGAAAGGTTCATCTAATCATCGGTGGCTGAAATCAATCAGCTCTGAGCCGTACTCGGCCAGAGCCAGGGAAAGGGCATCGATGGACCCTTCGAGTTCATTCTGATCCAGATTTGTCAGTTGCAAGGTATCTCGAAAGAAGACGCGGGCTCCCTCTTCATCCAGGACAAAGGCCCCGTGGACCAGGGAACGATTGATCTGAAGCAGTCTCTTGAAAAAATCCCCGGGTGCCTTGGGCGTCTCCATGATGAGCTGCTCCAGAATGACAATGGGAGCTTCGCAGTCGATGATCAGATTGATAATTCCGTTGTCCTGATCGTCTACGACGACCAGCTGCTCGCCCTCATTCTCGCTAACAATCTTAAGGTCAAGGTTGAGTAGATACTCCTTGACCAGGTCTAGATTCTCGGACATTGTTTTCATCTCCTCTTGGTGAAAAGTAACAAACAGTCAGCACCAGCTGAACGCGCCAAATTGTGGTGCTTGTGATTTGGGATTGTTCTGGCGCGATCGGAACACTCCCAACACCCTTGTATTACGGACTAGGAGGCCTACGGCCTTCGAGCCGATACCACTATCAAATGATCGCCAGACTCTACCAGATGATCGGCAGGTGGATTTGACATGACCTCCCCCTCGCCTCCTTTCAACACCGCCAGTACCGTGCTGTCGTGGACCTGTTTCATCTGGGTAAAGACATCCATGAAGGTTCTTCCCGCCATGGGCTCAGGAACAGGGACCTTGAAAAGATTATTGCCAAAGCGGGAGCTCAGTATTTCCGAAATGACCTTGGATATCCCGTGCTCCATGGTGGCTCGGGAGATCAGTTTGCTGGAAAATTCGCTGCCAACGATGATTTCGTTGGCCTGGGCCCGCTCGCAGTGGCGAACGTTGGTAGCATCGACCAGCTCGACGATGGTGTAGACGTCAGGATTCAGACTCTCAACCGTCAGGGTGGAAAGAACCACCTTTGCATCTCTTGCCCTGGGCTCCAGGCGATCGTCACCCAGAATGATGGTTGATCTGGCCTTCGCCAGATTTGCTTGGTTCAGGGTTTCTTCGTTAATGTCGCCCTGGACGAAGTACAGATTGTCATTGTCGATAGGCTTGAGCTCGAGCTCAGCGATTAGCACTATGGGTACTTCGTGCCCCTGCTGATCGGCATGAAGCTCGTGAAGGATCTCCTTGGCGCGGTAGTTCCACTCACACAGGATGATGTGATCGGAAAAATCGTAGGAATGCATGCCGCGATCTTCCTTCAGCTTGCGCTCTACCAAAACACTGGCCACAGTCGCACTGAAAATGCCCAATACACCGATACCACAGAACATGATCAGCATTCCAATCAGCCGGCCTCCAAGGGTGGTCGGAGATATGTCACCGTAGCCCACGGTGGTTAGCGTTACGACACTCCACCAGATGGCGTTGGGAAAGGAGGTCTTGGGCTCGAAAGCAGACATCCCAATTGCACCCAGTAGAATCATCGAGGCCAGAATTAGAAACAGCCGGAGAAGGTTCTCACGGCGGAGAAAGACGAAGAGATTTCGAAGTCTTGCTCTCAGTCCGGTCTCTGGTTGACTACGATTCATCACGAATCTCGCTGGGTCAGTTTAAGTCAATAGTCTGGCCGGTGATCTGGGAGATTGTGCTGTTGTCCTGCTCTCTCCTCGGAACTTTAGCTCATTTTGCTGTCGAGTCACGTCGTTCGCGGCTCTGACGGACTTGGCTTCCTGATACTAGCAGTTCACCAGTCTCCGGTACTACTCACTGCCCACTGCCCACTGCCCACCATGCTACAGTAAACTGTCTCAGGGTCGGTCTAGTCAATAAAGATCCCAAGCCCCTTCTCGATAATAACGGTGGACCGCGAGGTCTAGTTCCTCGCTGATCGAGATTTCCTCCAGCTGATCCATTACCCCCTTACCAAAGTTGAGCATGCTCACCATGGCGTCCTGATTAAGAAACCGGGTTGGTAGCTCATCAAAGGTCAGTCGGGACAACTTTCGCTTCAGTTGTTCCTCCTCGACACCGGGGGCCTTGATACCCACGACCCAGCCCCACTCTCCCAGGGTGGGGATATGATTGTGATAGGCAACTGCGACAAGCTCTGCAGCTCGGACACTTTTGAGAATGGAGAGGAACGCCGTCTTGCTGAAGAAGGGACTGGTCGCCTGGGTGACCAGAACTCCCCCGGGTCCCAGATGCTGAGCTGCAGTCCGATAGAATTGCACGGTATAGAGTCGAGCCAGGTTGGCACTCTTGGGGTCGGGAAGGTCGATGATGATGACGTCGTAGCGGGACGAGTCGTCCCTCAGGTAGGCGTGGGCGTCTCGATTGACGATCTCGATTCGGCTGTCGTCCAGAACCCCTTGGTTTAGTCGCAGAAACATCGGGTGGCTGCGAGCCAGATCGGTAACCGCGGGATCGATGTCGACTACGACGACCCTCTCCACCTCGGGATACTTGAGAATCTCACGTGCCGCCAAACCGTCTCCGCCGCCTAGCACCAGGATCTGTTTGCGAGAGGCTGAAATCCCCATGGAAGGGTGGACCAGGGGCTCATGGTAGCGCTCCTCGTCGTAGCTGCTGAATTGTTCATCCCCATCCAAGTAGAGCCAGAAATCGTCCTTCCACTGAGTCATCACGATGCGTTGGTAGGGAGTCTGCTTCTGGTAGATAACGCGGTCCCGGTACTTCTGCTGCTCTCCGTAGAGGATGATGGGTTGAGCCATCAGGGACACCAGCACAAGCAGAATCGGGACGGTGACGAAACCGAGTGTCAGCCCCTTGCGAAACTTCAAGAGGCTTCGATAGCGAACAAACAGAACAGAAGCAACCAGGAAATTGATGGTGCCCAGAGCGATAGGCGTATAGGTCAGTCCCAGCTGAGGAAGCGCGAAGAAGGCGAACAGGAGACCCCCAAACAGAGCTCCATAGTAGTCCTTCTCCATGACCGAGCTGACATTGATGCGGAGTTCCTCGAAAAAGTTGTTGAGGCGTAGTGCCAAAGGTATCTCCAGACCGATCAACACTCCAATGATGAAGGCTAGAGTGTAGATGACGGGAGCAACGTTCTGGATGTAGGCCGAGAGCAAATAGGCCAGACAGACGCTAACCGCACAGATCAGGGACAGCACGAATTCAATGAGTAGGAAGGCGTCAAGCAAAGAGGTGCGAATATGCTTGCTGAGCCGACTTCCCAGGCCCATGGCAAACAACATCAGGGAGATCGTCAGGGTCCACTGGAGGACGGCATTGCCCAAAAGATAGGTCGCCAGGGTCGACATGACGTATTCGGCTACGATGCCGGCAACGCCTGTGGCAAAAATGCATGCCTTCAGCACAAATCTGAGATTGAAGCGGGAGGCTGATCCCTCCCTTTGATCCGAGGCAGGATTCTCCTCGATCTGCATGCTCAACCGGAGAGCACTAAGCGACCCAGCCGAGCAGGAAGGATGCTGCGACATAGGAAAATGCCTCGACTGCCCCTGCGCCTACATTCGGCTTTTCCTGATTCACCAACTCGTCGCTAAGTCGGTGACCGGGCAGCAGCACCTTGTCTGTGACCCATCGAACAACCGGAAGCAGCAGCAGCCCGAAGAGGGCGAAACCTCCAAATTCGAAAAGATTCTGACTCCAGGATACGAAGTCACCTTCCACGCTAACGCGGATGATGTTGCCTATGGCTATAAGGGCGCCCGAGAACGCAACCCCCACCGCAACATTGTTATTTTCGATCTCTTCGTGGATGTCAAAGGGTGTGATCAAATTGTAGATCAGACCCGTCAGAATCAGCACTCCCTGGCCGAGAAGCCAGAAGGCTGCGGCGGTCAACAAGTCTCCGCCTTCGCCGGAGATGGCGCCATAGACGATCAGGCCCACGGCGATATGGTTTCCCGCCTCGATCACCCCTGTTCCCACATTCTGGTCGTCGATGATTTCCTTCTGATTGTCGAACTTGCGAAGGATGATTTTGTCGTTGACGAAGGCTGATATATTGAGCAGAACGACCGAAATCAGACCGTAGAAGAAGATGTCGAGGAGTTCTTCCTGCAAACTGGAAGAAGGCCCTTCCAGCACGCCCCCAATAGCGATTACGACTCCCAGATAGTATCCAACGACTGCCAGAGCCAGAGCCAGATTGTCACGGACCAAAAGCTCTTCGCGCAGGACAAATCTGGGATGGAGCTTGTCGTAGGTCCACTTGCCAACTAGAAAGACGACGAACGCACACAACAAATATACTAGGGCACTCGCTACTTGATCAATCGTCACTGGGACCTCCATTCGAGATTGACACGGAACCTAACCCGGCTTGGTGTGACGCCTGATGGTCTTGCGTGAGCTATTTGCCGAAGCCTCCCGAGCGACCACGGAACCCGCTCATTCTGCTCCGATTTGCCCGCTGTCGGACCCGGTCGGAGAACGCGGACTTTCGAGCTGTCTCCCTTCGCACCCGGCGATCGAAGAAAGATTTATTGGTGTGCTTCGTAAGGCTGCCGTTGGTACCGTATTCGCCGCCTCGTCCAAAATAGGGGGCCCCTCGGCTGCGACTCTGTCGGTAGGAATTCCAGTCGTTTCGGTAGATGGGACGGTTGAACATGCCGAACATGTGGCTCATGAACGCAAACTTCCCATAGAATTCCCAAAAGGAGTTGCCACTGCTGTCGGTGCGCCAGTTTCCGTAGCGAGGATTTCCCACCTGCTGATAGCCCGGGGGATACTTGGCGTCAGAAAGCCCACTCTTGGCTGTCTTGGAAAAAAGCACCATCCCCAGGTTGTTCTGATACTTCTTAAATTCAGCCTGGGGTACCTGGTACCAGTTGCTGGTCTGGGTGTCGTAGACAGGATCTTTGGACGCCCCGGATTTCTGACTGAAGACGAGCTTGTACTGATGGTAGTACTCCTTGAAAAAATTACCCTCCTGCCTCAGGTCCTGCAGAATGATCGTGTACTCGGGGTACCTGGAGAGTTGTTCTCGCAGTCGATCAAGTGGAGACTGAGATACACAGGAAGTAATTAGGAGAGCGCCGGCCAGCAGCATCCAACGCGACTTGTTGATCAAATGTGAATCCTCCTGATTGGCAGGGTTCTCCTCACTCGCCGCCCCCCGGGAGGATGTCGGTGAATTGGTACTCCTCCACATAGTGCCCACTGGTGAGTTCGAACTCTGTTTCGCTCCACTGTTCAATTGTCAGGCAGTTTTCATCTTCCTCGTCGACAAAGCCCCAGTAGACAAACTCTTGTCGGGGCTCCTTCCCCCCCGGGCTCATATAGCCGGCTCCAGAAGTGTCCAGGTAGTATATCTTCTCCTTGAGCACAACCTGCTCGGGTGGGTCGTCATGCTGGATTATATATTGGCGAACTCCACCGGAGAGGGAGCCGATAGGAATCTTCTTTCCCAGGATCCATTCGACTTCGTCTTCGTCTGATCGTTCCAGATAGCACTTCTCTCGACCCGAGGTCAGCTCCCACTCCTCGCTGGAGTCGCCGTCCCCATAGCCGTAGAGATTGTAGGCCGTTACCTCCCAGGTCTTGTGATCGTAGTCGAGGAAGTAACCAACTTTTAGCTTCGAGAGGACCAGATCGTGAAGCGGATCAATCTCCGGGTCTTTCTTCTTCTGGCGAAAAATGTCTCTCAAACCCATAGCAGGCTTGACGCTCGGGAAGGCAGGGCTGCGAACTTCATTGGTGAGAACCTCTGGTTTCATCTGGTTTCATAGGCATTATGTTAGATCCTCCGGAAAAAGACAAATCAAGCAACCAGAATCAGATCGCAGAATGCGACCGGTCTGGCGCCACCCAATCTAGCGAACCGCCACGGGATTGCCGGGCGATCCTGCGAACCCTTTGAGCCTCAGAGGTGCAAAGAAGAAGGCGAACTCGTACACCTTGTCTCGAGCCAGGCCCGAGAGGTCGAGGTTCTCGAGGTTGTAGATGCCATTCAGTGGAATGAGAATCTGATGTACTGGGAATTGCAAATCAGGATTCGGATTCGGGATCACCTCGGTTGCCCAGCTGTCGCTCCCAACCATGCAGATTTCGTGGTTGACCAGGAAGTTGGCCGCCTCGACTCCGATCCCTGGCTCCACGCTGGTGAAAAGGTCATTGTCCACCTTCCATAGGGTCCCCCAACCGGTGTGAATCAGTACTGCGTCTCCTTTGTGGATCTCAACCTTTTCTCGAGCCAGGGCATCTCGCAGATCCTGAGCCGTGATCTCGTAATCTTTCTCGAGGCGTTTGGTTCCCTTCAGCCCCGCTATATCGAGCAGAACGCCCCGAGTCAGAAAGACCCCCGCGTTTTCGATTCCGAGTTTAGTTAGTCCCTTGGCCGTGTGGAACTCGCGGCGATCAAAGCCGTTGTAGAAGGTATCGCCGATACCGACGTGCCCCATTCCGTCAAACTGGGTCCCGACCTGTCCGATCTCGGCAATAAGCAATGCCTCCGTGCCCCTGATCTGGTTCTTGCCCGCGGGTGCATCCGGAACCGGCATCATAACCGAAAAGTGGCGGTGGGGCGCCATCGGCATCGACTCCTCATAGACCCTACCCAGCTGGTAGACCTGGCCGCTCTTTACCAAGCGCGTTGCTTCCAGAACCTTTTCCGGGGTGAGAAGGTTTGCTGCGCCACGCTGATCTTCTACTCCCCACTTGGACGAGCCACGTTGAGGTGGATCCGGAAGCTGCTGCGCAGCCGCTATCCCGATCCATGGAAGAATGAGTACCAAGAGTCGGCTGACCAATTTCTTCATTTTTTCGCTCCCTTGCTGTTGATGGTGAGTGTCGGAGATCGACTCTAACTCGACCGGGTGGAGAATTCTAGCGGGTCAGTCATAGAAGCCTGACGCGCAAGCGAGGGGTTGGCGAACACCCCGAATCGCCCCGGCTTTGCTGCTTGCCCCTGCTGGTCAATAGAACAGTGCTGAGTCAGAAAGGCTTCTCTGTAGGTTTTCCAGCGTCCTAGAGATCGAGGTCAATCCTGAAGGGATTGTGTATTTCAGCCCAGGGCTTCCGAACCCTGGGCTGTCGGTCCTCTCTCCCACAAATCTACCCGGAAAGGGTTGCGTACACTGCTTCATCTAGGCCCCCTGAAAAATATTTGGAAACGATGTAACTTCTGATTAATCAACCCTTCCAGGGTTGGATCTGAAGGGGTATGTTCCGGGCACATAGGTAACAGTTTCTCCCAGGCACATAGGTTACAAGAGGAGTCATGTCATGGAAAGAGACGTATGTAATGAGCGAAGGAGTGAAACTGATGACCGAACATCTGGAGGGGGACGATGGAATTACGGAGTTATCGCAGGCCTATGAGGTGAGTCGGAAGACGGTGTACAAGTGGATTGGGCGTTACGAAAAAGAAGGGTGGTTGGGACTGGAGGATCGCTCGCGTGCGCCCCACCGCCACGCTAACGCGGTGGAGAGGAGATTGAGAAGAAGCTTTTAGAATGGAAGGCCCGTTGGCCGTTGTGGGGAGCGCGAAGCTGTGGGTCAAGATGAGG
>Ga0310121_10002636_pt1 | contig 16871 bp, 14 predicted proteins | sample CB27_Tmax_986_MG_FD_203504 | JGI IMG/M metagenome (GOLD analysis project Ga0310121, IMG submission 203504) | Marine microbial communities from Western Arctic Ocean, Canada - CB27_Tmax_986 | ecosystem: Environmental > Aquatic > Marine > Oceanic | place: Canada: Western Arctic Ocean | collected...
AGACTCAGTTGGTAAAAGCCGCCGTCCCCGCACATTAGAAGCGTGGATGGCGGCTTTTATTCCAACTGAAATACTCCTGTTTCAATTATTTCCTCTGGTGTTCCCCATTCCGGTCTCCACCAAATCCGATCGGCCGCCCCGCCGTCAGTGTCGTTGATACCAACATTAACCCGTACGGATTTCAGCTGTCCCTCAGAGCGTTCGATGAGTGCGTCAATAGGAATAGCCACTTCGACCGAGTATCCGTGTTCCGTCCTCTGCGCCGCAGCAAGAACTTGCATCGGTGAAGCATCACCCACCAGTGAACCGCCATCTTCTCCGGGAACAACGGCTAACACGAGCGGACTGTACGCATCAGCTCTTTTACCCGTTCGCCGGTCATGCGCTAAGCGACCATCGAACTGCACAAGGACTGCGTCTTGTCGGGGAAAACCTCGACGACTCCTAACAACCAAGCGATCGTCGACAACATCCACCGCCACATAAAGATACTGCGCACGCGGATCACGCGATATGCGATACTGAAAAGACGCGTCGACAGGTCCAAACCAGCCACCAGTCGGCGCCTGGACTTGGCCAGGTTCAACGGTTACCAAGCCCAAATGGTCCCACTCATCGACGTCCAAAAGACCATCAACACGAATACCCTCTGTAACGGGAAGCATCCGGGGCGCATCAATCACAACCCGGTGCGTGCCGCGTATCTGCAGGGGATCCAATTCACCCTCAAGGTCGTAACGAACCGTCCAGTCTGCAACGAGTGGCTGGAGGACAGATACTGGTACGGCGGTTTTCGCAAAAATCGACAAGTCAACTAGCTCGACCGAATTGGGACCAACTGTCGTCGTAAGAGTCGTCAGTGACGGCTTGAGAACATCCGTCTCCTTAATGTTAAGACTCACCTGCATGGGCAAATCAGCATCATTTGTCAGCCGGAGGACTGTCTTGGCACCTTGAAACTGGCCGGCGTCTAATACCACCCCGTCAGACCGGACTGCTGCACCCGCTTGCACTGGCCGACGTAAGCTCCGGTGCCGACGCGTCATCACATGCGAATCGTGAACGCCGTCAAGCTCCAAATTAGCCATGACCGGACCTTGGTCAGTCATCGTCACCCACATAAAGTGGTCAAATTCCCCAAACGCGGCGCCTCGTCTACGGCTACGTGCTCCCATCGTCCCGAGTACGACGTATTGCGCCCCGGCACGAACGTCACTTAGATACCTGTGTCGATGACCTGCAAACACCGTAAAGCGTCGACCGTCCAATAATTGCTCAATCTCAGACCACCCGTTCTGTTTCGGTTCAAATTCCCACAACGGTTTATGGACGAATACGAGTGTCCACCGAACATCTGGATAGCGGTCGAGAACCTCCTGAACGTAATGCTGTTGTTCACGTCCGATATTGCCACTTGAACCATCCTCGCTATTGAGAACTAGAAAGAGCACATCGCGATACAAAAAATGATAGAAAGGTTGACCGAATCGACTCTCCCAAACCTCCGTCATGAGCTCGTTGCTCACGTCATGATTGCCGGCCACATAAAAAAACGGCATGGTCAACGGTTTGATTAAATGCTCAAATTCAAACCACTGTCTCGAAATTTCTGCAGTATCCGTGCTATACCCCTCAATTAGGTCACCAACACTCATGACAAATTCAGGCCGCAACAAATTGACACGTTCGATCCCGCTCCGGAATACTCCAGGCCGATGCCCCCCAGTACGGTCAGTCACAATGGCGAATTGAAAGTTTTCGGGATGATTTCCAAACCTAAGGTGCGTCCAAGGGGCAGCCTCAATGTCTCGGTCAACAACAAATGGTGAGTCTTGCGCGATGCCGCCCGTGACAACGACACTCGCTATTGCAACACCGAAGACATAATTCTTAACACGAGACATAAAGATCTCACGCGCGTTGCCGTCGCGTGACCAATCAGCACCTAAGTAATAACATCGCTGGCCTCGAACAGCCCGTGACTAATCAAACGGTCGCACCAGAACAACTCGATCCCGCTCCTGCTGTACACCCAAAACAGTGTTGGTCTACAACGATCGACCTCGACTCCAAAGCCTCAAGATCGAATTCAGAGATATGCCGTGGTCCAGATGATTCAACCGGAATGTCAAGCATCTGATTGAAATCACAGTCAAACAACTTACCGTCCCAACCTATGGAAATTGTATTTCGACACATCACACTTTCAGCCGCCACTACGTTGTAGCTATTTACGAGACACTCCATATATTGCTCGAGATTAGACGACCCGACCAACCACTCCAGAAAACGACTAATCGGCATATTCGCGATCGTATAAAGCCCATTAAACCTGACACCATAGAGGCGGTCCAGTTCTCGTTTCCACTCCTGCTCAAGAGATGCCTGACCTGCCGGTAGAAAAGCGCCAACAGGATTGGTAACCAAAACAAGTCGAAGCCCAGACCGCTCCTCACCGTACCCCAATGAGTTCAGACGCTGTAACTGTTTAATTGATTGCTCAAACACACCCTCGCCGCGTTGAGCATCCGTACTAAGCGCACGGTAATGCGGCAGCGAACAGACAACCTCGACACGGTACTCAGCAAGAAATTCAGCAAGGTCAGATTGTGACGCCAGACCAAGCACCGTCAAGTTACATCGGTCAATCACATGACGATTGAGTGCCCGACACTGCCGTACAAGCCAACGGAAATTTGGGTTTAGCTCTGGCGCGCCGCCCGTCACATCAACTGTCTGAATTTCGGTTCGCTTTAAAACCTCAACACATTGAGCCATCGTCTCACGCGTCATAACCTCACGCCGGTCAGGACCAGCGTCCACGTGGCAGTGAACACAGGTTTGATTGCACAACTTCCCCACATTGATCTGCATGATGTCAATGCCCGTAGGACGAAGAGGATACAGTCCGCCCACAGCAAGCGCGTCTGAAAACTTAGACGCGAGTGGCAATCGACGGAGTGTTCTCAACTGCTCACGTGTAGACGCGAGGGGCGCATTACGTGACAGCAGGGATGGCAAGGTCTTTCCCATTATGCTCTACATACCAAGCTTGCCAACGTGGCTCCGCATTTGCACACCGTGAACCAGCGAGGCGCCGCCTCGAATCGCCGAAGCAACATGGACGGCTTCCGTCATCTGATCGAGGTCAGAACCTTTTTCAAGTGCGTCGGTACTATAGGCATCAATGCAGTACGGGCATTGCACCGCGTGAGCCACAGCCAACGCAATAAGTGATTTTTCTCTCGCAGAGAGCGCGCCATCCTCAAAAACCGCAGAGTACCAGGCAAAGAACTTATCTCCGAGTTCAGGACGGTTCTCACTGATCTCGCTAAACTTTTTTAGATCCTCTGAATGGTAATACGTCTGGTTCATTGGTTCTCCCCTTATTCGTTGTCTTCTACCCACCGCAACAGCCCCTCCCCTTTCGGAGAGCACAGTTGTCGGTATAATCGGACGAACCTTTACAGTACACCGAATGCATGGCCTATTTCGTATAGGGAGCAAGTTATGGCGCGTACGAGTTTTGGAGTTCTCGGTCTCGTTTCTGTGGCGCTCTTCGTCGGCGTGGCTCAAACACGCTCGGGTGCCCCGGTAGCCACTGTCGGCCAGATTCAACGGGCGATGGTAAGCCCGTCGTCAGACATCATCTTCAATGTGAGCAGTGAAGCTCCGGCAACAGATACCGAATGGCAGGTTGTTGAAGATGCAGCCGTCATTCTCGCCGAAGCTGGCAACCTATTCATGATGGACGGTCGACGCAAAGATGAGGGGCTGTGGATGGAATTGGCTGGCGCGATGGCAGACGCCGGTGCGGATGCGCTGAGCGCCGCACAAACACGGAATGTCGATGGCGTACTCGACGCGGGCAACACACTCATCGAGGTCTGTGAAGCCTGCCATCAGCCCTACCGAGATGGTGGTCGGCCAATGGGACCGCCGCCCGGGACCAACAAATGATTGATATGCGCCAGATGCGCTTTGGTCCAAAGGCAACAGCGAAAGTAATGGCAATCATTATTTTTGCAGCTGTTATTTCCCAAGTAACGGTTGGGTCTCAAGTTCATTCGACGCCTGAGGAGTTGCGTCACGTTGTTGAAGGCACATGGCAATTGATCGAGTGGCACGTCGATGGTCAGGTGCTACGGCCACCCGAAATGGAAGGGCGTTGGATGGTGCACGACGGTTTGGTGATGGCAACGCGGCACCGAAACGGGCCGAAAGATTTCGAGTCGACGGCTGGTTATGGTGCGTACCGATGGGGACCAATGACGTGGGCGTATGGTTATGAGCGTTCGGAAGATTTACATGGGCCGTCCGCAGAGAATGTGGAGCTAACGGTAACGGAATCACATCCGATTGAGATGAGCACATTTCAGATCACTCGCGATGGTGACATGCTGATTCTTGATGGTGAACGACTACGCTGGGAATACGACATCCCTAGCGAGACGTTTTTGCTCACGACTAGTAGCGGAAGACCTATTCGCAAGTACCGCAAGATTCGTCAATAAATTGCGTAACCTTAGTTTGTTTGCAACTCATAGCTGTTTTCGCTGTGTTATGTGCGTGAGTTCACGAGCGAGGACTGTTGTCGAGATCGTTCAGGGTTAGTGTCGCTAATACCGACAATGGAGTTCGAGACGCTATGGCATGGATTAGAACTGTCGATCAAGAGACAGCCACTGGCGCGCTGAAGGACGAATATACCAAGGTGATTGATCGCGCTGGACGTTTGTTTGACGTTGTCCAGATTATGGGACTGAACCCCTCGCATCTCCGTGGGAGCATGGACCTACACCTTAGTCTGATGCACGGGACTTCAGAACTTACTCGGGCACAGCGCGAAATGATGGCTGTTGTCGTGTCAATTGCCAACCGATGCCATTACCGACTTTCCGGAACAGCTTCCATCAACGTCGCCAACGCACGAACAAGACCGTTGCCACCGTCACGTGCCCCACGGTAATGGCCTTGCCGAACAACAACCAGGTCGTGCGACGGAATGATTAGCGTCGTCTGGCCACCGGCTCCAGCCATATAATAGGCGTCGCGTGGCACGGGAAAAGTCCCCGTACCATTAATCCAAAAAAATCCGCCGTAGATCGGTCGCCCATCCGCCTCCCATGCCGGAGCAACCGTACTTACAAAATCGACATATCCTTCCGGTAGAACGCGCTCACCATTCCACACACCATCTTGGAGATATAAATTTCCCAGTCGCGCCCAGTCACGGGCCGGTGCAAGTTCGTAGCCCTGAAGCAAGTAATTGCCGTAGGGGTCAGTTTCGAGCACCATTCCACGGATACCGATGCGGTCAAACAGTTCACGCTGCGGAAAACTCAGATAGTCGTCGCCACGTCCTTCAACACCCAAACGCACTAGATAATTGGTAAGAACGGGATCAGAATTCCGATACCGACCAATCGTGTTCGGTGGCCATTGCTGAGGCCGCGTGGCCGCCCACTCAAACGAATTCGCGCTACCTGTATAGACATACAAGTGGTCCGGGTACCCAAGCGAAAGATCAAGGTCAGGGTCCCCGACGCCGCGAAAACGAAGACCGCTGGACATCCTCAGTATATCGGCGATGCGAATGTCTGCTCGCGGATCGCCAGCACGCTGCCATTCAGGCACCGGAGCAGGCTGGTACAGCTCGTAGACGCCTTGCTGAATCAACACTCCCATAAGCGTGGCCGTTAAGCTCTTGCCCATCGACCAACTTTCAAGCGGGGTGTGCATCGTAAGACCGTCACCGTAGCGTTCCCCCACAATCCGACCTTTGTGTGTCACCACAAATGCGGCCGTTAGGCCTGTATCCGGTTCAAACGCCTCGTCAACAGCCCGACCGACGAGGTTCATGTCCAATTCTGAAGGTAACGGTTCAGTAGACAGACGATCTCCCATCGGCCATGACATGGTCGCCGCGTCCGGTAAAGTCGTCCTGATATCAATCGGATCGAAAAACACATCCTCCTCACCTACCGGCAACGTCACACAGCCGTGGTCACCATTGAGTTTGGCAGTTCGCACCACCCCGTTCGGCAACGTCAAATGCACGCGACGACCATCACGATCGATATCCCGAACAGTGACGTGCCGGCGATGCTCATAAGGCCCACTAAAAAATCCAACGCTCTCAGACGCAAAGTCAGGATCGAGTCCTGTTACAAACACCGCGGAACACAACGTCTTTGCAAACCCTGAAATATGATGAGAAAGGGGATCACCAGGAGGCGCGACATACTCCGTATCCAACTCTGCTGACTCTGCGCGCGCCAGCATTTCCTGACGAGAATTATCAGTCTGTTGCGCCAGCACACCGACGGCAGCAGCAGTCAAAGTTACTGCCACGACGACGAGTACGAAGATGCGCTTACCCAAAATACGGCTCGTCATATCGACCCTCAAAAACAAGTTGTGCAGAACGGTCAAGCTACCGAACCACGCCTGCCTCTTCGAGTTGCTTCGCAAAATCTCGGCCTAAATCAAAACCGAGCGTTACGTCAGCACCCAGCGCCTCCAGGACTTCAGCGGTTTCCTCATGCGTATAGAACGAACCTGAACGGTATTCACCCTGAGCACCTACCATCCACGGGGTTTGCCCCCGCAGGTTCACAATATCCATCTCCGCTCCCTGCTCAACCAGGTATGGCGCGATGACCGTGCCCCCCATGTAGACCGCACCAAAGAGCGCCGTCTGATCCATGTCATTGGCAGCATTAATGTCCAAACCTAGTTCAAGACAATACTTAGTCGCCTCCAACGCCCGCTCTTGGATCATTGGAAGAAAAGCCGGGTACGACCGAAGCCCATACTTGTCCTGCCCCTCAACATAATCTATTCCAGCAGCAACCATGAGTGCCGTTGTGTTGTCATCAGTTTTTGCAAACGGGTCGGCACCAGCGTCAATCAGCGAGCGCATAATATCCAGATTGCCGTAGCTAGCAGCGAGCAAAAATGGCGTCGCACCGTTAGTCGTTGGCGTCAGTCCGTTATCCTGGGTGATCCTCCGAGACACAAACGGCAATCTCTTGTCGAGACGCACGTTTGGGTCAGCACCAGCCTCCAACAGGGCCGTCACGACATCCGGCATTTCCTGTTGAACAGCCGAATGTAACGGCGTCCGACCAGCGCCGCCGTGATTCACGTCGGCACCACTGTCAATCAGAAAACGTGCCATTTCAGTATGCCCGCTATCAATTGCAACTATCAGAGTCGGAGCCTCGGTGTCTTCCCGGAAAAGCACCTGTGCATTCGTGTCGCCACCAATCCCGTCCGGCGCAAATTCGTCAACAGTGGCTCCGGCTGCAAGCAACGTTCTCGCGATCTCGACGTTACCCTGCTGCGCGGCAAACAGTAACGGTGAAAATCCATTCGTCGTTCGAGTCGTCGCGCCACCGCCGGTCTCAAGAATCACCCTGGCTACAGCAGTCTGGTTTTCAGCGACAGCCCACATCAACGCCGTCTGGCCCCGGGAGGATTCGGTCGCCGTGGAGTCCGCACCGGCAGCCAATAGTCGCCGTACAACGTCAAGGTTTCCGACCCGAGCGGCTGTCATCAACACCGTTTCACCAGTCGTGCGCGCTGCCTTGGCATCTGCCCCAGCCGCGAGAAGCCGCTCAACCAAGACGTCACTCCCGTTAAGACAAGCCAACGCCAACGGAGTCACACCGTGGTCATCAGCCGCGTTGACATTAGCTCCAGCATCGAGCAACACACTTGTCAACTCCAGGTTATCGCGGTGCACCGACCAGTGAAGAGCCGTAGCACCATCGCCTTGAGGGGCGCTCACATCAACCCCGTCGCTCACCAAGCGCTCAACACGGATACGATCGTCCGTCCTAACGGCGTCTATGAGCTCTATAGCCGAATTAGCAGCAACCGCCGCCGCAACAATGACGGGTCCACCAAGACAAAACAGGAGTCCCACAGCAAACAAGACGCAACTGAGTTTATTTAAAGCCATCATCGTCCTTGACACCTTTCAAGTAGCATCATAATAATGCAGTGTTATAGAACGATTTACAAGCGTGTCGTTTCGTTTAAAAACAGACACAATGTTCTAGGTGACAACACAATGATTCAGCCTATTTCGTGGATTCGAATTGTTACTACCGTTGCAATACTCGGAAATTCAACATCTCCTGTGGTCATTGCGCAAACTGCCGAAGCACCAGCAACCGAGTACCGACAACTCCTTAATCGCTACTGCGTTGGCTGTCACAACGACCGAACACTTACCGCAGGCGTGTCGTTGCAAAATCTTGACCTGTCACAGGTCGGAGTCGACGCAGAGGAAACCGAAGTTTGGGAAAAGGTCGTTCGAAAACTCCGGACACGGTCAATGCCCCCACAAGACCGACCCCGTCCGGATGAAGGCACGTACGTCTCGTTAACCACATGGCTCTCAGACCAAATTGATCAGGTTGCGGAAGCACGTCCAAACCCCGGACGCCGCCACGCCGTGCACCGATTGAATCGAGCGGAATACGCAAACGCAATTCGCGATTTGCTAGACCTCGAAATTAGCGGACAAGCCCTGCTGCCTTCCGATGACTCCGGGTTCGGATTTGACAATATCGCTGACGTGTTGTCGGTTTCCCCCATGCTGACCGAGCGTTATCTTGGGGCAGCACGAAAAATCAGCTTACTCGCGGTCGGCGACCCATCGATCCAGCCTACGACGGAAGTGTTTGAGGTTGATAAAACTCTGCGTCAAGACAGGCGCGTGAGTGACGAACTTCCCTTTGGCTCCCGCGCCGGATTAGCCGCCCGTCACAACTTTCCGGTCGATGGCGAGTACGTCGCCAAAATATTTTTTCTCCGCACGTATGATGGTCGCATAAGAGGACTAACCGAGCCTCACACATTAGAAGTTCGCTTGGATGGCTCACTGGTAGAGTCAGTTTTGGTTGGTGGACCTGACCGTCTTCTGGAATCTGGTCGTCGAGGGGGACGTCTAGACCTTCGAAACGTACCTGACGACGGTCAAGAAATTCGTTTCACCGCGAACGCTGGACCGGCGACACTCGCCGTGTCCTTCATTGACAAAGGCGCCGTACTCGAAGGTATGCGACGACCGTTCTATCGAGTATCGAGCTATGAGTACGCCGGTGATTCGACAATTCCACCTGGTATTGCGAGCGTCGAGCTCCGTGGCCCATACCGGGTCACAGGGCGAGGCGACACGCCCAGCCGGCAACGCATCTTCACTTGTCGACCCGAAACGGAAGCAGACGAAGCAGAGTGTGCGAAACAGATCGTCTCAGGGTTGGCTCGACGCGCGTTCAGGCGACCAGTAACCGACGCTGACATTTCCATGCTGCTCGGCTTTTTTGAGTCAGGGCGAGAAGGGGAGGACTTCGACTCGGGCATTGAAATGGCGCTGAGGCGCATCTTAGTTAGCCCGGACTTTCTCTTTAGACGCGAAACGGATCCGTCGGATGTAGCCCCCGGCGAGGCATACCCAATAAGCGACCTCGAGCTTGCGTCACGACTGTCATTCTTTTTGTGGAGCAGTATTCCAGACGACGAGTTACTCGACATTGCGGAGCGCGGAGAATTGCGTGACTCCACTGTTCTAGCAGAACAGGTCCGGCGCATGCTCAGCGACCCTCGCTCCCGAACGCTTATCGACAACTTTGGCGGCCAGTGGCTCTACATGCGAAATATCGATTTCATTACGCCGGACACGAAGGCCTTCCCTGATTTCGACGCCAACTTACGTGGAGCGATGGCTGAAGAAATGACTTTATTTCTGGAAAGCCAAATACAGGAGGACCACGGCGTACTGGAATTGATGACCGCGGACTACACGTTCGTCAATGAGCGCCTCGCACGACACTACGGAATGCCCAATATCTACGGCAACCACTTTCGTCGTGTCGCCCTAGGTGCAGGTCAGGAAATGCGGCGCGGGCTCCTTGGCAAAGCCAGTCTGCTAACGGTCACGTCCTACGCACACCGCACGTCACCGGTTGTTCGCGGCAAATGGCTGCTGGAAAATGTTCTTGGTACCCCGCCGCCACCGCCACCACCAGATGTGCCAGCGCTTGAAGAAAATGACGAAGGGGGCCTCAGCGCACGATCTGTTCGGGACCGCCTAGAGCAGCATCGGGCAAATCCGGTGTGTGCAAGTTGCCACAAAGTGATGGATCCGCTTGGGTTTGCGCTGGAAAATTTTGATGGCATCGGCCGCTGGAGAAGCGTCAGCGAAGCAGGCACGCCTATCGATGCCAGTGGAGTCTTGAGTGACGGAACGCCAGTTAATGGCCCGGCAACCCTTCGGGAAGCTTTCGTCAGCCGTGGAGAAAATTTTGTCACGACCGTAACGGAGAAACTGCTTACCTACGCAATCGGTCGTGGTGTTGAATCCTTCGACGGTCCAGCTGTGCGTCAAATTGTGGACTATGCGACCCAGGAGGAGTATCGTTGGTCAGCCCTTATTGCAGGGGTTGTTCAGAGTACGCCGTTCCAGATGAGGAGATCAGCAGAGCCATGATCATTACAAAAAAGACTCTACCCCGTCGAACCTTTCTCCGTGGCGTTGGCGCCACATTAGCGTTACCGCTGCTCGACAGCATGGTGCCAGCTTTTGCGGCCGTACGTAACTCTGCGGCGAAGCCGGTCCAACGTTTTTTCACCGGATACGTTCCCAACGGCATGGTCATGGCGGACTGGACTCCGAGCACAGAAGGCGCCCTCGGCAACCTACCTATGATTCTCGAACCACTTACGCCGTTCAAAGACAAAATGTTACTCGTAAGTGGACTGGCAGACGCGCCTGCATTTCCGCTCGCAGGAGAGGGAACCGGCGACCACGTGCGAGCCGCCGCAACTTTTCTAACTGGTGTGCATCCTAAGAAGACCGATGGCCCGGACATTAGATGCGGGACGTCGATGGACCAAATCGCAGCACAGGCACTGGGAAACGAAACCATCCTGACCTCGCTCGAGCTCGCACTTGATCCGAACGAACTTGTTGGCGCTTGTGAGCAAGGGTGGAGCTGTGCCTATGCCAATACGCTGTCGTGGCGGAATCCCACGACACCGCTTCCCATGGAGAACCAACCGCGGGCCGTCTTCGAGCGCCTGTTTGGTGATACTGACAACACGACTCCGGAAGCCCGCCTAGCACGTATTAAGGAAGACCGAAGTATTTTAGATTCGCTTGTTCATGAAGTAGCAGACTTTGGTCGAAACCTCGGTCAAGGTGATCGGATGAAGGTATCCCAGTACCTCGAGGCTATCCGTGATATCGAACGGCGCATCCAAATTGCCGAATCCCAGAGTGATAGAGAACTTCCCGAACTTGATCGTCCCACTGGCGGCATTCCCGACACGTTTAAGGACCACTCGCGTCTGATGTTCGATTTGCAGGTAATCGCTTTTCAAGCAGACATGACCAGAATCATCACATTCATGATGGGTCGCGAGGTCAGTCCGCGCACATATCCCGAGCTTGGTATTCCTGACCCGCATCATGGGCTTTCGCATCACCGGAACGATCCTGAAAATATTGCAAAACTTGCAAAGGTTAATCTTCATCACATTGAACAGCTCGCGTACTTCATGGAGAAGCTTGCCGCTACTCCGGACGGTGACGGTACTCTCCTTGACCATGTAATGATCCAGTATGGCGCCGGCATCAGTGACAGCAACCAGCATCTCCATGTCAACTTGCCGGTACTAATCGCCGGGGGAGCCGCCGGGCAGCTAAAAGGTGGCCGTCATCTTCGTGTGAAGGACGAAACGCCGCTGACGAACTTGCAGCTGGCCATGCTAGCGAAGCTGGGCGTGCCAACGGAAACGTTAGGTGACAGTACGGGCGTGGTACAGCATCTGTCAGGCGTATAAACGCTTCTTCGACTCGACACGTCAGTCTAATGTTGTGGAGCCTGTCGTTTGACTGTGGCCGTCCGTGACCGCAATCAACGTCGCATGGGCGGCTGGCAGCCTCCCCGGCCGCGCTACCGACGATGATCCAGGCCGAACACCTCACTAAACGCTATCAAGATAAAACTGTTGTTAACGACGTCACGTTGTCCGTGCACGTCGGTGAGACGGTTGTGCTCCTTGGCGGGTCTGGCTCCGGCAAAACGACCACACTCAAAATGCTCAATCGCCTGATCGAGCCGACGGACGGCAAGGTCTGGCTCGACGGAACGAATACAACGCAGGTGCCGCCTCACGAACTCAGACGCCGCATTGGTTATGTTTTCCAACAAGTCGGCTTGTTTCCTCACATGACGGTCAGCGAAAACATTGGCATAACGCCGAAACTGCTTAAGTGGTCGCCGGATCGAATTCTCGCTCGGATTGAAGAATTACTTAGCCTTCTGGATCTTGAGGAATCGCTTTTAGAACGGCGTCCACACGAACTCTCAGGCGGCCAACAACAACGCGTCGGCGTCGCTAGGGCGCTTGCCGCACACCCTGACGTGATGCTACTCGACGAACCGTTCGGAGCCCTCGATCAAATAACCCGTGAACGTCTACAGGACTCATATCTACGACTTCGGAAAACCCTTTCCCTCACCTCAATATTCGTTACCCATGATATCGGTGAAGCAATAACCCTAGGAGACCGTATTGGAGTGATGCAGCACGGACGGTTAATACAACTCGCACCACCAAGTGAACTTATTGCTAATCCAGCTAATGACTATGTACGAGAATTAATGGATTCACCGCGTCGACAAGCAGCTAGAGTCGACGCATTGTCCTCAAACACGGACAAAGGCCAGGCTCGCCAATCAAATGGCTGAACAATTAGCGCTGCTGCCCAACTACCTCACTGCCCATCTGCAGCTTTCACTGCTAGCCTTGCTAGTCAGTACGGCCGTCAGCATTCCGCTAGGTATCGCCGCGACTCGATCGCATTGGCTTGAGCAACCAACACTCGCGCTGGCCAGCGTCATTCAAACAATACCGAGTTTGGCGTTACTAGCCGTTATGGTGCCGGTACTTGCATCACTTGGACTCCGAAGCATTGGTTTCCTGCCAGCATTCCTGGGACTAACGCTCTACGGTCTACTCCCGGTGCTTCGCAACACGGTTACCGGTATCGCTGGAGTAGAACCTTCAATTAAGGAGGCGGCCCGAGGAGTCGGGATGACAAGAAATCAGCAACTCCGTCTGGTCGAGTTGCCGTTGGCTATGCCCGTGATCGTCGCAGGCGTTCGGACAGCAACTGTTTGGATCGTCGGAATTGCAACGTTATCGACGCCCGTGGGAGCAACCAGTCTTGGAAACTATATTTTTAGTGGTCTACAAACTCGTAACTACGTCTCCATTCTTGTTGGCTGTGTGGCAGCAGCGGCTCTAGCCCTCCTTCTCGATAGTCTCGTTCGACAGCTCGAAAATGGACTCGTACACAAGCAACGGGGACGAAGCATCGCAGCATTAACGGTCATTATTATTCTGTACGGCTATGCCACGCTGACCCTTACTGCACCTCGAACTGCAAACCAAGAACGGCCCGTCGTTATCGGCTCAAAAACGTTTACTGAGCAATACATCCTGAGTCAAACCATTGCAAAATGGATTGAACGTGAAACGAACCGTAGCACGGAGTTAGTGCAATCTCTGGGCTCAATCGTTGCATTTGATGCGCTCGACTCCAACGAGATTGATATATACGTTGATTACACTGGCACCCTGTGGGCAAACGAAATGGAACGGGGCAACATTCAAATGAACCGCGCTGATACGCTCGATGGCGTCAGAAACTTTTTACGAGACCGACATAATATTTCGGTTGCAGCTTCGTTGGGATTTGAAAACGCCTACGCGCTCGCGATGCGAACCAACGATGCTCAGCGCCTAAATCTTAACAACATCAGTGACCTCGTCCGCCACGCCCCCTCACTGACCATTGGCGGCGACTACGAATTCTTCGCCCGCCCAGAGTGGGTGACTATTCAAAACCAGTATGGCCTCAACTTTATCAACCAGCGCACGATGGATTCGACTTTGATGTATGAGGCTATCGCTACGAGAGCGGTCGACGTGATTAGCGCATTCTCATCTGATGGCCGCATTGCCGCGTACGACCTCACAGTACTCAATGACGATCGCAATGCGATTCCGCCGTACGACGCAGTCATCCTAGTAAGTGAACAGTTTGCCGACGAGTCCCCTGATATCGTAACGTTACTGACACAACTTGAAGGAGCAATCGACATCACACGCATGCGAGAACTAAACCTTCGCGTTGACGAGGATGGAGAGTCTCCTAGTAACGTCGCCACGTCTCTAGTCAACGAACTGGCTTCTAGTGCGTTACGCGGACGGTAAACGTCTTTAATGCGACGTATCGATCACACATATGTCAATACTGAAATTGCTTGGACTTCACCGCGTCGACAGCACTGACAACACTAGCGTGAGTCGAGATGACGTGGATGGCACTGTACAGCGCATCGCCAACGAACTTGATGCGATACCTGATGACCATGCGCTCTACCTCGCAACGTTCGCTTATATCCTCGGTCGTGCTGCACACGCTGACTCACATGTGAGTAAAGATGAGATGAGAACAATGCAGGATATCGTGCAAGCACTCGGGCACATCCCAAACGAACAGGCCGCACTTGTAATGGAAATAGCAAGTGGACAGGTACGTCTTTTTGGAGGCACCGCGAACTACGCAATCACGCGAAGTTTTCGTGAAATTTCAACCCCTGAACAGCGCCGAGAACTTCTCGAGTGTGTCTTTGCGGTGTCTGCGGCAGACAGGTCGATCACGGTAGATGAAGAAACCCAAATACGCCAGATATCAAACGAACTCGGCCTAACACACAAGGAATTCATTCAAACTAAATCCGATTACGCTGAACATCTTGAGGCGCTGAAATTGCTACGGGCTAAGAACTCAGACAAGATGTCAAACGTCAATTAGGTTGCGTGTGCCACAGAACGGCACACACAACCTAGACGTCACGCGAAGTAGAAGGATGAGCCTCAAGCATAACCGCCACCCAACGAAATTCGTTCGTGTTCTCGAGCGCAATTTTCACAGCCATCGTCAAGGGCACGGAAAAGAGCATTCCGACCGGTCCCCAAACCCATCCCCAAAATACCAGTGACATGAAAACCACAAGTGTTGATAGTCCAAGGTGACGGCCCATCAGCATCGGCTCAAGGAAACTTCCAAAGACGAGATTCACCGCAAGGTAGCCACCCGCAATCACAGCGGCAGTTATTGGACCGAGGTCTGGTTGAATAACAGCGAGCACAACCGCAGGAATGGCCGCCAGGATTGAACCGAGTGTTGGGATAAAATTAAACATGAAGGCAAGGACCCCCCAAAGTAATGGGAAATCAAGCCCCATTACAGCAACCCAGGTGCCGATGACTAAACCAGTCGTTGCACTGATCGCCGCCTTCGCAACGAGATAACTTTGAACCTGCGAAACCATCCGTGCAATTGGACTAAACGGATCGCGTCCACCACCAAACGCCACCTTCAATTTCGCACCAAACCCGGCCGCTTCAAACAGTATGAACACAACTGTCAGCAAAACGAGAAAACTATTCGACAAAAATCCGCCCACAGCGCTTACCGTATTACCGACCACTTCCCCCATCAAGTCGAAAAGTTCTGAAGGCGCAATGACGGTAGACCACTGGTCCGCCGGAAAGCCGTACCTTTCAGCAGTCCCTCGAATGGACACAGCCAACTGCTGAAATTGCGTTTCGTACGTGGGGGCAACTACGGTAAACTGATTCAGGGACGCAGCCATCAGCGCAACGAGCACCCCTACGATCGACACTGCCATCAGCACTGTTAGGATGACGGCCGCAAATTTAGGAACCCGCTGTCGCACGAGCCAGTTCATCAATGGCACGTTGACAATAGCCAAAAAGACAGCAATTAAAAACGGTAGAATTATGGGCGCCGCGGCACGAAGGCCGGCGATGATCACAACCACACTGGCACCCGCAAGTAGGAATCTAAGACCAGCATCGGCCGTTTTGGTCGCTCCTAGTGTCATCTCACTCCAAAACACGTGATCAGAAATGCCGAAGTTGGCTCAACCCATTGCTCTTGACACTCAAAACCAGCAGCCCGCCCCATCTCGGCTACTTCTGCTGACTCATACTTGTGAGAACTCTCCGTCCAAATGACGTCACCCTTAACAAATCGCACACAACAGTTGACCGCCTCTATACAAACCGTCTGATCACGCCGGCTCACTAAATAAGACTCAATTCTCGAGTGTCGCGAATTCCATTTTACCTGGAAGTCGTATTGGTCCACATCAAAGTCAGCCTCAAGTTCTCGATTGATTCGAACCAACAGGTTTCTATTGAACGCGCTAGTAACACCTAGCGGATCGTCATAGGCGAGAAGTAACTGCTCCACCGGCTTGATCAAATCTGTGCCTATCAAAAATTTGTCGCCGGCGCGTAGCAACGCTCGTATCTCCACAAGAAAGCGTTCGGCTTCCTGCGGAGCAAGGTTTCCAATGTTTGATCCCATAAAAAGCAAGATGATTGACTCGCTAGGTTGGACAACATCGATAACATTCCGAAGTCCGTCAATATACGAAGCCTTGTGTTTACAAACTTTGACGGATGAATAGGACTCCAACGTTCGACTGGCCGAATCAAGTGCTCCTTCAGAAACATCGACAAGATGAATTGATGTCTCACGCCGTTCAGCATCTAGCGCCCTCGCTAAAATAGCGATCTTGTCCCCGTTGCCTGGTCCTAACTCAGCTAGAACCACAGGGTCACGCAACCTGTCGGTAACGCTGTCCTTTATACGTTCCAGGAGCGCGCACTCTCCTCTCGTAATGGTGTACCACGGCAATTCACAAATCGATTCGAACAGCTTCGAACCCAATGTATCGTAGTGGTAT
>Ga0310121_10002637_pt1 | contig 16868 bp, 14 predicted proteins | sample CB27_Tmax_986_MG_FD_203504 | JGI IMG/M metagenome (GOLD analysis project Ga0310121, IMG submission 203504) | Marine microbial communities from Western Arctic Ocean, Canada - CB27_Tmax_986 | ecosystem: Environmental > Aquatic > Marine > Oceanic | place: Canada: Western Arctic Ocean | collected...
ATGACCCCTCTCCTCGTGCTGATCCTTTCGTTCGGCTCCATGGGGCTCGTCTCGTGTACGCCGCATATGGGTGAATATGTGCCGCGAATGCGCGAATACAAGCCATCGGTTCAATTTGCGGCCGAGACAGAAACACCGTCCGAGGGTGCCATCTGGACACCGAATCGATTGGGCAATTTCTTGTTCGCGGACCAACGCGCCATGCGGGTGGGCGACATCGTGACCATCGAGGTGAGAGAGACGGCCGACGCTCGCCGTGGAGCCAGTACGACGCTCGATCGGAAATCAGAGATGAGCAACACCATCAGTGGTTTCTTGGGGCTCATTAAGTACTTGAAGCCCGATTTGAAGGCCGCGGACCTGCTCGGCGCCAAAACCGCCAACGATTTCAAGGGGGCGGGTGAGACATCCCGAACGGAACGATTCAAGGCGACCGTTCCCGCGACCGTCAAGAGTGTAATGCCCAACGGCAATCTCTTTGTGGAGGGCTACCGAGTCATCCTCGTCAACCGAGAAGAACACCGCTTTTACATCAGCGGAATTATTCGCCCCGTAGATATCAGTGAACACAATACGATTCCCAGCACGAAGATTGCGGAGGCCGAGATTGGATTCACCGGCCGCGGCGTAATCAGCGACAAGCAGGGACCCGGTGTGCTGAGTCGAGGACTCGACCAGTACAACCCATTTTAGGAGCTAACCCGTGTATTTGAAACCACAGCCTGCCTATCCAGCAGCATCAGCACCTTTCCCCCGCTCTAGCCCAGTCGGATGGTACGTGATTCGTTGGCTCACCGCCTTGGTGGTGATCATCGGACTCGTGCCGCCGGCTGAGGCGGCGCGGGTTAAAGATCTCGCTGCCCTCAGCGGTGTTCGAACGAACGCGTTGACAGGCTACGGTCTGGTGGTTGGATTGGAGCGGACGGGCGACACAGAACAGTCGTTGTTCACCGTTCAATCCGTCGCCGCTATGCTGACTCGCATGGGGGTTCGGGTCGACCCGAAGCGTTTGCGGATTCGCAATGTGGCCGCGGTAATGGTGACAGCGAAGTTACCCCCTTTTGCCAGCTCAGGCATCCCGATCGACGTGGTGGTGTCGAGCATCGGCAATGCCACCAGTTTGCGTGGGGGAACCTTGTTGGCCTCACCCCTGAAGGGTGTGGATGGGCAAGTCTACGCCATTGCCCAGGGCCCGGTGGCCGTGGGTGGATACAACGTACGCGCGTCTGGTTCGCGACGGCAGAAAAACATCACGACAGTAGGTCGTATTCCCAGTGGAGCCACGGTCGAGAAAAGTGTCGAGGTGACGTTGAATGGCAAGGAAACGTTGACGTATGTCCTGCGTCAGGCGGACTTCACTACGGCGACCAATGTGGCGGCCGCAATCACTGCCGCAGGTTATCCCGCCAAAGCGTTGGACGGTGCGCGAATCCAAGTGGATGTGCCCGAGGAAATGCGTGAGCGCGTGCCGGAGCTTGTGGCTCAGATCGAATCGGCGGATGTGAGCACCGACGCCATAGCACGGATTGTTGTGAACGCTCGAACAGGGACGGTCGTGATCGGCAGTCAGGTCCGAATCGGGACGGTGGCCATCGCACACGGCGGCCTCACCATTCAGGTGGATACGCGCAAGACCGTGTCCCAGCCGGCGCCCCTTGGAGCGGGAAGCACGGCGACCGTTGCAGAGTCGGATGTGACCGCCACAGAGAGCGCTGGTGTTTTGCACGTTGTCAAAGGCGGCGCGACGTTGGACGACCTTGTGGCGGCCCTCAACGCCTTGGGTGCGACCCCCCGCGACCTGATCGAAATCATTCAGGCCATTCGTTCGTCGGGTGCGTTGAATGCGGAGATTGAGATTCAGTGAGCTCAGTAATTCCCACCACTGGACGACTCTCAGGAGTCGCCGCTGATCCAGTACAGGATCGGAAGCTTCAAGAGACGGCTCGCCAATTTGAGGCGCTTTTCTTGCAGCGCATCGTGGCGGCCATGCGGAAGCCAACCGCCACGGTCGAGTCCAGCACCGGGAACTCTCCAGGTCGTCATCTCTATGACCACATGATCAATACGTCACTTGCTACACACATGACGTCCGGTAGAGGGGTCGGCATCGCCGAAACCCTCTACCGCGATTGGACGGGCAAGTCGATGCCGTCCGATTACCAGCTTCGCCCGAGCGTGGCCATTGACCCGCCCAGCGTGCCCGCGGCACTGCTCAATTTGGGATCGGAAGCCCGATTGCGGGCTCGAGCGCGGGTGGAGGCAGAAGCCAAATCTAGTTACGATGCCGGGCCGCCAATCAAACAAACAGCGGAACCGCTGGAAAAAAGCACAAATACAGAAACGCGCTCAACTCTACGAGATGATGACGGAAATCGTCCTTTGAGAGAGCTTTTACCCCCAGATGGAACAGAAAAAGATAATTTTTCCCTTAACAATTCCTTTAGCCGTCACGATGACCTTCTCGGAAGGAAACTGTTAGCTAGAGGTAAGCACAATGACTACGAAGAGTATCCCGCCCACGACGACGACAGACCGGCCAGTTCTGTCCGTCGAGATAGCGAAGCGGGGAAAACGAACGGAGATCGTGGAGGGTGGTCGGCCACTCGCCAACGACGTGAACACAACCCGACGATCGGTCGACACGAGCACAACACAGTCTCTGGTGGAGATCGCCAAGAATGAGGCGCGCAAACACCACGAAAGACTTCTTACGGAGCTCCGTGAACAGATCCGCGGCGGTACATTCCAAGCGGATATGGATGTGGTCGCAGAGCGTGTTGCTGAGGTCTTGGGCGACGTCTAGCGCCGCCGCGTCAATCGCGCCCAATCTCACCCAAGTTCCCAACAAAATATTCAAAACCCGTTTCTGGGGAGATGTCCGTCTGCCCTGTGGGGGAGGTCTATAATGCAACGCTTTTTCGCGATGCTCGATGACGAGATCCGTCTGCTCGAAGCACTTGTTCAAGTCACTCAAGAGGAGCACGGGCATCTACTTGCCCTAGAAACCGAAAAGCTCGAACCGGTCGTGGCAGAAAAACGGCGACTTCTGGAGCGATCCGACGACATACGTCGTGCTCGGGAGCGAGTGGTTCGATCCAGCCTGAAGGCGCTTCGAGCACCTATCGACGCGCACCGATTAAGCGAACTCATCCCCTTGGTGTCCCCCGGAAATCAAAAGCCGCTTCAGGCGCGTCGCGATCAAATCCGCGCGTTGTCAGAGACCCTTCGGGAACTCAACGAGGCCAGTGGGGTGTACGCGCGTCGTCACCTGCGTTGGGTTCGTGCTGCCCGGAAGAAGCTGGGCGCGGATGCCGGCACGGAACTGGATTTGTACGACTCCAATGGCCGGGCGGCCGTGGAGCATGAGGCCGGCCGTCGTCTGGGAGTAAGGGTGTAACACCATGGGAAATTCCATCAAAGAGTTGATGGCGATTGGGCAGCAGGGTCTCGTGGCCCAGAAGTCCGCGATGAACGTGATCTCTAGAAACATCGCCAACGCGAATACGCCCGGATATGCGCGTCAGCGCTTGGAGTTGGTCGCCATACATCAACCCGGTATCTCCATCGACACCGGTGCATTGGAGACGGTGCGTAGTGCGTCCATTCAACGCTCGATCTTGGGTGCTGCGCTGAGCTATGGATTTCACAAAGGAAAACACGACATTCTCAAGTTGGCGGCGCCGGCGCTGAACGATATAAATGGCGGTGGCATATCGGCCGCGCTCGACCAGTTTTTCGCGAGTTTCAGCAAGCTGGGGAACGACCCGTCGGGCACGGCGGAACGCTTGGGAGTCCTGCACTCTGCCGATCACCTCGGCAATACGTTGAGGGAAGCGTCCCAAGAAATTATCAAAGCAAAGCTTGAGGCGCAATTCGAAGCACAAGCGTTGGTCGATGAGGTGAACACCCTCTCCAAAAAAGTGGCGCTGCTCAACAGTCGCATTACAGACGATAAGGTCGGGTTTCCCGATCCCACGCCGGGTCTTAAGAATGATCGGGATCTCCTGTTGAATCGCCTGAGTGAATTGGTGGGCATCAATACGGTGGACAAAGCCAATGGGACCGTTGCGGTGTTCTTGGAGACTGGCGGCACGTTGGCCGATGACACCTATTCGAATACGCTTAAGCTGACCGGTGGTTCTTTGGCCGCATTGGACGTGGAGATCATCAAGAAAGACGGTTCGGTGATGAAGCCCTTGACGAGACCGGGCGGTCGCTTGGGCGGCATCATGGTTGCGCGCGATACGGTGCTCAAGAAGACGTCTGACGAACTGGATCAATTGGCTTTTGGATTTGTCGCGGCGATGAACGGTGCACACAGCGCTGGGTTTGGTTTGGATGGATCGACGGGCAACAACTTATTTAACCCGATTGTGGGTGTCGTGGGTGCGGCGTCGAGGGTCAAACTCTCCGATGACGTGCTTGGAAAACCCGAGAAGTTGGCGGCGGCACTCGATCCGACCATGTTGCCCGGCGACAATGCCAACATCTTGATCATGATGAATCTGCAGAACGACGCCACGGTTGTGGCGGGTGGCAAGACGGTTGGAGAGGCCTATGACGACGCCATGTCCACCTTGGCCGTGGCCAAATGGGACGCCCGTCGTCAATCCGACGACCAAGAGGCGCGCGTCATTCAGTTTTATGAAATGCGAGAGCAACTCTCTGGCGTCGCCCTGCACGAGGAGATGATTGCTCTCAATCAGGCGGAGCGCGCTTTTTCTGCTTCCAGTCAACTGATTAAAACCGCGCGTGACATGTATGACGTCATTATGAGGATGGTGTAAAACTCACCACGGGGGAGGCATTGTATGCCACTACGAGTAAGCGAATCACAACTGTATTTGAGAGCGATACGGGACAATAACCTGGCCCGCCAGCGCTTACGAGACGCGACATTGCCCCTGACGACGCAACAAAAGATTTCGCAACCGAGTGACGACCCTGTGACAGCGGCTCGGCTCAATCGGCTTCGTCGTGCACGCGGTGAGACCGAACAGTTTCAAGAGGTCGTAGAACAAGTGCGGACTTACCATTCCCTGGTCGAGTCGACCTTGGACAGCATCTCAAGCGTGGTTGTCGATCTCACAGACCTGGCGGTGCAGATGGGCAGTGACGGCGTGGCTGCGGTGGATCGTACAGCGGCCGTCGATCTCGTTCAACAGTGGACCAATAGTTTGAAGATGATGGGCAACCAGAAACAAGCGGGGCGTTACCTTTTTGCAGGGCGTAGACAGGGGGCTCCTCCCTATGACGCGAACTTTCTATTCGTCGGTGACGAGGCCGGCCGTCGGGTTAGTGTCGGCGAGAGTCGTCTCTTGGATGCTGACGTTACCGGCACGGAGATCTTTGGCGGCGGTACGACCGGTGTGAAGAGCTTGTTCAAGATCGCGGAAGATTTTATTGCCGCGCTCCAAGCCAATGATTCGGCAGGCATTAGCACAGTTTTGGGAGAACTGCGGGGCGCACATGATCGTGTGATCGGGACGCACGTCCGCGTCGGAATCATCCTGAACGACATCGAGACGGTGAACTATGCACATGATAACCGTTACATTGCCCAAACCATTCATGAAAGTGATGTGATCGGTGTCGATTTTGCGAGGGCCACCCACGAGTTGGCTTTTTCGCAGAGCGTCTTGGAAGCGACCATCATAACCACCCAACGTTTGTTCGATGCCATCAACATTCGAAACTTCAATTTATAAAGTAACTCGCCGAGATTCTTCGGTGGATGGGGGCGGGCCTCAACCCGCTCTCGACACCAACGATTCAGCACTGTACCTGCCTTGTCGTTTGCTGTAGGCTTCCACGCCGAGAGCCAGTTGGAGGATGAACATGGTGTTTGATTTGCGGGTGTACACTGATCGTAGAAGGGCATTCATGGACAAGATGAACGGGGGCGTGGCGATCGTTCCCTCGGCCCGAATGACCAGTCGAAACAGCGACGTTGACTATGTGTTTCGGCAAGATTCGGACTTCTACTACCTGACCGGGCTCGATGAGCCCGATTGTCTTTTGATGCTCGCGCCCGAAAGCGAAACGCCTGTGACGTTGTTTGTACGTGCACGGGACCCTGAACGAGAGGCTTGGGATGGTCCCCGAGCCGGTGTGGATGGGGCCATGGAGACCTTTGGGGCCCACGCCGCTTTTCCCATTGATGAGGCTCCCGAGAAAGTGCGTGATGCGTTGAACAATCAGCCCGTTCTCTATTATGCGCTGGGGTCCAGTTCAGAATGGGACCGTCATACCATCGAGTTCTTGGGGTATTACCGAAAGATGGGTCGCCGCGGTCAGCATGGTCCACATGCGATCGAAGATCCCACCCAAGTTTTGCACGAGATGCGACTCATCAAGACCGACGTAGAGATCGACACCATGAGCCGAGCTGCAGCGATCAGTTGCGAAGCCCACAAGGAGGCCATGCGCATTTGCAAGCCCGGTTTAAGCGAAGCACATTTGCAATCGGTTCTCGAATACATGTTTCGTATGGCAGGCTCGCCACGTCAGGCGTATCCGCCCATCGTGGCGACAGGCAACAACGCCACCATTTTGCATTACATCGCCAATGACGCGACGGTCTTGGACGGTGATTTGGTCTTGATTGATGCGGGTTGTGAATACGGATACATGGCCAGCGACATTACGCGGTCATTTCCGGCGTCCGGGCGATTTTCCCAACCCCAACGAGAGCTCTACCAGGTGGTCTTGGATGCACAGCTTGCAGCCATTGCACATTGTCGACCGGGCAACTCCTTTGAGTCCGTACATCAAGTGGCGGTGGAGGTGCTTACCCAGGGGTTGATTTCACTGGGTTTAATCGAAGGACCCGCGAGCGAAGCCATCAAAGAGGAGCGGTACAAACCCTTCTATTTTCATCGGACGGGACACTGGTTGGGCATGGACGTGCATGACGTGGGTCAATATGTTGTCCAAGGCGAGGACCGCCTCTTGGAGCCCGGTATGGTGCTGACCGTAGAGCCTGGTATCTATGTGACCAATGGTCACACGATCGCGCCAAAGCACTATCACGGCATTGGCATTCGAATTGAAGACGATGTACTCGTTACCGAAGGTGAGCCGCGTGTGTTGACCGCAGCGCTTCCCAAACACATCGATGAGATCGAGCAATTGATGGCGGAAGAGTCGCGCTTGCACCACTCAATCGGCGCATTTTCCTAGGGTCCATCCACCTCCACCTCCACAGCAAGCACAACCCCGGTGGCACGGCTCACCGTGCCCGACGTCGGTAACCCGAGCAACGTGCCTGAAAACATCCAAACGTGCGCCAGAGTGGTCACCTCCGGATCGTCGGTGGCGCCGCCACGCCAGCGGTCGATGTCGTCGAGGTACATTGCTTCACTGCTGCCTTCGATAAGCAGGTCAAAGGGAACGCCAATGTCCGTGTCTTCCAGTGGCGTGTCCCCCAACATTTGGATCAACGCGTCGCTTACCCCCTGTCGAGCATTGGGCAACTGCCCCGGCAAGGGCGGTGTGGTCGAGATGGTCTCGAAGGGACGCACAAAGCGCGCTTGCGTGGCGAGCTGGGACAGCATCGATGCCACAAACGTGTCCAAGTTTTCGATATCAGCGGCCGACGGTCGCCTTCCTTCCGTGCGTAGCAAGGTGTGGAGCTCTTGGAGGAGTACGACTGCCAGACGCTCGTACCCTTCGGTGCCCAGCAACCGTCGAAAGCGTTGGAATGGGGGGTTGTCGTGAGCGCTGAGTTGATCGGTCGCGAGGGCCAACGCATCCGTCAGCCAATCTTCTCCCAGGCGCTTGGGTTTGCAGCCGCACATCGCGCTTGGTGTGGTGCACCATTGCGTGGCAGCAAAATGCTTGAGGGACTGCACGCCATTGGGGCCCACCCCTGCGATCAGGTCGACCGCGTGGACGGTGGGGAGGCCAGACACTCGTGTGCGAGCATCCACAATCCACGTCGCGACAATAGGGCCCACGCCGACAACCAATGCCAGGGTCGGTTGGAGGGCATGATTGACCAAGTCCACCGTGTTGTGGGTCTCCTCCGCTGTGAAGTGCACATCGGACACGACGGTATCGGGCTCCAGGCAGGGCACTGCGTCGCGAAATGCTTGGCGTGCAGCGTCCCGAAGTCGATGCAGCGTGACGGAGCCGACAAAGTCGGTTGCCGCCAATTTCATGAGCCCGACAGTGGGAACCTGCAATGAAAAGGGCCGCGCGCGGACAATGGCCTGTGCGGCTGCGGCGGACACGGAGGCCTGTTCGATCAGGGCATCGAGTGCTGCGATGTTGGCCAGGCGAATGGTCTGTGCGGCTTCCAAATCGGTAAATGGCACGCCCTTGAGGTCCACCACATTTTCACAGCCGTGTTCGACGGCATGTGCGAGCAACAATTCGGTCGCGGCGGTGTCCGATCCGATGGCCGCGAGCAGGTGAGACAGGCTCGTTAACGCACCATCGTCGGTCGTATCGCACAGCTCATCGCCGCCATTCCGATGGGCCATGAGGCGATCGGTTGTCTCCGTAGACCATCCCAGCGTTTCAAGAAAAAATGCATGGTCGCTCGAACAGTCGCTTGCGAGGGTGAGCCCACACAGAATTTCTTCGCTCGTGTACTGGGTCTGGATGGAGGCGTGTGATGTATCTTCGACGGGGATGCTCGCCGTAGGAATGGGTTGGCACCCAATCACCATGATTGCCCAACCCCATCCCCATTTCACCAGCCAGTTGTTCACGATGTGCTGCATCTGCTCCTCCCCAGTTCCACGCCCATTGGGCAACGTCCGTTCTTTCACGAAGGGTGGGAGCAAGAAGGGAGCCAAGAGGAAACTGCTTTTAATGCCAGTGGTTAGGGCGGTAAGCTTGGCGGTGACGTGCCAATTCGGCACGCGATCGGCCCACGATGGCACTCTCGACAGGGGAGGGCGGACCCTAGGTGTTCAGGTGACCGTCATCATTGAGTCGAGTGAGGATCGGCCCAAATTCTCGCCACTCCAAAATCGATATGCTGGCCGGTCGAATGAAGAGATGACGAAATCGATTCAGGTCCAGAGCGATGACCCGACAGATGAGGGCCAGCAGGGAAAACGTATGGCTCACGATGACAATGTGTTCGTCGGGATGGGCGCTCACCAATTCATCGACACACTGCCACACGCGAGCCTGCACAATCTTCAGAGATTCGCCGGATTCGCCAGGCATTTGTATGGTGGCAGGCTGTTTTTTCCATGCAGCGATCAGATCGGGATATTCACGCACGACTTGCTCGCCTGGGAGTCCATCCAACTCGCCGAGGTTCATTTCACGCAGTCGTGCGTCGGTGACAAGAGGGGTGCTCTCGTGGTGCGCAGCGATGGCCTCGGCTGTTTGGATGGCCCGTTGGAGGTCACTGGTCACAATGCGATCCACGGGGAGACTCGACAGCCGATTTGCAAGGGCGCTCGCTTCCTGAAGTCCCTGTTCATTGAGTGGTGGATCCACTTGTCCGACAAAGCATCTGTTGATGTTGGCATCCGTCGTGGCGTGGCGAATTAGGGTCAATTGTGTGGGCATGATCACTCTCGTTTCACGTCTATAATACGCTGGTCTGTCTTGACACTGCAAAGGGGCCAGCGGTAGAACGACTGGCATGACAGCGCGTCTCTATTTAACGGCTTTTTTCCTTCTTCTCATCTCGTCAACAGCCAGTGCCAAACTGGACAAAGAAACGTCGGCGCAGATTTCCATTGTCTTGGATCGGGCGGTGACGTCCGGCGATCACGCGACCCGCGCAGCGGCCTTGGAGGCGTTGACCGCCTACAAACCGTCCGAGGGCCGGGCCCTTGCGCTGAAGGCGCTCAAGGAACCGGTTTGGGCGGTCCGAAAGGTGGCCATCCAAGTCCTGATGCACGCACGAAACAACGACTGGAAGGAAGCCTTGTCGCTGGAGATGATGAATCCTCGTCGCAATTTGGGGGCGGAGATCATGCCCATGCTGGCGGGCGTATCCGATAAGGTGGCTGCAGCAGTGGGCCATCGCGTGTTGCGCGACGAAAAGGCAACCACCAAGAATGAGGTCATCGCCGCCTTTTCCAAGACCTCAGGAGGGCGAATGACTGCGTTCTTCAAACCCCTGCTGACCGACAAAGACGAGGCGCTGGCTACGGGCATTCGAAGAGTCGTGCTGACCCTGCGGCGGGCAGACGCGTTGCCCTTGTTTTCGGTGATGGTCTCCAAAGGCAACGCAGAGACAAAAAAAGCGGCATTGGATGCTCTGCGGGAGTTCCCTAAAGGGGCCAAGGTGACCTTTGCTCGCTCGTTGCTTCGCAGCGCCGACACTGACATTCGGTCTAAAGCCGCCGCGGCGTTGGCTTTCCACGGAGACAAATCAGCGATTCCCCTGCTCTTGCCTGAGCTGGAGAGCGGTGACGAAACGCGTATCGTCCGGGCGTTGGAGTCCCTCGTCGAGGTGGCAAGCGCCCGAGAATATGGTGCCCTGCGTTCGTTGTATTCCGGTCGGGAAACGAGCGCCAAGGTGCGCGGGTTGATTATGGAGATCCATTACCGGAATGGGGATCCCGGGTTGTCGGAAGCGGTCAAGCGATTTCGGAAACTGGACGACATCGACACCCAAGCGATTGCTGTGTATTACATGGGATTGGTCGAGAAGGGACGTGTGCTGAACGACCTGCACCGGGACATGACCCACGGTAATGAGAAGGTCCGCATTGCGGCCATTCGAGCGGTGGGTCGGATTGGCAGCCGTGATTCCATATCCCATCTGAGTCAGGCCATGGACAACGCCCAATCGAGCGAGGCGCGGATTGCAGTGGCGGAGGCGGTCGCGCAGATTCAAGACAAGGATGTGGTTCCCGTGGTGACGTTCTGGATCTCCGATCGGAACGCTGAGGTCCGCAAGTGGGCCATCGTCGCGTTGACACGTGTCCAGCACAAAGACGCGGTTCCCAGCCTTCGCATCGCCATGACGGACCGGGATCTCGGTGCGCGGGCCCAGGCTGTGGAAGCCATCTTGCGTCTCGACAAGACCGCGGGCCTGGGCGCCTTCCGGACGGCGTTGCCGTGGATTTCTGTGGAAAGACTACAGCACTTGGCGTCGGTCCTCAAAGGCGAGTTCTCACCCTACGTCGACATGATGCTGACCAGCCCAAGGACCGAAGTGTGGCAGTTGGCGTTGGCAATGCTCCAAAATGACAGAGGCCGGGAAGTTACTCTGATTACGGCGGCGCTGGACCGGACTCGAAATGTCAATCTCAAGATCGCCATCCTCACCCGTCTTGTTGCACGGAATGCGAACGCTACGGTCGATCGGCTGACAAAGTTGTCGGGCTCGGCGAACAGTTTGGTCTTGCGGACTGCCGCCCTTGAGTTGCTTGGGCGTACGCGCGCAAAAAAAGTTTCTCCGCTGCTGAAAGAAGCCTTGTACGACCAAGAAGAGCGGGTTCGATTGTCCGCGGCAGTGGCATTACTGCGCCTCAACCGCAAGCTTCGATAACCCCGCCTCGACTCCTGGGTGTCCGCTATTCGGTACCGGCTTCCCGCACAAAACAAGCGAAGAGCGACGCTTCCGCGGCGCGCGGATCCCATTCGGGGTGCCACTGAATGCCCCATGTCCACTGATCCTCCGGGACCCACATCGCTTCAATCAGATCGTCGTCGCTCCACGCGACCGCTTCCAAGCCCTCGCCCAGTTGATCGATGGCTTGGTGATGCACGCTGTTAACGTCCGTTATGCCGTCGAAGATGGATGCTATAAGCGTGTTGGGTCGGAAACGAATGGGATGGCGCAGCGAATCATACTGCTCTTGACTGCGGTGGATGTGGCAGGCGGGTCGTTGGGTGACGATGTCTTGCAGCAGCGTGCCCCCAAACGCCACGTTGAGCACTTGATGGCCCCGGCAAACGCCCAACACGGGGCGTTTTTTTGTTCTCATTCGTTGCAGCAGGCCCAATTCACACTGATCCCGTTCCGGTTGGCCCGGCCAATCCGCGTTGGTTTGTCCATAGGTGGAGGGATCCACGTCCGTTCCTCCCGACAGGAGGAGGCCATCCAGCCTGTGGACGATGGTGTCGAGGACGTCACTGTCTGTAGAAACCGGCAAGAGAATCGGTGCTCCGCCCGCCGCGAGTATGGCGTTGGCCATGGAACGTTCCACCACGAGGAGTTCCTTGTTTTTGTAGAATCTTCGGTCAGTTGCGGGAAAGATATTACCCGAAATACCGATGGTCGGACGGAGCGGCATGGCTCGATCATGCCGTCGTGAAGGGAACACGTCAACCAACATGGCTTGCACCCAGCGGGACCATTCGCTATACGGTCAGGCCATGCGTATTTTAATCACGAATGACGACGGAATTCATGCAGAAGGTTTGAGAGCGTTGGAAGAGGTGGCCCGCGAATTTGGCGAGACCACGGTGGTGGCTCCGGATCGCAACCGCAGCGGTGTGGGCCAAGCCATCACTCTCTTGGATCCGGTGCGTGTTCGGGAATCCACCCGTCGAAATTGGTACGCGGTGGAGGACGGTACCCCCACGGATTGTGTCTATGTGGGGATGCATCACGTGATGAAGAACGAGCCGCCGGATCTGGTGCTCAGCGGCATTAATCCCGGGCCTAACTTGGGCTGGGATGTGTTCTATTCGGGGACGGTGGCGGGCGCCCGCGAGGCTGTGTTGCAGGGCATCACCGGAATGTCGATCTCATTGGTCAGTGGGGATCAATCCCCCTTTGGAGAGATCGTCCCCTGGGTTCGCCGTGTCATTCAACGGTTGGTGCAGTCGCTTCCGGCGACCCCCACGTGTGTGAACGTGAACATTCCGAATCCTACGCAAGGACCCATCCGTGGGATACGGGCAGCGAGCGTAGGCCAACGCATCTATGCCAAGGAGGTGTTGGTACGGACGGACCCTCGGGGGGAGGACTACCTGTGGATTGGTGGGAGCGCCGTGCATATGCCGGACATTCCGGGATCGGACTGCAACGCCATTCGTGATGGGTATGTGTCCGTGAGCCCATTGACGGTGGATCCCACCTGCGTGGAGTCTCTGGCGCTCCTTCGTGGCTGGGAGGACGAGAAGAACGAGGGGGTCTTATGAGTACCGATGAACGCATTGCCCAGATTCAGGGTTGCATCCGAGATGTTCCTGATTTTCCGAAGCCGGGCATTTTGTTTAAGGACATCGCACCGCTTCTAGAAAGCCCTGAGGGTTTCCGCACCACCATCGATCTCTTGGCCGAGCGATGGTCCAACAAGGGAGTCGAAGCGATCGCAGCCCTGGAAAGCCGTGGATTTCCTTTCGGCGGAGCGCTGGCCGATCGCTTGGGTGTTGGCTTTGTGATGATTCGGAAACCCGGCAAGTTGCCCTACGAGAAAGTGGGTGTGGATTACGCGCTTGAATACGGCACGGATCGGGTAGAAATGCATGTGGGTGCCGTTCAGTCCGGCCAGCGCGTGTTGCTTGTGGATGATTTACTGGCGACCGGTGGTACGGCCGAAGCGTCCATAAAACTGCTTCGCGATGCGGCGGGGGCCGACGTGGTTGGCTGTGCGTTTGTGATTGAGTTGGCGTTCTTGAACGGAGCGTCTCGCTTGGCGCCCACACCGATTGACGCGCTAATCACGTATTGAACGTTGGGACCTGAATCCCGGTCGACAAGCGCTACGAGACCACCGCGCCCGAGGACGGGAAACCATCGGGCGACACGACGAAGAGGTTGCCCCCTTCTTGTGCGGCCAAGATCATGGCCTGGCTCTCCACGCCGAACACTTTTCTGGGTTTGAGGTTGGTCAGGACGACAACACGTTTTCCAATGACCTCGCTGGCGGTGTAATCGCGAGCGATCCCTGCGACCACTTGTCGATTTTCTTCCCCCAAGTCGACTTGTATACACAGCAGCTTGTCGGAGCCTTCAATGGGCTCGGCCGATACGATCTGTGCCACGCGAAGATCCAGCTTGGTGAAGTCGTCATAGGTGATCATGGGTTTTCCTTTCGCGTGCGTTAAATCGTCTTCTTCGGTGATGTCATCGTCTTGGGTCGTGGGTATTTCGTACTTGGGAAAGAGCGGGTCGCCTTTCTCGACGGTGGCGCCGGTCTCCAAAGCGCCATTCTCTGCGCCTATGCGGCGCAGAAGCTCAGTCATGGTCTCTGGCATGACCGGAACGAGCCATCGGGCGGCGACCTCCAAACCGTTGAGGACGGTACGAAGGATAACGCCCGCGCGTTCGGGATCGGTCTTGACCACCTTAAACGGAGCCGTGTCATTCAGGTATTTGTTGAGCCGACGTATCAACGTCATGCATTCTTCCACAGCCAAATGTGTTTTGTAGGCGTTGACTTGATCGGCCACCCGCTTGGGTAGATCGTCGATCATGGCTCGAACTTCGTCGTCTTCCTCGGGTACGACCGGTTCCGCAGCGGGGACGCACCCGTCAAAGCGTTTTTCCACCATGGTCAGTGTTCGGTTGAGCAGGTTCCCCAAATCATCGGCCAGCTCGGTGTTGTTCCGAGTCACCAGAGCATTCTCGCTAAACGAACTGTCCGCGCCCAGCGACATGTCTCGGATCAAGAAATAGCGGAAGACGTCGACGCCATACGCATCCTTCAGAGCGAGCGGGTCCCGGACGTTGCCAAGGGACTTGGACATCTTGGTGTTGTCCATCATCCACCAACCGTGCGCCACGATTTGCTTGGGCAGCGGAACACCCATGGCCATCAGCATGGTCGGCCAGTACACGCAATGTGTCGTGAGGATGTCTTTCCCGATAATGTGTGTGCTCTCGGCCCACCAACTCTCCCACGTCGGATCGTTGGGAAAGCCCAGGCCGGTCAGGTAGTTGAGCAGGGCATCAAACCACACGTAGGTGACGTACTCTGTATCAAAGGGCAGGTCGATTCCCCAACTGAGTCGAGACTTGGGCCGGGAGATGCAAAGGTCTTCCAGCGGTTGGCGCAAGAAGCCCAGCACTTCATTGCGGCGGAACTCCGGCGTGACAAACGATGGATTTTCTTCGATGTGTCGGATGAGCGCCTCTTGATAATTGCTCATCCGAAAGAAGTAGTTCTTTTCTTCAATCCACTCCACGGGCTTGCCGCTCATGGGGCAATTGCCGTCGACCAAGTCTTTTTCGGTCCAGAAGCGTTCTTCGCTGACCGAGTACCAACCACCGTATTTCTTGGAGTAAATGAGCCCTTGGGCGTGCAAGTCGGACAACACGTCCTGAACAACCTGTTTGTGCCGGGTTTCTGTGGTCCGAATGAAATCATTGGGGGCAATATGCAGTTGGGGCCAGAGACTGCGGAAAGCTTCATGCAATTCGTCGCAGTGGGCTTGTGGAGAAACGCCACGTGCTTCGGCTGCTCGTTCTACCTTCTGTCCGTGTTCGTCCGTTCCCGTCAAAAAGAATGTGTCATGCCCCAACGCTTGATGCCAACGGGTGATGACATCGGTCAAGACAGTCGTGTATGCCGTCCCCAGATGCGGCCGGTCATTCACATAATAGATGGGTGTCGTAAAATAACGTTTCATTGCACCAGTCCACCAAACCAATGGAGCCAAGTGTCCATCCCCCAGCCCCAAAACACAAATCCTGCGGTCAGCGCCAGCGCGATACAGAACGTGATGGCCGTCGCCGCGCCCTTAATGAGGCCCCCAAGGAGTGGAATCCACGTGACGAAAAACAACGCCGTGCTGATCGTGATATAGAGGCCGAGCCAAATCGCCAGACCACCACCACACCAGAACATCCATCTGTTCGTGTCATTGGTGGAGCGAACCAGCGCGATGAGCATATCACGGGACCCCTTGGAGAGGTACACGTCGTCCTGATGGGCCACGATGGACTCGCCTTGCTTGACACCAAACGCGGTGATGCGATCGCCCTCTCGCAACACCGAAAAGCGGACCCGTTGCCCGCCGATGTCTCCTTTGTCGGGCGAACAGTGACGATCGATGTAGACCCATTGTTGGTCCACATGGCGCGCCCCGCGAACATCCGCTTTCTTCGGTGTGATGTCGCCCATGGTCAGAATGCGTAGCTGGCCCAGCTCCGTTCGAATTCGATAGGAAATATCTTCGTCATCCTTCAGGGTTAACCCCTTGCCGACCGTCACACCGCTTGAGAGCACGCCACGTATATTGTCGTATCCGGACTGTTTGAACCTGGTGGAGTCTGGCACGTCCATGTCGCTCACCCAACGCTTGCTGTAGCGGATTTCCTGCCCCGCTTCTTCCATGAACGCGCAGGTCTGGACGTGCCTTTGGATGACCGCATAGGGCTGGGAACTTTCTTGTCCGCTGGGGCTTAGCAACGAGTCGTCTACAGCCGCTAGGTCAAAGGACAATCGCCCCGTAAAGGTGACCAGCACCTCATCGTCGGCGACGCCGGCGTTCAGATTGACGGCTCCTTGAATGGCGGTATCCACCTCAGCCCAAACAAGGACGTAGAATCCAATGAGCAGCAAGGCGATGCCACCCAATATCCTGAAAATGAGTCGCATGCCCTTGCCGGCGCTTTGCCTTAGGATGCCCGGTTTGGTTCCGCTGGACTGTTCGTCGGTCACAAGTTCTCCAAATTCACCGGTGACGGAGCCTAGCCGGTCACTAAAACGAACGCAACCCCCTACAAAGAATTGAGGAAATCCAATCAAATCCCCTTGACGGTGGATACGCTCAATGGTAGTCACGCCGAACGGTTCTTCGGGGCCCCCGTAGCTCAGATGGATAGAGCCGGGGATTCCTAATCCCTGAGAGCCACAGGTTCGAATCCTGTCGGGGGCACAATGGTGCGGGCGGGGTAGAATGAAGACCCAATTGGTTTGTTGAAGTTAACCATTGTTAAGGAGTGAGGAAGACAGTGAATCGATCGGAACTTATTGAAGCAGTCTCGA
>Ga0310121_10002639_pt1 | contig 16861 bp, 17 predicted proteins | sample CB27_Tmax_986_MG_FD_203504 | JGI IMG/M metagenome (GOLD analysis project Ga0310121, IMG submission 203504) | Marine microbial communities from Western Arctic Ocean, Canada - CB27_Tmax_986 | ecosystem: Environmental > Aquatic > Marine > Oceanic | place: Canada: Western Arctic Ocean | collected...
ACATCGTGCGTGTGGAGGACGACGGTCTGGGGGAGGCTGGCGTGGAGGGGCGTCTCGACGCTTGGAAGCGGGTCCTGATCGGGGGCGAGCATGCTCGCCCGCATGAGTCGCATCATCTCGTCGTCGCCGAGGTCGTCCGCTTGGCGCAGCGCTTCGAGACGCGGCGAGGAAAGGCGGGTGAAGCCGCCTCGTCCGATCGTCCGAAGGTCGGTCCCGCTGCCTTTGACCAGGAGGGTCGTCTCGCCCCCCTCGCTCAGCTTGAGCGAGGAATTGCCCCCACCCGGCTGGACGAGGCGGCTGTCGAGCCCGACGAGGTTCGAGAGAAAGACGAGCTCATCGACGGGATCGGCGCCCGCGGGGGGACCGCTGCCCCAGCGATCCCTCATCGTTGGCATCTCGTGCTCAGCGAAGATCGAGTTAAGAGTTCAGCGTTCAAAGTTCAAAGTTCAGAGAGGGACAGCGAGCGTCCTGACGGACTTCAAGTCTCGGAGTCCGTCAGGAGTTCCGGCCCGTCCCCTCTGTACTTTGAACCTTGAACTTTGAGCTCCGTGGGGGAGCCCTCGCCGAGGGTCGCCGAGCCAGCGGCGTCGCGCTCGCCGGTCCGCCGGGGCGTTCTCCCGTCGGGGTCTCCTCCGGCGGCTAGACCTCGACTCGGTCCTTGAGATTCTTGGCCGCTTTGAAGGCCGGGTACTTCTTGGCCTCGATATCGATTGTGGCACCCGTCGCCGGGTTCCGTCCTTGGCGGGCGCTGCGCCGGCGCGTCTCGAACTTGCCGAAGCCCCCGATCGAGACATCGCGGTCCGCGTCGAGCTCCACGGCGATGATGCCGTGACCCGGCACGGTGCTGAAGATCGCGTCGACGACTTCGTTGGCCTTTGCGGCGCTGAGGTCCGTCTGCTTGGCCAATTTGGCCGCCATCTCGGTCTTGTTCATTGCGTGCGACTCCTTCCGTGAGCGGTCGATACTCGCAGTAGCGTAGATCGCTACCACACTGTAGGCACGGGCCCTAAGCGAAGATTTCGACGCCGAATTTGGACACATGGTCGCCCGCGGACGCCTGCCGCGTTTGAATCAATCACCCGTTTGCGGAGCGACGGCTCGGCCCCAGACAGGCAGGAGGGACGAGCTGCGACCGAGTGATGAACTGTTGGTGGGCATCCGCCACGGCTCGAGGACGCGCTTACGAAGGCGAATGCGTCCCGCCCGTCCCCAGGGACACGTGCGAGAGCACGCTTGCAGCTCGAGCTCGGGGTGGGCCGCTACGAGCGCCACCGCTCCATAGGGGAGCCCTGCTGGAAGAGGCGATCGCCTGGCTGTCGTGCAAAATGCCCGAACCGAAGCGTCCGGTACGGCTCGACCACGGCTACCTACGAGGTGCACGGTCTGCCCCGCAAGGGGCGACTCCCCTGGCAAGGGGGCATCCCCCGGGAGCACCTCAAAAAATAGGGTTGACGATGATGGCTTGCTCGCGTTCGGGCCCGACCGAGATCAGGTCCACCGGCACCCCCAGAAGCGTCTCGACGCGGCGCACGTAGACCTGCGCCTGCGTGGGTAGGTCGTCGAATGTGCGAACGCCGGTGGTGGGCTCGTCCCAGCCCGGCAGCTCTTCGTAGATCGGCTTGATCCGGTTCAGCGCCGACGTGCTCGCGGGCATGGTCTGGAGGACTCCGCCGTCGACGGAGTAGCCCGTGCAGAGTTTGAGCGCGGGGAGGCCGTCGAGGACATCGAGGCGCGTGAGTGCGAGCGCCGAGAGGCCGTTGAAGCGCACGGAGTAACGTGCGGCGACGGCATCGAACCAGCCGATGCGACGGGGACGGCCGGTGGTCGTGCCGTATTCGCCTCGGCCGAAATCCTTGCCATGGTCGCGAAGGCGTGCTGCCGTCTCGTCAAAGAGCTCGGTCGGGAACGCGCCATTGCCGACGCGCGTGCAATAGCTCTTGAACACGCCGACCGCTCGCTGGACGTCAGTAGGGCCGATCCCGATGCCGAGCGTGGCGCCGCCGGCGGTGCTGCTGGGAACGCTCGAGGTCACGTACTCGTAGGTGCCATGGTCCAGGTCGAGGAGCGAGCCCTGCGCGCCCTCGAGCAGTACGTAATCGCCGTCTCTCAGTGCGTCGACGACGATCGTCTGCGTATCGGCCACGAACGGCCGTAGCTGCCGGCCGTATTCGCGGTACTGCTCGTAGCACTCGTCGAAATCGAGGGGCTCGCCCCCGTAGACGCCGGTGATGACGCGGTTCTGATAGGTCAGCACCGAGCGCATCCGCGGGATGAGGTCTTCGTTTTCGAGGAGGTCGGCGACACGCACGCCGCGCCGCGCAACCTTGTCCGCGAAGCAGGGCCCGATGCCCCTCCCCGTCGTCCCGATGGCCTCGTCGCCGCGCTGCTCTTCGTCCAGCCGGTCGATGAGGCGGTGCCAGGGCATGACGACATGGGCGCGGTCGCTGACCGCCAGCTTGCTCGTGTCGATCCCTCGGGATTCGAGCTGGGCGATTTCGGCCAGCAGCACCTCGGGGTCGACGGCTACGCCGTTCCCGATGAGGCAGGTCTTCTCCGGGTAGAAGATGCCCGCGGGGACGAGGTGAAGCTTGAACTCTCCACGTTCGTTCACGATCGTATGGCCGGCGTTGTTTCCGGCGGAGTAGCGCGCAACGACGCGCGCTTTGCGGGCGAGCAGGTCGACGATCCGGCCTTTGCCTTCGTCGCCCCACTGCCCACCGACAACCACGACAACTGGCATGGGGGACTCGCTCCAGGCGCCCCGTTCCAGGAGCTGGCCCGTCGACGAAGTGTACAGGACGGAGCGAGTTCAGAGTTCAAAGGAGACGGCCCGAGCGAAGCGAGCCCTCAAGCGAGCGCGAAGGCGCAGCGGACAGCGGCCGCGGAGCCGAAGCAGTCGAGCGTGGGGGAGCGGCCGCAGCGCGAGCGAGCGCGAAGCTGGGCGCAACAGCGCCCCGCGAAGTAGTCGAGGGAGCAAGAGAATACCCAGCGCGGTAGAGTCGCCGCCTGGGAGGAACCGATGGCGCTGTTCGATATTTCCTCGCCCATGACCGGTTCGGTCTTCGAAGTCCTCGTCGGTGTGGGCGACGCGGTGACGGCCGGGCAGGAAGTGCTCGTCCTCGAGTCGATGAAGATGGAGATCCCGGTCGAGAGTCCGCAGGCGGGCGTGGTGACGGAGCTTCTTGTGGCGACCGAGCAGACTGTCGATGAGGGCCAGACGCTGATCCGCGTCGAGACGTCCTAGGGGGCGCGCTCGCTTTCCTGCGCCTCGAGGAAGCGACGCCAGAGCCGGTCGCGTTTGCGCGAGCCCAGGCGATACCCCAGCTGCCCGGCGAGAAGCGGCCCGAAGATCTGCGCCAGCACATACCCGCCGCCGATGAGGACCAGAAAGGCGATGCCGGGGTGGCCCAGCAGGCCCGGCGCCCACACCACCAGGACGACAAACAGCGCCGCGGCGATCATCAGGCCGAGGAGCGCGCCGCTGTAGACCCAGGTCGCCTCCGTGCGCTTTTTCGCGCCGTAGGCGCCCAGCACCTCGCTCGGCACCGTGCCGGCGGCCGCCCGTGCGGCGGTTTCGGTGCCGCAATAGGGGCAGCGCTCCGCGCCGGCGGCGAGCCGCGCGAAGCAGAAGCCGCAGAACGTGCCCGCGTTCGGCACCTTGCGGTCGATGATCTCGTCCATGCGGTCCTGGAGGCGGGAGGCGTAGGGGTAGGGCGATGCGTACCCTGCGACGGACTCTACGGGAGCAGCAGGCTGGTCCTGCTTACTCACCGTCATCGGGCTCCTGCGCTGGTCTCAGAAGTTGGATGACGGCTCGTGCTTCATGCGATCACCGCAGCAGCCCTGCGAATACTCCGCTCCCCCTCGAATGTCCCAAACGGAGTAAAGAAAACTGGGAACTGTTGGTGCCTCCGCGACGTCTCGCCGACGTACTCCACGCGGAAGTGAAGCTTGCGGGCCTCAAGGAACTCAATCAGCCCGTCGTTCGTGGATTGAAGCCACAAGGTTATCGTGCGCGCCATTTCCGATCCCTCCCGCCAGATGTGGCGATTAGAACATACGTTCGGATATCTCGCTACTCGCTGGACTTGCTTAGCCGCCGCGACGAGCTCACCAACGTCCGCGTAGACGTTGCCGAACTCTCCGAATGGTGAGCTCGTGCCCTCTTCGTCCTCGGGCAAAGAGAGGATAAAGATTCTCCGACCGATCCCCTGCGCCAGGTGAAGCTCGGCCGTTACTCCTCGAGACGGGGTGCCACCCCAGTTGGGCCGGTAGGCGACTACGCAGTCCGCATCGTGGATGAGGCGGAAGTCGCGGCTCTCGACCTGCTTCTGGATATCCTGGGTCGCCTCTTCGATCTCAAGGCGACTGAATGTGGGCGGATGTGTCGGCTCTGGCCGCCCCTCGGTTAGGAGGGGCCCTGGTGCGGACTCCCATCTCGGGAGGCCGCTGGCGCCAAGGGTAATCTCCTCAGCGTTCGCGTCGGCAGCATCCAGCTCGGCCTCCAATAGCATCTCGTCGATAGTCGACGGGTCGAGAATAACGAGGCCTTCCTGCCGTAGGCGCGCCTTGGAGGCCTCGATCTCTGCCCGGCGTTGGGCGTCAGGGCGTGTCCGAGAGATCGGAAACGCCGAATAGACCCGAGTCCGATCGGTGAACAGGAGAGCAGTCGCAACGTCCGCAGGATGCTTCAAGGCCAGTGTGTAGCTTGGGATTTTGAGGGCCGGGCAATGAAATCGGCAATCATTCCCTCGATCGAACGCCAGGTCGCAATCTCTCGCAGTCGGAGGGCATCCTGTGTATCGCGATCAGCGATGGTGCGGGAAACGTCGTAGACATCGTCAATCAGTGTGACTACCTGGGTCGGCGCAAAATCAGCTAGAGCGCCAAGGTCTGCTCTTGAGAAGGCCCGGGCCCTCCGGTAGTAGGACCCGTGTAGCGAGAGGAACAGGTGGGCGGTTGGTGGACCCTGCCGGAGTCCTTCGAGGGCTTGAGCCAACGCGGCGTCCCACTGCTGCCGAGCCGCAGTCTCGTTCGTCAGATCGAGAAACCCATGGGTGTCAGGAATGAAGTCCTCAAGGCAAGCCACGCGAAGCCATTTAGCGGCGTCGACATGGTCGAGCCCAGTCGGGAGCTGGTGGGCTACTTCAAGGTATCGGGCCGAAAGATTCCTAACTGCGAGCGTCTTTCCAATCCCGGTATGGCCCAGGAAGAGAATCCGTTGAGGCTCGGGCACACCAGATACCTATGCCTTGGGCGCCCGCGTGTCAAACGCGTAGCCCTAGGCCGGGTGGATGCGGACGGTGCCGGCGAGGCCATCGATCGTGACGAGGGCGCCGTCGGGAATGCGCTGCGTGCCGAACTCCGTGCCGACAACGCAGGGGAGCCCGTACTCGCGCGCTTCGATGGCGGCATGTGAGAGCACGCCGCCCTGGTTCGTGACGATTGCGCCCGCCGTTGCGAAGAGCGGCATCCAGCTGGGCGCGGTGAACGGGCAAACCAGCACCTCGCCCGGCTGCAGACGCGTGGCGTCGTCGAGGCTGAGGATGACGCGTGCCCGCGCTTCGACCGTCCCCTGGCTGGCGCCGACCCCTTTGAGCAGCGTGGGATCGTCGGTGCGCTCGGCGGGGCCGCCGAACATGAGCGCCATCGGGTTGGTGGCTCCGGGCGGCGGCGCCTCGGGGGGCGGGCCGAGGAAGAGGGGCGCGTCGAGCGTGCTCCAGTTCGCCAGCTCGGTCGCGCGCTCGGCCACGGCCGTGGGGGCCGGCGCGGACTGATCGGCCGTGAGCGCCGCCAGCTCTTCGAGCTTGAGATGAAAGATGTCGTGTGCGGCGGCCAAACTGCCACGCGCCGCCAGCTTTTCGCCCAGCGCGAGGCAGACCGGGCGCAGCGCGCCGACGCAGTTCTGCTGCCAGTGTGCGCGTCCCTCGACGACGGAGACGTAGTCGCTGGCCGCGGCGAGAAGGGTGCGCAAGCGCTCGCGGTCTTCGTCGCCGGGAAGGTCGGCCTCACACTTCGCGATTGCCGCGTCGCGCTCGGCGACGGCGCGCTCGTGCGAGGCAGCAGGCCCCCGCTGCGGGTCGGCCGCGTAGATCGAGAGGAGGCGCAGCGCGAGGCTCGGATCTTCAACCCAGGTCGGCTCATGCAGTTCCCACCAGGTCTGGGAGCCGTGCCCGTAGACCTCCAGGTAGGTGTCGAGGGCGGCCGCGAAAGCCTCGCCTCCGTCAGCCGCCTGCGCCCTCTGGAGGTCGCCCTCGCCCACGGCCCCAAGAAGCTGCGGCGAAGCCTGCGCGAGCGAAGCGAGCTCCTCGAGGGCCAGTCCCCGCGCGGCCGAGTCGTTCTCGAAGCCCTGCAGAAGCGTCATCCCGATGCGGGGGCCATCGGCCCCGAACTTCTCCCCACAGAAGGTGAGCAGCTCGCCCATGGGCGCGACGACCGACATCAGCGGCTGCATGGTGTAGGCGAACGCGCGCGCGGCTTCGGCAAAGTAGCCCGGGAGCGCCTTCGCCAAATCGTCGATCGGCCAGGCTTCGTAGTCCTGCGACCAGAGGCCCTCGCAGATCTCGCGACAGTGCAGCTGTGCGTGCTTCTCCCAGGCCTCACGTCCGTCGGTGTAGGGCGATGGCTCGAGCGGATTCGCGGGTTCGCCGCGCCCGCCGGGTGCGATGTACGCGAAGCCGTTGATGTGGATGGCGCGCCCGCCGAAAGCACGCATGAAGCCCTCGAACATCTCCTGGGCGAGATAAGGTACCGGGCGCAGGGCATGGGGCAGCAGCCGCAGCGAGAGCCCTTCCGCTTCGGCGGGCGGTGCGAACGTCGCTGCGGTGGTCATGAGCGCTCCAGGAAGGGTGGCGGCATTCTAGCGGAGCCCGGGCGTCAGCCGCCGAGGTCGGCGCGCAGCCGTCGCAGCCCTGCAGAGAGCGCGACCGGGTAGCTGCCCGGCTCCGCTGCGAGGGCCCGCGCCCCCGCCGGAAGGCGGGCCACGGCCCGCTTTCGGCGCTCCCGGATCGTGCGCAGGGTTTCCGGCGCGCCGAGACGGCGGCCTGCGGCCAGCACCTGCGCGAGGAGGGGCCGCCCCGCGACCCCGGCCTCGCCGGCGAGTGTGATTGTGTCGGCCGTCGTGAGGCCGTTCTCTTCAGTGCGATAGACCTGCTTGGTGCCGGGCAGGCTCGCTTTGCCTGCCGAGCGCTTCATCTTTGGGCCGCGCGCGTCCGCGACGAGCTTGTACACGCCGCTCAGCGATGGGGCGTCGGCGCTCGTGCCGAGACGCGTGCCCACCCCGAAAGCGTCGATCGGTGCCCCCGCCTCGACGAGTGCCGCAATGCGGTACTCGTCGAGGTCACCGGAGGCGAAGATGCGCACCTCCTCGCATCTGGCGTCGTCGAGGACGGTCCGCACGGCGCGAGCGAGCTCGCCGAGGTTGCCGGAGTCCAGCCGCACGCCCTGCACCGTCACGCCCTCGGGGCGGAGCTCGTTCGCAATTGCGGCCGCGCGCTTCGCTCCCCGGAGCGTGTCGTAGGTGTCGATTAGCAGGACGGCAGACTGAGGGAAGTCGCGCGCATAGGTGCGGAAGGCTTCGCCCTCGTCTTCGAAGGAGAGCACGTAGGCGTGCGCCATCGTCCCGCTCAGCTCGAGGCCGTAAAGCCTTCCCGCCAGTACGTTCGAGGTCGCGGCGGCGCCGCCGATGAAGGAGGCACGAGCGCCCTTCAGGGCCGCGTCGGCGCCATGGTCCCGCCGCGAGGAGAAGTCGACGAAGGTTCGGCCCGCGCAGGCGAGATCGATGCGCGCGGCCTTCGTCGCGATCATGGTCTGGAAGGTGATCGTGTTCAGCAGGAACGTTTCCACGAGCTGCGCTTCGACCAGTGGCGCCGTCACCCGCAGAAGCGGCTCCTGAGCGAAAACGGTCTCGCCTTCGGGTACAGCCCAAACCTCGCCACTGAAGCGCATGGTGCTCAAGGCCTCGAGGAAGGCCTCGTCGAACGTACCCAGCGCGAGGAGGTGCGCGATCGCATCGCCGTCGAACTCGAGCCCCTCGAGGTAGGCGAGCGCGTCTTCGAGGCCGCACGCCACGAGGAAACCGCGGCCGGGTGGGAGTTCGCGCACCGAGAGCTCGAACGTCGCGGCTTCGTTCAGCCCATGGCCGAAGTAGCTCGCCGCCATGGTCAGCTCGTAGAGATCGACGAAGGAGGCCACGTTCCGGTCGCTCACCCACTCCATCCCGCGAATTATGCGGCTCCAGGGGTGATCCAAACGGGGGGCGCGATCGAAGTACTTGCGACTCAACAGAGCGGAGGAGTTCATGCAAACGCATTCGATACGATCTGGCCGCCGGGGAGGGGCACTGCTTGTCCTGCTCGCGGCGGTCATCGCCTTTGGCGCGATCGCCGTCAGCGGTTCGGCTGAAGCCGCCGACCACGGCGACGCGCCCGCCCTCGCCGGTGATGGCCAAGCGGACATCAACGACGTCTACGCCTTCCGCAGCCTCGAGAACAACGACAACCACGTGGTCGCGGTCACGGTCAACCCGCTGACGGCGCCCCCGCAGAACGCAGGCGCGACGTTCGGCAACGACGTGACCTACAACATCCATGTCGACAACACCGGCGATCTCGTCGCCGATGCGACGGTGAGCGTCACCTTCTCCGGTGACACGTTCACCGTGAACGGCCTCGGCGACCCGATCACGGGCAGCGTGACGCCGGGCAATACGAGCGGCACGGCCGCTGCCGCGATCATCACCGACGCGGGCGGGATCAAGGTCTTCGCCGGCCAGCGCGATGACCCGTTCTTCTTCGACCTCGTCGGCTTCAACAATTTCGTGGCCGGCCCCTTCACGCCTGCGAATGGCCTCCGGCCCGCGGGCGAGACCCCCTCGGACACGCTCGCTGGGCTGAACGTCTCGGCGATCGTGATCGAGCTGCCGATCACCGCGCTCACCGGCGCGGCGACCTCCGACACCGGCGTGATCAAGGCCTGGGCCTCGACATCGCGCGGTGGGGTGCAAATCGATCGTATGGCCATTCCCGCGATCAACACCGCACTCATCCCGAGCGACCAGAAGGACGCGTTCAACGCGGGCTCGCCCGCAACGGACGAGGCCGACTTCCGGGCGACCGGTCAGGCGACCATCGAGGGCCTGCGTGCCGCCGTCGCACCGTTCCTTGGCGATGAGACCGGCGGACCGCTCGGCGACCTCGCGGCTGCCGACGTTGCTGGGGCGTTGATCCCCGACATCGTCACCATCGACTTCGCCAACGCTGTCGCGTTCCCGAATGGCCGCCAGCTCACAGACGACGTGATCGACGCGGCCCTCGGCATCGTGCTGAACCGCGGCGGCGCGGCCGGCATCGCCGATGCGATCGGCGCCAACGACAAGGCGTTCCTGGGTGCGTTCCCGTACCTGGCCGCCCCCCACCAGCCCGCTCAGGTGGGCCCACCCCCGACCGGCAGCGGCCTCGCCTTTGACGAGGGCGGCTCCGGCTTCGCCTGGAGCCTCTGGCTGCCGCTCGCCGCTGCTGCGGTCATCGCTGCTAGTGGTGCTGCCTGGATGGCGCGGCGTAGCCGCTAGCCGTCAGCCAGATTTTGATGGCGCGGCGCCGCCGCTAGCCATCGAACACACCAATCCGACCACCCAACCGAGCGAGAGGAGCGACGACGATGCGCAAACGGATTCCCACCGCCGCGCTTGTCGTACTCGCGCTCTCGCTCGTGCTGGTGGCCTGCGGCGGCGGTGGGGGAGCGAAAGCCCCTACCGCCACCGTGGCCGCCGAAATCGACGCCACGGTCGCCTTCTGGGAGGCGCGCGCCGAGGGCGATCCCAGCGACTACCTCAGCCGTAACCGTCTCGGCAACGCGCTCCTGCGCAGGGCCCGCCTCAGCGGCGATGTCGCGGACTACCGCCGGGCCGAGATCGCCTTCGGCGAATCGCTCGCAACGCTGCCCGAGAACCTCGACGGGCTCATCGGCATGGCTTTCGTCGCGGTCGCCCAGCACCGCTTCGGGGAAGCGTTGCTGCTGGCCGAGCGGGTCACCGCTGCCGACCCCGGCGAGCCCGCCGCCTACGCGGTGCAGGGCGACGCCCTGCTGGCCTTGGGCCGGTATCCCGAGGCGCGCGAGGCCTACGCGAAGCTCCACGCGCTCGCGCCCAGCCTCGCGTCGTTCGCGCGGTTGGCCGAGCTCGCCGAGATCACGGGCGACATTGAGAGCGCGACTATCGCCTGGCGTAACGCCCTCTCCTTCAGCCAGGGCCGCCCGGATAATCGTGTCTGGGCGCTCGTCGGCTTCGCCGACTTCCGCTTTGCCATCGGCGACCTCGACGGTGCCGCGAAGCTGTACGAAGAAGCGCTGGACGCCCAACCCGACTACCTCCAGGCGTTCACAGGCAGCGCGCGCGTCGCCGCGGCGAACGGCGACTTCGACGCCGCGATCGCGCGCTACGAGACTGTGGTCCGTCGCCTGCCCACGCCCGAGCACATCCTTGCCCTCGCCGACCTTTACGGGGCCACGGACCGGGCCGAGGCGGCGGGACAGCAGCGCGCGCTCGTGTTCGCGATCGCCGACCTCTACGCGGCCAACGGCATCGCCTTGGATCTCACGATGGCGCTCTTCCTTGCCGACTACGGCGATCCCGTGGAGGCCGTGAAGCTGGCGGATGGCGCCTACGCTGCCCGTCCGAGCGTTCACGCCGCCGATGCGCTGGCGTGGGCGCTCTCTCAGGCCGGCCGCCACCGGGAAGCCGCCGCCTACAGCGACGAGGCCCTGCGCTTGGGCACGCCCGACGCGCGCTTCCTCTATCACGCCGGCGTGATTCGCCTCCGCCTCGGCCAGCCAGACGAGGCTCGGAGACTGCTGACCGCGGCTCTGGATCTGAACCCGCACTTCTTCGTGACCGAGGCCGAGCACGCGCAATCCCTCATCGATCGCATCGACGACGAGCGCCGTTTGGGGCAGCGCTCGCTGGCTCACCCTGGCTGCTGTGGTGGCGATCGTCGTCCTCGGCCTCGGCGCCGTGCGCCCACAGGCGGTACAGGCGCATCCGCTGGGGAACTTCACGGTGAACGTCTTCGCCGGGATCGACCTCCACGCCGATGTGATTCGCATCCACTACGCCGTGGATATGGCTGAGATCCCCGCGTTCCAGGAGATCCAGACCGTCGATACCGACGGCGACGGCGCCGTTGGCGAGATCGAGGCCGACCGCTACCTCGCGGAGCAGGCGCCCGCGCTCATCCGTGGCCTGTCGCTGATCGTGGACGGGCGCGAGGCGAATCTGGAACTGCTGGACCGCGCCCTGGTCCTGACCCCCGGCGAAGCAGGACTGCGAACCCTGCGCATCGATCTGGTCCTGCAGACGGCCGCCCCGCTGGGTCTTGCGGAGGTTGCCTTCTCCGACGGGAACTACGCCGATCGCCTCGGTCTGCGCGAGATCGTCGTGCGGCCCGCCGAGGGCGTGCCGCTGTTCAGCAGCACCGCGCCAGCGGTCAGTGCGACGGACGAGCTGCGCGTGTACACCGACGTGGCGGCGGCCACCACGCCAGCGAGCGCGCGTGAGGCGCGGTTCACGTTCGCAGGTGGGGTGGGCGCGGCCGCGCCCGCGATTGTCGCCATCGCTCCCGCCGGAGCAGCGCGCGAGACGGGAGGGGGCTTCGCCTCGCTCCTCAACCGCGACACGATCACCTTCCCGGTTGTTCTCCTCATGCTGCTGGTCGCGCTCGGCTTCGGCGCGGTGCACGCGCTGGAGCCCGGGCACGGCAAAACGATCGTGGCCGCCTACTTCGTCGGCGCGCGCGGGACAGCGCTCCACTCCGCCGCGCTCGGGCTCATCGTCGCCGTGACGCACTCGCTCGGCGTGCTCGCGATCGGTGCGCTCACGCTTTAAGGCTCCCAATACATCCTGCCGGAGGACCTCTACCCCTGGCTCACCCTCTCCTCGGGGGTGCTCGTCATCGCGCTCGGCGTGGTCTTGTTGGCGAGTCGCGTGCGCGGACGGGGCGGGCTCCGCCGGCTCGTCACTGGCCACTGGCGCGCCCACGATCATGACCACGGCCACTCACACGACCACGATCATGCGGATGCGCACACCCCCGCCGGCGAGGGCGCGGCTCGCACGGCCGTGCCTTGGCGCTCGCTCGTCGCCCTCGGCCTCGTCGACGGCCTCGTACCGACGCCCTCGACCCTGGTGGTGCTCCTCGCCGCGATCTCGCTGGACCGTTTCGTGCTCGGGCTGCTGTTGATCGTCGCCTTCAGCGTGGGGCTGGCCCTGGTCCTGTCGGGGATCAGCCTGGCCGTGTTTGGTGCGCGCAGGCTGCTCGATCGCTTCGGCTTCGAGCGCCGCGGTGGACGGCTCGGGCTGGCTGCGGAGCGGGCTTGGGCGCTGCTTCCCGCAGGTGCGGCTTTGGTCCTCATCGTCGTGGGCAGCGTTGTCGTCACCAAGGGTGTGGCCGACACCACGCTGCTCGGGTAGCGGCGATGCCCCCACTGCTTAGCCTCGCCGCCTTACGCTTCGGCGGTCGCGCCCCGTATCCTTCCGCAGGCGCGGCGTATGCCCCGAAGCGGAGCGGCCGCGACGGAGGCGGCCCGCTGGCAGAGCTCGTCGATCCCGATACGCTGCTCGACGCTATCCAGCGGCGCGATCCGGCGGCCGTGGGCGCGCTCTACGATCGCGTCGGCGGTCGCGCCTTCGGGCTGGCGTATCGCATCTTGGGTGAAACTCCGGCGGCCGAAGACGCGGTCCAGGAAGCGTTCCTCACCCTTGATCGTGCGCGCGGTCGCCTCACCTCTTACTTGCTCACCGTCGTCCACCACAAGGCCATCGATCTCGCCCGTTGCGCGCAGCGGGCGCGCCGCCCGCAACCTCCCGCTCGAGCCAGAGCTGATCACGATCGTGACCGACGACCTCGCGCGAGACGTGCTGGCCTCGCTCGACGCGGACGCCGTTCAGAGCTGCCTCGCACAGCTCCCGGATGACCAACGCCGGCCGATCGAACTTGCGTACTTCGAGGGCCTCACGCACGTCGAAATCGCGGCGGAGCTGGGCATCCCGCTCGGGACCGTCAAGAGCCGCCTCCGCCTCGGCCTGGCGAAGATGCGCACCCAGCTGGAAGGCGCTGGCTACCCGTGAACTGCGAGCAAGTCGACGAGCTGCTCGGGGCATACGCCCTCGCTGCCCTCCCCGACGACGAGCGCCGTGCGGTCGAGGTGCATCTCGCCTCATGCGATCTGCACGAGGAGGCCGGAGCACTGCGGCTGACGGCGGAAGCGCTCGCAATCGCCCCGCCCCCCCGCGACCCGGGACCCGCCCTGCGCGCTCGCATCCTCACCGCGATTGCCGAAGAGGAAACCGCGCCCCGCCGGCTGCGCGCGCTGCTGCGCCCTCCCCGGCGGCTCCCTCTGCCCTACGCGCTGGCCGCGGCGCTGGCGATCGTCGCCGGCGGTCTGCTCGCCTGGAACATCGTGCTCCAGGCAGACGACGACGGACCGGCAGTCCTCGTCCGCGCTTTCGCCGGGGAGTTGGGCTCCGGCACCCTGGTCGTGCTCGAGGATCGCGGCCAGGTGGTGCTGATCCTCGACGACCTCCCCGCTCTCGGCCCTGAGCAGGACTACCAGGTCTGGGCGATCGTCGACGGCGCGGCGCACTCGCTCGGCGTCGTCGACGCCCGCGCCGGTGGCCGCCTAACGGTCGCGCTGGGAGCCGACTTCGCCGAGATCACCGCGGTGGCCGTCTCGGTCGAGCCGGCGGGCGGGAGCGATCAGCCGACCACGACGCCCATCCTCACCGCCACCTTCTAGGCGCGGCCCCGGCGGTCACCCGCTCCGTTTGAGCTTGCCGAGGCGCTTCGCGTAGCGCTCGCCGCGGCCGAAGACCCAGACACCCGATCAACTTTCGAGGGAGCCTATCCAGAGTCCGGCATAGCGGTAATTCGCGCGCGGCCAAAGCGCGGTGCTACCCTGCGCGCACACCGATCGCGCCCGGATTGGCGGGCGCCCGAGGGAGTTCTGAAATGCCCGAATTCGACACGATCATCCGCGGTGGCACCGTCATCGATGGCCTGCGTACACCACGCTTTCGCGGGGACATCGGGATCAAGGATGGACACGTCGCGTTGATCGGGCGTATCGCCAACGATGAGGGCGCGCGCGTCCTCGACGCCGAGGGCCTGATCGTTGCGCCGGGCTTCGTCGACCTGCACACGCACTACGACTCGCAGGTCTACTGGGATCCCTACTGCAGCATCTCCGGCTGGCACGGGGTCACGTCCGTTGTCATTGGCAACTGCGGCTTCGGCTTCGCGCCGGTCGCGCGCGCGGACCAGGACCGGGCGATGCTGACGATGGCGCGGAACGAGGCCGTGCCCCTTGAGTCGATGAAGGAGGGCATGGCCTGGGATTGGGAGACCTATCCTGAGTTCCTGGACAGCATCGAGCGCACGCCCAAGGGCGTGAACGTGCTCAGCTACGTCGGCCTCAATCCGCTCATGTCCTACGTAATGGGCATGGAATCGGCGAAGGGCCGCACCGCCACCGACGCCGAGCGCGCGGAGATGTGCCGGCTCTTCGAAGAGGCGCTCGAAGCGGGCGGCTGCGGCTTCTCCGTGCAGCTCGGCGGCGAGGACAGCGTCCAGCGCGACTACGACGGCACCCCGATGATCACCGACCTGATGGCGGAGGAGGACCTGCTCGCCTTCGCTGCGGTAATGAAGAAGGTCGGGCGCGGCTTCGCCCAGATCTCCGGGTCGTTCGAGACCGCCGAGAAGGTTGCGGAGGTGAGCGGCCGGCCCGTCATATGGAACCTCCTCGCCCCTGCCACCGATCAGCACGGCCAGGAGACCCCTCCCCATCGCTTCATGATCGAGAAGCTCGAGGCAGCGAACGCTCGCGGCTTGCGCATCTTCGCCCAGGCGCTAACGGTCGACGTCGGCTTCGAGTTCAACCTCGAAGACTGGAACCTCTTCGATTCCAGCCCGATCTGGCGCCAGGTCACCATCGGTACGCGCGAAGAGCGCATGGCAAAGATGCGCGATCCGGAACAGCGCCAAGCCCTCCGTGACGAGTACGACGCCGGCGACGGACCGATCGCCGGGGGCGGCACCGAGGCCGCGATGCGCGCCGCCGGCGGTGGCGCCAACGTCTCCGGCATCGCCCAGCTCACCGTCGAGGAAGTCGAGAGCGCGGAGCTCAAGGAGTACGAAGGGCTCGCGCTGACCGAGATCGCCGAGCGCGAGGGCAAGCACATCATCGACGCCTTCCTCGACCTGTCGCTCGCCGATGATCTGCAGGCGACGTTCGTGACACCTCCGCGCCCCACCGACCCCGAGGCCATGGCGGAGGTCGCCAACTCCTCGGTCGCGCTCCCCGGCGTTTCCGATGGTGGCGCCCACACGAAGTTCATCACGCTCGGTGCCTACCCCACCGAGTTCCTCGCCCGCTGGGTGCGCGACGCCGGCATCATGGATCTCGAGCAGGCGCACTGGCGGCTCTCCGCCTACCCCGCGCTCGCCGCCGGCTTCAAGGATCGCGGCTCCATCCGCGAGGGCTCGCCCGCCGACATCGTCGTCTACGACTACGAGAAGCTGGAGATGCTGCCCATCGAGAAGGCCTGGGACTTCCCCGCGGGCGCCTGGCGCCGCGTGCGTAAGGCCGAGGGCTACCGCTGGACGATCGTGAACGGCGAAATCACGTTCGAAGACCGCGAATGCACCGGCGCCACGCCAGGCGAGCTCCTGCGCCACGGGGTCTCGGCTTAGCGAGAACGCTCGACGCGGGCGTCGACTCTCAGTCGTCGATGACGCCGTAGATCAGGCTGCGGCCGCCCCGTACGGTCAGCGTGAGCTGGGCGCCTTCAATCATGGCCGTCATCTCGCCCTCGATCACGCTGATGACGTGTTGATCTTGGTCGCGAAGATCGTCCGGACACTCGCCGTCGGCGCTGAGCGATGGTGTGCCGATCGACGAGCCAGTGACAGTCCACGTACGGCTCAACGTGCGGCAGCCGGTCGTCGCCGCCAGTGAGCCGTTGCTGCGGAGTTCGAGTGTCGCCGGCTCACCGCGTGGGGTGGAGGCGGTGTCTCCATCGATGAGCGTTTCGAGGCGCCAGCGCACATCGACGAGCTGGCTGTCGCGAACCGGGGGGAGTGGTTCGAACCGGAGCTCGAACCCGCCGCCGCTGAGTACCAGCGCTGCCCCATCGAACCGCACCGTGCTGACTGCCAGCAGCGCATCGAGGAACGCGTTGTTTGACGCGTCGACGGCCGGGCCGCAGCTCATCTCCGTGGTGAAGATCTCTGTCTGGACCAGCGCTCCATCGTCTACGCGCGCGTCACCACCGTAGCGGTTGCAGGCCGCCGTTCCGCCGACGGTGCCCGGGCCGAACCAGAGCGTGATCGGCCAGCCTTCGACGGTCGGCACCCCAGAGACCAGCTGCCAGTCCGTGCCGTCGAGGTCGGCGGCCGAAGCTTCGAGCGTCTTGCCCGGTTCAGTGCGAGCAGCTGGCGCGCCGTCGTGCGCCTCGCTACCACATCCGGCCAGGAGGACGATGGCGACCAGGGCCGCGCCGATGGCTGCAATGGTGCGGGTTGGACGCATCCGCTGACTCCCTGCTCTACCCGCGATCGACTGCCGCGGCTACGTGTCCAGACGCCTATCGCGGCACTTTGGTTCCCGAGCCCAGGGTGACGGTTGGGGGGTGGCTTCTTCTAGGCCTCGTAACGCACCAGGACGAGGCAGCTGTTCTGCCCGCCGAAGCCGAAGCTGTTCTTCAGGACCGTGCGTCCGTCGACCTGACGCTGGCCTTCGGGGACGTAGTCGAGGTCGCAGGTCGGGTCGGGCATTTCGAGGTTGATCGTGGGATGCGCGATCCCCGTTT
>Ga0310121_10002640_pt1 | contig 16856 bp, 16 predicted proteins | sample CB27_Tmax_986_MG_FD_203504 | JGI IMG/M metagenome (GOLD analysis project Ga0310121, IMG submission 203504) | Marine microbial communities from Western Arctic Ocean, Canada - CB27_Tmax_986 | ecosystem: Environmental > Aquatic > Marine > Oceanic | place: Canada: Western Arctic Ocean | collected...
CTTACAATTCCTCTCATGGTAACATTTACCGTCTCAGGATCTCTAGCAATGTTCTCACAGGCACTGATTAACGTCGTCTTCTTCTGAAGGACTTCAGTTGGGGAAAGGTTTATTCCGTGCCATGCGTTTCCAAAGAGAGCGGCTCGACGTATAGCACCATCAGTGTTGCCCCCAATCCAAATAGGGGGGTAAGGGTACTGAATAGGTTTGGGGAAAAATTTCATACCAGAAATTGAGAAATGCCGACCTTTGTACTCGGGTATTTCTTGTGTACAGAGAACTTGAAAAATTTCTATGTGTTCATCAGTCACTGACGCTCTTTCTGAATATGAGGCACCTATCGATTCAAATTCTTCTACCATCCAGCCAAGTCCGATCCCGACTATACTTCTACCACCAGATAACACATCTAAAGTAGTTATCATCTTAGCATTCAAAATAGGGTTACGGAACGGAAGCACTAACACACTAATACCCAATCGTATATCACGAGTCATGCCAGCTATATAACTTAGGGAAGATAACGATTCTAAAAGGTTCTGAGCTTCAGGGTCGGAAAGACCGGGTCCAAATTGTTCAGGGTAACGATCAGAAAGATCCGAAGGGAAAACTGTCCGATCACTCACCCAAATAGAGTCGAACTTGCAGGACTCTATAACCGGAGTAAGTTTCCTCAAATATTCGGCTTGTCCTGGGCCGTCTGAAACAGGATTAACCGAATTAGTCACTGCGATACCGAACTTCATTGAATACCTACATCAAGAAACTCCCATTTGCATGGGACATATCCTATTATTGCAATCAAGAATCGGCCAACATGGCTGACAAGCGTCTCATAGCCAATTTTGTATTGCCCATCTTGAACTCAGGTACATTTTCAGAAGGATGACTCACTTTTAAGCACATGAAAATAGGGCCATCCTCATCCATTATGTCAGGAAGCTCGCTGGCAAAATCTTCCAAATTATCGAATTCGTAGCTGTTAGTTATTCCAGACGCCCTCGCAATACCAGATAGATTATACTTCTGACTTCCTGGAACAGGTTGGCCGCCCGTAGTGAAGTAAACTCCATCATCAAATACGATATGTACCAGATTTCTCGGTTCTTGACCTGCAGTAGTAACTAGAGATCCTAGGTTCATAAGTAAGGAGCCATCACCATCCAGAATGATTATTCTTTTATCTGGTCTCGCTAACGCTAAACCCAAACCTACTGATGATGCTTTGCTCATTGCACCGTATATGGGGAGATCTATTTCCGGCTTTTCGGATACAAGGCCCCAATATCTACTAGGAGTCATATGCGTTACCACGATCGCGTCTTCTCTTTCCCTTTGTATTATCTTCGCTGCCTCAAGTGAAGGTATCATTTTAAAGACTCCAAATTTTTACTGGTAAACTTATTCATCAGTGGATTCTAAACCTAAGTGCTATACAATTCAAGATTATGCCTTAGATGATCTAAGGCTTTTACATCTAGATGGGCCTCTGTATATTGAACTCTCGGGTAAAGTTTCTATAACATTCAAAGCATCCAACGCTCTGTTAGCCAAAAAGACTACGACATCCTCAATACTTTTAGGTTTTAAGTAGAAGGCTGGTACAGGTGGTAAAACCGTAACGCCCATACGAGACAGCGAAGCCATATTGTCTAAATGAATAGTGTTTAATGGGGTTTCTCGAGGCATTATGACCAGAGGCTTCTTTTCTTTCAAGCAAACGTCAGCTGCTCGCCTAATTAAGTTATCAGAAAATCCATGTGCAATAGCTGACAACGTAGCCATACTACATGGAACTATAATCATACCCGCTGTTGGATATGTACCACTAGCTATAGGTGCTCTAAGATCACCATTTGGGAAATGAGTAAAGTGTTCGTATTCACCCCATTTCTCCAGTGACTCTCCCCATGATTCTTCCATTTCCTCTTGCCACACCATTCTAGCCGCAGTTGATGTAACCACAATCACGAATCTTTCATTCAAAAGGAGGTGATCTATAATGGACTGTGCAAGAATTGAACCACTCCCGCCAGTGATACCGACTATAATTGGATCTTCATTTCTTTCAGACAAGGAATTCCTCCTCCAATCAGTCAAATGAGTAATGCTGCTAGAGTACCTAGAAACATAGTCGTGGACACATATCCGTTAATCCGAAAGAAGGAAGAACCTAAATTTAAAATATTCCCAGGATTAACCAAATAATACTTATAAAGTAATATTACAGCTGTAAGGAAACAGCCTATGAAATAGGGGAAAGACAAGTCCATAAATACCCCGAGCGCAATGAAACATCCAACTGATAAGGTATCAAACGATCGAGCAATTATAAATGCCGTACTAATACCAAATTTCCTCACCACTGAATGCAGATTACTACGGGTATAAAATTCACTGTCCTGGACATGATATATGACATCAAAACTGCCTGCCCATAGAGCCACAGCTAGTGAAAGTAAAACGGGTTCCCAAGCTAAGCCACCTTTCACTCCTATCCAGGCTGCAGAGGGCGCAATTGCTAACGCCCATCCCAGCATAAAGTTTGCTGTCCAAGTGAATCTCTTGGTAAAAGGATAAAAACAGAGATAAACAACTACTAGAGGGCATAGAGACAGAGCGAGACTATTTAGATGATATGACGAGAATGTCAGGAGTAAAAATGACAGACATGACAGTATGTACACATCCACTAATTTTAATGTACCGGCTGGCAAATGTCTGTCCTTTGTCCTTGGGTTCGAAGCATCAATATGTCTATCTATGATTCGATTCATAGCCATCCCAAATGTACGAGCACCAATCATGGCTAAGGTAATCCAAATAAACTTATCTCCTTTCGGCAAACCTTCGGACGCTAACATCATACCTATATAGGCAAATGGTAATGCGAAGATAGTTTCTTTGAATTTAACGGATTCAAAGAATAGAGGTATTTTACGCATTCAGACAGCTATCCTGCTTTGAATCATATTCCATACTCAATCCATTTTAAATCAACTAGTTTCTTCAATTCGTCGTTCATAACGATATCAGGAGGCCATTCTCGAGTCCTACCGTCTAACACACCTTTAGAAGTCGCATCGATACCCATTTTGCTGCCAAATTTAGGTGTTTGACTAGAGTGGTCTAAGTCATCTATGGGACCATCAACGAAAACCACATCGTTGGACGGATCTATATTGCTAGTCACCCTCCAAGTAACTTCCGACAAGTTTTGAACATCAACGAAATGGTCTACTACGATTATCGATTTCGCTAACATAAGTAACCCTAATCCCCATAAAGCGTACATGACTTTCCGAACATGCCCCGGATATTCCTTTTTCATGGACACTATAACTAAATTATGAAAAATACCTTCTGCCGGCATATTGATATCAACAATTTCTGGGAGCGTCAATTGAAGCGCCGGGAGTAGCAGTCTTTCAGCAGCTTTTCCCATAAAAAAATCTTCGGTAGGCGGCCTGCCAACCATAGTGGTATGGTAAATAGGATCTTTCCTGTGCGTAATGGCTGTAACATGAAAGACGGGATAGTCTTCAAGCAAGGAATAATAGCCTGTGTGATCGCCAAATGGCCCTTCAGGTCTGAGTTCACCGATATTTATATAACCTTCTATAATAAATTCTGCATCGGCTGGAACTTCTAAGTCTATTGTCTTACACCTGACCATTTCCACAGGTTTTCCTCTAATAACCCCAGAAACAGTTATTTCATCCATATCGGGTGGGAGCGGCAAAGCCCCACACCAAGTAGTGACTGGATCTCCACCGATCGCCACGGCCACATCCATTTTTCTAGGTCCTAGTGCTTGATAATTCCTATAGTGGTGTGCCCCTATTTTATGAGTCTGCCAGTGCATGCCAGTTGTTTGCTTATCATATATTTGCATTCGGTAAATCCCTACGTTACGATGGCCAGATGCTGGATCCCGTGTAATGACTAACGGTAATGTAATATAACGTCCACCGTCCATTGGCCAACATTTCAACGCAGGTAGGATTGTTAAATCTATCTCCTCTCCTGTCAGGATTACTTCTTGGCAAGTTCCTTTACTAACAATTTTAGGTTGCGATCTAACCAATCCTATAATATCTCCTGCCGCATTGAGTTTATTTAGCAATCCCTTCGGTGGGCCTTCGACAATAGCCAGCAATTTTCTAACCCGATCGGTCAATTCGTCCATATGATCTACACCTAACGCCCAGGCAACGCGCTGATGACTTCCATACAAATTAATGAGGAGGGGGACATCATATCCTTCCACATTTTCAAACAACAGAGCGGGTCCTCCAGATTTAACAACTCGGTCAACTATCTCCGTAATTTCAAGGTCACGGCTAACTCGCACTTTTATGCGCCGTAATTCCCCGCGCTCCTCAAGAAAATCTATAAACCCTCTTAAATCCATGGCTTTACTTATGGTCATGTATTTTACTAAACCTCACATAAAATCTCGCTTTGGAGACAGTATCTGTCACGCCCTACTCTATGCTATATCTTGTAACAGATTTATGGCAACCTTTACGATAATTCAAGACATTCTCTATTCAAATGAAAACCCGTACGCTATATGGCGACTATATGAATGAATGCGATGCACAACGGGTCTTAACACATAGAGTACCCAACGAAATTTAGTTCTATAAAGAAAGAGGATTAACTGATTCGCAGATCAGATGACGATATATCAATTCTAAACACATCCTCTGATATGGGAATAAATAAGGATTCAAATCCGCTAGGGATTGATAGGTCGGAAAGGGTCTGGAATGATTTTTTATTGTATCGACCTGCCACCAAAAATTGACAAGCCATTTTTTTTATGTCGTCTAATGATTTGAGCAGACCGCTATATCCGGATAGGTAATAATTGGTATCTAGTATTCGGAATGCGGTATCAATACCGATTACAAAAGTACATCCTGGAAAAAGTTTCGCCTTTTCCTCAAATAAGACAGCATCTGTGATAACCACATCTCCTTTGCCATAAAACTGCATTAGCCTATTACATATTTCAGCCTTATTTAGGCTGGGTTTATCAACATTACTTGCAGACAATTCGTAAACAACAGGTAAATTTAGGATTTTTGAAGCGATCGTTGCGAGTTGTTGATGACCGCTATGCAACGGATTGAAAGACCCCGGAAGAAGAGCCCTGTGGTTCGCAAAATCTCCTGTCATGCTACCATCAGCCAACACGGTGACTGAGGTCAAATGCTCAGCCATGAAAGCGTCCAATTGATCATCATACGCTAGCACGATTTTTTCCATCTCCTCACGTTGATCCAGATCTAAAGATAGATTAAATGGGACACCAGCCGAATCGGCAAAAGCACGTAGAACTAACTTACTAGCAATGATATTTTCTTGAAACCTATCACGATACCCTTTGGTGAACTTAATTTTATATTCGGTTGATCCATTCCTATCCCACGATGCAACGTGAACTCGATGATCTCCTGCCCTAGCCCTATTGGTAGAAATTGCTGCTGTGCATCCTATTCCAACCACTGGAATATCACACGACCGTAGCGACAGGGCTTGTCCATAACATAATTTCGCCATTTCTAAGGCGGTATCGCCTGAAACAAATCGATCGGGTCTATGTCCAATAAATCTCTTAAGAGCAGCTTCCGAGTAAGGAAGCCTGGCTTCAATTAAACTACGAGACGCACCCGGAACAGCTTGCAACCAGGGGATAGCCCAACTGCCCGCACCAGTAATAGTAATCACAGCCATCACTGGCGAGTTATGTAAGTTCACTACGAGGGTCTTAATCCGGTCATCCATAACTAGTAATGTACAATTCTCCTGTTATCACACTATGTATGTTTAGAAAATCTCTTAATATAATCAGCGACAGTGTTATTTACACCGTGATTCATTGAAATATCAGGAATCCAACGCAGTAGTATCGCAGCTTTTGAACATTCCAGAGCGACCCTATCCGCTTCACCAGCTCTCTTAGGCGAGAAAGAAGGGGTAACCGTGGAATTACTTGCCTTGCGTACAAATTCAAACACCTCAAAATCTGTGGTTTCCGCACCACTTGCCAAATTGAACACCTCGTTATCGCCCATGCTTTTCATGGCTAGTAGATTAGCCTTAACAATATCGGCCACATAAATGTAATCTCGGGTCTTAGTTCCATCTCCGAATATAGTCGGTCTCATCCCCGTTAAAAATTGTTCCGCAAATATCGCTATCACTCCAGCCTCACCTTTCGGGTTCTGCCGAGGTCCATAGACATTTCCATATCTGAACACCGTATAGGGCAGCCCATAAGTTGCAGAGTAAAATTTCACGTAATTTTCGACAGTATATTTAGACAATCCATACCCAGACTTAGGTAATATAGGATGTTCTTCGGTCATTGGGATTTGTTCAGGCTCTGCATACACTGCACATGTAGATGCTAAAACAAATTTAGTCACGCCTACCTTGATGCAACTTTCTAGAATGTTGATAGACCCGATTACATTAACTCGAGCGTCATAAGCCGTTTCATCCATAGAATATCGGACATTTGTTTGAGCAGCATGATGATTCACTATCTGTGGACGTTCTCGTTCAAACACATGCGATATTGACTTCGCATCTGTAATATCTATCTCATAGAAATTTACTTTAGGATTGATGAATTTTTCAGCAGTCCCAAATAAATTATCAATTACAGATACTTGATGCCCTTCATTTACTAAAGCATCGACTATATGGGAGCCTATGAATCCAGCGCCACCTGTAACAAGTATCCTCATGCTCTCTAAATCTCTTTTGTATAGTATTCTGACTTATAGATTTCGATTATTTAAACGGATCCATGAAAACTGTTATATTAAGTTTACCAATCTGTGTCCAAATAACAGTTTTATTAATACCAAAGAAATGGAACTTAACAGGACGAAAAGAACGACCGAAACATCCCATCCATTTGCTAAGAGCCCTAGAATAGTGCCAGCAGTAGGTGGATGAGGCGCGTTCGCAAGGACCATAAATAATATACCCACTCCAACTGCCAAAGCCGCAATTAAATCGAATGTGACGTTCGATCCGTTATTATCTAAATCTAATCCCAGTATTGCGAAACCAAATACAAACCTAGCACTGGAAGCGACACTGACTGGCACTACAAATATTGTAAACACCGTGGATCCTATCGCGACAATTATAGCAATGCCTAATAGCTCTTCCGCCAACAAAAGGATGGTAGCCAGAGTGATTATAGCCAATCCGCATTGGACAATATACCTAGAGAATCTATCATTGGAGATTCTCGTCGCAAACAAGTTGTTCCACTTTAAGATATTCATCAATATCAGAAGACCCTAATAAATTCTGGGGTTCCAACAAAATCATCTGAATATTACTATGGTACACATATAGACTTTTACTAGGCTAACCCATATCCAATGTCATTGACAATATATATATACCCACCTAGAATCGCATTCTGAGACCATTCGTTGAAATCATAGTTAACAACAATTTTCATTAAATAAAGGAGCGACAAGAAATCATTATTGGATTTTCTGGGGATACAATGTAAGTATCGTCTAATCGGAAAAAGTAACCTATTTTAAGATTACACAGGGTGTCTATTGAATGAACAAATCGAGTGCTAAGATTTTTCAATACAGGGGATTTACACCATTCAACCTCATATTTAGAAGACACTTTACTTTGTCTCCAGTGGTAGTATTATCGTTGTTCCTAATTTTAGTAATTATAGGAACCATAACACTAACCCTGCCAATATCTCGCCAAGGGTCTTCTGATACCGTTATTACGGACGCTCTATTTACAGCATCGTCTGCTGTAAGCCTGACTGGACTGACCGTACAGGACACATCGACATTTTGGACACCAGCCGGGCGCATAGTCATTCTTGCACTTATATTCATAAGTGGCACTTCATATTTATGTATATCTACTTTCTTATTAGTTAGAATAAGCCAATGGTTCTCTTATAGCAGTACTCTTTCTTTGGGGAATACTTTAGGTATCAATAGAAGGAACGGCTTCTCTCGCTTGATGGTCAAGGTTATAACATTCGCTATTGGTATTCAAATCCTAGGATCTGTATCACTTTTTATACAATTTTATGCCTCTTACCCGGTACACGATACAATATGGCAAGCAACTTCTCATGCTATCTCTAGTTTCAATAATTCTGGTTTCATGTTTTTTACCAGCGTGGATAATTTCTCGCAATTCCAGAATGACAAAAGGTTTCTCATTACGACAATGCTTATAACATTTATCGGAAGTCTGGGTTATGCCGTAACTATTGACATCGTGAAATCCAGGAGTTTCACTCTTCTAAATCTAAATTCCAAATTAGTTGTGATATTTACGGGTTTATTAATAATTGTGGGTGGTATCCTCATATTGATTCTGGAATACCATAATCCCGAGACGCTAGGTCCGCTATCTGCTGCCGACAAGGTGCTTAACTCACTTTTCCAATCTATTAGCAGCAGATCTTCCGGGTTCAGCAGCTTGCATATTAATTCAACGACTGACTCCCTGAAGTTTTTATTTACTGGTCTAATGTTTGTTGGTGGAGCTGCTGGCTCTACTGCTGGCGGCATCAAATTAAACACTTTCGCATTGATCGTACTCACAAATATAGCTATAGTGAAAGGCAGGACACAGATACGTTTATTTGGCAAAGAAATACCGATTCGTCAAGGACAATTCGCTATAGCTATCGCAATAATTTCTGTTTGTCTGGTTCTATTAAGTACAGGTATTCTCCTAATACTCGAAGACGGATTGAATTTCGACCGTCTCTTTTTTGACACTGTGTCGGCATTTAGTTCAGTAGGATTTACAACCGGGATAGCAGAATCGGTGTCAGAGAAAGGTCGTCTAGTTCTAGTATTGGTTATGTTGACAGGGCGATTTGGTATAGTATTCCTTGGCCTAACAATGGTGAATTCCTACCAGGGGAAAACCTTTCGATACGTTCAAGAACGGGTTACAATAGGATGACCCAGCAGATTAAATAGTTATTTATTTCAAATTAATTGAGGACATCATGAAAAAACAAGTAGCAGTAATAGGACTGGGTCGGTTCGGATCGAGTATAGCGAAATCGCTATATAATTTAGGGCATGACGTGTTAACAATAGACAAAGACCCTTCCCGTGTCCAAAGTGTAATGGGCAAGGCCACTCACTCGATCGCAGGAGATGCTACTCAAGAATCGGTCTTAAGAGAGTTAGGAATAAATGACTATGACGTCGCTATAGTGTCCATAGGTACAGACATAGTTGCCAGTATTATGACGTCAGTTCTGTTAAAAACCATGGGCGTTCCGATGATAGTCTCTAGGGCGAGTAACGATCTACACGGCAACACATTGGAACGAATTGGTGTCGATCGCGTCATACACATAGAATCCGAAATGGGCACACGCCTAGCCCACAGCCTATTCAAACCAAATGTTCAAGAATACATTGAAGTTACATCCAATTTCGGGATCAGTAAAGTTCGTGTACCTAAACGATTCGTCAACATGACCTTAAAAGAGTTAGGTTTTTCCAATCCAAGGGATAAGAACGGGCTGGCTGTCCTAGCAATCAGCCGAGGGAAAGACATTACCCTTAATCCAGATATCGAGGATAAACTACAGAATAATGACTGGTTGGTCCTATCTGGCACAGATGATTTACTGGACAAACTAGACCTCGTACATGATAACGAAGCCTCCTAATAACCGTAATGTCTTTTCTAAGTATCATCTTACCATTGCAAAACCAGTTGCATTAGTGGCCATTGAATGACTAGCGCACTAGGAAACTCGTAAACTACTTGAAGATGGAACTAAGGCAAGTTGTTAAACTAACAAAATTCCCGAAGTGTAAGGTAATTTCCCAGGAGAAACAGACGTGAGAAAACGGTTAGCGTACCTAGGCCCCCCCGGGACATACTCGGAACAAGCAGCGATGACATATGATCCTCGGGCAATACTTCTACCTTATTCCAGTATTCCTTCTGTAGCCTCGGCTGTTGAATCCGGGGATGCGGACGAAGCCATTGTTCCCATAGAAAACAGTTTGGAGGGATCTGTAACATTTACCCTGGATTTACTCATACATGATTCGTCCCTCCTTATAAGAAATGAAATAGTACTACCAATCCATCATAACCTTCTTGTGGAGAAAGGAACAAAGATAGACGATATTGCCTTAGTTTATTCGCATCCCCAAGCTCTAGCCCAATGCCGCTCATTCATTGGGTCCAAGCTTCCTAATACCCAAATAACAGCTTCGTTAAGCACATCTGCTGCAGTAGAAAATGTACAACGGAGCACCGTTCCCGCAGCTGCTATAGCTAATCACCGATCAGCAGAAATATACAATATGAATATACTATTGGAAGGTATAGAAGACAATCAAAACAACGAGACTCGTTTTACGATTTTGGGAACTTCGGGCCAACCTCAAACTGGGAACGATAAAACTTCCCTATGTTTCTCATTCGATTACGACGCGCCAGGTATACTACTATCTGTACTCCAACAATTCTCAAATAGGGGCATTAACCTCGTGAAGATAGAATCTCGTCCAACAAGGGAATCCCTTGGACGCTACATTTTCTTGCTAGATATTGAAGGGCACAAATCAGAAGACAATATGATAAGCGCTCTGGATGAAGTGAAAAACCAAGTATCTATGATTAAGATTTTCGGTTCATACCCTAGACAAGTCTCGTCTTCTGTTTGACTAACTGAATGAACTGCCAGGGTCAGTTTAATACGAAATCTTATACACTATGATTACCAGAGTTATTGGAGTCTTTGACGTGCCCATTGACCCCGTCCCCATCTTGTTTCTTGACAGGGCGTGCATGTTCTAAGAGGGCGCAGCCCAGCTCTTCGGCAATCTTTCTCCACACTTCTCCACGCCCCGTTAAATCCGCACGAGTCTGTGTCCCTGATTTAGGGGCTAACATTACACCAATTACCGCACCAATCAACGCACCAAACACAACACCTAGAACGAAGCGACCATTCCCTGAACTTTCATTAGCCATTTTACTTTCCCACTTTCATAATATTTACCGATTCTTGAACATTCCCAGTAATAAGTTAGTCATTCTACTTAAAACACTGGATCCTATCTTCGCAGGTTCTATTATACTATCTGATATAGTCGTAGTGAAGCTTTCAACACTTTCCGCCGTCCGCCTTGTGAGATCTAAAAGTCGAGAAGCCTTCCTATATAGGAAAATAACCGAAATGAGGATGACTAGTAACAAAATAAATAAAAGTACGTCTCTAGCAATAGCCACCAGATCTGCAATTTCTGCGACACCCACTCGATTCACCACCTACATTTTTCTTCGAACCAGTTTCTTGAAAACTAACGTGTCACGAAACCATAGTGTAGCCAAACTCAAGCAGGGCTACAAACCACCAAACGTTCTTAAATTTTGGTACGTATGCACACAATACTACTTATACTCTAGTACATAAGTATTAAGCGTTACTGTTAGGGCTGAATTAGTATTCTCATGGAACCATTTTCATCTTTTCTCTGGGTGAGAATTCTGTGATCACCTTTCTCTGCCCAAACGATAACGTCATATGTATTTAGCACATCTGGTATGATGACTTCTACTATGGATTCCTTATGACTATTCACATGTTCACTAAGAGCAGCTATTATTCCAGCGCAAGTCTTTCCGGTCCCGTCTATAAGCACCCATTCTCCAGCAGCTGATGACCCATTAATATTTCGGCCGTTGGTGGGCATTCCAATCCTCTCGTTGTAAACATTGACTTGACCACTTTGACGTATCGCCAACTGCCGTTTAAATTCTGCCACAGCCTCCCAATAGACGCCCGATATCCTGTCTCCCTTTGCGCAAACAGCACCTCGTACACCAACTATATCAGGATTAATTCTAGCGAGTTCATCTAAGTTTTCTAAACGAAGATGTCCTGACAGGGCAGTACTCATTCCTAATTCTTTACCTTGAAACACCATATCTCTCAATTGTTCTTCTGGAACGAAATCAAAGAGATTCCTGCCATCTTTGGTAAGTGTGTCAATCAACCAGCCGTCACATTTGCCTTCCTTAGCAAGATCAACCATCAAATGGGGATCAAGACCATCATAAGATTCATTATCAGCAAACAGCGATCCTATGAGCTTCGTATCAAATCCTTCCAATGCTTCTCGGCAGGCAAGCAATGTTTCGACAGCGGCCTGATACTCAGTTTTCATAAACCCGACTTTCACAGAAGTTGCATCTAGAACACCTGCGCTGTAGACTGCCATGGCCACTGTTCCAATTTGGTTAGGCACTACCCCCAGAGTTACACTGGCATGATGTTTATCAGGCACGGCTTCACGTACCTGTCTAACAACGCTAGGATGGGCCGACCCTACTAAAGCTTCCTGCAAATTCTTCACATCTACAATATCAGCTCCCCCTTTAAGAGCTTCAAGAGCTTCTGGAAGATCCTGGACACTCACCATCAAAATCATCGAATTTCACCCATATTTAAAATCGAACCACTAGTTTCTGATAGACTCCACATCTATCTTAAGCTCATCCTTTTCCTGATCGGAAAGATTTATCAAAGGGGGACGCACGTGGCCACCAGCCATTCCCATTAACTCTCCCCAGTACTTACACATAGATGCCGGCAGAGATCCGTTGGTGTTCTTTACTATTCTCTGCCACCACTTATCTGAAACCTCTTTAATCGGTCGTATGTGTTTATCGTAGTAGTCCTTATCAAGGTTTCCCTTCATAGCCTGATCAATAAATCTTACATAATGATTAGTTTCGGGTCTGTCAAATCGCCAGTCAGAAGTATTTGCAAACATCACTTGCTGCTCAAACCCCAACTCCTTACCTTTAAATAATATCCATTCATCTGGAGTACTAATAATAGCCCGATCTCCTAACAGTTGATGAGTTCTTATAGAAATTTCCGGATTAAAGCTCGCCTCTTTCACTCCCACAACATTAGGTATTTTACAGATCTTATCTAATCCGTTTTCATCTAAAACTATACCGAACTGAGGTGAATTGTAGAACATAATGGCAAGATCGGTATTGTCAGCTAGAATACGAACAAATTCGACAACCTGATCCTCAGTTTTTGTCACCATATAGGGGGCGGCCATAATCAAAAGATCGAACCCCGAAGATTCTGCATGCTTGGCCAGATTGATTACTTCCTTCATAGAGGTATGAGTTACGTGGGCTCCAATTGGCCATTCTCCATTAGCCTCATCAGCCACAATGTCATAGACCCTGGTTCTTTCTTCGGTAGTCAAGCTCCAAAATTCTCCCATACCCCACGTACATCCCGCCCCGGTCGTACCTAACTTTCGAATATGGCGTATATTGCTCCTGAGACCTATTTCATCAATCTCATCGTCGGATGAAAAGATAGTCATAAGAGTGGTCCACTGGCCTCGTATGTTTTCGCGAGCCCAATCCATACATTCGTGCTTCTTGTACCCAGCCAATCATTCCTCCATAACCTAAAAGCCAGTGTCTAATCTTGTAGTAAACCCGCTGGTCAGCAACAGAGGAACTATCATAGCGAGAGGCTAAGTTCGTGTCAACTAATTAATCTTTTAAATAAGCCTATCACGAGAAACAAAATTTAGAGTAAAACGCCCACTTCATCTCAACAACATCAACACGGGTATCTTGCCTAACACCCATACAGTCGAACTACACCAGCAGATTTCAATTAGATTTTGCGTTCCTTTCTTAATCAGATTGACTTCGCACAGGTCTTTAGAAAGGTTTATTTCACTGAAGTAGACACTGAATTAATTGTAGCGTTATACGGTTTGGTTACGAACTCTTCATTGAAGTTTTGTATTGCGTCCTCAAACACCTTGTGCAAATGTTTACTTTACGAGGACTGCCATCCACATAAATTGTGGCCTTCTGTACATTGGCGAGCCACCTCGTCCTAGTTCGTCGTTTTGAGTGACTTACGTTGTTACCAGATTGCCCAGACTTCTCACATATTTGACATCTAGCCATTTCTCATCCTTCGATCTCTTTGTTGGTAAAGTTATAATACAGTATACTCGGTTGGACTGTGTTAGTTTAATATTTGGAATAAAATCTAACATCCGCATAATATAAATGATATATTCAGTCAGTGTGCTCAGAAAACACGATACCATATTAACGATCTATCCATCAATGTGGATGAAAGGCATTGTTCAATGACTTTGTCGAATAAGACGAGTCTAAACGGAACAGATCTTCTGGAAATGTTCTCAATGTCTACAGAGTTTTTTGAGAGCCATGTAGAGTCTATAAACGCTTTAAATGTATTCCCTGTACCCGACGGCGATACTGGCGTTAATATGTACCGTACTTTGTCCGATATGATGGACCATGCTAGAAGGTATCCAAGTGAATCAGCAGGTGAAGTAATCAACACGATGGCCCAAGGCTCCCTACGTGGTGCTAGGGGTAACAGTGGAGTCATTCTATCGCAAATCATTAAGGGTATCGCAGAAGAAACCGGAACGAAGAAAGTTTTGGACGTGTCAGATTTTGCAAAGGCCCTTATGCATGCGAAAAAAGAGGCCTATAAAGCTGTAGGGGAGCCAGTTGAAGGCACCATGTTAACCGTTTTGGCCCGGGTAGCTGATGCAGCTTGCAAAAATATAGATAATAGATTAACTCTGTCACAGATGTTTGATCTATTATGTGTCTCTGCTAAAGAAACCGTGAAGCAGACCCCCTCTATGATGAAATTGCTTAGAGATTCGGGAGTTGTAGACGCTGGAGGGCAGGGGCTATACGTTATTCTTGAAGGGTGTCGCCAATTCATAAATGGAACCAGCCCTAAAGAATTATTTTTAACTCCACACAATCCAGTACATCCCTCCACACCTGTACACCAACCTGTTACGAACCATATACCTGAGTATGGCTACTGTACACAATTCTTGATAACTGCAGAAGCCTTAGATCTAGACTTCTTACGAACGGCATTTAAGCGGATCGCTTCTTCCGTTGTAGTGGCAGGTACTGCACAAGAGGCAAAAGTCCATGTTCACACAGACGATCCTGGAGCGATTTTAACCTACGCTATAACCATTAGTTCAATTCATGACATTGATATCCAAAACATGGACGATCAACACGATAACTTTTCTAGTAATCTTAAAGGACCCGATCGTACAGGGACTGGCGATTCTGTAAAATTATCCGTAGATATTGTAGCAATAGTTCAAGGAATAGGCTTCCAAAATATATTTACACAACTCGGTACCAACAAAATTCTAATAGGTGGGAACACCATGAATCCTAGTGTAAAAGAAATACTCGAAGTAATTGATCAGTCACCTTCAGATCACATACTTCTCCTACCAAATAATCGGAATATACTTTCAGCTGCTCGTCAAGCAGGGAATCAGTCTCCAAAACACGTCTACGTCATACCGAGTACAACAATCCCACACGGTATTTGCGCTCTTTTAGCCTATAATTCCGAAAACGCCCTAGAAGAGAACATACTCAATATGACCAACAGTTACAGTGATATCTTGACAGGTGAAATAACAAGAGCCACACGAAGTTTAAATATTAGGGAATTATCAGTTAAGGAGGATGATTACATAGGTCTTATAGAACATGAATTGGCAGTTTCGGGAGAAGACCTCTCTAAAGTTCTAGTAGATACCCTACGTAAAGCTGATGTTTCTGAAAATCATTTTGTTAGTATATATTACGGAGATCAAGTAACGGATGACGACGTGAAACTGATTTCAGAGAGCATCCTATCGACTTTCCCAAATATTGATATAGATATAACTCTTGGAGGTCAGCCGAACTATCATATAATTCTTTCCTTGGAATAACTTCTAGCTGACCTATTAATTAATCTCCGTGTATTTAAAATTCACAAAATATTAGGGAGTATAACATGACAGTAAAGATAATTACCGATAGCACCGCAGATCTACCAGAGGCAATAGTAAGAAGCCTTGGCATAACTGTAGTTCCTCTCAAGGTTATGTTTGGTGGGAACGAGTATCGAGACAACATAGACATAAATGCGGATCAGTTTTACGACAAATTAATTGTTTCTGAAGGATTACCTACGACTTCGCAACCATCTGTTGGAGAATTCGTTGAAGTATACGAAGAAGCGGCTATAAACGCGTCAGGCATATTATCTATACACATTTCGGCCAAGTTGAGTGGCACCTACAATTCTGCTTCGCTTGCTAAATCGGAAGTATCTAAAAGCTGTCCCATAGAACTCGTGGATACTCTGCAGGCGTCTATGGGCGTAGGCCTAATAGCAATTGAGGCGGCCAAATTAGCTAACGAAGGCGCAAGTTTAGAGGAAGTACACACTAAAACCCTAGACTGCATCGCTAGATGTGAAACTTTCGCTCTACTTGACACATTAGAATATTTAGAGAAAGGAGGAAGACTGGGAAAAGCTCAGGCAATGATAGGCAATTTGCTAAAACTCAAACCTCTGCTCAAACTAGAAAATGGTGAAGTTCATTCACTGAGCAAAGAAAGATCTAAGCTCAAAGGAATCGCTCATTTGGAAAAAATAGCAAAGGGATACGGCTCCCTTGATGGGTTAGCCATATTATATAGCACCACCTCTAGCGATATAGATAGTATTTGCAATAACCTTCGGTATCTTCTACCCGATACCCATGATCCTATCATAGCAAGATTGGGTCCAGTATTAGGTACTCATACTGGACCTGGTGCACTTGGAATAGCAATACTGAAAACTCAGTCAGGGAAAGTTAATCTGTAGTATGAAAGTCGAAGAACGGTAACTTAATCACATATAAATAAAGATGCCCGTGCATTTT
>Ga0310121_10002642_pt1 | contig 16840 bp, 14 predicted proteins | sample CB27_Tmax_986_MG_FD_203504 | JGI IMG/M metagenome (GOLD analysis project Ga0310121, IMG submission 203504) | Marine microbial communities from Western Arctic Ocean, Canada - CB27_Tmax_986 | ecosystem: Environmental > Aquatic > Marine > Oceanic | place: Canada: Western Arctic Ocean | collected...
TAGGTCGATCGAAAAGAAAGATCGATTACGATTACGAGCACGAGCACGAGCACGAGCACGAGCACGAGCACGAGCACGAGCACGGAAAAGCGGACTTAGATGCGATCGAGGTGGGGAGACCGTTGGTTACTTTTTATCCATTGCCAGCTCGGGGAGCTTATCCAACGGGAACGGAATAACAAACCGCGCTTCCGGGAAACGGACCAGTTGTTCGAGCCGCGCGATATCGATCCGGCCGATGACGACCTTCGGGAAATGGGCCTCATCAACCGTTTCAGTGCCCGGCGCAACGCTGATGGCCCTTGTCTCGAATCCCAACACTTCGAGTTTATTTAACGTTCGGGGCGAGAGATCATCGAGGTATACAAGCACTTCGACCTTGCCGTCGCGGACCTTGACTTCCCCGTCGGTGAGGTCGGACACGGTCTCCCCTTGGGCAGCCAACTTCACCAATCCTAGGAGCGGAGCGAATAGCTTATGTTCCCCGCGTCTCGGGTCTTTTTCCGGGTTTGTGGGTAAAGTGATCGGGGCAAGCCCCGCCGTGGTCCCGTCATCGTCGATCAGCGCGATCCGCAACGTGATAAACTCCTTGACCGGCTCCGCCCCAACTTTTACCCGATACACGTCTCCATTGAAGGTGGTTCCGTTTGTCGGGTCGTAGGGTATCTCTTGAAACCCGAACAACGTGTCATCATCTTCCTTAATCTCGTGATCTCGCCCCAGCGTTTGCGCGGATTGTTCCGGCTTTTGTTCTAATCTTCCAAGGTTCTCCGAGACACCCGCTTTCCCTGGAGGGAAACCAGATTCCGGACTGGTCGCCGGTTGCCGTTTTTTATTTCCGCGTCCCTTTTCGTCCCACTCGCGAAGACCTTCTTCCGAGGGTTTGTCAATTCTCGACGCGTCCTTCATTTTTGGCGAGGCAAAGCCTCTAACTCCTCCACCCTCAAAAAGGTCGACCCCTCCAGCCCCGCGTGCTTGGGGCGTCGGCGTTCCCGATGGCGAGGGACTCACAAGGTCATCTAGCGGCGCAACGCCATTTATGTTGTACTTCCCACCGCCCGTGTAAAACCAAACCGACGGGCTCGGGCCGTTATTCGGATCAGGGCCAGCTTTTGGCGCATGAGACGTCGCGGGGGCTGCAAAAAAGTAATCGTTCTCGGACTGAGTCTTGGCGCGGGTCGCTATTCCTCTCCCACGGATGTAAACTACACGGGGTTCCGGGTCAGCTTCTCCGTCAGATACAAAAACAACAACCCTCCTTGATCCCAAGATCCCTGCACTGATTTCTTCACCCTCCTCTAAATGATTCGGCACTTCTTGCGGAACGACGACTCGCGTCGGGGCGCCGTCGGACACGCTCCTCGTTTCTTCAACGGCCACGAAACTCGTGAACTGGGTCATGAGCCGATAGTCGACGCCGATGCGCGTGATCGCCTGGCGCAGGTGCTCGGGAAAATTCCGCGCCTGTAGAGCGTTCATATCCTGATACATCAGGTCATCGACCTTGGCGCGCGCCCACAGCGAGGCCAAGACCTCGCGATGCGCGTCCTTGCCGGCGTCGATGACGGGGATATCCTCTTCGTAGAGCCCCGCGCCGGTCTGGCCGCGCAGCGTGATCGCCCCGACCGCGGGCCCTTCGAGCCGGCCGTGAACCATGATCGGCTGGTGATCGAACAGGTCGGGATGCCGCACCGGGTAGACTTCCTCGACGTGTAAACCGTTCCAATCGATCTCGATATCGGTCAGGACCGGGACGTGGACGCGCATGAAGAAACGCTCGGCGGCGGCCTGGGGGTCTTCGCTGAGCGTGATGTATTCGACCGCGCCGCGCCCCGCCCAGGCCATCCCGTCCAGCAGAAAGCGGTTGACCGAATTGCCGACATCGAACGAGAAGACGCGCGAGGTGTCGGCGTTGTTGCGGACCGCGTCGATGATCGCGAACATGTCCGTTGTCCTTACTCAGGTCGTGGGTGGTGTAGGGCGCGAGCAGCTCGATGAGCCGGCGGCGCGTGCGATGGAGCATCACCCGCACCTGGCCCGAGTTCATGCCGAGCTGCCCGGCGATGGCCTCGCAGCTTTCCTCCTCGAACGTGCGCAGGGCGAAGACGGCGGCCTCGCGCTCGGGCAACTTTGAAAGCGCCCGCCGGAGGAGTCCGGCCTGCTCGTTGCGCTGGGCGACGCGCCCGGGCGATAGCTCGCGAGGGGCCGCGATTTCTTCGTTCAGCTCTTCCCTGCGCCAATCGCGTCGCCGGCGTTGCCCAGCACGCGGTAGGCGGCCCCGAACAGCATGCGTCCATGCCGCTCGGCCAGTTCCTGGAGCCAGGCTGTTCGGTCGAAACGCATAAGATACCCGTGCGGACGTCGCCGGCGATTGGCCGGGAAGTCGCCTTCGCGGCCTTCCTCGCGCCCGTCGCCTCTTACCATCACTGACGATTCGGAGAGAAGTATGTTACAGGGAGGGTGAAGTTTTTCGGGTTATTCTTCGGTCGGGCCGACTTCGACCACTTCGATCGGGGCCTCGGGACTGAAGGGGGAGGGCAGCAACTCGAGCAGCGCCTGGCTCTGTTTCTGGCGCTTTGCCCAACGCTGCGCCCGCAGGAAGGGGAACTGCGGCTCGATTGAGACCTGAAACGTCTCGGTAAACAGATCGGAAAAGGCCAGGTTGAGCCGCTCGGCCGTCGTGCCGAAGAATAACAGGCCGCTCTCGAGGTGCCAGGCCAGCTCATAGACGGCCGTGTTCGGCTGCGTGCGCTTGATCAGGTCCAGCCGCACCTTGTCCTCGATCACGAGCCGTTCCTCGCGCGAGAGCCCGCCCTTGCCTTTCTCACGCAGGACACGCGCGATCTCCCGCGCCAGCGTGGCGCGGAATACTTTCTGGTTGATGACCAGTTTGTCGACCCGCAAGGCCAGTAGGATCAGGTTGCCAAACAACACCTTATCAAGGGTCAGGCGGCTGTCGAGCAACTGCCGGATATTGACCCACCCCATCGACTGGAGTTGGCCGCGTTCGGGATCCACCGCCTGAAAGGCATGACGCTTCAGATTACGCTCGAACAGCTCTTTGAAGTTGGGCGGTATTATGTCGATCACCCGCCACGCGCGCGCGGTCAGCGACCCGGATGTCAATGGCATATCGGACTATCTTTCCACCGAATGGGATGGTTCACGCTGGATGGGCCGTGGGCTCAAGGCTTCAGAATGATCTTGCCTGAAAGCGTCCCCATGCCCTGGATCGTATTCTGCTCCTGGATCCGATGGGCCTGGGCGGCATCGGACAGCGGCATCGTCTTGCAAATGTGGGCCCGCAGCCGTCCCTGGCCCACCCATTGGTTGATGTCCCGCGCGCACCGGGCCTGGATCGCCGCCGACGTGTTGAAGAGGGCGTAGCCCAACAGTCGGCAATCCTTCACGTAGAACGGCCCGACCGGGAAGGCCGGCGCGGCGTCGCGCCCTGCCATGATCACCATCCGCCCCCCTTGGCACAGCAGCGGCACGGTCAGCTCGAAGTTGGGCTGGCGCGTCGTCTCGAACCATACGTGGATGCCGCCGGGCACCAGTTTACGCACCGCCTCGGCCACGTTCTGCTCCTTGTAGCGGATGACCTCGTCGGCACCGAACTTGCGGCAGATGTCGGCCTTGGCCTTGGTGCGGGCCGTGGTGATCACCCGCGCGCCGCGAATCTTCGCCATTTGCACCACCGATGAGCCGACCCCACCCGAGCCACCCGTGACGAAAAGGGTCTCGTCGGGCTTCAGCTGGGCATGTTGGAATAGGCCCAGATGGGCCGTGATACCCACGCAGGCCAATGCGGCGAGGTCATCGTCGGGCACGCCCTGGGGGGAACGATAAATTTCCCCTTCGTTGGCCACAACGTACTCGGCGCACGTCCCCTGACGCCCCATGAGGCCCCGGTTGGTCCCCCACACCCGATCGCCCGGCTTGCGGCCCTTGACCCCCGGCCCCACCGCCTCGACCGTGCCCGCGAAATCAAGCCCCGGAATATAGGGCAACGGAATCGGCAACGAGATCATCCCGCTACGGATATACGTATCCACGGGATTGACGGCACTCGCTCCCACCCGCACCAGGACTTCTTGATCGCCGGGTTCGGGATCGGAGAAATTCCCATAGAGCAGCGCGTCGGTCGGACCGGGACGCTTGATATAAGCGGCCTTCATCGCGCGTCAGGCCAGCTTCCCGGCCGCGGCCAGCGCCGCGTCGTAGTCGGGCTGCTCGGCGATCTCCTTGACCAGTTCCTTGTAAGCGATCGTGCCATCCGCGTCGACGATGAAAACCGAACGGGCCAACAGCGCCAGTTCCTTGATCAAAAGCCCCCACGCCTCGCCAAACGAGCGCGCCTGATAATCCGACAGGCACTGGACGCCCTCGACGTTGTGGGCCGTGCAAAACCGCTTCTGGGCGAACGGCAGGTCCACGCTGATCGTCAGCACCCGCAGGCCCAGGCCCGCCGCTTCCTCGTTAAAGTGCTTGGTCTGGGTTTCGCATACGGGCGTGTCGAGCGAGGGAACCACACTGATCAGCGTGGCTTGGCCCTTGAGGTCCTCCAGCGTGAACGGCTCAAGCGCCCCGTTCACCACCTGGAAAGGAGGCGCCGGGTCGCCGACGTTGAGTTCGGGGCCGAGTAAGGTCATTGGATTGCCCTTAAACGTGACCGCGCCACTTCGTTCCATTTCGTTCTCCTAACAATTTGTCTGGGATCAAGACCGCCCACCGACGGGCCGGGGATCATCCTAGCAGAACCCAACGGACTGTCAAGCCCGGCGGAATTCCGACCCAGGCCGATCCCGTCTCGATGGGAAACACGAGAAAAATGTATTCAAGACCCTGGGTACGAATAGCCGAAAAGCTCAACAAGACCCTCCCCGGGATGGCAACGACGCCATTTCTTCCAAGCGGGCGCCGTCGTTGTGCGTGCGCCGATTCGGGCGCGGGAGGACGGAACCTAGAAAACGGAGCATTCATGATGAATCGGATGGTGATGGCGATTGCATTGGGCCTGTTGGGCATGACCGCTTACTATATGGTTGGCGATAACCAGAAGGAGATGCGGGATCAGATTCATGAGATCGACTCGGGCATTCCCCGCTGGAAGGAATCCGAATTCACGGAAAACATCGCGGAAATGAAATCGTACCTGAGGGAGGCGATGGCGGCCTTGGCAAACCACGACCAGGCAGCCTCTTTCAGCAAGTATCACCGCGTCGTGGCCCACTGGAAGCACTATCCTTCGTTCTACCCCCGAAAGGAAATCGAGCCGGGCGTGGCGGTAGAAGACTGGTACGAGGAACTCCAGGAGACCTATCGCGAGGCGATGCGGGGCGAGTTTGACCTGATTGTCGCGGGGCTGGAGAGTGGCGAGCGTGACTCTTTGTGGCTGCGCGACTTCGGCCATAATTGCGAACAGGTGGGCCTCGATGACATGGCCGAGCAGCTTGAAACGGAGAAGGAGCGCATCGGTCGCATCCGCACGGTCGCCGCGGCCAAATGGTTCCGCGTCACTTTTTCATCGATTTATCCCGATTATGAGTAGGAGATTCGCGCGGCGCTCAACGAAAAGTGGGACGACCAGTACGGCTACCAATTGGTCTTCGGTTATCCGATCGACCAGAACGAACGCCGCGTAACCTGGAAAACCCTCGAGTTCCGCATCGAACAGGACGAGGCCCGTTACCACTTGGAAGAGAACAACGTTCTGAAGCACCTGGCCGTCCACGTCGCCGCCCCGGTGATCCCGTATGCGGTCCGGATCGAGACCAAGCTGGAGGGGAACGAGCGCGTCACGACCAGTTGGGACCAGATCGAAAACATCAAGGCCGACGCGGAAATCCCCGACACCATTCGGTTCCTCATCGAAAAGGGCAAGGGCCTGGCCGACGGCGAGGAATCCAAGCTCAAGGGCCGCGAGTCGAATAACCGGAAATTGCTGATCGCCGCCGTCCGCGAGAAAGTGCAGTCGCTGCCCGCTTTCAAACTCTTTCCGGGCGTCGATCCCTCCTCTCTCAGCCTGCGCAAGGGCGACGAAATCGACATGGAAGCGGCGCGCGCGTTGGCGTTTCTCGACCCCATCAATCTCATGCGCGAGGTCACCGGCCTGCTGCGCACCGAGGACGTCGAGTTGCAGAAGGACTTGATGCTGCTGGCGATCGACATGGACCTGGACCCGCTGGCCCCGTGGGTGGGCGAAACATTGCTCACAATGAGAACCCATGATCAGGAGCCGATCGTCAACGCGCTCAAGCGCAAACCGTGGTTCGGGAGCTACGGACCGCTCCTGGCGATGATCAATAATCCCGATAAATCCGCTTCGGGCTGGGTGCTGGACGCCTTGCGCGAACAGCTTCACGAGGGGAAACTGACCGCGGCCCTGATCAAGAAGATCGATGATCCCTCGTGTTATGAGCGTTCCGATTACGCCAATTTCATGATCAGCGAGGCCCCCCTCGAACTGGTTAAGCAGCAGGCGCCGGGCTGGCTCAAGGACAACGATGAGGAGTTCGCCGCGCATCTATTCGACATGGTCGCAAGTCGCGACCAGGAGTTTGCCGAGACGCTGATCTTCGACTTCTACAATGACGTGACCCAGCGGGTTCAAAGCCGGATGTTGGGCAGGCTAAAGTTCAGACACAAGCAAGACCCGCAACAGACGTTGACCTTGCTGCGCGGCGTCGTCACCCGCACGACGGACGAGGAGTTACGCCGTCAAGCCTTTGAAGTGATCAGAAAAGGGGCCGACCAAACGGCCGTGTGGGACACGTTGAAAGAACTGGCGGGGTTCGAGACCGATCCCGATCGTAAACGAGAACTCCTCTCACGATTGATCCATTGCATCCAGTGGACCCACCCCGACAACGCACATGCGTTCTACCTCGAGCATGCCGGCGGCCCGGACCCCAAACTACGTCTCCAAGCCTTCGGCATCATGTGCGCGGGCGATGATCCCAAGGGCGAACTGATGGGCATCCTCGCCGGGGTTATGCAGGAAGATCCCGAGGATGATGACTTTGTCCGCGAAGTGATCCGCGACATCCATCACTATTACAGAATCCGCGACGGCTGGGAGTTCGGGCAACGCGCGGCGGATTACGAAACCATCTTCTCCCGCGCCGCCCGCCATCCCGACGCCAAGGTGCGCGAGATGAATTACAAAGTCCTGAAGCACGTCGTCGAGCAGGGATTTGAGTCATACTACAAGCTCCTCAAGGACTCGCTGGTCAACGAATCAGACGACCAGTTGCGCCAGAAGTTCGTGGCGTCGAGGTAGCAACGTATTCCCCTCGCGCCCTGAACGGGGTGCGCGAAGATCTCTGCCTTTTCTCTTCCACGCCTCGCGGCGGATCGGTTGGGATCACCCTCGGCCCCACGAATGCCTGGGGTCCGATACGCCCCGCGACGTCTCTTTCTCCGCGCATGTCCAGTGACATTTCAACCCCCATGTTGCACTTGAAAGTTAAACTTTCGGGTTGACAAGCGCATTCAGAGAGCAGAGCATCTAAGAATCATGACGCTGTAGCATTCTCAGCGGGTTTATTCGGAAGAGGCCGAATGAGAAGGCATGACGAATCATGGGTTTCAGGCAAGAACGGGCTTTTACCTTAATCGAGCTGTTAATTGTTGTCGCGATCATCGCGATTCTGGCCGCGATTGCCGTCCCTAATTTTCTGGAGGCGCAGACGCGCGCGAAAGTGTCCCGGGCCAAGGCCGATATGCGCACTTGTGGCACGGCGATCGATACATACATGGTGGATTGGAATTACGTTCCCTATCTGGGGGACGTATCCGGTGGCTTCTTGGGCACGGCCGAGTATCTTCGCTGGCAAGACCCGTCTGGAGAGGAATTCGGCATCGGTCACGTATTGACATCGCCGATCGCTTATCTCACGTCGATCCCCACGGATTTCTTCAATACGAAGAGCCACTTTCGCGAGCAAACGGGACATGGCCGGGCTTTTGCCGTGACTTCGGCCAGTTTTTTTTATCGGGGGGCGAGCCCTGGGTTTGAGCATTTATTCATTTTCACTCCCGGGGTTTGGCCCGACAATTGGGGAGGCAAACAATATTTGTATACGATGCAGTCGACCGGACCGGATTTAATGCTGCAGCGCTCCGCAAACGACGCCCAGTTTTACGACCCCAGTAACGGAACACTCAGCATCGGAGATATTTTCTATAGCAATCTGGGCGGCCTGATGGGCACCGGGGATCGTCCTTAGCCGCCTACGGGCAGGGTATACAGACGATAGAGGGATCGTGGAAGGTATTTATAGGTTGATAGATAAGTAGACCGGCCACTACCACGGGCACGTTGACCCCTCAACCATTCGCTTGAAGAATTCCAACTTTTCGTCTTTTCCCATGGATCCGAAAACTCTTGGTCCCGGGCGCGAGTGGGCCATGCCGGCCTAGCATTCTAATGTTGGTAATAGGTCCCCGCCGGTCTACCCGGCCATTTAGCACGCCAACGTTTGGAAGTCTATCCGTCGCAGCATGTAGCTCTGAAGAGGGATCGAGTGACTCGATGACTTGGGGTTGGGGTTGCTGGAACTGTAGGCCCATCAGGCAGGCCTTAGGGTCGGGTAGGGCGTGGTAGTCGACCCAGGCCACGCGGCAAACGGTCTTATTGAGGCTTTGCCACTGGGGATTCTCACAATGGATCTTGGCCCAGCGCTGCACCGAAACGATTTGGGCGTGCATGTCGGAGGTGACGTTGCTCAGTTGGCCCTCGAGCGGATAGGGGCAGAACGTCAGCTCGGGCATGGCCAGCTCCAGCTTGACCGAGACCGGGTCGGTGACATGGCGAGTCTCGACGCGCCGCTCGGTCCAGATGTCACGGAAGTCATCCAGCAAACCGAGTTGGTGGCGCCAAATCTCGGGCAAGGCGTGCAGGAACGCATCGACGACCTGCGGGTTGAACATGGTCCCGGCGTTGCTGACGATGTAGTTGATGGTCTTCTCATTGTCCCAGGCGGGTTTGTAGGGCCTCGAGGTCGTCAGCGCGTCGAACACGTCGGCCACCGAGACGACCTGCGCCTCCAGGGGGATGGCTTCGCCGAGCAGGCTGTCGGGATAGCCCCCGCCGTCGAAACGCTCGTGGTGCCGCAGGGCGATGATCGCGCCCATTCGCATCAGCGCGGAGTTGCTGTCGTTCAGAATCTTGTAACCCAGGCGCGTGTGGTCTTGCATGATCTCCCGCTCTTCGCGGGTCAGGGCCCCGGTCTTGACGAGGATCTCATCAGGCACGCCGATCTTGCCCACGTCGTGCAGCTTGCTTGCCACGGCCACGCGCGAAATATAGGCCTCATCCCAACCCAGATGGCGCGAAATCTCGGCCGAATAGGAGGCGATCCGTTTCAAGTGGTTCGAGATGTTCTTGTCGTGCGTCTCCGAGGCCATGCACAACATGCGAATCGTGTCGTCCTCGAGCATCGTCGCCGGCGCTTCGGCAACCGCCGGCTGACGGACGGGGTTGCGGCCGGCCAGGGCGTTCTCGGAGACGGAAATGATCGCCGGCCTCTGGGGCGAGCCGCGCTGGATAAGGCCGCGCACCTCCTGGAGCGTGCAATCGTCGGGCAACAGATCGTCCGCCCCCCACCTGCGGGCCTGTTCGGTGGCCTCGGTCGAGTTGCGCGCGACCATCAGAACGATGTGATGGGCCCAGGAGCCACGTAGCCGCTCGATGGTCCCGACCTGCTCGTGCACCTCGCGGATGCCAGGCAAGATCGAGATATTCGGCTGCAGCTCTTGACACAGGAGGCGGAACTCGCCGGGGGTCTTGGCCTTCAGGATATGCACCGACGGGATGGCCTGGCGGATCAGCTCGATCAGGCACCCGGCCGAGGGGTGCTCGGTCAGGACCAGCACCCGGCAGTCAGGCGCCAGGCCCGACAATTGGCGATAATGCGCCTGCAAGGCCCGCCGCCGCCGCGGCCGCATCAGCTCGAAGCACACCTTGTAGTAGCAGGGGCCGGCGGGGCCGTGGGGTTGGAGGACTTCCTCGACGCGGGCCAGCGTTTGGCCGTCCAGCGGCTCCTGATGCGCTTCCATCCGCAGGTACTGACCCGTCTCGAGGCTGCAGCGGTCCGAGTGGTCGCCATCGGCGTGGCCGAGGCACAGCAATCCGCGCTCGGTGGAAAGTTTGGTCAGCACCCCCGGCAGCCGCTCGGCGCAGGTTTCGTCGTCGGCCCCATCTTGCAACTGATCGTGCAGGGGATCGAGACATTGAGCAGCGGCAGTTCGCGGGAGCTGCCGACGTTCTCGAACGACCACGGAATCCCGGCATTGGTCCCGTCGGAGGTGGCACTACGCAGTTGGTCCTCGGTCGTCATCGTCCCGCACGGCTTGCAAAAGATGATCCGCTCATCTTCATCCGTGCAGCAGACAATCTGCGGATTCCCGCAATCGCATCCCAGGCGCACGCGGCAGCCCCGGCCGTCGGGATCGGTCGAAATCGACAGGATGTTGATCACTGCGGCGCCTCTGGCGGCGGATGGGCGACGGAGAGTCGCCACCTGGGGGAACGGTGTACCACCCCTTTACTGATTCGATCCGATGGGCCCTAAACTTTAGGTATTTCGTATCCGAACCGGGCGTGGGGATTGATCGCACCCTCGCTTTTGGATTATGATTTCGTTATCATGCCAGCCACGCCTAAAACGCCGACCAACCCCAGTCCGATCTTCGGCCGCGCGGACGATCTGACCCGGCTCCACGGGCGGATCGGGAGCAAAGGCCTGACGGCCCTGACCGGCCGGCCCCAGATCGGCAAGTCGCGACTGCTTGAGGAGTTGATCCGAACCGTCACCGGCGACGGCGAATACCTCGTGGGTTACGCCCAGTCGACCGGCGAGAAGCAAGACCTCCTCCTGCGCACGCTCGTCGATCTCTACACTCGCTGGCTCAACCACGCCTCCTATCTTGGACAGGCCCGGAGCTTTTACGAACGCCACAGGGGATCGCTCATCGGGAAGGTGGGCGTGGCCGTCGGGAAACTGCTGGCCCCAGCGCTCAAATTGGAGAACCCCACGGGCATCACAACCGCCGTCGTCAATGAGACGCTCGGCAACCTGACCAAGGCCGAGCAGGACCTGGCGACCGCCGGGATTCAGCTTCCGCGTTTGAGTTACGATCTGGCCCTCGAACTGGTGCATGTCCTTCACAAACTGAGCGAAAGACGCGTTGTGCTCATCATGGACGCCCTCGAACAGTCACCGGCGGTCGAAGAAAAAGCGGCCACGCTGGCCGCGATCATGCGCCGGCTCGAGGAGTGGCCCCCATGCCACGTCATCATCGCCTTGCGGGACAACAAGCCCGAGCATGAGGCCTATCGCCAAGCCGAAAGCCTGGTCCGCTCCCACCCGGCGGCCGAAATGGTCCCACTCTCCAGGATCGAATTGAAGCATGATCTCCCGACGCGCGACGCGCTCCTCGCGCACGTACGCGAAATCGTACCTGCGGCGCGGAAAGTCGCCGACCAGCGGCTGATCGAGTTGATCGACGGCCACCCCGGCGTCTTGTATTGGTGGTTTTGGGACCCACCGGCGAATGAAGCGGGACTCGTCCGGCGGGCGCGAGACGCGCACGCGTATCGCTATGATGAACTCATCGACGATTTTCGTGATTTGATTCAGAAGGGGGGGGACGAGCTGAACCTGTGCTCGCGCCTGGCGCTCTTCCCCGAAATCGTGACGGCCGACGACTGGGCCATCCATGAAAGCATCGTGCTCGGCGAGATCGCCAAAGATGCCCTCCCACGCCTACAATCGCGCAGGATTCTTGATCCTCAAGAACCTTATCCCACGTTTGGCCACACGACACGCTACGAGGCCGCCCGCCGCTGGTGGGGCGACCAGGGTGAAGCGAAACCCTTCGCCCGCGAGGAGGCGGCCCACCTCATCGTTCGCCTCGCCAGCCGGATTCGATCGTACGAGCCTACAGCCATGCCTTTTGCTCAGTCGCTGATCTCATTCCTCCCGGTGGCGGGACCATTGAGAATCGCCAAGGATTTTCAAGCTCTCATCGCCTGTGGCTTGGCGGTCTCCCAATCCAGACCCAATGAGCCGTACCAATTACTCGTCGAACGGAACGGGCGCCCAACGGCGCTCAGTCTTCCCCGAACCGCAGCCCTCGTCAGCATGGGGCTGTTCAACACGCTCAACGACGCAAGGGCCGAAGACGACCTGGAGCGGCGCGACCGGCTGCTGGACGAGCTGCGCGCGCGCTGGCCGCCGACCATCCCCAGGACCCCGCCGTCCGCGAACGGCTGGCCATGGGGCTGTTCAACACGCTCATCGACGCCAAGGCCGAAAATGATCTGGAGCGGCACGACCGACTCCTGGACGAGCTGCGCGCGCTGGCCGCCGACCACCCCCAGGTTCCCACCGTCCGCGAGCAACTGGCCATGGGGCTGTTTAATACACTTGCCGCTGCTCCGGGCGAGGAGGTGGGTGTCGAACGTGTCAAATCGTTGTTGGCTGAACTGACGGCTCTGCTTCACCGATACCCAGACGAGCCAATCATGAAGCAGATCGTGTCTAGGCTTGAAAAATTGGGCCTCGGCGGACCGAGTGGCGTTTCAGAATGATCTCCCCCCAAAATGATCTCCCCCCAAACTTCGACGCCTTGGCGATGTTTGTCTTTATCCAAAGCTCCGGTTTCATGCTAAAGTGGGGTGGCCTGGTCGCGACGCGTGCGGTTGGAGGCCGAACCGCGATCTTGAATCATCTCTGTTAGGACAAACAACGCATGCCGATCTCCTGGGAAAAAATCGAGCCGTTGCTCATGAAAGTCGCCAAGCCGGCCCGTTACGTCGGGGGCGAGTTTAATCAGGTTGTGAAGCCTGGGGCGGGGGTGCGGGTTTGTTTGGCGTTTCCTGATCTGTATGAGATTGGGATGTCGTACCATGGGTATCGGTTGCTCTATGAGCGAATCAACGCGGTGGGGGATTGGGCGGCGGAGCGGGCGTTTTGTCCGTGGCCCGACTTCGAGGCGCTGATGCGCGAGCATGGGATTCCGGTCTATTCGCTCGAGACGCGGCGGGGGCTGGGCGAGTTTGATTGGGTCGGGTTTACGCTCCAGCACGAGGTCAATTTCACCAATATCCTGACGATGCTCGACCTCTCTAGCATCCCGCTCGAGAGCAAGGACCGCGTCGATCCGTTCCCGATCCTGGTCGGGGGCGGCGAGGGGAGTTTTTCGCCCGAGCCGCTGGCGCCGTTCCTCGATGCCTTCGCGGTCGGCGACGGCGAGGAGGTCGCCATCGAGATCACGGCCCTGATGGAGCGGGCCAAGGCGGGCGACTGGGACCGGCGGCGTATCCTGCGCGAGCTGGCCAGGCTGCCGGGCATCTACGTCCCCGAGTTCTACGAGTTCGATTATCACCCCGACGGCACGATCAAGGAGGTGAGCCTCGCCCCAGAGGTCCGCGACGAGTCGCCGCCGCCGCCCCGCACGGTCCACAAGCGCTACTTCGACGTGGGCCGTGATTTCGGGTCGATCCGGCCGGTCGTTCCACTGATGCGCACGGTCCACGACCGCCTGGCCATCGAGATCCGCCGCGGGTGTGTCAATGGGTGTCGCTTCTGCCAGGCGGGGATGATCACGCGGCCGGTCAAGGAGCGCTCGCTCGAGCAGATCGTCGAGATCGCCCGCGAGGGGGTCGCCAACACCGGCTACGACGAGATTTCGCTGCTCTCGCTCAGTTCGGCCGATTACACGATGATCGCCCCGCTGGTGCGCCGCATGACCGAGGAATTCGGTCCCGGGGGCGTATCGGTCTCGCTCCCCTCGCTGCGGATCAACGGCTTCGACGTCGAATTGGTCGATGAGATCGCGCGTGTGCGCAAGTCGGGCTTCACGTTCGCCCCCGAGGCCGGCACCACCCGGCTGCGCGACGTGATCAACAAGCCGGTCGACCAGGAGCGGTTCTTCGAGATTATCGAGGACGTCTTCCGGCGCGGGTGGCGGACGATCAAGTTCTACTTCATGCTCGGGCTGCCGACCGAGACCTACGCGGACCTGGACGGGATCATCGAGATCTGTGAGCAGGCCGCGCGCATGGGCCGACACCACCACGGCAATAAGATCAAGGTCAACGTCACGCTCTCGCCGTTCGTCCCTAAATGCAACACCCCGTTCCAGTGGGAGCCGCAGTGCCCGCGCGAGGAGCTGGAGGAGCGCTACCAGTACGTCAAGCGCAACATTCGCCATCGGGTGGGCCGCGCCGTCGATATCAAGACCGCCGACACCGGCGCTTCGTTCATTGAGGCGGCCCTGGCGCGAGGGGATCGGCGGATGGCGCGCACGATTCGCCGCGTCTGGGAGCTGGGGGCGCGGTTCGACGGCTGGGGCGAGATGTTCGACCTGGGCCTGTGGCTGCGGGCGTTCAAGGAGACCGGCCTGGACCCCGAATTCTACGCCAATCGCGAGCGTCCCGAGGACGAGATCCTACCCTTCGACCACATCGATTCAAATATCGGGCGGCGTTTCCTGTGGGTCGATCAGCGGCGGGCGCGTCGCCAGTTGGTCGTCGAGAAATGCGACACCGGCCGCTGCGCCGGCTGCGCGGTGTGCAACGACGTAATCGACCACGTGATGGCCGACGAGCGCGAGACGGGTGGCGTGGGGTCCGGGAACCGCAACGGCGGTTCCGCGACCGGAAACGGGCGCCCGAAAAACGGTTCGGACCGGCCCCTACCCGTCGCGAATCGGGCCATGGAGCCCGTCATGACCACGCGCGAGGAGGACGCGGAGGATGTCTTATCCGCCGACGAACGCCCAGACCAAGCCGAGGGCGACACACCGGCCATCATCGAGTGCGGCACCGCGCCAATCACCCCGCCTCAGGCCATCCAGAGGCTGCGCGTGACCTATTCCCGAGCGGGCGCGCTCCAGTTCATCTCGCATCTCGATTTCGTCAAGGTGATCGCCCTGATCGTGCGGCGGGCGGGGATCCCGGTCGCCTATTCGCAAGGCTTTAACCCCCAGCCTCGCATCCAGTTCACACCCCCCATGTCGCTGGGGATGCGCGGGGAGCGAGAGATGTTTGACATCATGGTGGCCGAGTGGGTCTCGCCCCGGCAACTGCTCGGATCACTCTACTCGATCGAGTTGGACGGCCTGGGGTTCCTCGAAGCCGAGGAGATTCCGTTGCGCGCCCCGTCGCTCGAGGCTCAGGTCGAGGCGTCGCGATTCGGCCTGCGATTCACCAACCCGCCCGGCGCCGAGGAGCAGCAGGAGGTCCCACGCAAGCTCCAGGCCTTCACCGAACAAGACGAATTCGTGGTCGAGACGCGAAAAAAGAAAGGGACCAAACGGGTCGATCTCAGACATTCGATCATTGACCTGGATTGGACGCCCGGGGATTCCGGCGCGCAGCCGATCGAGCTTCAGATGACGATCACCCACACGCCGGGTCTCTTTGTTAAACCCCACGAGGCGCTGGGCCACATCCTCGGGCGCCCGCTTGACCTAGCCATCGACGTCCAGGTCTGCCGTTTGGGTTTTGTGATGAGTGAGAAGCCGGTGGCGGCTGGTTGAGCCCCCGCGACGACGGCTCATTCCGCCTTCCGGACCGAGCCGCGCACCAGGGCGACCACTTCCTCATTTTGGAACGGCTTGGGGAGTATCCCGACAACGTTCGGAATCTCGAGCAGGGGCGTCAGCGAGCTTTCTCCCATGACGCTCATGACAACGACCGATACCGATGGGGCGATCTCCCCGAGTTGGTCGATCAGGCGCCCTCCTCGGGCCCCCGGAACCGACGAATCCAGCAGCACCAGTTGGATCAATTCATGATAGTCCTTATAAAGGGCCAAGGCGTCGCTGGACGTGGCGGCCGCGACCACGACGTAGCCGGTCTTGATTAGGATGGTGGAAATAAGATCGAGAATCAGCGGCTCGCTATCGATCACCATGATTTGGGTGGATTCGTTCGGGTTCTCACCCACGCCCCGGCTAATGCTTTCGGAGTCCAGGACATTCGCCAAGCGCATCTGGTGCAGGAGCTGGCTAATCCCAGGCTGAATGTTTACGAATCGCAACGGCACGCCATGATCCACGTAGCGGCGATAAAAGGACGACAGATGCCTCAGCGCCCCGGGGTCCATGTGCGTTAACCCTTCAAGATCAAGGATGATCATATCGGGTCGGCCAGCCTCCGCTTCCGAAACCACCTCCGAGAATTGCTCCACCCGATCCTGACGGAAAAAGCCCGTCAGACGGATCACCGCCGTGTTTTGGGTGATACGGAACGACACGGGAAACTGGTCGTTCATGGGAGAGGCTCCTTGTAACGGAGGCGACGCGGAGCGCAACGCGGAACGGGTGGGAACATTGATCGGATTGGGCGTCATGGATCGGTGCTCCGGCGCGGCGTGTTTCGGTTCGGAACCCAACGAAAACCCTCCGGCCCAAACCGCAGCCGCAACGGATTATTGATCAATACTGGGAAACACGCCTATCGTGAAATCCCTGACAAAGAAGAGTAAAATTCCTTACACCCCCCAGTCGCCGGCGGCGAGTCCGTCGCATGTTCATATATATAAGCCCATATTTCCCATTTGAGAAATAGAAAGTCATGGTATAATTTTTCAAATGGCCGATGAATAAAGGCTGAAGTCGATGTTCGAGCAGCAAGAGTTGAGAGATCTGATGGGTGAGAGCAAAAAAGAGGCCTTGCGGGTCCAGTTTGACCCCAGGGTGAAGATGGAATTCCACGGCGAAAGCTGACCAGTGATGGTGGCCTGATTGTTTACCGAGAGCTGGATGAGGTGTTGGGATTGACAATTCTGGCCGAGGAAGTTCTTCAGGATTCGCGCACGGGTCA
>Ga0310121_10002643_pt1 | contig 16837 bp, 10 predicted proteins | sample CB27_Tmax_986_MG_FD_203504 | JGI IMG/M metagenome (GOLD analysis project Ga0310121, IMG submission 203504) | Marine microbial communities from Western Arctic Ocean, Canada - CB27_Tmax_986 | ecosystem: Environmental > Aquatic > Marine > Oceanic | place: Canada: Western Arctic Ocean | collected...
TCTCGCGGGATCCCAAGAATCGTACCTCTCTCCGGGGAAGCGGTTTCGGTCGGCAGATTCATGGAGGGAAGTCTGCTCGGGTGGCTGAGATCAGGGAACCTTTGTGATACCCCTAAAGCTCAAGGGGGCTCCGGCGTTACGCTACGATCCACTCCGGGTAGCACTCGCCCAACCGCCATTCGTAACAATCATGTGATTAAGCACTGCGATCCCTGACGAGGACTCTGACAGCAGGGATGAAGCCGTACAGATCGACGCCGAGGATACCGGAGAGGTCTCGGCTGTGTCTATTGAACCGAGAACGTGAAGATTGTCGTGGTCTGAAACGGTGTGCCCGGTCGCACGATCGGCGACGGAAAATTCTCGTGGTTAATGGCGTCGGGATAGGTCTGAGTTTCTAAGCAGAAGCCGACTGAGTTGCCCGTGTAGAGTTGCACGGCGGGTCGATCCGTTCGCACTTCCATGACGCGGCCACTTTTCACTTCCCGAACGCGGGCCACAAGAACAACACCTTTTCCACCGGCATTGAAGACAAAGTTGTGATCGTAGAAGTTCTCGATGGGCTCGTGAATCTGATCGGTACGCGCGCCGATGAATTCTGGAGTCGTGAAATCCAATGGTGTGTTCTTCACCGACAATACGTCACCAGTCGGAATGAGTTCGCTATCGGTGAGCGTATAACGATCAGCGTTCAACCACAATTCGTGCGTTGACAGATCACCATCACCTCCTAAGTCGAAATAGGCATGGTTGGTCATGTTGATGATGGTGGGCCGGTCGGTGGTCGCTGTGTAGTCCAGTCGTACCTCATTGTCATCTGTCAGCGTATAGGTCACCGTCGCAGTTACATTGCCAGGATAGCCGTCCTCGCCATCGATACTCAGATGCGTCAATCTGACTCCCACTTCGCTCTCAGTGACCGGGAGCGCCTCCGCATCCCAGACCACCTTCGCAAATCCTCTATCACCGCCATGAATATGGTGCTTACCGCGGTGGTTGACTGTGAGGCGATACTCAATGTCATCGATCGAGAATCGTGCGTTGCGGATTCGATTTGCAACTCGGCCAATGACCGCCGCAGCGGGAAATGGATCGAGATACGGCTCGAGCGTGTCGGAACCATAGACCACATTGATCGTGTTTCCTTCTCGGTCTGGAGTCTGAATCTCTATGACAATCGCGCCGTACGAGATGATCTTTACGGTCATCCCATTAGCGTTTCGTAAGGAGAACTGCTTCACAATCATTCCATCCGGCATGCGCCCGAAAACGGTTTCCTCCAATCGTTCAGTCGACACTTGAGCCGAGGAAAGACCAGGGAAACACAGTGCGGCAAGGAGCACGAAGAGATAGAGCTTCATTGGTTCTGGTCCTCCAGCCCAGGAGTTGTGTCGCGAAACGACTGCCTGAGCTTACGAACCACCCCTCGACGGGAGAAGACGACTGCACACCAGTAGAACTCATCCAGCATGTGAGACAGATCAGCGTGTTCTTATGAAGCGGCCGCTGGTTGTTGTACTCAGCGGTTGCTGCCGCAGAGCGATAGCTGTCAGTTCGTCGACTCCACCTTCGAGTACTTCCTCAAATAGTGGCTTCGATTCGAGGCGGCATAGACATTCCCGGTCGGGTCCACGGCGACCCAATGGATGCCTTCTGTTCCCTCAATAATACCAAGGAGCGTCCCATCGCTGGCGTCAGCGATCCATACTTTGGCATTGACGCCATCAGCGATAAAGAGCCGGTCATCCTCGGTAAGGAACAAGGCGTAGGGGGTACCCAGGTGGGTCCACTGGTCCAAAAAATTACCCTCAAGATCAAAAATCTGCACCCGCGCGTTCCCGCGGTCGGCCACCAACACCCGATTCCGCGAATCGATGGTGATACTGTGCACCGTGTTGAACTGGCCCGGTTCCGTACCCGGGTCGCCCCAATCCTTGATGAACTCTCCAGTCCTATCAAACTTAGCCACTCTCGTGTTGACGTAACCGTCCGATATGAAGAAATCTCCGTTCGGAGCAACGGCCACATCGGTAGGCCGGTTGAACCTGTTGGGTCCGTCCCCGGAAACGTCGTACCTGCCGAGGGTGATCAGGAGCTCGCTCGCGTCGGGGCTCCACTTCTTGACCTGATGGGCCTGACCGTCAACAGTCCAAATATATCCTTCATGGTCGATGCGGATGCTATGCGTCCACATAGCAATGTCCTGGCCCCACTCCTTCACCAGCTTACCTGCCAAATCGAGGTTCCAAACATTGTTGGCGTCGCGTCTGAACGCGTAGATATTACCTTCATCATCGGTGGTTACCCCGGACACTCCACCGATGTCTTCCGGCCCGGTAATCCAGTCTTCGACCATGTGATAGCTGCCGCCGGACACTTGATCTTGGGCCGCATAATCCGCTGGCGCGTCAGTGCTCTCCGCTCGTCCAGAGCTTACTCCACACAGAACAACCACTCCAATAGACAGCAACCACATTGATACTCTCTTCATAGGGACCCCCAAAGGGTCAGCACCCAGTTAGCAGTACCTTCTCATGTGCGGCATTAGTGGTCGGGCTCGTGGGCCAGCTTGTGATCCTCGTAAGCCCTTTCGTTGCGGAGCTTTCTAAGTCCGCTTCTCGGCGCCACACAAGGTCCGTCTATCGAAGCAGACCGGCCTCAGCCGTCGTGATGGCGCCCTTCCCGACAAGAAACTCCACGACCGAATCGTACTCCAGGGCGATTGCAGCCTCAAGCGCTCGTCTCGCGTCAGCCACACGCCCATTTTCTGCTTGACCGATAGCGTTGACATCGACACCAGCATCCACCAACAGCCTGACGGTCTCCAGCACCATCGCCTCGTCAGACTCAATAACAGTCCACGCCCTCCCGGTACCCATCTTAACCGCTGCCATCAAGATCGAGGTAATTTCCTCCAGGCGTTGAGACAGATTGCCGCCAGGAGGCCCCCCGTAGTACACGCCGTGATGCACAAACGACGGATCGGCCCCGTGCTCCAGCAGACGACGCACAATAGCCGGAGTGCTGAAACGGGCAGTCAGCCAAAGTGGAGTGGCTCCCACCCATGCCTTGTGAAGATAGAAGTCTGTGGTCGATCCACGTTGGTGGGGTGTGAAATCTCCGAGCGGGAGGTTGGGATCGGCGCCGTGCGCAAGGAGAAGCCCCACTGTCTCCTCGTTCTGACGTAGAACTGCGGCGATCAAAGGAGTAAAGCGGTGCGCTCCCGCATTCGGATCGGCGCCCTGCTCAAGCAAGAACTCTACGAGTTCGGTGAATTGCCCAGGAAGAATCTGATCACGATCGAAATACACCAACTGCCTGGTTGTCTGCTCCCGGATCACGAACTGTTCTCCAAAGTCAGCGTAGGTCGCGATAGCCAACGGCGTGGACCCCCAGGCGGATGGCGCGTCCACGTCCCCACCCGCGGCTACAAGGTGCTTTGCGGACTCAAGATCGCCAATCCGTACAGCGAACATCAGTGCGGTATTACCCCCATGCATAAACCACGCCTGATGCTGAGGATGAGCATGTGGACTCTGAGCCATAAACTGGTTCCAGGCATCCGATTTCGCATGCACATCCGCACCGTACTCCAGCAGCATCTTCACCACATCCGGGTGCCGCTGACCTGCCGCGAACATGAGTGGCGTCTGGCCCCGTGCCCCACGGACATTTATATCGGCGCCCTTCTCAAGCAGCATCCTGACAACCTCGGAGTTGCCCGAACGAGAAGCTGTCACGAGCGGAGTCTCTCCAAGCAACAACGGTGCGTCGGGATCTGCTCCAGCCCCCAACAACTCGTTGGCCATGGCAGCGCTCCCGTTCCGACTGGCAGCCCAGATCGGTGTTGCGCCGAGGTCGTTGGCGATGTTCACGTCAGCCCCCGCACGAATCAGGATCTCCGCGCTCTCAAGATCATCTCTGTAACTCGCCCAGAGGAGAGCGGTAGAGCCGTCAGCCGTCTGCGCGTTGACGTCGGCTCCTTCGTTCAAGAGTTCCTGCAACGCGTCCCTGTCATTGTTCTTTGCTGCGTCGACCAGCGGGTCATCACTCCCACCGGCCCCGACGAGGATCAGAGCTAGCCCGAGTAAGAGCAGGCGTTGCCACCTCAATGTCATCCACATTCCTTCACCCTCATTAACCCTCATTTCAATCGGTTTCCTTGGACTGCGGTGGGCCCTACCCAGCCGCAATCTCTGGTGGCTGGTCTCCCTACATCTCGGCAAGCGTATCTATCTCGAGTCGGCCGGTGCTGCCCCCAACCCGATCGATTGGCAGGTCGAGCTTATCCAGCAGTGTAACATGCAGATTTGCCATCACGGGCGAGTCGGAATAGCTCAGATGCCGGCCACCGTTGAGACGTCCAGCCCCACCACCGAGCAACATCAGCGGCAGGTCTACGGGCGAGTGACGCGTACTATTGGAAATGCCACCGCCATACAGGATCGTCATGTGGTCTAGAAGTGAGCCATCACCGTCAGGCGTCTCGCGAAGTTTCTCCAAATATCGGGAGACCAACTCGACGTGATACCGGTTGATCTTGGACATTCGCTCGATTAACTGGGGAACATTGTTGTGGTGCGACAGCGGGTGGTGCGCGTCAGGCACGCCAATCTGAGGATACGGTCGAGCACTCTGTTCCTTCCCAAGCATAAATGAGCTGACCCGCGTCAGGTCAGCCTGGAAGGCCAGAAACTGCAAGTCGAACATCAACTTCATGTGCTCTTCATACACAGCCGGGGCACCTTCAGGCGCTTCGAAGAATGGTAGCTCGATGTCGATCTGTTCCTCAGCCATTTGAATGCGCCGCTCGACGTCACGGACAGCCTCTGAGTATTCATCAATTTTTAGATTATCCTGTGGCCCAAGCTCCCTCTTGAGGGCTGCCACCTCATCCCTCACCGAGTCCAGAATGCTCCGTTGCTGCCGTAGCCGCCGTTCCCGCGCCCCCCGCTCCGTGCTACCGCTATCGCCAAATAAACGCTCGAACACCGCTCGCGGGTTGGACTCCATCGGCAACGGTTGTGTGGGGCTTCGCCACGAAAGGGTATGTGTATAGACGCAATTCAGGGTTAGATCACAAACTCCTGCATTGGCTGGCTTATCCATCGAAAGCTCTAGTGATGCAACCTGCGTATCCCGTTCGAATTTCCTGGCTAGCAATTGGTCCATTGAGACATCCGCCAAGGTCTCCGTATTGTTCCTCCCATGAACTATCGTGCCCGTTAGGAACGACCCGGAGGCTCCGGCGTGGTTACCAGCCCAGGTAGCCTGGAGGCCGGAAAGCACCAACATCTGGTCCTTGAACGCTGCCATCGGTTCTAGAATGGGTGAGAGCTCGAAGTCCCTTCCCACTCCCTGTGGAGTCCAGTACTCCATGGCCATCCCATTCGGCACATAGATCGTTTGGAACCGATGTATGGGCTTGTCTTGGACTTGCCCGCTTAGGCCAAACCTGGTTGGCGACATAGCTTCCAGGAATGGCAGCGCTAAAGCCGCCCCCACACCCCGCAGGACAGTTCGACGAGAAAGCGGTTTGCCAATGATAAATGTCATCCCTCTAATCTCCTATGCTATGTAACCGTTTGACCACCTACTGAATTGAGCGGGCCCGCATTAAGAAGCCAGGACTCTCGACAATTCCGACAATAATTGAAGACCAGTGGTATTCATCCTGCTCAGCATTGCTCACAATCCTGCGCACCGCGGGCTGATCGTAGTACTCAAGTCTGCGCCCCAGAGCGTAGGTCATGAGCTTTCCAGTCACGGTGTTGACAAACTGCTCGCTCTGATCGAGTAACATCGCACGTAGACCCGCAAATCCATTCACCTCCAGACCACTCGGCCAGGCCCCAGAATCATCAACGGGGTTGCCCTTTTCATCTCTTGTCCGCAAAGCCCCGACAGCATCGAAGCTCTCCAGCGCGAAACCGAGTGGGTCCATGATCGAATGGCACGTGGCACACACGGGATCGACACGGTGTGATTCCATCCGCTCGCGTATCGTTGCGGTCGGAGAAGCCCCATCGCTCTCGATATCGGTGTTTACACCAGCCGGAGGTGAAGGGACAGGCGTACCCAGAATGTTATCAAGCAGCCATTTGCCACGCAAAACGGGCGACGTTCTGTTGGGGTATGACGTCAGTGCCAACAGCGCACTTTGCCCGAGTAATCCACCCCGCTCCTGGAGGTTAGGGAGAGTGACCCGCCTCATACGGCTGCCGTAGACGTCGGAAATACCGTAATGCCGTGCGAGCCGTTCGTTTACGAATGTGTAGTCCGCTCTCAAGAGGTCGAGGACGCTCCGGTCCTCCCTGATCGTGCTGGCGACAAACATCTCGGTCTCAAGCCGCATCGCCTCCAGCAGGTTCTGGTCGAATACAGGATATAGGTCCTCATCAGCTACCTTGTCCTGGAGGACGCGCAAATTCAGCCACTGACTCGCGAAACCCTCTGTCAGCGCGACCGCAGCTCTTGGGTCAGCCAACATTCTAACAACCTGCTGTCTCAGAACAGGGGGATCCGTAAGCCTTCCCTGCTCCGCCAGATCGAGCAGGGTTTCATCGGGAATACTACTCCACAGGAAGAAAGATAGCCGCGAGGCGACCTCTAGGTCGCTGAGGCGATAGGAGTCAGCTGCTCCCCGAGCCCCATCCTGTCCATCTCGGTCTGAAAGGGTGACCTGCGACGGCGGATCACGATAGACGCGCAATAGAAACGCCGGGTCAACCAGCATCCGTTCGAGAGCAAACTGAATTCCCGCCTCGAAGCTCTCCCCATCTTGCCTGCCCTGATCGAAGAACTCCATCAACGTCTGGATGTCCTCTCTCATGACCGGTCGCCTATAAGCGCGTCGGGCCATCCGCTCAATAATCCTGCTAGCGCAAGCCTGCTCCTCCGCTTCAGCCTCTGGCTCACAAACGAAGATCTCCCGATGACTAGGGGTGTCATCCGTCGATTCGGAGATCTGATACGGTCCTTCAATCATGAGATCATTCACGCCCTGATAGTCCATATACCTGGCGTCATCCTTTAACGTCTTCCCCCATTCCCGCAGCGGTGGTTGTGGCAAAAGGACTTCTGGTTCCCACATGTACATGGGGAATGCAACTCCTACTACATGTGGTCCGCCCGTGACGAACGTGCGAATCTCCAAGTGATCGTCCGCCATGCCTTGCATGTACTCTTCCCACTCCCAGTCACCCTGGAACCCAGGCGAACCGGCTCCTTCATAGCTGGCCGCGGCGGGTCTATACGCCGAGGCCTCTCCTCCCGCTGTAAACCGGCCCATTAGCTCGCCATCCAGACGAAACTCTATCTCTTGTGGCCACCCCATCCCCTTCAGGTATTCCTGATAATTCGCTGTCAGGTTGACCTTGATGAGGTACTCGCCATCGGACGGGAAGTGATGATGGATTGCCATGCCACCACGAGATCCAAGCGGTAGATCCTCGTCCATCAGATCGGTCTGTTTTAGGAGTTCGTCGACTCGGAAGATCTTGAAATCCGCTCCTACGGGGGGTAGACCCGTCGCCAAGCGCGTGACCTGACGGGCCACTGACACATATCGTTCCAAATGGGCTGTCGAAATCGTGAGGGAGGATGCGAGGTTATCGAAGCTGCCATCTGCCGTCTCATCCCCGGGTAACAGCTCCCTCACATCGATATTGAGCCCTAACAGGTCACGAATCGCATTGTTGTATTCCGTGCGGTTGGCTCGATGGATCGCATTGATCCTGCCTGGATACGGATCGGCCGCCCAAGTTGCGTCGAGTTCCGTTTCCAACCAGCTCGCCACAGCCTCATAGGTCTCCGGATCGGGCCGCCGCTGTCCATCTGGTGGCATCGTTCCCGTCCGAAGTTTCGTAATCACCTTCTCCCACGTTGCGGGATGGGTGCTCGGCTGCGACGCATCCAGTGTGTCGAACGCTAAGCTGGCAGTACCCAGTCTCTCATTATGACAGACGACGCAGTATTCGTTCAGGACTGCCTGAACATCGACTACCTCCTGATGGAGTCCCGGCTGGATGACATCGAAACCGGGAGCAGTCACCAAGCGCATCTGTCCTAGTTGCGCTTGCCCGTGCGATACGTCGGCACTCCACAGGAACACCCCCACGATGCCAGTGCTCAGCAGGAGAGCGTAGCGCGACGCAGATCTAGCGCGCGAGCGATCCCTCGATATCCGTTGAGCGTTTGGCCTGATAAACAGCATTCGGCCTCCAAGGCAGGCACCGTCTAGGGAACCTTTCGATTCTCCTCACCCAACAAGCAACGTAGAAGCGTGCGCTGAGGGCTGTCAAGCAGGTTTCCGGTACTGCCAGATCATCTGCGGAAAGCGCATGTAAATCGCTACTGTGGTAGTCGTTAACGGTAATATTATAAGTGCTGGTAAACCGTTGTCCTCCATGAAAGAGAATGCTGTACTGGAGGTACTTGGGAATTAATGGAGCAAGATCTTCGATAGACTTCCTGGCCAACCCTGGAGATCGGCCCTTCACCGTCTACGGGTGGCTTGCCCTTCGGCCTGCAACTCAGCAGAGAGATCGGACGAGCACAAGAACTGAAACGTAGGCCGGCGTAACGCTATACTTGGCAATGACTTCTGACAAATGGGCCTGGGTAGACTCGAACTACCGACCTCACGCTTATCAGGCGTGCGCTCTAACCACCTGAGCTACAGGCCCCGCAAACGCCGGGCAAGTTACCCGATCCCCCAACCCGATTCAATACTGATCGCCCCCCCTGGAACCTACCTGACCTCCTCGCTTTCTCTCGATCATTCCGTAGGGAGGTCAGAAGCAGCGGATTTGACCACTTCGATCCGACCCTGCCCAGAGGTGAACGCGGCCACATCTTCTTGGAGGCGCACCAGACTCCCCCGCGGAATCTGCGCCACAACCTCGACTTCCGACCCGTATCGCTCCTCCCGCCCCCTGGCGTTCAGCTCGTCCAGGAGTCGGAACAGGGGGTCCATCGCCGAGAAGGTAACGGTCACCCGCACGGTGGCAAGTGAAATCCGCTGCCTAGTCGGAAGGGTATCGAGTGCTTGGCTCACGCCCCTTGAGTAGGCTCGACTGAGCCCACCCTTCCCCAACCTCACCCCGCCGAAGTAACGCGTCACCGCGGTAACAATCTCTCCAACCCCGGAGTCCAGAAGCACGTTGAGAATCGGGCGGCCCGCAGTTCCATGGGGCTCTCCGGCATCGCTCAGCCCAATGTGCACAGTGATTCCGGGTGGGCCGGCTACGAATGCCCAGCAGTGGTGGGTAGCGTCCGGAAACTCTTCACGTACGGAACGGACGCAGACGTGGGCCGCTTTGGGATCCGGGGCATGGATCACAGACGTGATGAAGAGACTGCGCTTGACGACTTCCTCAGTTCGATGGAGATCTCCCGAAGGGACGGAATAGGCGTCTGGGCCTTCGGAGTCGAGATGCTCGCGAATTGTCAGTTTGCCCTATCGACCCTGGGGCCCTCACCAAGGGAATCGGCTTTCCAGAAGTTGATCCCCCCCGGCTGATGTCGTAGCTGCACGGATGGCTACTTGTTCGAAGCTCCCGGGGCATTTGGTCGTCATCTTCATCCCACCCGTCCGAGTCTTCGTCCTCATCCTCCTCGTCATCACCCCAATTGTCCTTGTCGTCCCAGTCCTCATCATCCAGTTCGTCATCTTCATCCAGCACTATAAGATCAATACAGGAGCCCGGCTCTCCGTGAAGCCAGGCTAAACGGTCCACCATGGGAGTCTCCCTCCGGTGATGGGATGCGATCGCAACTCGGGGCAGCCTGATCCTTCCGGACCAGTAACTGTTGGCCTCAGTGGAAGCAATACTAGCAGGGGCAATTGGGAAATCACGTGCTACCTGCGGCTTCCTTATTGCCGTCGTGAAGAGGGTTGATGGTGGATTCAGGGATAGGACGAGCAGAAGCGAGACTTGCCTAGTTCTGGGAACGCCGAGCACTCTCTGGGGCTAACGCAAGTGTACCCGTCATGGCCAAATCGCACTCGAATCTGGGAATCATGAGTCATCGGATATTCTTACTGCTTGGACTCTGCATCATCCTGGCGGCACCGGGATGCGACCTGCCTCCGGCCCATGGGGACGCGAACGCCCTGATCGTCGCCGCTACTCCGGGACTTTGGACGGAGGTGGAAGATGTGTTCTTGGGTGCGATGGAGCCCACGGTCCAGACCGTCCGGAACGAGCGGCCTTTTCGGATTACTCATCAGGCCCCAACCGAGCCGGACTGGGGAGTTCTCCAACGATTCCGCCAAGTGCTTGTATTGGGTGTCGAGGGTGATCCCTGGATAGATGAGGCTCTGGCAGTGAGCGAGGAGGAAGTGCCACAGGCACCCGCGCTCGTTCAAATGCTGAACGTCTGGGCGAGGGGCCAACAGGTCTCCGTGCTCCTCCTGCCCAGAACGGGCCAAGTAGAGGCAGTTAAACAACTTGCGGAAACACTCCACGACGTCCTCGATGAGCAGTTCCGACAGTATGCTGTAACTCGGATGTTCATTTCGGGTGAAGACCTGGCCTTGGAGGACTCACTCGCGGCAAACGTCGGATTCTCGCTCCGGCTTCCGGTCGTGTACCGACACTCCACACAGGATTCCGTTTTTCGGTTCCGGAATGACAATCCCAGACCGGCCGAGTTGATTAGGGAGATCGTGGTCACCTGGAGATCGCCGGCACCCGAGACCAACCCAACCAAGGAGGAATTGAGGAGCTGGCGAGATGCTTTCTCCGCGCAGTACTACAATGACCCTCAGCTGGTCGACACCGTGCTTGTCTCCTACCGCAGCCTCGAGGTGGAAAGCGGCTCCGGCGTAGAGTATCAGGCAACATGGGTGAGTCTTCCCGACGCCTGGCCGGCCGGGGGACCGTTCATCACCCGGACTATCCACTGTCCCGACCAAGATCGACTCTATTTTGCAGATGCCTGGCTCTACGCCCCAAACCGGGAACAATACGAGTACATGATCCAGCTGCAGACCATCCTCAATTCCTTCCGCTGCCACTGAGTCTCGGGCGAAGCTGCCCCAAACACCCTGGTAGTCTTGACCGACAGGAATATTTCTACCGCGCACCCTCGCTCTCTACGCAAGGACGTGTAGAATAGTTAGAGGTAACCTCACCCTCAGCCCCAACCGTGTCCTTCGTCCACCTTCACACCCATTCGGAGTACTCCCTCCTAGACGGGGCCAATCGGCTCAGTGATCTAGTGAGCCGGGCGCTGCACTTCGAAATGCCCGCGCTGGCCCTTACCGACCACGGGTGTCTTTTCGGCGCTTGGGAATTTCAGAAACAGGCGCGCAACAAGGGGCTCAAGCCGATCATAGGGATGGAAGCCTACGTCGCACCTGGCGACCGTAGGGACCGTAGCCGCGGCGGGCCGGCGCATTTGGCTTACTACCATTTAGTGTTGCTGGCGCGGGACAGCCAAGGATACCGAAACCTGGTGAAGCTGTCGTCCCAGGGGTACACGGAGGGGTTCTATCACCGACCCCGAGTGGACCGGGAGCTTCTGCAACGCCATTCCGACGGCCTCATCGTGTCTTCTGCGTGCCTCGCCGGAGAGGTCGCGCGACACCTGATGTCCGGCAACGACGACGAGGCACGCGAGACGGCGGCATGGTACGCTGAGGTCTTCAAGGACCGGTACTACCTCGAGGTCCAGGCCCATGAGACCGAAGGTCAAGCCGAACTCAACCGTAAGATCTTTGCGCTATCGGAAGAGGTTGGGCTCCCCGTGATCTGCACGAACGACACTCACTTTTTGGAGGCGCGTGACCACGAAGCGCACGACACACTTCTCTGTATCGGTCTTCGGAAGGACAAGTCCGACTCTGACCGCATGCGCTATGATGGAGGGCTCTACTTCAAGGGACCGGATGAGATGCGGAGTGCATTTCCCGAGTATCCGGAGGTAGTAGAAAACACCCTCAAGATAGCTGACGAAGTGGATATCAGCTTCAAAAAAACATACCACGTCCCGGAGTTTCCACTCCCGGAGGGGCACTCCGACGAGGGCAAGTATCTGGTCCATTTGGCCACGCAGGGAGCCGCTAACCGGTATGGAGAACCCCTGCCTGAGGCCGTACGTGAGCGGCTTGACTACGAACTTGGCGTCATTCTCGAGACCGGCTATGCGGGATATTTTCTCATCACCTGGGACTTTATTCGGTGGGCCCGCGAGAACGGGATTCCGGTCGGGCCCGGACGCGGATCCGCTGCCGGATCACTTGTAAGTTATTCGCTGCAGATCACGAATCTGGACCCCCTCCGATTCGACCTCCTCTTTGAGCGCTTTCTGAACCCAGAGAGGATTTCGATGCCTGATATCGACATTGATTTCTGCTTTGAGAATCGTGGCAGGGTGATCGAATACGTCCGCCAGAAGTACGGGCAAGAGGCTGTGGGGCAAATTATCACATTCGGGACGATGAAATCACGGGCAGTAATCCGAGACGTGGGACGAGTTCTGGGTTTCGAGCCGTCGGAGACTGATCGGATCGCGAAGATGATCCCGAACCAGCCGGGAAGGAGCGTCACAGTAAAGGAAGCCGTGCGAAAGCTGCCAGAGGTAAAAAAGCTCTACGAACAGGACGAGCGACACCGGAAGCTCTTCGACTACTCGCAAACTCTCGAGGGTCTGTCGAGACACGCGTCTGTGCATGCGGCTGGGGTCGTGATTGCACCGGGTCCTCTGGACGAATACGTGCCTCTTTGCCTCCAACATACCCGTGGGGTAAGCTCGAACGGGGACTCAGACACTGTCGTCGTCACACAGTACGACATGAACTGCCTTGAGGACGTGGGGATGCTCAAGATGGACTTCCTGGGCCTCAGGACACTGACGGTTATTCAGAACGCTACGGACATGGTGAAGCGGAGAGAGGGAGCACTCCGACACCCCAGGTCAGGTCATATCTTCGAGACTATGGACGATGTGCCCCTCGACGATCCTGAGGTGTATGAGATGCTGGCGAAAGGCGAAACATCAGGCGTGTTCCAGTTCGAATCGAGACTTGGCTCCGAGAAGCTGCGGGCCATGAGTTGCGACCGGTTCGAAGACCTCATCGCCGGGAACGGACTAATCCGGCCCGGTCCGCTGGACTCGGGAATGACGGACGTCTACATCCGAAGGAGAACTGGACAGGAGGAGGTTCGATACCTGCACCCTGATCTCGAGAAGACTCTGTCCTCCACATACGGGGTCATCGTCTATCAGGAGCAGGTCATGCGGATCGCGAATCTCCTCGCCGGCTTTTCGCTCGCCGAGGCGGACGTGCTTCGAAAGGCCGTGGGCAAGAAGAACGCAAAGCTGATCCGGAAGGAACTCGGAAAGTTCGTCGAACGTGCCGTCGAGAGGGGGGTGGCACGTCGAGTGGCGGACCAGCTGGCTGAGCAGATCGAAACGTTCGGTCGATACGGATTCAACCGGAGTCACAGCGCAGCATACTCGCTTCTCTCATATCATACGGCTTGGCTCAAGGTCCACTATCCCGCCGAATTCATGGCGGCCCTCCTCTCTTCGGTGCTCGACAAGACCGATGACGTCGTCAAGTACATCGCGGAGTGCCGTGAACTGCCTCGCTATCTGCCTAGGATGGACCAAAGGCTTGAAGTTCTGCCTCCCGATGTCAACGAGTCGGACTGGAAATTCAGCGTCACCGAGGAGCGTCAGGTCCGGTTCGGTCTAGGCGCGGTTCGCGGGGTGGGCACTGGCGCGGTGCAATCAATTCTGAAGGCTCGCGAGAGTAGAGAATCATTCTCCAGCCTATTCGATTTCCTGGATCGCATTGATCTTCACGCTCTCAACAAGCGAGCGTGTGAAGCGCTGATCGCGGCTGGGGCACTGGACTCATTTGGCCACCGTGCGCAACTCTTGGCCGGACTGGACATCGCATATGCAGAGGTCCAGACCCGTGAGGCTGAAGTGGCAGCAGGGCAAGGCTCGCTCTTCGAAACGGATGGACCCAAGGCCAATGAATCTCACCCAATGCTGCCCGAAGTTCCTCCGTGGTCCGAAGCCGACCAACTCGCAAGGGAAAAAGAGGCCGTGGGGTTCTTCATCTCTGGCCACCCATTGGATCCTTTCCGTGAGATCTCACGCGCTTTCGGCCCGCTCAACACTGGCAACCTGACGGAATTTACCGGTCAGGACATCCAACTGCCATGCGTGGTGACCAAGGTGACTCGCCAGATTCTCAAGAAGGACAGCTCAGAATGGGGCCGGATCACAGTAGAAGACTTCAGCGGCACGGCCTCCGTGCTGGCATTTGGAGAAGCTTGGAAGCGTGCACGGGATGTACTCCAGCAGGATGCGGTGGTCCTTATTCGGGGAACTGTGTCGAATCGTGAGCGAGACGAGAATGACCCTCCGATCTTTCTCGATGAGGCGGAACTGCTGGCTGAACTTGGCGAGAGCGGCCTGGTCGCCGTGGCAATCGACATCCCCGCGGGCGAGGGCGACTGGAGGGAGAAGTTCAAGCGAGCCCGTGAGCTCCTCGCGGACCACCCGGGCCGGGCTCCCGTAGAGGTGCACCTGACGAACGGGTCCGCGGCAATCCCCAAGCTGAGATCGAGAAGTCTGAAGGTGAGACCCGACTCGGGCGCTCTCTCTGGGCTGCGTAAGATCTTTGGAGATAACCACGTCAACCTGGTAAGAGTGACCCGGTGACATTGAAACAAGAGGATGTGATAGCGGTTCTGGGAGGGGGTTGTTTCTGGTGCCTAGAGGCCGTGTTTCAGCAGTTGAAGGGTGTAAGAAAGGTGCAGCCCGGATATGCGGGTGGGGACCACGCTGAGCCCACTTACCATCTAGTGTGCGGTGGGGCCACAGGACATGCCGAGGTGGTGCAAATCTCCTTCGACCCGAAGGTGGTCTCGTTCCGGACCCTTCTCGACGTGTTCTTCACGATCCACGATCCGACCACTCGGGACCGGCAGGGAGCGGATGTGGGGCCACAGTACCGGTCGATCGTCCTATACACCGATTCTGATCAACGCCGGACCGCGGAAGAGACTATCCACGAACTTGAAGCGGAAGGTCGTTGGCCGGATCCAGTAGTGACTGAGGCTAAGCCCCTGCAGGACTTCTATCCTGCTGAGCTGGAGCATGACGACTACTACCGCCGAAACGCGGAGCGGCCCTATTGCCAGGCCGTGATCTCACCTAAGCTGGTCAAGGCACGTACCCATCTGGAGCACCTCTTTCTCAATTGATCGATCCTAAGTACCCTCGGATTCGACCCGAATGAACGAAACTGACAATCCCCTGCTCGACCTATCGTTTCCGATCCCGTTTCACCGAATACGGGCAGAGCATGTGGTGCCGGGAATCCACAGCCTTCTGGACGAAGCCCGGGCACGGGTGGAGGAGTTGGGTGCCAGAGAAGATCCTCCGACATGGGATTCCGTTCTCGCCCCACTCGATCAACTGATCGAATGGGTAGGTAGAGCTACAACTCCAATCCAGCACCTACTAGGAGTCGCAGAAACCCCGGAGCTCCGGAGAGCGTGGGGCGAAGTACTTCCAGAGCTCACGAAGTTTTGGTCATGGCTGCACCTCCATGAAGGCTTATGGCATCGTCTCAAGGGATTGGATCAAAGTTCTGAGGCAACTCAGCTAGACGATCTCCGGAGCCGACATCTAAAACATACGATCCGAGACTTCCGCCGGGCCGGTGCGGACCTAGCACCTACGGATCGGAAACGCTTGGAGACAATTGAGGTAGAGTTGGCTCGCCTACAGCAGACCTTCTCTGAAAACGTTCTCGATGCTACGGCTGCCTTTTCACTCCTGATTACTGATGAGGAGCGGCTAAGAGGAGTCCCGGATGACTCAATGAAACGCTTCCGCCAAAATGCTGCTGAAGCGGGGACAAAGGGGTGGCACCTGACGTTAGATCAACCCTCGTACGAAGCCATCGTGAGATACGCGGAGGACCGGGACCTTCGCGCTGAACTCCACAGTGGATATCACGCGCGGGGAAGTGAAGAGCCTACAAACAACCATCCTTTGATCCCGCGGATCCTGAAGCTGAGGCGAGATATGGCACAGCTCCTCGGGTACCCGGATTTCCCCGACTATCGGCTCGAAGAACAAATGGTGGGTTCTGGAATCAAGGCTCAGGAATTCATCAATGAGGTGACCGAGCGTACCCGTCCCTATTGGCGCAGAGACTTGAAGGAACTCGGGACCTATGCAGAGAGGCTCGGGATCCATCCGATTGAGCCCTGGGATGTACCGTTCCTTATTGAGCGCCTCTGCCGCGAGCGCTTTGACCTAGATCAAGAGGAACTTCGACCTTACTTCTCGCTCGAATCGGTTCAGGAAGGACTCTTCGAGATCGCTGGGCAGCTGTTCGGTCTACAGGTGAGGCCGAAAATGGTGGAAGAGATCTGGCACGAGGATGTTCATTACTTCGAGCTTTACGATGACCGAGGCACCCTTCTCGGGGGCTTCTACACCGATTTCTTCCCGAGGCGCGAAAAGCGCCAGGGAGCGTGGATGAATGATTTTGTCTACGGCGGCCCCATGCCGGACGGCTCTTTCTCCCCACATCTGGGCGTGATTTGCGCGAACTTCCCGCCCCCAAATGACGACCGACCTGCTCTCCTCAACCATCGGGATGTTGAAACCCTTTTTCACGAATTCGGCCACCTCTTACATCACCTCACATCGCAGGTACCTATCGCACGCAGGGGTGGGGTGAGCGTAGCACAGGACTGGGTAGAACTCCCGTCACAGCTACTACAGAATTGGGTCTGGGAGAGAGGACCACTCGACCTTTTCGCTCGTCATTGGAAAACCAAGAAGCCGCTGC
>Ga0310121_10002644_pt1 | contig 16832 bp, 13 predicted proteins | sample CB27_Tmax_986_MG_FD_203504 | JGI IMG/M metagenome (GOLD analysis project Ga0310121, IMG submission 203504) | Marine microbial communities from Western Arctic Ocean, Canada - CB27_Tmax_986 | ecosystem: Environmental > Aquatic > Marine > Oceanic | place: Canada: Western Arctic Ocean | collected...
CTTCATCTATAGCCTCTTGGTTAATCGTAGCGGTGGTTTCCACACCACTGTTGGTACTTCGAGCCACTAGGAAAGTTGGTCTGAATTTCTTCGTTAAATCTTCGGCGTTAAGAATAACATCTGACAGAACAGTGACCTTTAGGATGGGCACTCTTGCCCGTCAATATCCTCGACGGGCAAGAGTGCCCGTCCTGCAATAGACACACCGCTTGTTGGTCTGAGGCCATGCCTCACTAGATGATCGATTCCGAAATAGCATGGCAATTGCAGATGGGGCTTGCGCGGCGAGGTCAAGGCGGGAGAAGGAAGACGATGCCTTGCCATCTTCGACGAATACCAACGAAGAGATCGCCCGCAACCCCCGTCTTCCCAACGGGTTGAGTTCCGAGTACGAACCCAGCCTCTCTTCTGTTCAGACGAGCACCTTAGATACATTCAGCTCGATTAATGGACGCAACAATTGTCATGTTATTTCGGAATCGATCATCTCGTACGTTGTAACACAGATTGTTACGGGTTTGCCGGTGGGGCTTGTGAGGCGAGATCAAGGCAGGAGGAGGAAGGCGATAGTTGGTCATCTTCGACGAAGACCAACGCAGAGATCGTCCACAACCCCCATCGTCAAACCCGTCATAATCTGTGTTACAGCGTACTAGCAGCTAATAGCTCTCCAGCAGGGTGCTCACAACGCTGGAGGCGAAATCTTCCGCAACCCGCCCCAGAGCAGGGTTCAACTCGGAAAAGAAGTTCTCGACATCAACATTGATCTGGTACTGCTCGCGAAAGATGTAGCCGTCGTTCTTGTAGAGTATCTTGCCGCTCCGCTGATCCTGCAGTTCCACCTGGGCTTGCAGTGTCACCAGAAAGGTGGAGCCGAAGGTCCCTTGACGAAAGATGACCGGACTGGCGGTGAGCCGTGAAACCACTCCTCGAAGCACCGCATCGGCCTTGGCAGGATCGTTGATCAGCTGGTAGGAAGACTTCTCCACGAAGGCTCGCACCAGGGATCGGGTGAGGATCTGCTCGACCTCAGAGGTCGTCGTCTTGTTCTCCAGGGGCACGACAGCCAGAGTGTGAAACTGTGGACTCGAACGGTTCTTGGACGCAACCCGGTAACCACAGCCTGAAGCGACCGCCAGCAGCACTGCAACTCCAGTAATCAGACCTGATCGCATCATTGGCGAACTCTACGAAGTCTGAAGGGCCGCTTAGGCCACCACGATATTGACCAGTTTCCCTGGAACCACGACCAGTTTGATCCTCCTCTTGCCGGCAATATAGCTTTCGATCCGCTCGTCTCCCAGAGCGAGCTTCTCCATCTCATCAGAGGAAATCCCGGGAACCGTTACGATTTTCGCTCGCACCTTGCCGTTGACCTGGATCACGACCTCGATTTCCTCCTCCCGAGCCAGTTCTGGGTCAAATTCAGGCCAGGAGGCAAACCGCAGGCGCACCTTGTGGCCCAGTAGCGAGCGCATCTCTTCCGCAAAGTGCGGCGCGAAGGGTGTCACCAACAACGCCATCGTTTCCAGGACCTCACGAAGCAGCTTCAGATCTGGCTGCGGCTCAGTCGAGTCCACGTACTCGTAGACGGAGTTAAGCAGCTCCATGATTGCCGCGATCGCAGTATTCTGGTGAAGTCTCTCCAAGTCCTGGGTCACCTTGCGCGTGGTCTGATGGAGCTTGCGTCGAAGCTTCCGATCCTCAGACTGGTGTTCCTGTCCTCGGGATCCGACCGCTTCCGAAACATCTTCAGCCTCCCGTTCCAAGGATGGCAGCTGTCGGTGAAAACGAAAGAGCATCCTCCACAAACGATTGAGAAAACGGAAGCTGCCTTCCAGACCCTTGTGGCTCCAGTCCAGGTCACCCTCCGGAGGTGCGCAGAACTGAATGAACAAACGGAGAGTGTCCGCGCCGTACTCGCTGACAATTTCGTCGGGCGCGACCACATTCCCCAGGCTCTTACTCATCTTGGCTCCGTCCTTCAGAACCATGCCCTGCGTAAAGAGGGCACTGACGGGCTCGTCCAAAGCCACCAAGCCAAGATCTCTCATGACCTTGGTGAAGAATCGCATGTAAATAAGATGGAGGATCGCATGCTCTACCCCACCAATGTAGATGTCGACTGGAAACCAATACTGAACCGCGGTCTGCCGAATAGCATGGCTTTCGATCTGGGCATCGGTATACCGATAGAAGTACCAGGAACTATCCATGAAGGTGTCCATGGTGTCGGTCTCGCGACGGGCCGTACCCCCGCAGCTGGGACAATCTACTTGGACGAACTCAGGCAGCTTTGCGAGCGGGGACCCGCCCAGGCCGAGCTGATCCGTTTCGGGCAGCAGCACCGGCAGCTGATCCTCGGGAACGGGCAGGGTCCCGCAGCTGTCGCAGTAAATGATCGGAATGGGAGTTCCCCAATAGCGCTGACGACTAAATCCCCAATCCCGAAGTCGATAGGAGATTGATTTTCCCCCGATCCCTTCAGTCTCAGCAAACTCCGCCATCTTCTCCTGCGCGACGCGGGATGCAAGACCGGAAAAAGGGCCGCTGTTGACGAGCTGGCCGTAATCTGGAAACGCTCGACCCGACTCGGTTTCGGCTTGGTCATCAGCGGGCTCGATCACCGTGGGAATAGGGAGTTGGTATTTTTCGGCAAACTCGAAATCCCTCTGGTCGTGTGCCGGTACCGCCATGATGGCGCCAGTCCCATATTCCATGAGAACAAAGTTGGCCACCCAGATCGGGATCCGTTCCTGGCTGAAGGGGTTCAGGGCGTAGCGTCCAGTGAAGACCCCTTGCTTCTCCGTGTCTTCCGCACTGCGGACCGTCCGGTCCTGCTGTTGCATGTCCTCCAGAAAAGCCCTCAGAGTCTTGCCATGGATAGAATCGTCTAGCCAGTTTCGGACCACGGGATGCTCGGGAGCCAGCACCATAAAGGTTGCTCCGTAGATCGTGTCCAGCCGAGTCGTAAAGATTTCAATTTCGAGATCCTCGGCATCGACGACGGGAAACCAGACTCGGGCACCCACCGACTTGCCGATCCAGTTCCGCTGCATCGTGAGGACCTTGTCTGGCCATGCGTTGAGTTTGTCCAGATCCTGCAGCAGTTCCTCCGCGTAATCCGTAATGCGTAGATTCCACTGCTCCAGATCTTTCTGAACGACGACGCTATCGTCCCGCCAGCAGCGTCCACTAACGACCTGCTCATTGGCTAGAACGGTCTGGCATTCCTCGCACCAGTTGACGGACCCACTACTCTTGAAAGCCAGTCCCTTGGCGTACATCTGCAAGAAAAACCACTGGTTCCAGCGGTAGTATTCGGGCGTGCAGGTCGTGATCTCTCGGCTCCAGTCGTAGGACCAGCCCATTCTGAGACATTGGGTTGTCATCCGCGCGATGTTGTCCCGGGTCCAAGGCCCCGGGGGGACTTTATTTCGAATGGCCGCATTCTCAGCGGGCAGTCCGAACGCATCCCAGCCGATGGGATGGAGGACGTTGTACCCCCGCAGGCCCTTGAATCGAGCAACGGAGTCGCCCAGCGAGTAGTTACGGACATGACCCAGATGAAGGGCACCGGACGGATAGGGGAGCATTTCGAGCACGTAGTACTTTTCCTTGGAATCGTCTTCGTGTACCGCGAAGTCTCCCTCCTCGGCCCAAATTCGCTGCCACTTCAACTCGATAGCCTCGAAATCGTACTGCTCCTTCATCGCTTCTCACCGCTTTGAACCTGGGCGTGGACAATCCCTTTTTGGGCCTGATACTTGCCCTTTCGATCTGCGTAAGAGATCTGACAGATCTGATCTGCCTCCAGGAATATCAGCTGCGCGATTCCCTCTCCCGAGTAGACCTTCACCGGAGAAGGCCCCGTGTTGGAAATGCTCAAGGTCGCGTAGCCTTCCCACTCGGGCTCAAAGGGAGTGACATTGACCAGGACCCCACAACGAGCATACGTCGATTTCCCAACACAGAGGGTCAGGATGTTCCGCGGAATCCTGAAGTATTCTACCGATTGGGCCAGCAGGAAGGATCCCGGGGCCAAGGCACAGGAATCGGCCTGTACTTCTTCGAAGAGATCTTCGTGTGCGCTCTTGGGATCCAGCAGCTGGGAGGCGCCCCCGCGATAGACCCGGTAGCTGCGATCGACTCTGAAGTCGTACCCGTAGGAGGACACTCCATAGGAGATCGCGCCGTCCTTGACCTGCGACTCGACGAAAGGCTCGATCATCCCATGCTCGCGAGCCATGCGGACAATCCAGTGATCTGGGGCTATTGCCATTAGTTCGAGGTCCTTCTATTGGAAGATGCAGTGTATCCCAGCAGGGGACGGCTCAGCAATTGTATCCACCTGGCAAGCCGGTTCAGCGCCCCACCCTTGCCTTTGCCTTTGCCTTTGCCTTTCAGTCATGTTCCGTTCTCCGCCCCGCTCGCAGGAAGTAGGGCGCTCGATGTGAACTGGGCAATAAAGTCAGGGCAAAGGAAAAGGCGAGAAGAAGGGCCTAAACACTTACAAAGTCCTGGTTTACTTCACTTGATTAGTTGAGGCTCCTAGAAATCGCAGGCCCAATAGGGATCTTACCAATCTCCGGACCAAGAGAGGACCTGGACCATGTCCGATAGACGAGACTTCCTCAAGAACCTCACGGCCACAGCTGCGGCTTCCTCCCTGCTCACTCACCGCGCCCAGGGACGGAGCACGGCTGAGTCTTCTCGTCACCGTCGAAGCCGGATCATCCATAACAACGACGGAGGGGATCTCTTCAGGGTAGCCCTGGACTTTCCCCGTCCTGACTGGCCTCAACAATTTGAGTCGGTCGAGCAGTTCCTCTCCCGACGCATGGAGGGTCTCAAAGGAACTCAGGTCGACAGCGTCAGCTACTGTGCCGTTCTCGATCTCGCCAACTGGGAGTTCCCCTCGGGCAACACCCGGGCTCTGGGTCCCGATCCTCTGAAGCACGTGGTCGATTTTTGCCATGCCAACCAGATGGAGTTTCGCTACTCCATGCGAATGAACGACGTTCATGCGGCGGTCTACCCCGGAGAGAAATACTGGTCAAGCTTCAAGCTCGAGAATCTTGATCTTCTGCAGGCACGCCTCAGCCAGGAGACATTCGATCAAGATTTTCTGCCCTGGATCCAAAAAAAGAAGCCGGAGCACCCTCTCGAGGACCTCCTAGAGTACTGGGGATACACCGAAGGCGGCCGTCACATCGATCAGTTTCGAAACAGCGCACTCGGGCCGCTGGCCTTCTCCTGGCCCGCCTTCGATTTCGCTCACGCCGAAGTGCGAAAGCGGTATCTGGGTGTCATTGACGAGGCCTGCCGACGCTATGATCTTGACGGATTCGAATTGGACCGGGGGACGTCATCCCCTGATCTTCCGCTACGGAGAGGAGCGCCAGAACACGCCGATCATGAACGACTTCATTCGTCAGATTCACCAGCGGTTGCAGGCCTGCGGAAAGAAACAGGGTCGACCGATTCTACTCGCCACCCGTGTTCCCGACTCTCCAGAGCTCTCACGGTCGGTCGGCCTGGACCCCGAGACCTGGATGGGAGAGGGATGGATCGACCTGCTCATCGCCGGTTTTGGGAGCGCTCCCTTCACCTACCCGCTAGAGGACTGGGTCCGCTTGGGCCGTCAACACGACGTCCCTGTCTATGGAGGCCTCAGTTGGCTGCACCTCTTCGACCAGCTGGAAGCCATCCGGGGCGCTGCCTACCGCTGCTGGGAGGCTGGGGTGGACGGCATCTATTTCTTCAACCTGCTCAAATCCAGCTACTATGGCTGTCTCCAGGAGATAGGAGATCCCAAGATATTGGCTCAGCGGGACAAGCTCTACCAGGTCGATCCCAACCGCAAGAAGGTAGGCTACCTGAACTCCAGCACCTGCCCGAGCCCAGCTCACTCTGGGCCTCGCCGACCGTACTGAGAGCGCCCGTAGAGTGACAATCCAGACCGGATGAGAAAAAGGAGTCAACGAGAACAGGATTCAGTGGAAGATCAACGGGGCACCCCTTTTCGGCGGGAAGGAAATTCCGACTCCGGTCAACGGCAAAGAGGATCGCTGGACCGAGTTCGAGACTACAAGCATGCGTAAGGGAAACAACACTTTCGAGGTCATCTTGAATCCGCCCTCGCGGGGGAACCCGGCAGAGGCAGCGGTGTTGAATTAGCTTCGAGTAGCAATCAGCTACGGATCATGACTTCCGACTCGTCCGTACCAGGTCGAGGGCAACCGCGAGCACGATAATGCTGCCGACGATGATCTCCTGCAAGTAGTTGGGCCAACCCATCTGCTGACACCCGTTTCGCAGGGAGGCCATGGTCAGGGCCCCGATCATGGAACCCAGGATTCCGCCCTGTCCCCCGTTCAGGCTGCCCCCACCAATCACCACTGCGGCGATGACATCCAGCTCGGTCCCGATCGCTACCGTAGGATCTCCCTGGCGCAATCGTGACATCTGGGTCACACCCGCCATACCGAAAAACAGACCGGAGACGCTGTAGATCCAGACCTTCAAGCGATCCGTCTGCAGACCACAGGCTCGGGCAGCCTTCTCGCTGGAGCCGAGTGCAAACACCCTTCGGCCAAAAATAGTGCGATTGAGAACAACCGCATCAAGACCGCCAATGCCAGGGTGGCCCACACGGCGGGAGCCACGATGAGCCACGGAGGCTGCGGGAAGGTGACGGCCAGATTGTTGACCCAGGTGGCGGGGACATTGACGGTCTGTTCCTCTCCCAGCCACTTGGCAGCGCCGCGGGCGATACCCAGCATCCCCAGAGTAGCAACAAAGGGCACCACCCTGAGACGGGTAATCATCAGGGCATTCACGAATCCCACCAGTAGTCCGCTGGCGATTCCGAGGCAAACGGCCGACTCGGTAGCCCAGCCCGCTCGAAGACCCAGGGCCGTGATCACACCGGATAGGGCGATCACCGATCCCACGGACAAGTCGATTCCTCCGCTGATGATGATTACGGTCATACCCAATGCCCCCAACGCGACAATCACCGTCTGTGAGAGGATGATCCGCAAGTTGCGGATAGAGAGGTACTGTCCTGGAGAGTCGCTCAGCAGCGTAAAAGCAACGATAACCAACGCGAGGCCCAGAACCGGACCTGCGCGCAGCAGAAACTTGTTTCTAGGACTCTTCATCACCCTGCCTGGTGAACTCAGAGCGACCTGTTCCCAAAGCGACCTGCAAAACCGACTCCGAGGTCCATTCCCCGACCGGACGTGCCACAGATAGTTTGCCCCGACTCATCACCGCCAGCCGGTGGCACAAGCCGAAGAGCTCCGGAAGATCGGAGCTCACCATAAGGACGGCCTTACCGGCTTCGGCGAGTTGGCTGATGATGCGATAGATCTCCACCTTACTGCCAATGTCTATTCCTCGCGTTGGTTCGTCGAGAAGAAATATGTCCGCGTCCTGATGGAGCAGACGGGCCAGAATCAACTTCTGCTGATTGCCTCCAGAGAGAGTCCAGGAGGCCTCGGAAGGACCTCCTCCCTTCACTCCGACTCGAGTCATCTGCTGGGCTGCCTGACGGTGCTGCACCCCCTCATGGAGCCAGCCAAAGCTCGAGCAAGGACCAAATCGGGTCAAAGTGACATTGTCGGCCGAAGAAAGGGCCAGAGCCAGCCCTTCTTCCTTGCGATCTTCACTCAGATAACCGATTCCCATCCGGATCGTTCTCAAGGGGCTCATTCGGTTCAAAGAGCGTTGCCAGTTGCGAATCCGGACCTCACCTGACTCAGCGGGGTCGAGACCAAAGAGCGCTCGGATCATATCCGTCCTTCCCGAACCGGTGAGGCCCGCGATCCCCAGTATCTCTCCTTGGCTTAGCTCGAAGCTGGCTGCACTCAAACCCGGAGGGGCTTGGAGATTGCGAACTTCCAGTGCTACCTCGCCATTACCAACCTCGGCTAGTCGCGGAAAGAGCTGGCGGACCTTCCGTCCGACCATGAACGTGATCAGGGACTCCTCGGAGGTTGAAGCCAGATCACCCGTGGACACGGTGCGCCCATCCCGGAGCACGGTGTAGCGATCCGCTACCTCTCGCACCTCCTTCAGAAGATGGCTGATGTAGATAATGCTGATGCCTTGAGCGCGGAGATCGCGAATGAGGGCGAAAAGGCTCTCCACATCAGAACGTTGCAGCGAGCTGGTGGGCTCGTCCATCAGCAGGATCGTGGCATCGAGCACCAGAGCACGCGAAATCTCAACGACCTGACGGGCACCAATCGACAACTCCTCCAAGGGCCTGTCCAGATCGACCTCTGGATGCTGAAAGTTGGCTAGGACGTCAGTGGCTCGGCGTCGGCAGGCATCCTTGTCCAGATAGCCCCAGCGGTGACTCTCGAGGCCCATCAGGATGTTCTCCCACACACTCAGATGAGGAAACAGGGACAGCTCCTGTTGGACGAAGGCAATTCTGCTGACGCGCGCGTCCAGGGGTGAGGACGGACGGTAAGGCGATCCTCCCAGCTCGATGCTTCCGGAGTCTGGGGGGAGATTCCCTCCAATCACACTCATCAAGGTGCTCTTCCCCGCCCCGTTCTCACCGATCAGGGCGTGCACCTCACCCGGTTGCAGCGTCAGATCGACTCCATCCAGAGCGACAGTCGCCCCAAAACGCTTGTGTATGCCGGAAAGTTGAAGAACTGGCGTCACGGGGCTAGTTCAGATAGGTATCCAGGGGAGGACGGATCAGCTGTTGGATCTTTGGATCGTCTAGATTCTCCGGTGTTATGACGAGCACTCCAGTATCGATTCTAGACTCCACAGGCTCTCCCTTCAGGTGAGCCAATATGGTTTTCACGCCCAGATAACCCATCTTCAGGGGATCCTGGACCACAACGCCGTGGAGTTCGGAGCGGCTCATGGCCTCAATGAAGGTCTCGTTGCAGTCAAAACCCACGAAGCGGATCTTCCCCACCTTCCCGAAGTCTTGCAGAGCCAACAACATCCCAGCTGTTGAAGACTCGTTGGGACAAAAGATTCCGTCAACGTCGTCGCCGTATCGGTTGAGAAGATTCTCGGCGGTTCGCTTGCCCGTGTCCCGCGTGGCACCCGCGTATTGGTCCGAAGAAATGATCTCGATATCGGGAAAATCGGACGCCATCGCGGCCAGAAAACCCTCTTCTCGGTTGTGCGTGCTGGCCGATCCCTCCTGGTAACGCACCAGGATGGCCTTCCCCTTTCCATCAAGCAGCCCTGCTAGATGACGCGCCGCCAGCTCTCCCCCTTTTCGGTTGTCGGTGGCCACGAAGCTAACGATGGACTCGGACGCAAGTCCCGAGTCGATGATGACGGAAGGGATCTCAGCCAGGACTGCCTCCTCAACCGGGCGCACCAACGCTTTTTCATCCAGAGGAGCTAACACGATCCCGTCAACCCCCCGACTGATAAAGCTCTCGACCACCTGAATCTGCTGCTCTTTGTCATCTTCTCGAAGAGGGCCGCTCCAGTTGATCTGCACCTCGGTTCCGGCTTGAGAGAACTCACGCGAGGCCTTTATGGCGCCGGCATGAACGCTCTTCCAGAACTCGTGCGTCGTCCCTTTGGGTATGACCGCCAGGGTGTACTGGGTTCTTGCGGAATCAGGTGCCTGCCCACAAGCTACGACCAGACTGAGCAGCGGAATGAGAGCGAGCAACTTCAGATCGAGACACTTGGGTTTTTCCTTCTGATGAAACATTGAGCCTCCAGCGGCCTGAATGGTATCACCTGATCGTCCAGATTGGCACCGCATCTTCTGCCGGAAGGGAGTGAGTTGCACTCTCTTTGGACAAACGCCCGGCGGCTCCGACCAGCTTGACTCACTGCCGCTAACGCCTCATTATTTTGCGCGCAGAAACCTGGACAATCAGGGGGAGTATCGGTCATGAAAGCATGCGCAAGCATAACAACAACGGGGCTTGTCAGGCCACGGATTTGGCCCTTGAGATGTCGATCTTATGGGTCCCTGGCTGCCTTGTTCCTGTTTTTCTCCAGCGTTTTTTCTCTGGGGAAAGGGCATCACGACGGCACCACTCCAGAGGCCGTGGACATTGGTTCCCGCCTGGAACTCTTCGTGGACGAATACCTCGTCGACAGCATGAGCGGTGTGTCCTTGCAGCTGCATCGACCCCAGCTCTCCGAGCCTGTGTTGAAATTCGACGCGGACTGGGAGGGCCCAGGGAATCATTACATCACCGTGTTCAAGGACGAGGATATCTACCGGTTGTATTACCGCTGTGTCGGTGGTGGGGATGTTCCCGCCAGCGGCGAAGGGTGGTTGATGAACACCTGTTACGCGGAAAGCAGGGACGGCATCAACTGGATTCGCCCCAAACTGGGACTGGTCGAGTACAACGGCAGTAAGGAAAACAACATCATCCTTACCGGCGAAGAGGGCGACTGGGGGAATCCTGTCTGCAACTTCTACGCCTTTCGCGATACCAACCCCGCTGCACTAGCTTCGGAGCGCTACAAAGGCGTGGGTGGCATCAATCGGGGGCTCTACGCCCTGGTTTCAGCCGACGGAGTGCACTGGAAACCAAAGGCTGAGAAGCCAATGATCCTGCACAGCATCACCCATAAGCCCATGATCAATGGCTTCGACAGCCACAACGTCATCTTCTGGGACCCCCTCCTGAAACAGTACGTTGCCTACATCCGGGACATGTATCTGGCTCCCGGTGGAGAAAGGGTCCGCAGCGTCCGTCGGTCGACTTCGACCGACTTCGCCAACTGGTCCTATCCCGAGTGGATCGATATGGGAGACGCCCCTCCCAATCAGCTCTACACCTTCTCTGCCATCCCCTACTTCAGGGCACCCCACCTCTACCTGGCCTTTCCCAAGCGCTTCATGCCTTTTCGACACTCGGAACTGCCGAGCGTCTACGATCGGCTCCGTGGAAAAGGGCTGTCAGACTCGGTGTTCATGGTGAGCAGAGACGGCCTGCACTGGAAACGCTTTCTGGAGGCCTTCGTTCGACCAGGTCCGGATCCTCTCAACTGGACCGACCGCAACAACTATGTCGCGAGGGGACTCGTAGCGGCTGGACCCAACGAAATAGCGGTCTATGTGCTGCGGCACTTTCGCCTTCCGTCACTCCATTTACGAAGGGGTATTCTAAGAACCGATGGCTTTGTATCGGTCAACGCTCCCTACCAGGGCGGCGAGATTCTAACCAAGCCGCTGCTGTTCAAGGGAAGCCGGCTGATTGTCAACTATTCAACCTCGGCAGCCGGCGGCCTCCGGGTCGAGATTCTGGACGCCGAGGGAAAACCCCTCAGTGGCCATAGCCTGGCCAACTCGGTGGAGCTCTACGGCGACAAGATCGATCAAGTTGTCTCCTGGGACAAGGGCCCAGAGGTAGGAAAGCTGGCAGGCCAACCGATTCGACTACGCTTCCTGATAAAGGACGCCGATCTTTACTCTTTTCGCTTCCAGTAGGCGAAAAACGACAGTTTTTCAGCGCCGACAGCCTAGGACCTGATCAAGGGGGAACTCAAACCATGAGAACCGTTCAAGAGTTATTCGACCTCAGTGGCCAAGCAGCTTTGGTAACCGGAGGTGCAGGTCTTCTGGGAACTGCTATTTCCGAGTCGCTGGCCGAGGCTGGTGCTCGAGTAGCGATTGCCTCACGAAACCTGGATCACTGTCAGGAGACAGCCCGAAAACTCGGCCCCGACCATCTGGGCCTGCAGTTGGACATCGGCAGCGAAGCCAGTAATCGTGACGTAGTTGACGAGGTGGCTGAGCGCTTTGGCCGTCTCGATATCCTTGTCAACTGCGCCTATACGGGGCCTCGGCCCGAGATCGACGTGGCCACAGCCGACGAATTCGACGAAGCGCTCCACTTGAGCATCACCGCCTACTTCGTGGCCTCACAGCAAGCGGCGCGGCACATGCGGGCCCGGGGCAAGGGCTCTATCATCCAGATCACCAGCATGTATGGCGTCGTCGGAAGTTACCCCGAGGTCTACGTCGGAACCGGCGGAGGCTCTCCCCCGACCTACCATGCAGGCAAGGGAGGACTGGTCCATCTGACACGCTACATGGCCGTCTATTGGGCAAAAGACGGCATCCGAGTCAATGCCATCAGTCCTGGCCCCTTCCCCACACCGGAGGGGTTGCGAGACGAAGGCGAATTCTACCAAAGATTGGCCAACAAGGTACCTCTGCAGCGAGTGGGAGAGCCCTGGGAATTGAAGGGTGCGACGGTCTTTCTAGCGTCCGACGCATCCTCTTATGTCACGGGTCAGAACCTGATGGTCGAGGGAGGCTGGACGATCTGGTGAGTCAGGGGCTTGAGTGCCAGATGAGTTCCACATCCGGCCGCGGTGGATCATTCAGATTGAAACTTCTCCAGGAACAAAGGGAATGTGTCTTCCCTTCGAAATTCGCTTGTTCGATATTCAGCGGTTTGGCATTCTTTGGACCACGCCGAGCTGGGGGCGGCCACGTAGATGTGGGGAGCAAGGAAATAAGGATGGGTTTGACTGGTGTAGAAATGCTCTCCTGAGACGTTGGGCTCCAGGGCGACGGGATTGGCCCAGTTCAAGTAATCCTTCGAAGTGGTCCGGTTGATGGATCGGAGACGGCCGTGGGGTGTCTTCCAGGCCCGGTACTAGCGACGACAGAGACGGCCGTCCTTGATCACCGTGTTGTAGGCGCCCCGGAAGGAGCCGGGGGCCCGGGGAGTGAGCTGGGGGAGTGGAGTTTCAGGGTGACACCTTCCAGGCGGTCGATGAGGTGAGGATCCACGAAGAGCTCGCGCCGGGATCCGATGTCAATAACACCCGAACACCCGCCTGGGCCTCAGGGAGGCCGGTCAGCATCAGGCAGATGGCTGTTGTGAAGAGAAATCAAGCCATGAACATATTTCGAGTCTCCCAACGCTGCTAAGCCAGCTGTTGGAGGAACATCCTTGCACCAGCGGAGGTGACTCTAGGTAAGCCAACTCGCACCTGCATCAGTGTCCCTCCCCCTTCGGATCTCCCTCAGGAAGCAGGCCGGGCGTGATTGCCCAGCAGAGTTTTGGCATCATGGGGTCATGGAAGACCGAAGACGATTCCTCAAGAAAACAGCCGTCGCTGCCACTGCCACGACGCTCCTCCCAGGGTTATCGGGAAGTGGCTGCAGCAAGGCCCAGATACCCTTAGACGAGCCACCCAAAAGACGTCGTATCATCTGGAACAACGACGCCGACGACCTGGCCGGCGTTGCCCAGGGTATGGGCCGCTCGGGGTGGCCCTCCAAATACGACTCCGTCCAGCAGTACCTGTCGATGCGCATGGAGCCCCTTAGAGGCAGTCACGTGAACGGCCTGGCCCACTGCGGATTCACGACTATCCCCCACTGGGATCTCCCGAAGGAGAACATCGAGGTGCTTGGACCGGACCCGGTCCAGCACGCGGTGCGATTTGCCCATGACAACCGGATGGAGTTCTTCTTCTCCCTGCGCATGAACGACATCCACTGCGCCGTCTATCAGGGAGTGCAGTACTGGTCGCCCTTCAAGCTGGAAAACCCACAGCTGCTTCAGTCGAGGATCGATCCAGACCGATTTCAGGAGACCTTCCTACCTTGGATCAAGGGCGAGAGCACGGACCATCCCCACACAGCTCTGCTGGAGTACTGGGGCAATGGCGGAGAGCGCACCATCGACAAGTTCCGAAACAGCTCCATGGGGCCGATCTCCTTCTCTTGGCCTGCTTTCGACTATGCCCATCCCGAAGTGAGGCAGCGGCTTCTGGGAGTCGTCGAAGAGGCGACTCGCCGCTACGACCTGGAAGGGATCGAACTGGACTGGTGCCGTCACCCTCTGATCTTCAAGTATGGACAGGAGCGCCGACACGTGCCGGTCATGACCGATTTCATGCATCAGGTCCATCAGGTTCTCGAAAAGCGTGGAAAGGAGCGGGGACGGCCCATTCACCTGTCCATGCGAGTGCCGGACTCCCCGTCACTGGCCCTTGGGGTTGGCCTCGATGTCGAAGAGTGGGTTGCCCGCGGCTGGGTTGATTTCCTGATCGCAGGCTTCGGCTCACTGCCGTATTCCTTCCCGGTGGAAGAGTGGATCCGGCTGGGACATGATCACGGGATTCCGGTCTACGGCGGTCTCAGCTGGAAACATGTCTTTAACCACGTCGAGGCGATCCGGGGAGCCGCATACCGCCTCTGGGACGAGGGCGTCGACGGTCTGCACACCTTCAACTTCCTCGACCCGGCCCGATTTCAGTCCCTCTCCGAGATCGGGGATCCCGACGCATTGGCCGAAATGGACAAGATGTACCAGATCGATCTGGATCGTAAGCGGGTAGGGTACATGAACGAAACGCTTTGGCCGGGGCAGCTACCGCTGTCTTTCACCACCCAGTCCGGCTCGGCTCAGCACGACCTCGGTATGAAGATTGCCGATCGCCCTGAAAAAGCCTCCTGGATCACGGTCCAGACGCGCTGGGACCTGGCAAGCGGATCAGACCGGATCTCCTGGCGACTCAATGGTCAGAAACAGCCCCACCCCCGGGCCGCGACCGGGGATCGGGCTGGATGGTTGGAGTGGGAAACTCAGGACCTGAAGAAAGGAAAAAAGACCTTCCAAGTCACAGTCCAGCCGCCCGAATCCGGGGACGCATCTAAACCAGTCTCCCGGGAGGAGCTGAGGGTCTGGGTCCGCTATGGATGAGGTCCTAAGCCCAATTAGCTGTTTTGGCCCTGCGGCGAGGAAGTGAGGAAGGGAGGAATAGAAGAGGATTCCTTAGTACACTGAAACGTAAATACTGCAACGTATGCAGATGGGGCTTGTGAGGCGAGATCAAGGCAGGAGAAGGAAGACGATGCCTTTCCATCTTCGACGACGACCAACGCAGAGATCGTCCACAACCCCCATCTGCCCTCCGGGTGGCGACGTGACACGCCGATTTCTTTGTCGATGCACAGACCGACGAAAACTTCGTCTTCGTCAAGATCTACACAACCAGGGAATCACTGGTTTGGGAGAGGGCACTCTAAGCGGTAAGGCGCGGACGGTAGAGCAGACAATCCTGGAGCACAGACGCTACCTGCTGGGACGGGATCCCACCGAGATTGAGCGGTACTGGCAGGGCTGGATGGGCAGGATACTGCCGTTCTTCCCTGGGCTCTGGTGGAGTTCGAGGATTGGAAACTGGCCACTTTGGACATGGAAATGAACTGGGAGAAGCTCGTTGCTGAGTGAACAGAATCTGTCTGTCCTTTCAAGACCCTGACCCCATTGATCCTTCCAGTCCAACGAGATAACCCGGCTCTCAGCAAGACTCCCCGGCGGCGGCATCGGCGAACCCACCCGAGACCACAGAGGCCCTGGACATCGGCTCACGCCTGGAACTGTTCGTGGACGATTACCTGATCGAGTCCATGGAGGGGGCGAGGCTGAAGCTGCACGAGCCCGTCTCTGCTGGAAAGGTCTTGGTCTTCGATAAGCCTTGGGAAGGTGTAACCAGCGACTACATCTCGGTCTTCAAGGACGATGACCGATACCGGATGTACTACCGGGGAAGCAGTCATGCGGGCTACACGGTCGAATCCTTGCTCGAGCCAGGAGAGTGGGTGATCCCGGAGCATGACCAGCTTGTCTGTTACGCCGAGAGTCAGGACGGCATCCACTGGAAGCGGCCTCCACTGGGTTTGTTCGACTTCGGTGGCTCCAAGGAGAACAACATCGTCTGGACCGGGCACGACAGGAAGGGCAGTCACTGCTTCATGGCGTTCAGGGACGATAATCCCAACATCCCGGAAGATCAACGCTACAAAGACCTGGCCAGCGGTCGATCACCAGGCTGGAAACACGTGTTGGGCCTGGTCTCTCCGGACGGAATCCGTTGGAGGACCATTCAAGACGATCCCATCATCTCCCAGGAGGATATGGACTGGGGCGCAGACCTGGCCTTTTGGGACACCGAACAAGAGCCGTATGTAGCCTATCTTCGGGATTGGCGACCCGCCCTAAAGGATCCCCCCAAAGGGATGCGAACGATGGGCTTTCCCCGCATTCGTGCGGTGGTGCGCACCGCGTCAGCGGACTTTCATAGCTGGAGCCCTCTGGAGTTCATGGACCTGGGAGGCGCTCCGGTCGAGCACTTCTACAGCAACGGCATCACCCCCTACTTTCGTGCACCTCATATCTATCTGGCCTTCCCGCGACGCTGCGTGCCCTGGCGAACTCTGGAGGTCTTCAAAGGCAACCCGGGTCCGGGTGCCTCTGATGTGGTGTTCCCTTCCGGCCGGGACGGACTGCACTGGGAGCGGAGCTCCGTGGAAGCCTTCATTCGGCCTGGAAGGAACATCCGAAGCTGGATCCACCGAGCGAACACGCCCGCCTCGGGTGTGGTCCCCACGGGTGAGGACGAGGTCTCGCTCTACCTGCAGCGTCACTACACATTCCCCAGTTCCCACTTTGAGCGGATGGCCCTCCGCACCGAGGGCTTTGTCTCATTGCATGCAGGCTATGTAGGCGGCGAGCTTGTCACAAGACTGATTTCGATAACGTAAAAGTGACCTGTTTTGGGGGCGAATGATCGAGCGAAAGTGACCCACCCCAATCAGACCTCTGTTTTAGTCTGTTGTGGTTGGTAAACGACAGACAAAACAGAGGTTGGAGGTGATTGGGATGGATCAGTTTGAGCTTATCAGAACGGCGTCACGTATGTATGGAAAGAGCGTCCGGAAGATTCGACGAGAGACGGGACACCATCGAGCGACGATTCGCAAAGCACTGGCCGGGACCGAACCCAAGTATCGTCGGCAGAAAGAGCCGAGGGCACCGGTGATGGATTCCGTCGCGAAG
>Ga0310121_10002645_pt1 | contig 16830 bp, 15 predicted proteins | sample CB27_Tmax_986_MG_FD_203504 | JGI IMG/M metagenome (GOLD analysis project Ga0310121, IMG submission 203504) | Marine microbial communities from Western Arctic Ocean, Canada - CB27_Tmax_986 | ecosystem: Environmental > Aquatic > Marine > Oceanic | place: Canada: Western Arctic Ocean | collected...
TCGCCGCCGTCGGGCGTGGTCATACTCATGACGGCGTCGGACGATTGCCAGCGCCAGGCAATCTCGAGGTCGGCGAAGTTGGACGCGTCAATTTGATCGAGCGGCGAGTACTTGGTGCTGCCGAGATCACCGCCGTACGTCCGCCATTCGCCGCTGTCCGGCGCGCCGTGTTGCGCGGCCGTCGGGGTTGCGGCGGTGAGACCCACGGTGGCCGCGATTCCGCACATGAGACGAGCCCGTCGGGTCATCTGGTCACTCCTCGTAGAATGTGCCTCGCGTCGCAGACGGCACTACATCGATGAGGCGCCCATGATACCCGACCGTGACGGTGGCTGATGACCTCGGACGGCCTTCTTCTTCGACAGCGGGGCGACGAGATAGAATGGCGGCACCGTGACCGCGATGACCAGGTTGACCCGGGGCGCCGGCCGCACAATGAGGTTGGCGGTCTGCGTGCTCGCCGTCGGTGGGGGGCTCGCCGTGCTGACCGCGGCGCCCCGGGAAGGTCGTGCCCGGCGAGCCGGGCAAACGATCCGGCAGCCGCCGCCGGAGACCTTTCACTGGGTGTTGCCGGCGCAGCATCGTGAGGTCACGGTGGTCGACCTCCACCCGGGCGACTGCTACGTCATCCAGCGGATCGACGGAATGGTGTATTTCGGAGACCCCTTGCCTGACGTGATCGAGCTGCAGCGCGAGCTTGGCGAACCGCTGGCGCATCGGGTCGAGTCTGCGGATGAGCATCCCGAATGCCGACTCGCCGGGTGCGTCGACATCGCTCGCCTCACCGATGCGATCACGACTCGATTGGTCGACTTTGGGGAGGAGCGAGCCAGGCGTCTGGCTCGCCATCTGCCCTCACCACTCGACGGAATGCGTGGCGGCGCCTACACGGACGTCGGTTCCCCCGATCGGCCGCGGTATCGTCAGGCGCCGGAGCAGCGGATGGCCTACCGCCACCTGCGGACCGCCGCGCGCGACAACTGCTACGAAGCCGAAGTGCCGCGGACGCTGAGTGTCCACATCCGCGACAGCGACCAGCGCCGCGACCGGACCGGGGTCTACAGCGGCTATCTCTATCTCGAGCACCATCACCCGGAGCCGCTCGGCGTCGTCGCGGAATTGGGTCCGGCGCACCCGGCTGGCACGGTATGCTCCGCCTGGGCGACCTCTGGCGACTCCGAGTACCGGCCGCCGACACGCGCAACGAATGAGCTCCAGGGCGCGCGACAATGCGCGCCCCGCGGGGGGGCCGTGGCGTGGGGCGTTCGGGGTCCCCGCGGAGCGGCCGCCTAGCCCGCGCAGCCCCGTCTAAGAAAGGACGCATCTAGATGAATCGATCCCTGCTGACCGCGGCGACCTGCGTCATCGTGGTCATGACCGCGCAATGGCAAACCCGCGGCGCCGTCTCGGGTGCCGTGGTGCAAAGCCCAGACGGCAGCCCGAGCCACCGGTTCGAAGAGCTCGCCGATGGTGTCTATTTCGCCACCGGCACTGGCGCGATGACGACCATGAGCAACAACCTCGTCATCATCAATGACGACCACGTGATGCTGGTCGACTCGTCGGTGTCCCCGGCGGCGGCCCGGGGGTTGGTGGAAGGTATCAAGACGCTGACCGACAAACCGATCAAGTACGTCTTCAATACGCACTACCACTTCGATCATGCCCACGGGAACCAGATTTTTGGCGACGACGTGGAGATCATCGGGCACGAGTTCGTGCGCTCGATGTTGATGACGGACGTGCTCGACCAACGCACCAATCAGTCGTTCACGGCCGGTATTCCGGCGCAGGTGGAAGCGTTGCGCGCGCGCGTCGCGGGGACCAGCGATGCCACCGAGCGGCAGCGGCTCGAGGCGCAGTTGGTGATTCAAGAGGCCCACGGGGCCGCGGTCCAGGAGACCCGACCGACGCCACCCAACGTGACCTACCGGGATTCGCTGACCCTGGTGAAGGGGGGACGCGAGGTGCAGTTGCACTTTCCGGGGCGCGGTCACACCGGCGGCGACTCGCTGGTGTTTCTGCCCGAAGAGCGTATTGTGTTCACCGGCGACTTCTTTGTCGGAAGCCCCGGTTCCGGTGGTCTCCCTTATATGGGTGACGGCTATGTCGAGGAGTGGCCGGCGTCGCTCGACCGCCTGAGGGCGCTGCAGTTCGACGTCATCGTGCCCGGCCATGGCGCGCCGTTCCGTGAGCGGGAACAGATCGATCACCTGCAGGCCTATCTGCGTGACTTTTATGGACAGGTCTCTGCGCTGCATGCGCAGGGTCTGTCGGCGGCGGATGCCACCGCGGGCGTTGACCTGACCGCTCACGCGACGCACTACGGCAACCGTGTGAGGAATACCGATCCGCGCGCCGTCCTTCGGATGTACGAGTTGTTCCAGGTCAAGATGCCGCGGTAGCCGCCCTCGGATGGCCACCCGTGCGCCGGGAGCAAGCCGGGCACACCAAGTACGTCGTTGCCGCGGGTCTTCAGACCCCCCAGGAGGAGTCAGCGAATTCCGAAAATGATCCTTGGCGTGGCTCTGTTCGGTCTGTTGGCGCCCAGCGCGGGATGGGCCCAGGACGTGAAGGCCACCCCGGACGTGGTGTACGGCCACCCCTGATACGTCCTCGTTGCTGCTGTCGACGAACACGCTCACCTTGACGGGCCAGTCTGCCGACTCGAAGTTGCGATTCTCGCCGTCGTTGCCACCCCACTTGCACGACGATCTCTTCATCGGTGAGGTCGGTGACCACGGCGCCGCTCTCGTCCGTAGCACTGGTGTAGAGCACTTGATCCTGAGCCTGGAGAACCGGACTGGCGGCCCACGGCGAACCGAATGCGACCAGGGTAGCGGTTACAGAGTGCACCGGCAAGGCGTCGGAGACGCGCGGTAGAGGTGTTCATTGTAACGGGCCTCCCGTGTGTCCTATCTATCCCTGGCCTGGAATGGCGAACCTTATTAAGGGGCTTGTTATGAATGGTTTCCAGGCGATCAATTTGACTTAGTCCAACCCGTCCTCCATAATAATCCGGCTAATTTCGGTAGAATATTTCTCGTGAGGAGACGAACTGCAATGAAGGACGTTGCCCGAAGCGCCTGGATCGTGGCGGGATGCGCCGCCGTGCTCTTGGCTTCCGCCCCGGTTGGCGCACAGGAGCTCGAGGTATGGCAGCAAGAGGAAATCCGCACACTCTTGCTTGCGGTTGGTGAGGCCCGAAGCGAGACCCGGGCTCCCGATGAGGGCGCCATCGAGTACTTGCCCAGCTATATGCAGGGCGCCGAAGGGGTCGTTTACGTACCGTTCACGTTGCTGATCGATCCGTCGGCGATCACCACGCCCAACTTCGCCGTGTTTGTCGCGTTGGCGGCGCCCAACGACGCGCCGTCTCCGGGTGTCGCGCCTCCCGCCTCGGTGTTCGAGAATAGCTTCTACGCCGAGGTGAACAAGGTGGAGTCGGGGCAGATCCGCGTCAGCGGTGCGCTGCAGTCGGCCGTCGGTGAATATGACGTCTACATCGCGGTCCGAGACAGTTTCGACGGCGAGGCCCCGATCGAGAGTGGGATCAACCCTACGACCGGGCAGCCGGTCCGGACCACCGTCGTGCCGCCCATCACGATCCTCCGCGAGCGGGTCGCGATTCCCGACCTTTGGAACGGCGAGTTGGCGCTCAGTACCGTCTTTCTGAACGAGAGCGTCGAGATGCTGTCCGAAGCGTCCACGGCAGAAGACCTGGCCAAGTTTCCTTACACCCTCGGCGGCGCCCGCATCGTTCCCCGGCTCGACAACCGACTCACCAAAGCTGACACGCTGGGGTGGGTATTCCAGATTTACAACCCCGGGCACGACAACGGGATGCCCGATATCACCATCGACTACGAGTTCTATACGCAGAACGACGGGGGCGAGACATTCTTCAACCGGACCGCGTCGGTGGCACTGGGCAGCGAGAGGCTGCCACCCGGCTTCGACGTGACGGCGGCCACTCTCATCGATGGGCAGAATATCCCACTCGGAGGCTTTCCGGCCGGTGACTATCGGCTGCAGATCAAGGTGACAGACAACCAGGGCTCAGCCGAATTGATGCAGGATCTGCTGTTCACCGTCGCGGAGTCGTAGAGACGGTCGCTGACGTCGCGCCAGGAAATCGCAGCGGGACTTCCACGTGGCCGGTGGCCCGACGTGCGTCGAGACTCCTCCGCGTCTCGTTGTTGTAGTCCGCTGACACCCGCAGTTCGCAACCCTTCGTCCCGCGCCCCACTCAGGCATGCGCCCCCGCAACCTGGCGCAAAACGGCGTCGAGGAATCGCCGAGTCGACTGGGGCTTCGGGTCAAGCCGTCCCCGGGCGACGCTACAATCGAACGCCTCTACGAGCCTCATGAGCAACGTGGTCCATACGTCGGAGCCTCCGTGGTATCGCCAGGTCGACCGCCGGCAGTGGCGGGCGTTTCTGGCCACGTTCTTCGGCTGGCTCCTCGACGGGTTCGACTTCACGATCATGACGTTCATCCTGGTCGACATCCAGGAGAGCTTCACGGTGGACGCGGCGCTGGCGGGGGCGTTGGGGACGGTCACCCTGTTGTTCCGGCTGGTCGGCGGGCTCGGTGCCGGAATGATGGCGGATCGGTACGGGCGGAAGCTCCCGCTGATGTTGTCGATCCTGTGGTTCTCGCTGTTCGCGTTTCTCAGCGGGTTCTCGACCTCCTACGCCATGCTGTTCGCCTTCCGGGCGCTGTTCGGGATCGGGATGGGCGGCGAGTGGGCGGCCGGCATGCCGCTGGCGCTCGAGCACTGGCCGACCCGGCTGCGCGGGCTGGCGTCCGGGTTACTACAGGGCGGCTGGTATTGGGGCTACATCCTCTCCGCCCTGACCTTTTCCTACATCTACCCGATCTTCGCGGCGATGCCCGACCCGTTCAGCCCCTCGCCCGACTCGACGCTTGGCTGGCGGGTCATGTTCTGGACCGGAGTCATCCCGGCCCTGCTGGTGCTCTGGATACGGACCGGTGTCACCGAGAGCCCGGTCTGGCTCGAGCGGCAGCGGCATCTGAAGGAGACGGGGGCGGGCGAGCTGTCCGACCGGGTGTCGGTGTTGCGTCTGTTTCAGCCCGACCTGCTCTGGGTCACCATCCAGAGCTCGCTGCTGCTGTCGGCGTTCATGTTCTCCTACTACTCGATTTCGTTCTGGTACCCCACATTCCTCAGAGACCTTGGGGTCGACCCGGTGCGCTACGTCATTGGATTCAACGCCGGCGCGATTGTCGGTATCGGGCTGTGGGGGCGGGCGTCGGAGGGCGTGCTCGGCCGTCGGGGCGCCGTCACGCTGGCGGCGCTGACCGGGGTGGCGACCCTCCCGGTGTTTCTGACGACATCGAGCGTGTCGCTTCTTTTTCTGGGCGCCGTGCTGATGGGCGCCACCGGCGGGGGTATCTGGGGTATGGCCCCGGCGTACCTGACGGAACGGTTTCCAACCGCCGTCCGGGGTGTCGGGCCCGGTTTGTCGTATCACATCGGCGCGGCGGTCGGTTCGGCCACGCCGTTCGTGTTGGGGCAGCTCCAGGACGGTGGCATGTCGATTGGCCGCGCCATGTCGTGGTGCATTGCGGCGTCCGGTCTCCTGGTCGTCGGTATGATCTGGCTCGGTCCCGAGACGCGGGGCCGCCATTTTTCCGCGGTCGACGACGATGATGAGGCCAAACGCGGGTGAAGACGTGTCGGTCGGAGCGCCGACCCGTCCAAACCCCACCGTCAGGCGTCAAACGGACCAGAGGTGGAGTCGCGGGTCGTCGACGCGCCATGAGCGTCGAATTCTGAGGAGAAGTCGCATGGATGGGCAACGTGGATGGATGATCGGGGCGATGCTCGGGGCGTCGCTGGTGGGTGGTGCGGCGTCCAACGTCCTGCTGACGGCGCGCCTCGCCGCCCAGGGGGGCGACATGGTGACCGCCTCACAGGTCAACCTGGTCGACGGCACCGGACGCTTGACCGCGGTGCTCTCCGGCTCGGACGAGCGAGGACTGACGTCGCTGACGTTCTATGGTCCCGACCGTTCCGCGCGTGCGGTGCTCGGGATCGAATCGGATGGCACCCCGGCGCTGCGGTTTACCGACCCCGCTGGTGCGGTCCAGCTCTCGGCCACCGTCCGCGGCAGCGACGCGAGCGTGACCGTCGGAGACGAGGCGGCGCGGAGCGCGGTGTTCGGTTCGCTGGGCGGCACACCGGTGCTCGGCCTGTCTCACGACGGGCGAGCCCGGCTGCAACTCGAGCTCGGCACGGGCGGTCAGCCCAGCTTGAACCTGCAGGGCGAGCCGACCCTCAACCTGCTCGGCGCGCCGGGCCAACGGGCCATTGGTTTGTCCGTGGACGCTGACGGCGCGCCGTTTCTCTCGCTCTACGATCCGAGCGGAGCGCCGCGGCTGGTCATGGGCGCGGTTCAGGGGACGACCGTCATGAACCTGGGTGACGGCACCCGGCCCAGGCTCGTGCTCGGGGTGACCGACCAGGGAGAGGGGACTCTCGGGTTCTACGACGCCGAGGGGACGCTGGTCCGCCTCGAAGGAGCGGAACCGTCTCCATGACGTGATTTAGAAGATCGGTGTGTGAGGAGGCTCATTATGTTCACCACGTTCATCACCCCGCGTACCCCCTCGCTCGTCCTGGCTCTGCTGCTTCTTGGTGTTGGCGGAGCCGGGTCCGTTGCCAGTGCTCAACCGACGGCAGACACCAGGGGGCGTGACACCCGCATCGTGTTTTTCGGGTCGTCGGTGCCCAACGGCACCGGTGACGAGACGCGTCAAGAGGGCTACACGGGTCGAGTGCGGCAGTTGCTCGAGCCGGCCGGGTGGGACGTGGTGAACCGGTCGCGTGGCGGCGACAACACGGTGACCATCGCCTCGCGGTTCGAGCCTGAGGGGACGCCGGAGCCGAGCACCCCGTATCTGATGACCGCCAATGCGGGCTACGCCGTGCTGGCACTTTCGCTGGGCAACGAGGGCATCATGGCATGTGCGCCCGGCCAGTCCCGGCGCTGCACGAAGACGCGGGACGAGGCCGATCGCATCTACGAACAGTTCGCCACCGGCCTGTGGACTCTCGTCGAGCGGACCCGGGCCGAGGGCATCGTGCCCATCGTCACGCTGGCGTACGCGCGGAGTGACTTCACCGAGCGCGAGTACGAGTACACCCGCCGGATGAATCTGCTGATCAATTCGTGGGACGTGCCCAGCGTCAATCTGCTGGGCGCCATCGACGACGGCGGCGGCCGGTGGGCAGACGGTTTCGTGGCTGATGCCCTGCACCCGAACTCGGCCGGGCACGCGGAGATGGCCCATGCCTTTGTGCCGACCTTGTTCGACGCGTTGGCGGCCGGTAAGCCGACTCCGGTGCGCTCGACCGACCCCGGATTCATCCGCGTGTCCGGCGGGTCGCCGACGCCGCTGTCGTTTTCGCCAGAGCATCCCATGCGCTCATTCGCGATGAGTTTTCTGGTTCGCGCGAACGGTGATGGCACGGTGGCCGGCGTATCGGGCCAGACACTCGGCAGTCGGGTGACGACGTCGGCGTATGGTCGGCAGCGCCAGCCGATCGACATCTACAACTTGTCGCCGAGCGGCCAGACCCGTGTCGCCGTGCGCGTGAGCGGCGGGCGCTTCACGTATACGGCGTCATCCGGCGAGACGGTGCGATCGAGCGCGACGGCGACCGATGGAGAGTGGCACCACGTCGTCCTGAGTCACTATGCGGCCAGAGGCGAGACGGTGCTGTTCGTCGACGGCGCTCGCGCCGGCGCGGTCTCCGAACGGCTGCAGCCGGAGCGGCTTGTGCTGGGTGGTGGGGGTCGGGCGGCCGACGAGGCTCCCCAGCAGGCCGACTTCAAAGAGTGGATGATTCACCGCGCCGGTCTCAACGCCGATGAGGCGGCGGCACTGTACGCCGGCACGCTGGTGCAGGCCAGCCTGGAGGTGTATGCGTCGTTACGTGGTTCGTCGGCCACGGCGACCGAGAACCGGGCCCAGAGCCTGTCGGTCGTGGAGATCGAACGGGCGGGAGTCACCCACACTGAGGAGTAATCGAGACGGCAGACGGAGGTTGTATGGCTGGCACGATGATTGAATTTCCCAGCAACGGGAAAGCGGGCAGCGGGTATCTGGCGGTGCCGGCGTCAGGCGGCGGACCAGGCGTGATCGTGCTGCAGGAGTGGTGGGGGCTGGTCGACCACATCAAGGATGTGGCAGGTCGGCTCGCAGCTGAAGGGTTTGTCGCGCTGGCGCCGGACATGTATCACGGCGAAAGTACGAACAGTCCCGATGACGCCGGCAAACTGATGATGGCACTCGATATCGGTCGCGCCGAGAAAGACCTGCGGGGAGCACTCGGCTATCTGCTCTCGCGCGACGAGGTGACGACCGAACATGTGGGCACCGTCGGGTTCTGCATGGGAGGGCAGTTGTCGCTGTATGCGGCGTGCGAGAACTCCGCGGTCGGCGCCTGCGTGGTCTTCTACGGTATTCACCCGAACGTGTCTCCGAATCTGTCGACGCTGCAAGCGCCCGTGCTCGGGTTCTTCGCGGAAAAGGATGGCTTTGTCCCGCCAGCCGCCGCACGTCAGCTCGAGGCGGACCTCCAGGCGGCCGGCCGGTCCGTGGAGATCACGATCTTTGAAGGGGCCGACCACGCCTTTTTCAATGATACGCGTGTCGAGGTCTACGACGAGGCGCATGCGGCGACCTGCTGGTCGCGCATGCTGACCTTCTACCGGGAGCATGTCCGATAGCTGGTTGCCCGGGTGGCTGGCGCGGATGCGCTCGTGGCAGCTCTTCCTGATGGCCGCGGCGCTGTTCGTCGCCGATCTGCTCATCCTGGATCCCATCCCGTTCGTGGACGAGGTCATGCTGGGGTTGACCACGCTGCTGCTCGCACGCTGGAAGCAGCGGCGCGAGTAGAGACGAGCGCCGACCGGAGGCGGCGCCGTGCGGCGCAGGGCGGACGCGGACCGGCACGTAGGCGCCGCGTTGGGTCAGCGGCCCGTCGGTGCGTGCAGCGCGACCGCGGTCAGACATTCGAGCTCGGCCAGCGCGGTGGCCGGGTCTCCGACCTTGATCGTTGCCATCCCCAGCGCCCGGGCCGTCTTGAGATTAGTGCCCAGATCATCGAGGAAGATGGCGTCCGCGGGCGAGACGTCCAGCTTCCGGCAGGCCAGGTCGTAGATCCGTGCTTCCGGCTTGCGCATTCCCACCCGAAACGATTCCACCACCTGATCGAATCCACGCTTCAGCGCTTCCAGATCCGCGTCTCGATCGGGCATCGGCCAGATGTTGGTGAGCGCTCCGACACGGACGCCGGCCCCGCGCAGCCGGGCGATGGCGGTCACCATCGCCTCGCGCGGCACCGCCGTCGTCGCGATCACGCGGAGGAGTTCCATCGCATCGATCGGATGGCCCGCGGCTTCACCTTGTAACGAGAACGCGTCGGCAAACTGGGTCGGACTGAGTTCACCGCGCTCGAGCCGGGCCCACGGACCATCGTCTCCGCCTTCGATCACGAGCCGCGCGACGAAGCGGTGAGGCAGCCTGGCGTCCGCCTCAAATGCCGCGATAGCGGGCAGCGGCGATTCGAGCACCACCCCACCGAGGTCGAAAATCACTGCCCGCGTCGCTCCGTTGATTGACGGCCTAGCCATCCCCGCCCTCGTAGCGGTCGGTGGTCAGGATGACCTTCCCGACCACTTCGCGGCGCTCCAGCATGGTGAGCGCGCTAGCGGCCTCCGCCAGCGGCAGCGTGCGCGCGATGAGTGGTCGGAGCCGATCCTGGTCGAGCCATCTGAACAGCTGTTGAAAGTTGGCGCGATTCCCGGCCGGGTCCTTGTTGGCGTAGGCGCCCCAGAACACCCCGACCACCGAGCAGCCCTTCAGCAGGATGAGGTTCGCTCGGGCGCTGGGTATGGTGCCGCTGGTGAATCCGACCACGAGCAATCGGCCCTCCCAGTTGATGCACCGGAGCGATTTCTCGAAGACGTCGCCGCCCACCGGGTCGCAGATGACGTCAGCGCCCCGCCCGTCGGTCACCGCCTTCACCTGGTCTTTCCAGTTGGGGTCGGTGTCGTAGTTGATCAGGTGGTCGACCGTGTAGTGCGCCGCCACGGCCTGCAGCTTCGCGTCGTTGCCCCCGGTAGCGACGATGCGCGCGCCCAGACACTGCCCGATGTCGATGGTGGCCGTGCCGATACCGCCGGCGGCGCCGTGGACGAGCAATGTCTCGTCGGGCTGCAGGACGGCTCGCTGGACCAATGCGTGGTAGCTGGTGCCGTAGGTGAGCGACAGTCCCGCGGCCACCCGCATATCCACGGACGCCGGTATCGCAACGCAGCGGTGCGCGGCCGCGACCGCCTCCTCCGCGTAGCCGTTCCAGCGGGTCATCCCGATCACGCGGTCACCGGGCGCGAAGTCGCTGACCTCGCTTCCGGTCTCGACCACCTCACCAGCCACCTCACCGCCGGGGGCGAACGGCAGCTCCGGCTTGAACTGGTAGAGCCCCCGAATGATCAGCAGATCGGGAAAATTGACCCCCGCGGCGTGTACGCCAATCCGCACGTCATGCGGGCCGAGCGGTGTGCGCGGCACCTCACTCAGCACCAGGCTGTCTGGGGGACCGAACGCCGTGCACAGCATCGCTTTCATTCGTGTTCCTTACCTCAACACCTGGAGCCGGCAGGGGCGTCCGCCGTGGGGGTCGTCATCTTATCAGGCGGTCGCCACCCGACGGCGGCAGCCCGCGTGTAAGATCTGAGGATGCCAGGCGACTCCTTCGGTCATACCTTCCGTATCAGCACAGCCGGCGAGTCGCATGGTCCTGGGAACGTCGTCATCATCGAGGGGTGTCCGCCCGGGTTGGCGCTCACCGAGACCGATCTGGCCGAGGATCTGGCCCGGCGGCGCCCCGGGCAGAGCCACATTGTCACGCCGCGCGACGAGCCTGACCAGCCCGAGATCCTCTCCGGCGTCTTCGAGGGGCAGACGACCGGCACCGCCATCGCGATCCTGATTCGGAATACGGATCAGCGCGGTCGCGACTATGCGGATATCAAGGACAAATACCGGCCCGGACATGCGGACTACACCTACGACGCGAAGTATGGGGGCCGCGACTATCGTGGCGGTGGGCGCTCCAGCGCTCGCGAAACCAGCGTGCGCGTGGCGGCCGGTGTCGTGGCCAAGCGGATCATCGCGTCGGCGTTCGGCGGTCGCGTCGTCGGCTACGTGCGCCAGGTCGGCGGGATTGTGGCCGAGGTCGCCGACCCGGCGGCCGTGACACTCGACCAGGTTGAGCGGTTGCCCACCGGCGAGCCGAACATCGTCCGCTGCCCGGACCCGGACCGGGCGGCCGAGATGGTGGCCCTGATCGAGCAGGTGCGCGAACAGCGCGACTCGATCGGCGGGGTGGCCGAAGTCGTCGCCACCGGGGTGCCGGCCGGGCTCGGCGAGCCGGTGTTCGACAAGTTGAAAGCGGATCTGGCGAAGGCCCTCTTCAGTCTGCCGGCGGTGCTCGGCGTGGAATACGGCGTCGGGTTCGGGGCGGCGACGCTACGTGGCAGCGAGAACAACGATCTGTTCTATGCGACGGCCCCGCCGGGGGGGCCGTCGGGGGCGGCGCCGCACATCGCGACCCGGTCGAATCGACACGGCGGCATGCTCGGCGGGATTTCGAGTGGGATGCCGATCGTGCTGCGTGCCGTGGTGAAGCCGACCAGCAGTCTGCCACGTGAGCAGGAGACCGTCACCCGGAGCGGCGAACCGACCTCCATCAGCACCAAGGGCCGTCACGACCCCTGTCTCCTGCCCAGGTTCGTGCCGATGGCCGAGGCGATGGTGGCGATCGTGCTGGCCGACCACTGGCTGCGGTGGCGGGCGTCCGGTCGGTCCACACCGGCGTGAGACCGGGTCAGGCTTCGGGGAACATCTTCACGATGGCGCCGTCGGCGTCCAGATAGCGCGCCGGTCTTTCGGCCAGGAAATCGACAATGTCGCCGTTGACGACCAGGCCGACCCTGCCTGATTCGCCAGCGAGGGATCCGATGAACTTTCGAAGCCGGTCACCCTGATTGAAGATCTGAAAGCCTGTCTCTCCCCCATGTGGAGATCAGAAATCACATAGAGCGTGTCGAAATTCTGGATGTACATCGCTGGCTCCAGTGCATCGCGTCCGCGGTACCTGGTGCCCCGGGGCGTGCCGGCTGCGGGCCGCGGCGGCGCGTCTTGCGCGCCTGTCGGCCCATCCGATCGGCGTCTGGCTCGGATGGCCCATTGTCAGCGAAGCCCGCACAATTCTTAAGCGGGTCGCGAGTCGGTGACGACGCGGCCCGTCTGGCGTGGTATTACTAAACGGTCTGAGGTGACCGCCAATGGCCGCGCCCCGACTGGCGTGGGCGACCGTCGGCGTACTGAAATGCCCTTTTGCTCGAGGGTCGCGCGAGTGCATCGCGTGGCCTCGGGGGTCCGCACAGGAGGCAATCTGATCATGCGCAAATTCGTCCTCGTCCTCGTGACTGTCGTGGCGGCAGGCCTGCTGGCCGGCCCCGCCTCGCTCCAAGACCTCGGCCCGCAAGGCCCGAGCCCCTACGACGCGGTGGAAGGCTGGTTGAAGCCGTTCGCTGGCGCCGGATTCGCGTTCGGCGGCAACTCGGGCGTGCATGTCGAGTCGCCCGACCGCATTTTCGTCGTCCAGCGGGGCGAGACCCGGTTGCCCGACACGGTGCCGCCTGGATTCGCCGGGTTCGTTGGCTCCATCGGGATCAACGCGTTGACGGATACGGACCGCCGTACCTGGCAGAACTGTATCTATATCGTCGATAGCGACGGGAACCTGGTCGAGGTGTGGGACCAGTGGGACCACCTGTTCGAGGGGTCGGACGGCCCGGGACCGCACCGCATTCGAATCAGCCCCTATGACCCTGACAAGCGGGTGTGGGTCGTGCACGAGACGGGACATCAAATCTTCGTCTTCTCGAACGACGGCAGCGAGCTGTTGGCGACCTTCGGGGAGAAGGACGTTCCCGGGAACGACGAGACCCATCTCGGGGGGCCGCAGGATGTCGCGTTCTTCCCTGACGGTCGTGTGATGGTGGCCGATGGCATCATCAACGGGCGGGTGATGATTCTCGATGCGGACTTGAACTACATCACCGAGTTCGGTGGAGAGCCCGGGGACGGGCGCGGACGGTTTAATCGTCCGCACAGTCTCGCCCTAGGACCGAATGGCCGAATCTTCGTCGCCGATCGCGACAATCGACGGGTCCAGGTCTTCAACGAGACGACCCGCTCAGCGTGGTATCACCCGAACATTTCGCCGATCGCCACCTGGCCCGGGTTCGACTTGCCGCTCGATATCATCGTCAACCAGTACGACGTCTTTGTCACCGACGTGTCGTCCACCGGCGCCAGCATCGTCCAGCTCGACCTGAACGGCAATCCGAAAGTGCGGGCCATGCTGCCCACAGAAGGGACTGGCATGTTCCGGGAGATGCACTCGTTCTCGGTGGACACCGACGGCAATCTCTACGGCGCCGACAACCAGCATGCGCGTCTTCAGAAGCTGGTGCCGAAGGCTGACGCCACGTCGGAGGAGCTCATCGATCCGCCGTTCGTGGAAGCGGACGCCCTGCCATAGCCAGCGGCCTCGAGGCGGCAACTGATGCGGCGATGTTCCAATTATTGGATGGAGGTTCGTCGGTCCAACGTGCGTTGGTACGAGTGGGTGCTGGTGAGCGCGGGTGGTCTCCGTCCCTATCGCTGTAATGACTGTTCCCATCGTTACTGGGCCACGCCAGGTCGGCGGGAAGATGGTCGGTTAAAACAGACGAAGACAGACGAGCATCCCGCTGACGTCTGATCGCCGGCAGACCGCGGGGCGACTCGGCTGCGCCCGGGTGGCGAGACGAGCAGGAGGATCGAGATGGCTCAAGGACGTTCCATACGGGTCGTCGTGAGTGTGGTCGCACTGGCGGTCATGTTCGGGTTGGGTTGGGTCGTGGCCAAGACTGGGGCCGGCCAAGCGGTGCCGACCGAGTCGCTGACCGACCTGGAACGGCAGTTCACGGAGCGGATGCAGGACGTGGTGTTGGTCGGGAACTTCACCATCGAAGGCCGCGAGACCCGTGGCGGTAGCCCGGAGCGCTACGAGCTCAGCCGTGTGGCGAAGGTCGATGACGACCAATGGCGGTTCGACGTGCACATGGTGTACGGCAGCGTCGACGTCACGCTGCCGGTGGTGGTGCCTATCGTCTGGGCGGGCGATACGCCCATGGTCACCATCACCGACTTTTCCATTCCCACCCTGGGCACGTTCACGGCGAGAGTCTTCTTCTACGACGACCGGTATGCCGGGTCGTGGCAGCACGGGCAGTATGGCGGGCTCATGTACGGGGCGATTGAACCGTTGGACGCGGACTGACGCACGGCCACCGTCTCCAGCGTGCCCGGGGTCAGCCGGGACAGCAACGCTACCGGCGCTCGAGAAACGCCCGCATCAGACGACGAGGCTCGTCGGTCTGATAGGCGTCGGCGAACGTCTGCAGGCTGCGCTCGATCGCCTCGTCGAGCGGGACCGTGTCCCATAGACGGACCAGTTGCTTTTGCAGCCGGATGGCCCGGGGTCCGGCCGTGCCGATGGCGCGGATCCACTCCAGGGCAGCCACATCGAGGTCCGCCGCACGGACAACCCGGTCTACCAAGCCGCACTGCGCCGCCTCGGCCGCCGTCATCGACCGGCCGGTATACACCAGCTCTCGCGCTTTGCCCGCACCGATCAGTCGCGGCAGCAGCGCCGCCTCGATGACCGACGGGATACCGACGTTCACCTCCGGCATGCCAAACCTCGCCGTGTCGCTTGCCACCCGGAGATCGCACGACGCGGCGATCTCGAGGCCGGCGCCCAGGCAATATCCTTGGATACGGGCGATCACCGGCACCGGCAGCGCCCGGATGGACGCACAGGCGCCATGCAGGCGTGAGATGAATGCTCGCGCGCTCTCGGGGTCGAGGTCGGCCATTTCGCGAATGTCCGCGCCTCCGATGAAGGCCCGGTCGCCGGCGCCCGTCAGCACGACGCAGCGCAGCTCGTCGTCCGTCTGCAGGCGCTCGCACACCGACGCCAGTTGCCCGATCAGCTTCGAGTTCAGCGTGTTGACCTTCCGGCGGTTGTCTACCGTGACCCGGGCCAGTCGCCCGCCCGCGGGAAGCGTTTCGAACGTGCACCGGATTTGCGGGGCCTCTTCAGACGGCATACTCTCTCTCGACAGGGAGGCGCGAGGCCGCTCGTGACGGTGGTGGCGGCTGACGCGCATTGTGGTGGACACGCATCGTAAGGCATTTTCAGCGGACAACGTCATGCGGCTCAAGGATTCGATTGCGGTGGTGACCGGTGGAGCGAGCGGTATCGGGCGGGCGCTCGCCTGGCGATTTACCACCGAAGGCGCGCGATGTGTCGTGGTGGTCGATATCGATGCGGACGGTGCCCGGGAGGTCGCGGCCGAAGTGGGGGGCACCGCGATGGTCGCGGACGTGTCACGGAGTGCCGATGTCGCGCGCGTCGTCGAGGAGACGGAAGCGCGTGTCGGTCCGATCGACCTCTTCTGTTCCAATGCCGGGGTCTTTGTCCCAGGTGGGGTCGACCTCAGCGACGACGGCTGGGACGCGATCTGGGGGGTCAACGTGCTGGCCCACGTCCATGCGGCGCGGGCCGTGCTGCCGCCCATGCTGGCCCGGGGGCGAGGCTACTTGCTGCAGACGGCGTCGGCGGCCGGTCTGCTGAGCCAGATCGGATCGGCTCCCTACGCCGTGACCAAGCACGCGGCGGTTGGGTTTGCCGAGTGGATCTCGATCACCTACGGCGACCAGGGCATCGGGGTATCGGTACTCTGCCCTCAGGCGGTCCGCACCCGCATGACGGACGGGCTGGCAGTCGGCTCGGCCGCCGCCATCGACGGCATGCTCGAGCCCGGACAAGTGGCTGAGGCCGTTGTCGCCGGGCTCGAGGATGAACGATTCCTGATACTGCCCCATCCCGAAGTGCTCGAGTACATGCGTCGAAAGACGGCTGACTATGACCGCTGGCTCCGAGGAATGCGCAAGCTGAAGAAGAGCTTTCCGGACGTGTCCGACGCGGGCTAGGGGCGCTCGGGCGGCGGGAGCGGGCCTCTCGGTCCGCGAACCGGTGGACGAGCCCAACCCTCCTTACCTTGGTCCCCAGAGCGCTTGGCACGGGCTAACGGATGTCTGGTCCCGACACCGAGGGAAAAGCGAGCGCGTAGCTGATCCCAGACCGGGCGCGAAAACTCCGCGCCCGTGCACGGTCCTCGCCGGCGGCGGCAGGGCCTCCCGGCTCGTCTCCGACGGTTCCCGGACCGAGATGCCCGCTCCCTCCGTCCGCCCCAGGGTGACCGCCAAGCCACCCTCCTCTGACGAGATGCCCGTACCCCGACCCCGCCACAGCCGTTTGCTGCCCAAGACTTCACGTCCCGCGTGTGGATGGCTGCAAGGGCGCGCGACAATGCGTGCCACGCGACCGCTCCGCGGGGACCCCGGCGCCGAGCCCCACTCCGCGTCCGCGAGGCGCGCACGTGAGCGCCTAGGCGACACCCAGGGTGGTTTCCGGGCGAGGCGTTCGTCTGGCCAGGCGCAAGGAGGGAGCATGCAGGTGGCATGTGACCGACGAAGTAACGCCGCCAGACGGACGCCTCGCTCGGAAACCTAGAAGGCGCGTTCGTAGCGCCATCCGCCGTCGAGCATCCAGACTCGGTGGTGAGGTCCGGCGCAGGCAACCGTGCGCGACGCATACCCGCAGTCTTC
>Ga0310121_10002646_pt1 | contig 16817 bp, 15 predicted proteins | sample CB27_Tmax_986_MG_FD_203504 | JGI IMG/M metagenome (GOLD analysis project Ga0310121, IMG submission 203504) | Marine microbial communities from Western Arctic Ocean, Canada - CB27_Tmax_986 | ecosystem: Environmental > Aquatic > Marine > Oceanic | place: Canada: Western Arctic Ocean | collected...
ATATTTTATGATCAACTCGGATGTGGAAATTCCGATAGGCCTAATGACATTAGTCTTTGGACGACTGAACGATTTGTGGAAGAGTTGGCGCAACTTAGAGCAGCCCTCACTCTCGAAAGGGTACATATCCTCGGTCATTCGTGGGGTACGATGTTGGCAACAGACTACCTGCTAACACAACCTCAGGGGGTAGCAAGCGTAGTAATGTCAAGCCCATGCATAAGCATACCTATGTGGCTAGAAGACTGTGACCGTTATATTAAGCAGCTCCCTCACGCCGTTCAATCAATCATCATGAAACACCAGAAAGAAGGGACCACCAACTCAAGTGAGTATCATAGAGCAGCAGCAGAATTTGACAAAAAACACGTCAATCGTCTTAATCCTGCCCCACCAGCCATAGATAAAGGCAAGGAAGGACGAAGTAAAACAATTTATGAAACAATGTGGGGGCCGACAGAATTTTTCATGACAGGAAACCTGAAAGGATATGATCGTTCTCAACGTTTGAAAGAAATAAAAACCCCTATCCTATTCTCTTGTGGTAGATTCGATGAAGCTACCCCTAAAACAACATATTATTATCATAGTCTAGTCTCAGATTCAGAAATAGCCATCTATGAGAACAGCGCTCACATGCCTCAGTGGGAAGAAACCGATTTATACATCAATACAATACGTAACTTTCTAGACAAAACCGAAGCTGAACGAGTCTGAGAAGAGACTCAGCTAATTTTACGGGAGGATTCTATAAATGCATTGACTTCTTCCATACCTAATTCAGGGTCATAAAAATCAACTGACTCTCCACCAACTGGGCGGGTTGTTCTTTTACCGCAATAATCAAGTGTAGCGTCTCAATATTCTTCAAACGTGGAAAACTCCTTGACCATATAGTTCATGAAAGCTTCTTCTACTATTGCTTTCTTCAGTATGTCTATTTTTTCACTTGTATCGTTTAATCTTTCAATGCCTTAACAACAGCAGCTGGATTCATTGGCAAATGGTTCATTCTAACACCTATAGCATCGAAAACAGCATTAGCCATTGCACCAGGAGGAGCCGACAAATTCGCCTCCCCGACACCACGCACACCAAATGGATGATTAGGATTAGGAACTTCAACAATTACAGGCTCTATCATTGGAAGATCCAAGGTAGTAGGCATCCGGTAGTCCAATAAACTCGTATTCATCATACGCCCATCATCGCTCATGAAATATTCCTCATTCAAAGCCCAACCAATACCTTGGCTGGTCCCGCCTTGAATTTGTCCTTCAACATACGCCGGATGTATTGCGATACCGGCATCCTGGAAGGCAGTATATCTAAGAATATCAACCTTACCTGTTTCGGGGTCAATTTCTACATCTACAATGTTTGCTGAATAGGAGCCACCAGACCCTCCTGGATTCAAATTGGCTCTACCAGCAACGGGACCTCCTGTATCAGCGAGCATACCGGCCATATCTTTAAAGGACAATTTAAGTTCCGTATCCGACTTATGTGAAAGAGAACCATCCTTATACTCTACTTGCTCAACAGTGGTATCCCACAATGAAGCAGCCCTTTCTATAAGCTGGCGCTTAATATCGTTAGCTGCTTCATATGCGGCTAAGCCTGATTTGAAGGCGACACCACTCCCTCCAGTATTGGAAGTATATCCGATGGTATCAGTGTCACCAATAGTCGGATTTACATCTTCCACAGGAATTCCCAAAACTTCTGCTAACTGCTGAGCAACCGCTGTTCTAGTTCCACCAATGTCAACCGACCCTTCAAGCAAATTGACATGTCCATCAGCAAGAACGTTAGCTACCGCACATGCCATACCTGCATTGTTCCGACAAAATCCCATGCCAAATCCACGTCCACGCAATTTACCTTCTGAAGATCTCGTCAGAGGTGTTTGATAATGGTTATGAGCCTTAACAGTCTCCATTGTTTCTCTGGCACCTATGACGCCATTAATAACTCCATCTGCTCTCCGTGTACCTTGTTCCGCAACATTTAGCAGACGGAAATCTACCGGATCCATACCAAGCATTCGTGATATTTCATCTATAGCACTTTCGACTGCATAAGCAGCAATAGGGGCTCCAGGGGCTCTGTAAGCAGCTGTCTTAGGCTTATTCGTTACTATGTCGTAACCATCAATTCGGACATTGTCTATATTATATGGAGCAAATATGGCTGCGGAAGCTCCCGGTAATGGAGCTCCAGGAAAAGCTCCTGCTTCAAAAAATAGCTGTGCATGAGCTGCAGTAATGCGTCCTTCATTAGTAACGCCAATTTTCACCTTTACATGACTTCCTGAAGTAGGTCCAGTCGCCTCCAAAACTTCTGTTCGATCCATTACCATTTTAACTGGACGGCCACTTTTCCTCGACAATATAGCTGCTACAGGTTCCAAATAAGCCGTTAGCTTACCTCCGAACCCACCACCTATTTCCATTGGAACCACCTTCACATCAGAAATTGGAATGCCCAATATTCTAGCTGTGTTATCCCTAATACCGAAATGTCCTTGGCTACTACACCAGACAGTTAGGCGATCGCTGGGTACCCACCATGCAGTAGCCGTGTGTGGCTCTATATAGCCTTGGTGAACCGACTTTGTCCAGTAATCTCTTTCTACAACACGGTCAGCCTGATTAAAACCTTTATCTATATCTCCAAAATCATAAGGAACATGGTCCGCAATATTCGTACCTTTGGCTTTATCATCTGGACCTATACCCGTACTTTCCCAATGTTCATGAAGAAAAACATCTTCCGTATTGATAGCATCATCAGGATTGCTAACCGACGGTAGTGGATCGTATACAACGTTAATTAATGCTAGGGCTTCCTCTGCAATATGAGCACTCGTTGCAGCAATAGCTGCAATTGCGTGACCTTTGTAATAAACTTTAGACGACGCAAGGACATTTTCTGTAATGGTTGTACCAAGTGGTACCTGTTTTGTTATTGGGGAAACTGAAATAAGGTCTTTAGCCGTCGCGACGGCACGCACATCAGGATGAGCTTCTGCCTTACTTATATCAATTGATTTGATTCGAGCATGAGGATACGGACTTCTCAATATTTTGCCATGCAGTAATCCAGGAAGTTGAATATCGGCTCCGTACATTGCTTTTCCGGTAACTTTATCAACTCCATCGTGTCGGATAGGACTAGTGCCTACAACTTTGTACTCTGATTTTGGAAGCAAAATATCTGAACTGGTCATATACACACCTTACCTACAACTTTTTATGAAAATCAACCTAATGAGTGTATCTTACCATAAGATAATCAATTGTTGTTGCCAATAAAACGAAGGGATTCTATAATCGTTAGAATCTATCTATTTTAAAAAGATTTTCCCATATTGAGCAAATACAATCTTCATTTTGGGGCTACAGCCCCCTACCCGGCAACTGAAATGGCATTTCAAGCGCGATGGTTGGAAGGCTTGGGATTCAATTGTATTGCAGTAGGCGAACACTTTATGAGAGGTAATCCCCCTGCTCCTTCACATACAGCTCTACCTCTACTTGGAGTCGCGGCAGGTTCTACTGACAAGATCGGATTGTTGTCTTCCATCCTGTTGACACCATTTTATCACCCAACCATTTTGGCAAAAATGACCACTACGCTGGACATTGCGTCTAGTGGTAGATTGATGTTAGGTGTTGGAGTCGGAGGCGAATTCCCAATGGAATTCGGCGCAGCCGAGATACCAATCACAAAACGTGGTGATTTAACCAATGAATGTTTATATTTATTGCAGCGTCTTTGGACTGAAGAACACATAACTTATCATGGAAAACATTTCACCCTGGACGATGTCAGTCTATCGCCCTCTCCATTCCAAAAACCTCATCCTCCCATCTGGGTAGCAGGAAGAAAAGAAGCAGCTATGAAGCGCGCAGCCCTGTTTGGAAATGGCTGGTTACCATATTTTTTTGATCCCGACCAATATCGTACCAGCGTTAAAAAAATCCTTGCATACTCTCGGAAATCGGGGCGTCCCTTGGGACAAAATTTTCAATGGGGCTTATTTCCATACATTTCCATATACCCAACCGTAGAAGAAGCCTCTAGAATTGCAGCCGAGACATTGAGCAAGGGTTACCTATACAGAGGGAACTTCATGGATGTAGTGAGGAGATATTGCATAGTCGGACCCACGGAGTATTGTGTTAAAAGGCTAAAAGAATACGTGAAGGCTGGCGCTCGATACATAGTATTCTCCATAGCCTGCCCATCGGATGATATTGCCAGACATATAGAGACTATTGCAACCGAAATTATACCGGGACTACGAGAGATAAACTACTAATTAAAACCCTACATCAGTTAATTATGGGCAAGCTTTAATATTGACCCTTTAAACCAAGCAGCTATAAAATACTTACCAATGGATAAAACGCTCAGAGTATTAGCTGTCACTCTGAACAATAACTATCCATACAATTGTCGACTATGAAAAGGAACACTAGCATGACTCTGAAAACCGATCCTAATCTTGTAGAACTAAGGAAGCGAATTCGACATTCAGCTGCTCACGTTATGGCTGACATAGTTACAAGAATGTTTCCTGGAACTAAACTGGGAATAGGCCCACCAACCGAAGACGGATTCTATTACGACTTTTTAACCGACAAGACCTTCACCCCAGAAGATCTCGAACACATTGAAAAGCGTATGAAGAAAATAATAGCCCAAGATCTGCCATTCATATACAGAGAGTATCCACGTGACGAATCAGTGAAAATGAACGCAGACGAACCGTTGAAACTGGAGATCATTGAAGGAATTCCCGATGATGAACCCATATCGACCTACACTCACGGAAGGTTTGAAGATCTATGCGCGGGTCCTCACGTTGAATCAACAGGAAAGGTCATCGCATATAAATTACTGAATACCGCTGGTGCATACTGGCGGGGTGACGAAAATCAACCCATGTTACAGCGAATCTATGGTACCGCCTTTGAATCCCAAAAAGCTCTTGACAATTATCTTGCTAGGCTTGAAGAAGCGAAACTTCGTGACCATAGGATTTTAGGACGCAGTTTAGACTTATTCTCAATTCACGATGAAACTGGTCCTGGTCTCGTCATATGGCATCCCAAAGGCGCAAGAATCCGCGAACTCGTGGAGGATTTCTGGAAATCCAGTCACTACGACAGTGGCTATGACATGACTTATACCCCTCACATCGGGCGATCCACTTTGTGGGAAAAAAGCGGTCATCTGGATTTTTACCAAGAAAATATGTACGCCCCCATGGACATGGATGGCCAGACATATTATTTGAAACCTATGAATTGTCCATTCCACATTATGTACTATGGAACCTCTTTGCGAAGCTACCGTGACCTGCCTATGAGGATAGGTGAATTAGGATCTGTATACAGATATGAGAGAGGAGGAGTTCTACATGGTCTTTTAAGGGTGAGAGGACTAACTCAGGACGATGCTCATATTTTTTGTCGTCCTGACCAGGTAGAAGAAGAAATAAACGGGGTGTTGGATCTCACTTTCTTTTTATTACGAAGCTTCGGTTTCACAGACTTCGAAGTAATGCTGTCCACAATGCCCAAAAAAGCAGTGGGGAATCCCGAACATTGGAAAGTAGCTACAGCCTCTCTAACTCGCACTCTTGAAGCACGAGGGCAAGAATTTGAAGTCGATGAAGGTGGGGGAGCCTTTTATGGTCCTAAAATAGACATTCACATACGCGACGCCATAGGAAGACTATGGCAATGTACCACAGTCCAATTCGATTTCAATCTACCTGAACGTTTTGGTCTCACATATATTGGAGAGGACGGCAAAGAACACCAGCCATATATGATACATCGAGCTCTACTGGGCTCATTAGAGCGATTTATTGGCATACTGATCGAACATTTTGGTGGTGCTTTCCCTGTTTGGCTAGCCCCAGTTCAAATCGAAGTTATACCCATTGCTGATCGTCACAATACGTATGCCGCGACTGTCGCAAAAGAATTAAGCGATGTGGGATTACGCGTTAATACAAACACAGGGAACGACAGGATGAACGCGAAAGTGAGAAACGCGCAGCTGCAAAAAATACCATACATGCTTATTATCGGTGATCGTGAGGTCGATGAAGGTACAGTATCCGTTCGTCTAAGGTCTGGAGAGACCATCAACTCTAGCCCAATCGATGGATTAAGTAATAGAATCCTGGAGGAAATCAAAAGTAAGGCATAAGAAATAGATAGGAAAGAAGACAGTGTCAAAAATATCAGCTTTAAGAACTTCGTTAAAGCCCTTCCTATTGATTAGCTTCTTTCCATATGCTATATTCGATGGTGACGGTTTACGATAGACGCGTCAATAAATTAGAGGAGTTTTAGGATAGCTAGAGACTATAGAATTAATCAACGAATTAGGGTTCCAGAAGTTAGGTTAGTGGATGACAAAGGTGAACAATTAGGCGTAATAGCTACGCAGGAAGCCCTAAGACTAGCGGACGAAAGGGGTCTGGATTTGGTAGAAGTAGCTCCTGGAGCGAAACCACCTGTTACCAGACTCATGGATTACGGTAAGTTCCGGTATCAAGCAACCCGCAAAGAGCGAGAGGCTCGCAAAGCTCGTAAGGGCAGTGTTACCAATGTGTTACGCGAAGTTCGAATGAAAACCCGTATCGGTATTCATGATCGTTCAGCTAAGACTAGATTAGTTAAACGCCTATTATCTCAAGGGTCTAAAGTTAAGGTGTCTATTATGTTTCGTGGGCGAGAGATGGATCACCCCGATATTGGTATGAAACTTTTGAAGGCGGTTGCTGAAGATTTAGTTGATGATGCAATGCTAGAACGTGCGCCGACTTTCGAAGGAAGGTTCCTGGCAATGATACTAACACCTAATCTCTCTCGCGAACCAAAAACAGAAAAGAATGTCAAGGAGCTAGACAGTGCCAAAACTTAAGACACATAAGGGCGCAGCAGCACGCTTCAGATTCAGTAGTACAGGAAAGCTACTGCGAATGAAAGGACATAGGAGTCATCTTAGGCGCAAAAAGCCGGCAAGTGTACGAAGACTTTACTCAGGCAAATTACCTGTTAGCCCAGGTGATGCCCCTAGGATAAGAAAACTGCTGCCTAACGGGCTGCCCTAATGCATCACTAGGTAGACGGGCAACCAACTTCATCGATTTCCTACAAACTTTTGACATGACATCTCAAGCCCTGGGAGAAAATATTGACTAGAATAAAACGCGGAGTTACCAAGCGTCATAGACACAAGAAAATCTTAAAACTGACTAAGGGGCATCAGGGAGTGCGTCATTCCCTGTATAGGCGTGCTCACGAGTCGATGATTCATGCCTTACAATACGCATACGCCCATCGTAAGGAACGGAAAGGAGACATGAGGCGTCTCTGGAATATACGTATTAACGCTGGTGCACGAGCCAATGGCCTATCCTACAATAAATTGATCCACGGTCTAAAGACTGAGGGTATCCCTATCAACCGTAAAATGCTTGCAGATCTTGCGGGACAAGACCCTGAAACTTTTGCTCAGATAGTTCAACAGGTCAAGACCAGCATGGAAAAATCAGCGGCGTAATTATCTCTTGAAGCCTCAATGCGCTCGAAACATTCCGCGGTTACCAACTTCTGTGTATCCAGTACGTACTAGGTATTAGTTCCACTGTTCAAGACCGACACGGGTCATCAACTCTCCTGCAACTTTTATGAGTTTTTCGGCGTTTCGCCCGCCCTTTAGGAATATCACTATCGATGTATCTGGGATTATTCTGATCTCTCAATCTCTCATGCGTTAGGTCTAAATATGGTGATTGAAGCGTAGCTCGTTTACTGTATGATAACTTGAGATATGGTGAGAGAAGCCGCTCTAGGAATTACTGGATGTCAGATCTCTGTAGATATGTTGTGGACGATACAATGGAAACTTTCCTGTTAATTACTGAATAGTAGACGTATGTCGTGAACCACGTCATTAGTTTCAAACATAGGTGTAACAACCACACGTATCAATCCCTCTGAGTCAATAAGAAACAAAGGTGTTGTGTGGATTATCTTTTGTCCCAAAATATCGTTTTTAAACTCAGAGAGTCGTTTTGACTTAGTAGTGCTTACAGGTGCATCAACTCCGACAGGATCGATGAAGTATTGCCGCCAAATTTCTGAGAGTTCTTCAATTTCACCAACTAAGAAGGACCAGCTATGTAACATATCCAATTCAGAAGAGTATCTATAAACTCTGTCGACGGTGTCATTTTGAGGGTCTACCGTAACTACAACATACTTCACGTTATTATCTTTATCCAGGGTTTCTTGGATTTCTTTGATCTGATTTACGACGAGAGGACACACATCCGCACAACTTGTGTATAGAAAAGTGAGTAAAACAACCTTTCCTCTATAATCTGAAAGTTTGACAGATTGCCCAAACTGATCCGTTAACTCGAAATCTGGCGCAATTTTTGGCGGTTTAAACTCGGTCCCTTCAAAGACTCTGTTAACAGAGCACGATAAGATCATTGAGACCAGTAGAATTACTTTAAAACTGAGTACGACTAAACATAGAAAGTGACGGTTCAATACCTTGTCTAAACCTCCCATTTACACTTCTCATACCAGAGCGCTGATACTTTAAGCTAGTCAACCCTTCTATCTAAAACTGCCGCTAACGTAGGAACACCTACAACCAAACTCATCCCCAAAATGACTGGTCCCCAAACATGCAGAGAAGATGCTTCTAATAGAATAAAAATAACACCCAATCCTCCTGCGAATATTGCAATGGCCATTACAGCCAATAACGGAAAAATAATCGAATCAATCAAACGTTGTTTCATTTCGGCCGTTTCTCCTTACGAACAGTAATTTCAATTTATCTATTCTTTTTCCTTATCCAATCTTGTCTTACGTTCTTCTTCATTAAACCATCTAAAGAATATGATAACAAACAAAGTCAAGAATAGGGTAGCTCCGCCTATCTTCATAATGATCCCGCCTATCTGTTGGTCAACTAATGGGGATATGTTCCAAAGAGTCGGTGACTTAGTATACCATTCATACAAGGGTTCACTCGAGAATGTTATGGTGGCGAAAGCAATTATTTGAGCCACAGATAATAGGAACAGGTATACCATTTGAAGAGGATAGATAAGTCGAGGTAGCTCAGACATATTGCTCATCAGGGGCCACCACATAATAACTGCTGTAACAATGAAAATTAAGTGTTCTGCTATATGAATTCCGTGGTTGGTTACAGATAGATTATACAAGGATGGAATATGCCACAACGAAAACACGAGGTTAAAAACCGAAAATGCTATAATAGGATTGGTAATCAATTTCGCTAATCTGAAAAGGAATTTTAAACGAAATAAGGGCCTAATTAGCCATCCAGGTGTTCCTACAATCAAGAGCGGAGGAGCAATCAAAGTTAGCAACACGTGTTGAATCATATGAGCGCTAAACAGATATTCATCACCCAACACATGCAGTGGTGAGACTAGGGAAAGAAATATAATTATAACGCCAAGTGTAAACGAGGCAATTTGTCGAGATTCAATCACATCTGATAGTTTATATCGCTGTCTAACGGGACCAATCCCCAACAGATAAGTTCCTTGCAACAATAAAAGGCCTAACAGGACATCAGGATGAGTATGCCAGTGTGTCCAAATTCCTCCTGTTTCCATCACACAATTAAGCCTCTATGACGAACCTTTGTAAATAGTAATCCAACACCGTCGCTCAGAAACCTCTCGATCAACATCAAAAGGCTTTAAACAAAGCCATAAGAGTAATTATAACTCCGGAAGCTATAATGAATCCGGCAAAAAACATTCCCGTAAACAAACGAGAGTCGAACTTAAGATGCATATAAAACATTACGACGATAGCGAATTTAGCACCAGACAATATAACTAGAATGGGGATTATACTGTAGCTTAGCCATTCAAGATAAAAAATGCCGACTTCAACAGCAGTTATGCTAGTCAAAGCCAAGGCTACTTTTACGTACGTTGAAGGTGTGGGATGCCCACCATGATTGTCTGCCGATTTCACTTCTTGGCTCATACGTTACTCCATTTACTCTACTAAAAACCTTCGAATACCCCGAAAAGGTACACCACAGTGAAAATAATAATCCAGACGATATCCACAAAGTGCCAGTAAAGAGCAGCAAGGTCAACATCTAAATGCTTCGCTGGAGTTATACCTCCCTTACGGAAGGAGAGAAACAACAGTGATAGCAACCACAGGACACCCAAAGAGACGTGTGCTCCATGAAACCCAGTAAGAGTAAAGAACGTCGTGCCAAAAAGATTAGTACGAGGGGTCAGTCCTATAGTTTCCTCGATCTCTTCCACACCTTGCCCACATTTTTCGGCCACGATCTTTTCTAAATCAGTTAACTCCTCCATCACTACATGACCACAATCTATATGAACTTCATGGTTGGCGAACGTACGAAACTCGAACACTTGGAAAGCCAAAAAAGTAGCGCCCAATATTATAGTAGAGAGAAGCCAAATCCTAAAGGCTTTCATCCTGCCTCGCCTTAATGCGGCGTACGACAGAACCATACTCATACTACTCATTAATAGTACAAAGGTACTAACCGACGTGGTAGGAATATCGAACACGTCTATAGGCAAAGGCCCGGACAGGCTGCTACCTTTGTAAACCAAATAGGTCGCTATTAAACTCCCAAAGAACATGCAGTCCGAACCCAAGAATGCCCACATGAGCATCTTTCGATGATTTAATCCGGTTGTTGTCGATTCGTGTTCAGTTTCGTGCGACGATGCTTGCGCCAAGTGTCAACCTCTCCTATTTGGACTATTATTAATACGGCTCATTGACCGGCTCAAACGACCATGCATAAACGCCTATGGTACCAATAACAGCTCCCATAACTCCAACAGGTATGCTATAAATGGCTCCGTATCCTAATGTAAGCAAACCTATTGATACAACTATAGGCCAATAAGACGGTTGGGGTAAATGTATAGAATGTTCCTCATCGACAGGTATTTCACCAGCAGGAACAATCTCTTCGGAATGCTGCCGTTTTCTATCCCACCAATCATCTCGTTCTCTAACTGTCGGGATCTCTACGAAATTAAATTCTGGAGGTGGTGAGGAAATAGACCATTCCAGCGTTCTGGCATCCCATGGGTCTCCGCTGGCCTGGTCACCATTACGCCAACTCTTAACAATATTAAAAATAAATATCACGAAAGAAATGGCTAACAAGAAAGCACCTGCAGTTGAAACTTCATTCCAAAAATCCCATCCCATGCCAGAAGCATAAGTGTATATTCTCCTAGGCATCCCATCCATACCTGTAAAATGCATAGGGAAAAAAGTGATATTCTGAGCGACAAACATCATCCAAAAATGCGTTTTGCCCAGAGTTTCGTTATACATACGTCCTGTGAATTTAGGAAACCAGTAATATATGCCGCCCATAAGAGCCATCAATGCACCACTAAATAGAACATAATGGAAGTGGGCAACTACAAAATATGTGTCCTGTTGCTGAGCATCTGAAGGCGCAATCGCATGCATTACACCGCTGACACCACCCATAGTAAATAGAGAAATGAAACCCAGTGCAAATAACATCGGCGTTCTCAGGTCTATGGATCCCTGCCATATGGTGCCCAACCAGTTAAAGATCTTTATACCGGTTGGCACTGCTATCGCCATAGTTGTTATAGCAAATACAGTGTTGGGTATTGGGCCGAGTCCCACCGTGAACATATGATGGCTCCAAACCATCCAGCCCATGAAAGCAATGATCACTCCAGCCAATACTACAGCTGGATATCCGAAAAGAGGTTTTTTAGAAAAAGTCGGTAATATTTCTGAAACTATCCCCATAGCCGGGAGAATCAGTATATACACTTCAGGGTGTCCAAATACCCAAAACAAGTGCTGCCACAATATAGGGTTGGCTCCTTTTGCTACGACGAAAAAGTTTGTCCCATAACTGCGGTCGAAAAACAGCTCTATCAACGCAACGGTAATTACAGGAAACGCTAATACTAGTAGAATCGCGGTTACAAGAGTCATCCAAGTGAATAGTGGCATCCGCATTAAAGACATACCCGGAGCCCGCATATTAATTATAGTCACTATAAAGTTGAAAGCAGCGGCTAGTGATGCGACGCCCAAAATCTGCAAGCTTATGATCCAAAAGTCAATTCCCGTAGCAGGATTAACAGTCTCTCCAGTAAGGGGAGCATACCCAAACCAGCCTGCATTAGGAGCTCCTCCTAAAAACCAGCTGAGATTGAGCATTAGGGCTCCAGCCAAAAATGTCCAATAGCTAAAAGCATTCAACCGTGGGAAAGCAACGTCTCTGGCCCCTATTTGTAAGGGAATAACATAATTAAAAAATGCCGCCCCCATAGGCATAATCACCAAGAATATCATGGTGGTGCCATGCATAGTAAAAAGTTGGTTGTATACCTCAGGACTTATTATATCCAACTCTGATCGAGTCAATTGAACCCGCATCAAAAGAGCCTCTATACCACCTATAATAAAAAGAATGAATGCCGTCACTCCATATAATAAGCCGATTCTTTTGTGATCGATCGTAGTGATCCAGCCCCACAGCCCTGTGGGATGTATGGGTCTAGGTATTGAAAATACCTTTGTCGTCATCCCGCGCCTCCAAGACACTCATCCGTAATTATTGAATTACTGTAAGAATTCGAAATAACCAAATCTACTTCAGACTCCTTAGATAGGCTGCTAACGCAGAGATTTGACTTTCAGTAAGTGAAGGTAAAGTACCATTATATACTTCAGCGTCTCGAGCCATAATGTTACCTTCTTTGACATCCCCCGGGTCAGTCAACCATCTCAGTAAGTTCTCTTGAGTATTATCCATAATACTTCCAATGAATGTATCACGACTAGCAAAATGGGTCAGATTTGGACCAATGGTACCTCTAGCTATTCCTGGCCCATCTATGGTGTGGCATCTGAAACACAAAACCCGTCTGGACATGAAAATATCATATCCTTCTATGACCAAAGGATCGCTCGACTCAAGAGCAGCGACAGCTTGATCTTGTAACCATTGCTCAAATTGTGCCTTGGGCTTCGCTATAACCTTAAATCTCATGTTTGCGTGAGCAACTCCACAAAACTCCGCACATTGTCCATAAAACTCTCCAGGCTCATCGGCTTGGATCCAAATTGTATTGCCAACTCCCGGAATCATGTCTACCTTGCCTGCTATCTTTGGTATCCAAAAACTGTGAATAACATCAATAGATGCGAGATTCAAATTTACGACTTCACCTACAGGAATATGAAGTTCGTTTGCAGTTACGACACCTGATTCAGGATATCTAAATTCAAACCACCACTGATGACCTATAGCCTCAACAAGCAGGCCGCCCTCTTCAGGAGTCTTCGGACTGTTAGCGTTATCAAATATAGTTATAATAGTCGGGATTGCGACAATTGCTAAAATTATTACAGGCACAATAGTCCAGGCTATTTCAAGTTTATTATTACCATGAATTTGTTCAGGATCGCCCTGGTCTTTCCGACGGCGATACCGGACCGCTGCATATATTATAGCTGCCTCTACAGCTATGAAGACTACAAGACCTACCCAGAAAATAACGTAAAAGAGAATAGCTTGAGAACGTGCTACTGGGCCTACTGTGTCAAAAGTAGACATTGGGTGTGACGGCGTGCAGCCTAGTAAGGAGATAACCAACGTCCCTGCAAGGACAAGAGTTATCAGTCTCAGAAAACGTCTGTTAGTCATCAACATAGGTTAGTGTCACCTTCTTTCAAAAGCCTTACGCTTCTAGGCTCTTGCCAAGATAAGAATCTATCAAGACTATCACTGTCAGTCAAGCACTTTAAGGGGATTATGTAGATAAAACTACATATATTTTCGAAATACCTCGCCTCAAACCTTGAATTACTCACTAACATACAACTCAGAATCTAATTATCGAATCAACCATTAAAGCTACGAATATGAGAGCCAAATACAGCAAGGAGTAAAGATAGAGTGTTCTGGCGGCTCTTCTATCAGATTGTTGCATGAGTCGTCTAGCTAAATAGATGAAGATAGCCCCAGAGGTTAAACAGAATCCAAAATATATCCATCCCACTGCTTGTGTAGCGAAAAACATAAGCGTCAACGCAACGAGAACCAACGTGTATAGGAAAATAGATCTTCTGGTTTCTACGTCTCCCACTACAACCGGCAACATGGGGATATTCGCCCTTGCGTAATCGTCCTTAATCAACAAAGATAGAGCCCAAAAGTGAGGTGGCGTCCAGAAAAAAATTATCGAAAACAAATACAGCGCCTCAAGTTCTAGACTCCCTGTAATTGCAGCCCATCCTATTACTGGCGGCATTGCTCCTGCCGCACCCCCAATGACAATATTCTGAGGCGTTGTCCTTTTCAATCCCATGGTATATACAAAAACGTAAAAAAGAGTTGAAGACAAGGCCAAAAAAGCGCTAAGAATATTTACGAATAGACCAAATATGGTAAAAGCCAGCAGGTTCAAAACCAAACCGAATAGAAGAGCTTGATAAGGAAGAATTCTACCCCCTGCTACTGGTCGACTTTGGGTTCGTTCCATTCGAGCATCTATGTCTCTGTCCAGATAGTGGTTGAGGGCATTAGCTCCTCCAGAAGCTAATACTCCTCCTCCGAATACTAATAGAATTAGATTCATGCTGGGCTTTCCATTAGCCGCCATGAACATGCCACCAAGCGCAGTGACTAAAAGCAAAACGATGATGCGTGGCTTGGTTAAGGTCACGTAATCTTTAATTATCGATGAAGAGCCTAAAACGAGTGATTTCACTTTAACATCTCACTCCATCAGTACAACTACGACCCTCTTCCTGAAATCTACCAGGGCTAGCCATATATACGAGAGTGGCCAATAAAATTAATGAAATCCATAACAGAGTTGCCATACTCAAATGCATTGCCTTTAAATAAGACGGGAATTCTGCCCAGATCATGACTGCCCCAAATAACACTTGTGCTAGCATGATGACATTTGATAAGAAACTAACCCTTACTATGCCAGATTGTTCAGAGAGATTGAACTTAGCTACGACACTAATCATCAACAATATCACTCCCACGATCAGGGCTATATACCTATGAATCATATGCAATGTATACATCTCTCCTCCAGGAAAGATGGCGCCTCTACATAATGGCCAAGTAGAACATGAAGTCCCGGCACCAATCCCCACTATGTAAGAGCCAAAGAGAATCAGTAAAAATGTCCCGATAACTCCTGATATCACCCAATATTTAAAGGCGCCTGATCCTTTCATAGACCTGTACTCTGCCAATACACCATAATTAGGCTTAATATACTTCCACGATACTATGGCAACAACAACAGCACTAGCAACAACCACTTGTGCTATGCCCAGATGTAACAGTCTAACCCACCAAGATAATTCTGTCAGTACAGTAATACCACCTAAAATCGCAGCAATCACTATCATTAACGATCCGACAACGGTGGATATCAGCAGCAAGCGATTAGAGCGAAAATAAACCCAAGTGAGTACCAACAATCCCAACATGAGTGCCCCCAGAGATGAAGCAAAAAGCCTGTGAGAATATTCAATTAAGACAGAATATTCAAAAGGGGGAATTATGCGGCCATGACACAACGGCCAATCTGGGCAACCCAATCCAGACCCCGTAACTCTTACTATACCTCCTAGGGTCACTTGAGCGAAAGCAGCCACCACAGTAGCAGCTGCTAGAAGCCGGAAAACAAGGTGAATTCTCTCTCCAGGCATACTCGACGAGGTCAAAGAAACAGTTCCTAACTAATTCCAATCATATGTGCAAAGTTTCACAAACTCCAGGATAGCATAATGGTAAGGTAGCGTCAATTACAATACCTTCTCGTTATACCTATCTCTACTCTAGTGCTTTGACTGGTAAACATTAAATGAACCTGTACTCATCTTTAGTCTTTATTCAGCTTGACTGATTAATATGCTGAGACTACAATTTAGGTTGATACACACTGAACTCGAATTCCTAATGAATCACAGATTGGACACTAATGTTTTAGTGATTTTCGGGATTGGCGGTTCGTTCGCAGGCCCGCTAGCTCAATTGGCAGAGCAACTGACTCTTAATCAGTAGGTTCCCAGTTCGATTCTGGGGCGGGTCACCAACTCTCTCTCTGGTGACACAGGTCTTAAGGGCCTTTATCTACTATATAATTTCCCTTAGTTTCAGCCCGTTTATTGGCATTTGTAATACCTATTGTAATACCTTTTTGCAGATTACAGCGTGTTATGAAGGGCTTCGAGTGGTTAACAATAGTAGATTCTTCAATGACTTCCTGGGAGACTCCACGTTTTAGCAGCTCCTCTCCATCAATTCTCCTGGTCGTTTTGTAATTCATCCTGATTCCCAACCCCAATTCTTGTGAGCCCAACACATCTCCGACATTAATACCCACCTGCCTGGCTGTGTCGTAGACATCAGCCTTTTTAGTCTTATAACGAGTCTCAATATGCCGGCGCATCATAGCCAATTCATTTAGCATCTTCAGATCGTTCTCTGTTTTCTCCCGGATTTCTTCCGGTAATTCATTAATGTCCATTGCTCACCCCTGCATCACTATCGTTAACAGTCTTTATAGGCTTGCCACTGGCAGCCTGTATATCAAAAGTTATCGGTCCCTCTCTTTGAATCATGTTGTTAATCTGCTGGTTCAGCGTCATCACCGGGTCCACCAGGCTGGAATTAAACCTCTCTGC
>Ga0310121_10002648_pt1 | contig 16808 bp, 10 predicted proteins | sample CB27_Tmax_986_MG_FD_203504 | JGI IMG/M metagenome (GOLD analysis project Ga0310121, IMG submission 203504) | Marine microbial communities from Western Arctic Ocean, Canada - CB27_Tmax_986 | ecosystem: Environmental > Aquatic > Marine > Oceanic | place: Canada: Western Arctic Ocean | collected...
ATGCGGATTATTGTCTCAAGTTCTTTTCCTATCGCGTATACCTGATTTTTGCAAGTTGGCAGGGCTGCCGGTTGTACCAGTAGCCATACGGCCAAAAAATACTTTCGAGGCATCACTCGAAGGGACTCTAACGGGAGGTTCGTGTCATGAAATTAGTCTTTCATTTCCTGCGGCAAACTAAGATCGGTTGCCGCCCACTTTTATCGCTAACATTAGTCGGGGCTGTGGTAGCCCTCGCCGCGACTGCCGATCGGGCGCGGGCCGTCTCGGGAACCATCGATTTTGGGGTGACTCATACCGACGCAAGTGCATGGGACATTGTCGACGACGACGTCACGACTATTTTGCTCGACGACTCAGGCGCTACCGAGCCCAATCCCAGCCCACAGCAGGCGCTTTCGTTTGATATTCCTGCCGGGTCCGGCGTCGCGGAAATCAAGATGACGCGTGACGAAGGCAGAGAGCTAGTGACTCTCCCCTTGCCAAATATCGTGACGGGCGACGTTCCTCATACCTACCGAATCAGGACCCGTTTTAAGTTGATAGCCGAAGACTTTCCGGACAACGGGACTGAGGAAGACTTAGCTGGCGGCATCGACTGCGCTTGGTTTGGGTGCGACGGACATGGCCCCGATATCCACGTCGGATTTTTCGACACCACCGACCTCAAGGTCGGCCCTGGCGATTTGGATTTTCTCTTTGGGGGCGATAACGATACGGTCGCGGTGGTCATTGAATCGACCAAACAACCTACCTACGCGGCCCGCGTGCTCGGTGGCGCCTACGGTCGTTCCGGAGGACAATTCCCTGAAGGATCGGTGCACTTTGGCTCACAAGAAACGTGGTACGTGATGGAGATCGCCTATCGACCTGACGAGAATGATTTCATTAACCGCATCCACTTCTTGGACGGCGAAGCGGATGACGAAGGGGTTGTGAGTTTAGAGCCAATCGTCGATCCCGTTACTGGTGTGGTAGTCGCTGACGGTGACGTGAATGGCGCTGCTGATATTGCTGTCGAACAGCTCAACGCGATCGGATTTGGCAACGTCGATATCGTCCATGAAACTGGGTCGATTACCGCGGCAGTCGACTGGATTACCTGGGCGATCGACGACGATTTGCCCCCAGATCCGCCGTGCGCTGGTTGTGGTATGGTTTCTATAGCCGACTTGAACAAGGACGGCTTCGTCGATGGTTTGGATTTGGGTATTCTCCTGGGTGAATGGAATCCCGAGGTTGCGGCTGCGATGGGGATTACTCGAGGAGCAGTTCCCGAGCCTGCATCGATTGGTTTGTTGGCTGTCGCCAGTCTGTCGTTGTTAATCGCTAGGCCGAAGCGGAGCTAGGTCCGCGCTGGAATGGCAGCCGTGAGCGGGCGCGAAGCAGCATTGAGGCAAGCCTTGCTTCAACGACGCTTTAGCGCACTGACGCTTTCAAAGTTATCGCCGCACGAGGTCCACCAAGTGGTCTCGTGCGGCTTTTTTTTTGGCGCATGGAAACTGCCTGTTGTTAACCCGGATATTTCATCTGTTTCGTCGCGAGGTGGTCTAAGTGCTTTCCTGGCAAGGCATGTGAGGCTTGCGACCGCAGGCGTGTTTTTACACGTTGAGGATCGCGGGCCGAAGCATAACGCAGCCAGGGAAGGACTTAGGCTGCCGCAGCAGAATCGGATGAAATATGCGGGCTAGCCGCGGGTCGCTCTCAATTGGCTTCTCCAATTGGGAGATTGGGCAGACCCGGCAAACCACCGCCGGGCAATCCTGCGGGAGCCTCTGACCCCGACGCTTCCGCTTCCGCTTCTTTCTTCTTGATCACTTCCGCGCGACTGAGGTGGATCTTATTGTAGACATCGTTGGAAATCACGTAGTACCAGTCTCCGAAGCGCCCATTCAGTTCGGTCACCCGCTCCTTGCCAGCCGCGATTTTTTCTTTATATTCGTTCAGCTTGCGCTCGTTTTCTTTTTCGATTCTGGCACGCTCTGCAATGAGGCGGGCCCGCTGATCATCTTTTTCGGCCTCTTTTTTAGTCTGGTCCTCATCAGTCTGGTCCTCATCAGTCTGGTCGTCATCGACACCGTCCGCTTCAGCTTGGTCTGTTTCACCAGCCGCTTCCTCGCCCGCTGTGGCACGATCGCCGGAATCAGGTTCTCCCGATTCCTCCGACTCAGCCCCTTCACCCCCGGCCCCCTCAGTAGTATCCCCGTCAGTAGTATCCCCCTCAGTAGTATCCCCCTCGGTAGTATCCCCCTCGGTAGTATCATCGTCGCTCGTGGTGTCACCCTCGTTGGCAGTCTCTCCCGTCTCGGCCGGCAATTCAGGCCCCGTCTCGGCCGGCAATTCAGGCCCCGTCTCCGCAGGCAATTCAGGTATGTCCGCTAGCTCTGGCTGCTCGATCATCGACTCATTAAAACGAGCCATGACAAACAGGTAGCGGTTGATGCCGTCGTTGGAATCTGGAGTTTCTTCGTCAGACGGAGCACCCCCAGTCGGTGCAGTGCCAGCTGGCGAATTCCCATCCGGTGCGTCGGAGGAGTCTTCTTCGTCCCCGATCTGTAGATTGCCAAACCGCAGCACATACTCGACGCCGTCTTGCAAGCTGCAAGTAACTTCGCCTTCGGTGGAAAGAATTTCGGGAGGAGCACCAGGAGTGATCGCAAGCGGAGCAAATCCACGTCCGATCAAACTGTTGGCGGCATCTTGATTCTTGAGGAAATCGCTACCTGCTTTCAAATCAGCACTCAAACCTGAAGGCTTGCGCTCGACATCGACTAGCAAAAGGTCGTCCAGGCCGTTGCGTAATTCGCGTAAGCTCTCTTCGTTAAGCTCTTCGCCTTCGGCAAGCTCGTAGTCAACCAGTTCTTTCTTTTCTGGATCGAGCTTCTGTAGTTGCTCTGGTTGCCATTTTGATTCGCCCTGATCATAGCCGAGCGTCATCTCACCACGTCGATCCCACTTGACTTGCATTTGGATGCCAGCGGCGGTTAGTATCGGCTGCAACTCAGCGGTATAATCCTTAATGTTCACCCGGCGAATATCCATCGGGTTGAGTTTCAGCAGGTCGTCCTCAATCCAGTCTTCAAACTTCGTGGAAAGTTTTTCGGGATCGAGACTTACGACGTATACGACATCCTGATCGGCGTTACGTACATAATATTGCCCTTCTGCTTCTTTGACCCCTTTGCCGATAATCATGTCTGCCAAGACCGAATCATTCGCATCGGTAATCGTCACGCGGGTGCCAACGCCCTCCGCCTTGGAGTCAAGTTTGGAAGTCCCCGGGTCGATCACGCCGAGGGCTTCATGGTCGTTGGCGCTCTTTCCTGCGATGCGTAGTACCTCGCGATCGATCAAGCAGGTCGCCGCTTCGCCCATCTGCCTTGCTGCGTCTGCTGGATAGTCTTGCTTTGAGGGAATCGACCACAGGCCATCATTCTCGGCGACTTCGAACTCGCGCGTCGAGGCGGTCTCCTGATCGAATTTGACGATCTTTAGCCGCTTAGCAACATCGACCTCAAACTGGTTCAGTCGTACACCGACCAATTCATCCAGGTTTTGCACATCACCCGACGGGCTGATCGCAAATGCGACCAGTAGCGATGCCGCTGCCGCAGCCGTGAATAAGACAGATTTTGCCATTTCGGTCATGGTTACTTTTCACTTTCCATCATGTTGGCCACACTTTTCGCTCATAATCGGGTATTTCGTCATTTCTTATCGAAGTCGTTCTTTGACGATTCCTTCGCGTTCCGCTTCGCGTCGGCGGAAGAAAACGTACAACGCCACCAACAGTGGCGGAATCGGCGGAATCAAGATGGCGTACATCTTATAGCGGTCCTGAACGCCACTGGTTTCTTGCTGCAGATCATATTGAATCTGCTTGAGCTTACGACTCCGCCGGGTTTCGATCGACTTGATGTCTGCTTCGAGGCGGTCTTGCTCACGTCGCCGTACCGCTTCTTCCCGCTGTTTTCTGGCTATCTCGCTGATACCTTGGATCTTGCCGACCGCGTCGATTCTTTCCTGGAACCTTCCGCGTGCTTCTTGCAATTGCTCATCGATCTCTTTAATCGATTCTTCCTGTTGATCCATCGCAATGTCACGATACTTTTTCGTGGCGTCGTCGATCTTGGCCAGTGTGCGATGCTTGCGAGTCCGCTTGCGAATCTCAATGAAACGATCATCGCCGGCCAGTGCGTCGATGATGTTCAAGATGAACGTAACGTTTTGTGTTGCCGGCAGGATGTCGCCGCCGCCCCCTTCACGAATATAGAAAAAATCGGGGATGATCCAGTCGATGTCGGCGACAACTACGGCGTTGATCTCAGTCACCTGCTCAATTTCCGTTTCGTCCCCAGATTTCGACCCGTCGGCGGATTCCTCGGCCGACGCATCTTTTGGTTCTCCACTCTCCTGGGCGGCAGCTGCTAGCGACAAGCTGGCGTCGAGCAGCAAGTCTTCTTCGATGACTTCGCCTTTGATTTGGGCGGCGACGATATAAGAGCTAGACGATCGCACGCGGCTAAAGACACGCGAGTTCGGCTGTTGCCGCTGCAGTGCTGGAGCATCGACCGTGCCAGAGTTGTCGCTGCCCGTGACGGCAAGCTGCTCGAACTTCAGTTTGGAATCGTCCTCTTGCGATACGGCACCTGGATAAAGCAACAGGAGTTGATTCAAACCGGAGGTGATGATGTTGTCCGAGTTCAGCGGGTCCTCCGCGCCATTGTCGCCGTCGAGAAAGATCCATTGGAGGTCGGATAAGCCACGGACTGTTTGTTCAGGAGTGTAGTCTTGCCAGACGACTTCCATGGGGTTGAACTTGATGCCCAAGGTTTTCCAAAGCTGGCTGATGTCACCTTTCGGTTGAGGCTGGCCGCCGCCAAACATTCCTCCCATGCCAGGCGATCGCTTCGGTTCGGCGGTACCTGGGACCGAAGCGGGGAAGAAGTGGGGGTGTGGATCTTCCAGAATCGCGGTCGGCATACCTGAGCGTACCGCGTCGACCAGATGATCCATTTCCTGTGGGCCAAGTTGCGACGGTTGCACAGCGAGCAACACGTCGTACTTTTCTTTGATCGGCTGCGACGGATCGACGCCGCGGTCGTCGATATCGTACTGCTTGCGTAGCTCAGTAATCAGCGGCCACTCACGATCACGGTCGCTGGAAGGATTTAACATCGGGATGCCTGTGTCGACAATGCCAACCTTGAGATTCTTCTTTTGTGTTACGGTGGCAATGGAGCGCACCAGTTCGTATTCAACGGGAATGCCCTTGTCGAGAAAAGGAATCACGATCTTGCCCAGGCCTGAAGTAATCGCCGCTGCAAGAAAAAACTCTTCTTGCGAACGCTCGCGACCGTTGGTGATCATCACTTCGCGGGGCGTGATGCCGTAGGTCCGCTCGGCGAGCACCGCCTGTTCGCCATAGTTTTCGATCTCATGGTTGGCGACTTGAATCTTGCCGCCGCTGAGCGCTTGCAGTTCCGCGAGGGTCGATAAAAAGTTCATTTTCGTCTCGACGTATTCCGTCGGCACTTGCGGACTGACGTAGGCATCGATTTTGATCGATTTGGAATTCTTGTTTTGGCGGAGATCGCGCAAGATGTTGAGCGTATCGTCCGATAGCGTGCTCAATCTCTCGCTACTAATGTCAGCACGCAGCGAGTTGCGATTCTGTACGATTTGCGTCACGCCGATGGCCACGCAGAGTAGGGCGACGGTCCGCAGCAGATAATGCCAGCCGAGTGAAGCGCCATCGGCGCGCGCCTGCCAGTGACGACGTCCGATCAGCACCATGCTGAGGTAAACCATCACCGCTGCGATGGCAACAAAGTAAGTGATCCCGCCGAGGCTAATCACGCCGCGCTCGAAATCGCGAAATTGCTCCAACGCGCTCCAGCGGCGCACGGTCTGAGCATAGGCCGGATTGGCAACAAACCAATCTGCCACTCCAAACAGCGCCAGCGGCATGTTGAATAGCATTCCCAGGATAAAGCCGACGGTTAGGTTGTCGGTCAAAAACGACGCCACCATGCCGATGGCGATCATCGCGATCCCAATAAACCAGTACCCAATATAGGTGCTGACGAACAGTCCAAAGTCGGGGTCACCGAGCCCCCATTTGAACACCAAGAAAATGGAAAACGCGGAGAACATTAGCGCGACGGTAAAGATCGCCACCCCCGCCAGATACTTGCCCAATACGACGTCAAAGTCGGCCGCCGGTACGGTGAGCAACAATTCGTCGGTCCCCTGCCGCCGCTCTTCCGACCAGATGCTCATCGTAATGGCAGGGATGAACACGAGCATGATAAACGGCAACCAGCGGCTCAGTTGGTCGAGGTTGGCCAGGTTGCTGGAAAAAAACTCGGGCGGCCAAAATGTCGCTAGCGCGCTGAGCACGACGAAAACGCAGATAAATACGTAGCCGGTGGGGCTCGAAAAATAGCTCACAAAATCGCGTTTAAAAATCGATTTGAGAACGTTCCAATTCATAGTGATTAGCCTGTTAGCAGTTAGCGATTAGCTGTTAGTAGATTGGTAGTCGTGAGTCGCGAGTTTGTTGGTAATAGCCGGCGAGCTACGCTTTGCCGCAGCACACCTTGCGCTAGCCGGTGGCGGTCAACTCAAGAAACCGCTCGTCGATGTCGGCGTGTTTCTCACCAAGCTGATCGGGTGTGCCATCGAAGACGAGTCGACCTTCGTTGATGAAAACCACTCGGTTACACATCGCTTCGACTTCTTGCAGGATATGAGTCGACAGCAAAATAGTTTTCGACTCTCCCAGCTCGCGGATCATTTTACGGACTTCACGAATTTGATTGGGATCGAGGCCCGCAGTCGGTTCGTCGAGGATCAACACGTCAGGATCGTGCAGCAATGCCTGAGCCATGCCAACGCGTTGGCGATACCCTTTCGAGAGCTTGCCGATCGGTTTTCCAATCACGGTCTCGAGGTTGCAAGTATGGATCACCGCGTCGAGCCGCTCATCCAACTTTCGCCCAGTAAGCTGACGTAATTCTCCGAAGAATGTCAGCAAACTTCGCGGTGTCATGTCGGCGTAGAGCGGACCATTCTCCGGTAGGTATCCCAATCGCTGGGCGCCTTGCAGGCGGTCGGTTGCCATGTTGAAACCGGCGATCAGCGACTCGCCCTCCGAGGGGGCCAGGTAGCCAGTCAGTAGCTTCATTGTGGTACTTTTGCCGGCGCCGTTGGGGCCGAGAAAAGCGGCGACTTCGCCTCTATTGATCGAAAACGTCACGTCGCGCGAAGCGGCAAAGCTGCCATAAAATTTCGAGAGGCCCACCGCCTCAATCATTGGCTCGGCCCGCGGCGGCGACCCCGGCGACGACCCGTGCGAAAGTGATACAGTACTGGATTTAGACGTTTCGCTCATCGAGCCTCCACGCTCTTGACTGGATGATAGTGGTTGGAATCATAGCGGTTGGAATCACAACAGATGGTATTACAGCGGGTAGCATGACAGCGGGTAGCATATTAGCCGGAAGCAAGTCAGATGTCGCATGATCTTGATGTCGCAGGAATACGGGCGGGGCAAGGCGGCGTGGATTGCCCGCCGAGGGCAGCACCCATGGCTTACTGGCAATTGCGCTGGCCGGCAGACCGCTGAATACGGAGTTCGGCCGTATTGAGCCCCACCGTACTGGGCCCACCGTACTGGGCCCACGGCTGACGCTAACTCTAGTCAAGACGGGCAATTGCCCGTCTTGCCCTTTTGAAATTGACCCATAACAAGAATGTGATTATGTGAATCCGCTCAACTACGCTTGGATCAAACGATGTCATTCTTGTCAACACAAGTTCACCAAGGCATCATTCCAGTTTGCACAAATGTCGCTCCATTTAAATTATCTAGCCTGCCCAAGGTTAGCGTCAGCCGTGGTACTGGGCCCCACCGTAATGAGCCCCGGCCAAACCGTAGAAGGTAATCCCTGGGCCTCCCTCCTGTCTATACCTGACCACGCTACGCGTCTAGTCGCCGGAGGGTTCATCGGTTTTAAAAGAATTCCCTGAAATCTTCTATGGAAGTTCGATTTCCACAATTCTGCCCAAGTTAGACGCTCTTGTTTGGCCCGAATTCCTGCCAGATTCGTCACGAGAGGCGCCCCCACGACTGCCGGTCTTGGCGCAAAAAACTATGAGAAATGAGGGCTGAGACCGTCTCGATCGGTAGCACCTGGGCAATGGCTACTCAGTCGCAGAGCGTACCGTCCCCAGCCGCCGCTGCCAGTGCTGATCGTCTTGCTCGGGGAAATCGCTGCGTAGATGCACGCCGCGTGATTCTTCGCGGCGGAGGGCCGCGCCGATCATCACCCGCGCTACGGTGAGCATGTTTTGCAGTTCCCAGCCCGCCGGATCGGAGAACTGACGCGGCAGCACATACTGACACCAACCGTCAATGGTTTGCGACGCATCGCGAAGTTGCGGACCCTCGCGGCAAACACCGGCAGCGCGCCACATCAGGCTCTTGAGCGAGTTGCGGATGTCTTGCAAATCAAGCGGTTCGGTCTCCAGCGGGCGTCGCTCGCTTGTCAATGGAATCGCTTGAAACGTGTCGGGCTCGGTCAGCGCAGCCTCCGAGGCGGCCTCGCCCGCGCGGGCGCCGTACACCAAACCTTCCAACAGGCTGTTGGAGGCCAGACGGTTGGCACCATGCAGTCCGCTGCTTGTCACTTCGCCAGATGCCCACAGTCGCGGCAATGTTGAAGTACCGACTTCATCGACCTTCACACCGCCGATCATGTAGTGAGCGCCGGGACGAACCGGGATCTGATCTCGAGCAATGTCGATGCCAAACTCGGCACACCGCTTGGCGATGCCGGGAAAACGCTTTTTTGCCCGCCCCGATTCGAGTGGGCTCAGATCAAGATAGACACAAGGGTGACGCGTCTTTTGCATGCGATCGACAATTGCCTGGCTGACGACGTCTCGTGGGGCGAGTTCGGCCCGCTCGTCATACTCGGGCATAAACCGCTGGCCATTGGAGTCGAGCAACCGGGCTCCTTCGCCGCGAATCGCCTCGGTGATCAGACTACGACTGCTGCCAGCGATGTAGAGCACTGTGGGATGGAATTGCATGAACTCCATGTCGAGCAGTTCTGCACCCGCGCGATAGGCAATGGCGTGGCCGTCGCCGGTCGCCACCAACGGATTGGTCGTCTCGCGAAAGAGTTGTCCCGCGCCTCCAGTGCACAGAATGGTTTGCTTGGCCCAGACAAAAGTCTTGCCGTGGTGTTTGTTCCACACCAGGGCTCCCCGACATTCCCCTTCGTCGGTCAGCAGATCGATGGTAAAGGTGTTTTGCCAAATCTGGGCGCCCAGTTCGTGGCGAGCGCGCTGGATCATCGCCCGCATAATTTCTTGGCCGGTGGCGTCGCCCAGCGCGTGGGCTATTCGATTGTGGCTATGTCCTCCTTCGCGACCGAGGAGAATTTCGCCATCTTCGCGATCAAAGACCGTGCCCCATTCAATAAGCTCGCGAATATGTGCCGGGGCTTCACCGATGACCATCTCGACGATGCCCTGATCACACAAGTCGCCTCCAGCTGCCAATGTATCGGCCACGTGGCTTTCGATTCGATCGTCTGGCGCCAAGACTCCAGCAATGCCACCTTGCGCATAACTGCTATTCGATTCTTTCAATCGATCTTTCGTGACGACCAGTGCCGATAGCTGCGGATCGATCGCCATCGTCGCCCGCATCCCGGCGATTCCCCCGCCAATCACCAGTACGTCGACAAAGTGATGCAGAATATGCTTGGGATGAAAAGGGACCAAGTAACGGGGGACGGTCGGTTTCATTCATTCTCCTGGGCAGCGGCTGTCCCCTTGATGTAAGAACGGACTTGCTCCTGAAATTCTAGTGGAACTTGGCCACGGAAAGAGTCTTGCAGGTCGCGGAGTTCGTCTTTGTTCGTTTTAGACTTGAAACCCGTGCGACGGTTACGCTGGAGGCCCAAACTGCGAAGCGCGTCATTGAGCTCGTTCTTCTCAGCTGGGGAACCGGCCTTACTGTCCGCCTTTGACTGAAGATTTTTCCAGCGGTCAACAAAGCGGCGTAGCTCGTCTTGCGTCCAGCCAAGTTTTTCTAGCAAGCTCTTGTCAACTTCTTGTTTTTTCAATTGATCATCGAGGCGATTGAGGATGAGGTCGGTTTGCTTACGCGCATATTCCAAGTTGGCTTCATCGCCCGGCGCAGTTTCGCCGCCGGGAGGCGGAGAACTCGGTCTGCCACCAGTGCCGCTGGGATTGCCGGCTTGACCTTGCGCATCGGCAGGATCGGACTCACTCGGTGGTGATTGTTGATCGTCGGGTTGTTGTTTGGAATTCTCTTTCGATTGGCCTCCACTCGGCTCGGTGCCAGCTTCGACCTGGTCTCCATCGCTGGCGGTTTCGCCGTCCGGTTTCTCACCTGCCTGCGCACCTTTTTCGCTCCCTTTTCCGGCTTGATCGCCGCTCGACTCGCCCGTTTCGCCGGCTGCTTTCTCTTTACCGCCGGGCTGATCTCGCGCGTCACCTTCGCCAGTTTCTGCAGCCTGACCCGACCCATCGTCGGCCGCTTCGTGCTCGCCCGCTCCGCCTTTACCCTCCTGCTCGGCTTGTTGGCCTGCGCCTTCTTTTCCGCCGCCAGAGCGATCGCCCCCCTGGCCGCCTTCGGAGTCCGACTCGGCCTGGTCGCGGCTCTTCGAGGGCGCTTCAGAGTTTTCTTGCCCAGCGTCGTCCGACAGGTCGCCTTGGCGGTCTCGCGGGCTCTTGGCGCCGTCGGGGTTGGGCGCACCCTGATCTTCCCCAGAGCTGTCGCCTGCGCCGGCGTCGCCTTGCTCGGGAGACATTTCGTTGTCGGGCGACTGCCCATCTTGCTGTTGCGGATCTTCGCCGCTGCCTTGTTTTTCTGTTTCACCTGCCGCCGGTTCCCCTTTTGCCCCAGGCCGTTGTGCCTGGCGATCTTGCGCTTCGCCTTCTTTGCCGGCAGTCTGATCGCCATCTTGAGCTTCATCGTTTTGTGGGGCGTCCTCTTCCCCCGATTGACCCTCCCCCGAACGCTCGTCGCCCGAACGCCCATTCTCCGCACGCCCTTCCTCCGCACGCCCTTTCCCCGAACGCCCTTTCCCCGAACGGTCGTCGCCTGATTGGTCCGCATCAGGCGAACCGCCGTCAGCATTACGATCGGTCTTGGTTTGGTTTTCGCCGTCGCCGCCCTCACCAGACTCCCCGCTACCTGTTGGGTCAGATTCTTCCTCGCCCTCCTGTTCGCGGAAATGTTTGGCCATCCGATCAAATGCCGAACCGTCGTCGTCCCCCTCGGACGAAACTTTGCCTTGGTCGCCACCTGCTCCGCCAGCGGACTCATCGGCCCGATCCCCAGAGGGATCCCCAGCGGGGCCACCCCCTTCATTTTGAGATTCAGAATCGTTGGAATCGTCGGAGGGAGAATTGCCTTGGGCGTTACCTTGCGATTTCCCGTTTTCCTCTTGTTCTCCCTCTTCCGAACTCCCTTCCCCTCCTTGCCCCTGCTGCTGAGCGTTGTCTCCCGCTTTGTCGCTGTCCTGGTCGCTGCTCCCTTCGCCTGCGCCTGCTTCGCCCTCACCAGAATTGCCTTGTTCACCGCCACCTGCTTGCCCCTCTGTTCCGCCTTCGCCCTCTTGCGGCTCGCCTCCGTCGCCAGGTTGCTGGCGGCCCTCGCCGTCCTGATTTTTTTCACCCTCTTGATTGCCTTGCCATGGCCCGATCACGCGCAGGCGGCGATGCGCACTGTATGCCAAGTTTGCCTCCGGTCGACGGTTGTCAGCCGCAGTGCCCCAGTATTCCAGAACATCACCCACTTTGAGTCCCATCGCTTTGGGCGTTTTGCGCAATTTGCCGACGAAGCGTCCCGAGTGGTTGCGAGCGAGCAACTCTTCTTGCAGCAGCTGCTCTTCGCCCACCTTACCGATCAGCAACACTTGGCTTAGTGCAAAGTCAGGGTCACGGGCCTCCAGTTTGAAATCGACTTCCTGATTGAGCGCCACCTCGAGCAGCGCTGCTTCGGGAAGCAACAGCTGAATCTCAGGCGAGTAGTCGGGCTGCACGTCGATCTGATATTTCGGCGGCTGCTGGTTTTGATTGCCAGTACTCGTCAGATACCGTAGCACATAACTCCGATAACGGGGTGTACGGCGATCGTCGCGTAAGGTGAGCGGAAATGTGACGGTCGCTTGCTGGTCCGTGTGGTTCATCCGCAAATCGCGGCGCCCATCGGCTTCGAAATCAACATGTGCGGTCTTGATCGGTTTGTTGGCCTGCGCAAAGAGTGTTATTAAGGTCCCCTCGACTGCTCGGATGTCGCCGGTGTGCTCAACGTCGCGCGACGGATAGCCAGTGTAGGCTGGGTATTCATAGCGCAGTCGGTTGACAACTAGCGTGGGGCGAGCGAATACCATCACTTGATAGCGAGGTGAGCGCGCATCGCCGGCCTCGATCCAGTAGGAAAAGTCTTGTTGAATGCCGCCCCCGCTTCCACCAGCGATACGGCCCCCCGCGCCCACCCGCGCTGGCACCTGACACTGAAACTCGGAGCCGCCTGCGGTCGTCGACATCGGAATTTCTTGCCCCACGATTTGCTCATCGTCTGTGGAGTAAAACAGCCGAACAGGTTCGTCTGCTTCCAGGCCGAGCACTTCGGCTGTAATTCGTAGTTGCTCACCACGGGCTGCCTTGGCATCACCGGGTGAGACGCCTAAGATTTGCACTCGGCTAGGTGTCGCGATAGTCGACCATGGTAAGAGGACTCGTCCGGCGGATGAAATCAAGTCTTTGGGAGATAGAAACCGGTAGACAGCGCAAAGTGCCACAATCGCGACCAAGACGTAGCCCAATCTTAAGATGGCTGAGCGATCGACGACCGACTCGAGCGAAACTTGCGACAGCCGATGGGCCGCCTGTTGTTCGATTGCCTGATAAACTTGCCTCGGCAAATGTCGCTTGCCGTTTCGCAGCAACAAAAAATTCAGCAAACTATTTTTTAGCGACGGACTGCTTTGCTCAATCGCTACTGCAGCGTAAGCCGGATTGATCGATTGACCCAGCAATGGCAAAAAAGTTCGCCAGCTGTACCAGGCGACTCCCAGCAGGAGGCTGGCAAACAATACGGTACGGGCCAGGTCGCTCCAGCCACCAGGAATCACCCAATGCTCCAAAACGGAGGTCAACAATAGGAAAGCCAAAATACCGATGGCCAGCGTGATCAGCCCGGCTGTGAAATCAACGAGCTTCAGCGATCGTCGGGTTCGGCTGATTTGCTTGTCGATCAGTAGCTCATCAGCGCGCTCGGCACGCTGCGGAGGGCTGTCGGACGGTGGTTGCTGGGTGACGCTAGCCATGGAATTGCCAATTCGAATTGGGACCACGATTGTATTCGTGGTTGGTTTTTGGTTGGGAACACGGATCTTCGCTAGTTTTCACTAATAATAAAGCGTAGCAGGGATTAGCGAAGATCAACGTTTCTCCAACTGCTTCCCCTATTATAAGGGACTCCTGCGAAAAGTAAGACGCACCATCTGCGGTTTTTGTGCCACCTGGGATCGCCGCTGGCAGCGATTTTCCGGAAAATTTCGCGTTTGCAAGTTCGATTGGTGCCCCGCGATCTGTAAGATCGCCCCTAGTCGCCGCTTGATGCTTGCCCTTTGCTTCCCGCTGCCCGCACAAAATGCTTAACCCCACCACCTTCCGCGAACTGGTCAGCGGCCGCCGCCAGGGGGCCCTTGCTACATTCCTGCGAGCTGGACTGCGTCTCGCCGAATTTCCCTACCGCTGGGTGATGGCTCGACGTAATCGGCGTTATGAACGCGGACACTCTGAAATCGTTCGAGTCGATAGACCGGTGATCAGCGTCGGCAACCTCACATTGGGCGGCACTGGCAAGACGCCATTGGTTGAGTGGCTCGCTCGACACTTTCGCAGGCAGGGCATCCGCGTGTCGATCGTCAGCCGCGGCTACGGCGCCGAGCAGGGCAAACGCAATGACGAAGCCCTGGAGCTCGCACTTGCCTTGCCCGACGTGCCCCATCTGCAAAATCCCAATCGCGTCGAAGCGGCCCAAACCGCCATCGACCAGCTTGACACCCAACTCGTTTTGCTTGACGACGGTTTTCAGCATCGCCGCTTGGCCCGCGATTTAGACATCGTCCTACTCGACGCAACCGAGCCTTTCGGTTTCGAACACGTTTTTCCTCGTGGCACACTCCGCGAATCGCTAACCGGCTTAGCGCGAGCGCAAGTCGTTGTCTTGAGTCGCGCCGACATGCTCGATCCGATCGCCCGCCGACCTATTCAAGATCGTGTTGCACAGTTTTCGCCAGCGGCCATTTGGTGCGAGGTGGTGCACAAACCGTTCGCACTATTGGACGCCGCCGGCAAAGATCAACCTCTCGCGACCCTCGAAGGAAAACGTATCGCCGCGTTCTGTGGCATCGGCAATCCGGCCGGTTTTCGATACACGCTTGAGACGCTCGGCGGCGATGTCACCGCCTGGCGAGAGTTTCCCGATCATCATACGTACACTCGTGAAGATGTCGAATCGCTTGCGCCGTGGGCAACCACTGCGGACCAAGTACTCTGCACCCGCAAAGATTTAGTGAAGTTAGGAGTGACCAGCTTAGGCGATATTCCGCTCCACGCGGTCAGCGTGAAACTCGACTTTCTCGCCGGTCAGGCAGACTTGGAAGCAGCACTTGAAGGAATTTAGTCTGCCTACTTCACGGTTCGCACTTCGATGTTGTTAATCAACTGCTCATACTCCAGCACGCCCATCGCGGCGTGCTGGGCGACTTGCTTGGTGTAGAACGTACTACACTCGCCCGTCAAAATGACGGCGTTCTCGGTGGTGTCGACCGCTAATTGACGAATGCGGCCCGGCAGTCGCGATTCGATGCGAGAGACGATGTGAGTTGCCAGTGCAGCATCAAACTGATCGACACCCCCCCTTTCAGGCAACGTTTCAGGCAACGTTTCAGGCAACGACGGTTCGGTACCCTCGAGGCGTGGGGGATCCTGCGACGGAGTAGGTTCATGAAGCCGTACCGGCAACCGTCCTAAAGATGTCGAACCTGAAGTGGTCGAATTGTCAGACAACGAACGCGGTTTTGGACGAGCAGAAAAAATCATGTTCCCAACCTCCGTGCGAGTGCCTTTGCTGTCTTGCAACGGCCTCCTCAAGGCCAATCTACGCCGCTCCCTGGCACTAGGTCAAGCTGAACTTGAAAACTTGTCATCTCTGCGAGATCACTCATCCCAGTGGTGGCTAGCAGTGCCAGCTTCGAGATAGGCCACTTGGGGGGTGATCTTGTTGGGAAACTTCCGATGAATTCACAGCGTCATTCGCGAGCTCAGACTTCGCGAGAAAAAGCCAGCAACTTGGTTCACTTAGGCGGTTTCAAACTCGGCTGTGCCGGCGCGTCGGATTCTAATTCAATCTGAGGCGGCCGCTCAATCCGAGAACTCCCTTGATTCGAGCTCAATCTGGCAGCCAGCGAAAGCTAGCTAATCTTGTGCGACTCGATCAACTGGTCGATCACTTGATCTGCCAATACCTCGGGAGAAGTGTTGTTGGCGTCGAGCACGATCTCCGCATTTTCAGGCGCTTCGTAGGGGGAGCTGATGCCGGTAAAGTCGGCGATTTCGCCCGCCCGCGCCTTTTTATAGAGCCCTTTTGGGTCGCGCGATTCGCACGTCTCGAGCGAGGCGTCGACAAACACCTCGAGAAAATCGCCGCCTGCCATGCTCGCGCGGACCGCGTCGCGGTCAGCCCGATAGGGGCTGACAAACGCAGTTAGCGTGATCAAACCCGCATCGCACATCAGATTGGCGACCGCCCCGACGCGACGGATGTTTTCTTCCCGATCTTGTTGCGAAAACCCTAGCCCAAATCGAGCGGCGAATTCCCTGCCATAGCGCTCGGTCAGCAACTGCGGCGTCGCATTCATGCCGTGGCGGACATTGTCGCCGTCGAGCACATAGCTTCGCGCGCCCCGCTGGTGCAGTTTTTGATCGACCAAATTGGCTACCGTGCTTTTGCCGCAGCCGCTCAGGCCAGTGAACCACACAACGCAGCCGCGCTGGTTGTTGAGCCGTTCACGGTCGGCGCGCGTGATCGTATGCTCGTGCCAGACGACGATCGGTTTTTTAGATTCAGACATGCTCAAGGAATCGAAATAAGGAAGATGGAAGAATACAGCGCAACTCAATTGTGCGCGATGCCCGCCAGTTCGCACAAGTTGGCTGAGCTTACTGGTTGTGGGCAACTCCAGACTAAGAAAAACAACGCTTCGCGACACCACCGACCGGCCGGATGTCCCAGCACGTAGCCGGTCCCTTTGGCGGCCACCAGCGCGGCTTGGGTACAGCGCAGAACCAAGCTATTGGCATGTTGTCGAAGCTGCTCGCCTGAGCAATCGGGCTCGCCACGAACGACGGCCAGCAATTGCTGATTCACTTCTTGAAACTCACGCTCGAGGGCTTCGAAAGGGGGAGTAAGTTCTGAGCGTTGGGCAATTTGTGATTCCAGAAAGTCGATTGCCGAGCGGGCGAGTCCCAGCGCCAAGGTCGAAGTCTGATAGCCCCCAGCGCCGGCGCCGAAGCCGACGGCCATGACATTTTCCACCGGGCCAGCCAGCACCCATCGGTCTTCAACAAACACGCTCTTGAGCCGAAGTTCGCCGGTATGACTGGCAGAGAGGCCAACGAGCTGGGCAGGGACGGCTGCAATCAATCCTGGCAAGTCGGTTGGCAATGCGACTAACACCTGTTCTGAA
>Ga0310121_10002651_pt1 | contig 16805 bp, 15 predicted proteins | sample CB27_Tmax_986_MG_FD_203504 | JGI IMG/M metagenome (GOLD analysis project Ga0310121, IMG submission 203504) | Marine microbial communities from Western Arctic Ocean, Canada - CB27_Tmax_986 | ecosystem: Environmental > Aquatic > Marine > Oceanic | place: Canada: Western Arctic Ocean | collected...
ACTCGGTGGTGCCATCAACCCGCTTGCTCTCGTGCTTCACCTCCCTGGAAACAGGGCTTCGTGCGTCGATCACCCAGGGTGGGGACTCAACCTCTGGCGTGATGCCTAACTCCTCTAACAGCTCGATGTCCCCTGTGATCTGATCCAGTGCATCGCAGGCTGCTGCTAAGGTGACCGCCGCCGAAGCTGATCACTTCCGCACTGCCACCTTGGGCCAGCCCGGGTTATCGCTCCAACAGAAGCAATAGGAGAAGAATGATGAAGGGTCGGAGCCTCCATCTGATGATTCCGATTTTGGCGCTAGCAATCGGGATATCGGCACCGATACATGCTCAAGAAGCGACTGAGTACGGACCGCCGAACGGTACTCTGATCATTGTCGGCGGGGGTTCGACGAACGGCACCGGGATCATAGACCGCTTCATCGAACTCGGAGGCGGAACGGAGGAGGGTCGGTTCGTCATCGTGCCGACCGCAGGGGGGAACCACGACGAGGACGGTAACATCCGGGCCTACGATGAAGGTCGCGTCTTGAGATCCTGGCGGGACCGCGGACTCAAGAACCTCTCGATGCTCCATACGGAAAATCCCAGCATCGCCGACTCGGAGGAGTTCGTGGCTGAGCTCAAGCAGGCAACTGCGGTCTGGTTCAATGGGGGCCGCCAGTGGAACATTGTCGACTCATATGCGAGGACTCGCACCTACGACGAACTCCACAAGGTGCTTGAGCGCGGGGGCGTCATCGGGGGGAGCTCGGCTGGCGCTACGATCCAAGGTGAGTACCTGGTCAGGGGCGATACCGGAGGCTCGCAGATCGTCATGACCGCCGAGGAGAACCATCAGCTCGGCTTCGAGTTCCTTCGCAAATCTGCGATCGACCAGCACATCAACACACGGAATCGCTGGGACGACCTCATCCCGGTCATCAAACAATATCCGCAACTATTTGGCATTGGTCTCTCGGAAGGCACGGCGATCATTGTGACCGGTGACACCTTTGAAGTCATGGGCAAGTGGATGGTCGCGGTGCACGATAACAACCGGGCGTATCAGCCATGGGAAAAGCCGTACTTCGTGTTGTCACCTGGCGACGTCTACGACATGAAGGCTCGACGATTGATCCTGCCCGCTCCACTGGTTGACCGGCTCGAACCGGAACCTCGTTAGCTCATGCCTTTGAGGGTGAAGCTGTACGTCCTCGATCTCCACTCATCCAGTATTGATGCTAGAGGTTCGCGGCAGTCTCTACTCCAGCAAGGAACCATTCATCCTTTACGACCAACCGCTGACCGAAGACCCTCGCCCCCCCAAGCTCTCCTAGCATCCTGGCGTACACAGGACTTGACATATCCGTGGAGAGGAAAAGAACGACAAAACAGCACGGACACTACTGGATCTGATCTCAGTTATTCCTTGCGGTGGACTAGAATCAGACGAGCGGATCCTCCTGGAGCGGCGCACATCACCCATCGGTCACCGACGAGGAACTGAGTGCTCCACATCGCCATCGCTGTGGGACTTCTCCTCGGGTTAGGAACGGGCCTCCTCGCTGCCGCCGGTTCCGACTTCCTGATGACTGTGGCTTTGGCCTCGACGCCACTCGGTACAGTGTTTCTAAACGCGATTCGGATGGTCGTGATCCCTCTGGTGATGGCCGTGATCTTCACGGGCGTGGCGAATCTGGGGGATCCTCGAAAACTCGGTCGTCTCGGTGGCACTACTTTGGCGTTGTTCTGGATCACCGTGATCCCGGCGATTCTAATCGGGATGGGCTCCATGCGGATCGGTCTCGGCTTCGCACCTGAGATCGTCATCCCTGCCGCTGTGTCCCGCGAGGCACCGGACCTCCCAAGCGTGGTCGACTTCCTGGTGAACCTGATCCCAAACAATCCGTTCGCGGCCGCAAGCTCCGGATCGCTCCTCCCTCTGATCGTCTTCACCGCTCTCTTCGCCGCCGCGGCTAGCACCCTCAGAGAGGAGTCACGCACCCGACTCGTGGGATTCGCCGAGGCAGCTGGGGACGCCCTCATCAAGCTCGTCTGGTGGATCCTCTGGACTGCCCCCATCGGGATCTTTGGGCTCGCTGCACCCGTGACGGCTCAACTCGGGTGGGGGCTCATTCAAAGCCTGGCGGTTTTCGTCGTCTGCGTCATTCTCGGGCTCGGCGTATATATCACCGTCGTGTACTTGCCACTTCTGAAGCTCATCGGAGGGATTGGCCCGTTTCAATTCTTGCGTGGGACGTTCGGTGCGGCGTCACTCGCCTTCTCGACGACGAGCACAGCTGCCGCCCTGCCGGCGACGCTGAAAGAAGCCAAGGAGAAGCTTGGCGTTTCGGAGACGATCGCAGATCTGGTGCTACCCCTAGGCGCATCTATGTATCGCGCCGGGAGCGCGCTCTTTCAGGGGGCGGCGATCGTCTTTCTCGCGTACCTATTTGACACACCGCTGCCGGCCGCGGCGATCGGTGGGGCGGTCCTCGCGACCTTCCTCGTCTCGCTCACGGTTGCTCCAGTACCATCGTCCGGCGTCGTGACCCTCGCCCCCGCGCTCGACACGCTGGGGATCCCGCTCTCCGGTCTCGCGATCCTCCTGGGCATTGATCGGATTCCTGACATGTTCCGGAGTACAGTGAATTTATTTGGTCAGATCACAATATCAGTGGTGGTAGACGCATGGGTGGGAGCCGAGGCAGAGCCCGACTAAACTGGCTCCTCTCTTCTGCGGCGACAGTGGTGAGCGTCAGGATACTCTGCCAGGCCCAACCACACCCGAAGTCGATAGAGTGGCTCTGGCGGCACAGTACGGGCTCCACCTATTAGCACCACCTAATCCACGTCGCTCTTTCTCAAGTAGAGGGCCTCTACGGGACGCAATCTGCTCACCAGCAGCAGCTGCCAGACCTTGTATCAACGCCCGCTTTGACAGCTCGAGAATCTAGCGCAGCGAAGAGTCTGCGAGCCCGTTGAAGAGAGTGCCCATCAGGCCCGTGCGAAGCGTGCTACAACTCCGCCTATGCACTTCCGCTATCAGAATCGGATCGAGTACTGGAGCTTCACCGACGTTTTGCTGTCCTGTGCCCTGAACGCGCGGCTCCCCACCTCATCTTCGTGGATCCAGCCCTGATGGAAAGAGACGAAAAGATCGCTACCCGGCTGCAGCGTCCACCGGAAGCGGCTCTGCCATCCGAGATTCTTCGACCGATTGTCGAACTGGACGAGGTTAAAGAAGGATAGGGCCGGAGAAATGCTGAGGCTCGAGTTGATAGTGAAAATCCGTGCGGTAAAGTCCCCCTCCGGCAAGTGCGCAAAGGTCAAATTCGAAATCAGACCAATTGATAAGATCGGTGGAATCCGATAGGTCAACCGCGCGGTCACCTGGTCCGCGCTTCCGGACCAAAAGCTCCCCCAGCCAACTCCGACGTTTGCCGACAGGCGACGTCTGTTAGCGGTGGCCACCGTACTCCGAAAACGCGTAAAGCGATACCGACCAGCAGGCAGAATTACGCCCGGAGAGATTTCAAATGGCTCGAAAAGACGCTCGTAGGTTGGGTTGAAGTCGAGTAGGCTATGAAGGTTGTCCCCGGATAAGAAATGCCAGTCGATTGGAGTAACATAGATATCCCAGCTCTCCACTTCGCCGTCCTCGAGGCGTGTGAACTGCGTGTAGTACACATCGTGAAACATCTGCTGGATGCCGAGGAGGTCAGCGGGCCGAGGATTAAAACTAGCCCCCAACCGTAGGAGTCGGACGCCGGGGCGCTGAACGAATCCGAGTGAGGGCTCGAAGTTTTCCTGAATCTCTCGTAGAGCCACCTGGGCATCGAATCGGTCGTTCGGGTACCGCGCGGCGATGCCATACGACCAGTCCCGGCCCGGGAAGCCCTCGCGCTCGCTCCGAGCGGCGTATGCGTCGACATCCAGGTTGCGCGACCCACCGAAAAGGGTGGACGTCGCTAGGCGCATGTCCGCTCCGTAGGTCCGGCTGGTGCCGATCGACCCGGGATCGCCGCTGGTGAAGACCAGTCCCATATAAGACTGTTCCAGCAGATCCCACTTAACGCGCCCGACGAGCAGATCGGCGGCCTCCGCAACATTCTCCACGTCGCCCGTTCGCACGGCGAGCATCCCGAGCTCAGTCGGACCGAGCCGTCCCGCCACCTTCCCTCCCACATCGATCGGCACCTCCCGGCCATCCAGCAACCCAATACGGCGGCTGAAGAACGGATACACGTCGGCTCCGGCCGATGGGATCCCCCCGGGTGTGCCCGGGCCGGTGCCCGAGAAGCTGAACACGCCCGCGTCTTCGAGGAAGAACGCGCGCTTCTCCGGGAACAGCAGCGAAAAACGGGCGAGATTAATCTGCCGTGTGTCGACCTCAGTCTCTCCGAAATCAGTGTTTACGGTGCCGATCAGCCTGAGGCTTGGCGTGATCCGATACGACACGTCGAGGCCTGGCTCGGTGCTCAGATCTCTACGACCACGATCCTCATCCGTCTCATTGGCAAAGCGGATCGCACGACCACTAACGAAGGGACGGAACTCGAGACCAACCCCTTGGCTCAGCCCTTCGAATGGTCCAATCTCACCGGCCTCGGATACCTGGAGGAACTGCGTTTCGAGTCGGGCCCCTGACCAGCGAAGGTCTTCTAGCCTCCGGTAGATGTTGCGGGAGAAGTTAAAACCCCAGATACGCCCCTCGGCTGGGAAACTCAAGCTCTTGAATGGAATGGCGAACTCAGCCGTCCATCCCGTCTGCGTCCGACGAGTCTTCACGTCCCAGGTCGTATCCCAATCTGTATTCAGCTGCCCATTTGCGTACGTGAGCCCATCCACCAACGCTCCCGCCGGATTCGTCGCAAAATAGAAGGCATTCCTCTGGTCCCGGAACGTGTCGAGAAGGATCTCAATGCGATCGTCCGAGCCAAGATTACCGTCCCGCGCCATCTCGGCTCCAAGGACTGCCTCGGGCTCGGAGTCGTACGCAATCACACCAATGTAGAGGTTGTCCTGATCGCGCAGCAGCCTGACATCGGTTGGCTCCGTTGGGGACGCACCTGGCACCGGTTGGCGCTGTACCAGTTCGCCGATCGCCGGCGTGGACCTCCAAACCTCCTCGTCCAACACGCCGTCTACCACGATCGGCACCACGATCACCCTGACTTCAGCATTTCGACGGGGTCGGTCGGACGGCGGAGCCTGCTGACCGGCAATCGGACTCATCGACGCAAGCGTCATCACCACGATTATGATGGTGACTGAAGACGCAGTGCTGTGCAGGTGAGGCCCCCTCATGGATCCATGAGGGGGCCCAAGAAACGAATCAACGGAATTGCCCGGTCAGAAGGAAGCGGAGGATGCTGTACCAGCTAAGGGAAAACTATCTTACCGGCTAGCTACCTCCTAGCTTTCTCTCTGCTCGTCATTGCACTCCGCGGTAGCCTTCTCTACCCTCCATTCTGATCCGACAGACGCTCATCCGAGATGCGAACATGGCCATCACGAAGATCCGAAATGCCCCTGTACTCTCTCTGCTCCTCGTGGCTGCCACCTGCAGCCCGCTCATGAACCCCGCTTCGGACGCCATGAACCAGACGGCACCCGACGTTTTTCACGCACGCTTCGAGACGAACAAGGGAGCCTTCGTCATCGAGGTGCAGAGAGAATGGGCCCCCCAAGGCGCGGACCGGTTCTACAGTCTCGTCTCCAACGGATTCTACGACGGCGCGCACTTTTTCCGGGTTATCGACGGCTTCATGGCGCAATTTGGAATCCCCGGCAACCCCGCGGTAGCAGCGGCGTGGCAGGATACGGGCATCGCTGACGACCCTGTGACGCAGAGCAACTTACGCGGTTCGGTCACGTTTGCGATGACCGGTCAGCCGAACTCACGCTCGACCCAACTCTTTATCAACTTCGTGGACAATTCAAACCTCGACGGGATGGGTTTCGCGCCGTTCGGACGGGTGGTCGAGGGGATGGGCGTCGTGGATCAACTATACTCAGGGTACGGTGAGGGCGCGCCGAGCGGAGAAGGGCCGGACCAGTCTCGGATCTCGATGGAGGGCAGCCAATACCTGACCAGCGAATTCCCCGAGATGGACTGGATCGCTCAGGCGACGATCGACCAGGGATAGCTCGGAGAACGATGAAACGCCGTCGAATTAACTCACGAAGGTTCGCGTTTCAGATACTGATCTTGACCGCCACCTTCGCGGGCTGCGCCAAACCTCACCTCACCTACGCCCAGCAGCTTACCCCCGCTGACTCCGCATCGGTACTCCTGGACACAGCACGTGAGTTCGCGTCTGAGGGTCAATCGGAAGTGGCAACGGAGCTCTACCGCTACATCATCCAGCAATTTCCGGACACGCCGGCTGCTGATTCAGTACGAGCGTTACTGGAGGATGAGCCCTCGATTGCGCTGAGCCCAGGTGAAAACAGTGGTTCCACTGAGCTTCAAGTGTGGTCAGGGTTGGCTGGGTTGGTTGGTGGCATAGCAATTCCAGCCACGTTCTGCTCAGAAGAGTCATCCTTGATAGGCGTGGGACTCTTGGCAGGTGGCCCAATCGGATTCTTTGCTGGAAGGCGCTACTCTCGGTCGCGAAACCTCTCAATGGGTCAAGCGCGGACGATCACACTTGGCGGTACTTGGGGTGCAATAAACGGTCTGATGTGGACATCCGTAGCGGATCCGAGCGGGTGCGGGTGGCACGCGGGTATGGGTCTGTTAGGTGGAGCAGTAGGAACCATCGCCGGAGTCATGATTTCAGGCCGACCAATCACAGACGCTCAGGCTTCTGCCGCTAATTATGGCGGACTATTCGGGGCTTGGGTGGGCCTCTCAATTCCAATGATTCTGGACGCCGATGACAAGGTAGTAGTGAGTTCAATGATGGGCGTATCGGACCTAGGGCTACTCGTGGGAGGGCTGATGGCTCACAACCTCGACATTAGCTCCGACGGATGGAGCCGGGTGGGCCTCTGGACTGTTTTGGGCGCCACAACCGGATTTGGAATCAATCTCATTATGCAGGTGGATAATTCTCAGCTCGGCTTTGGCATTCCCTTAGCAACGAGCCTCGCAGGCGCATATTACGGCATCACAAGACAAACAGGACGTGATGAGGGCCCAACTTCCCAGCAGCAGAGCGCGAACACGGCACTTCTCCATCTCAGGGACGGTGACCTATCGCTCGGCTCGGCCACACCCTTCCCGGTGCTACACACCGTCTACAGACCTGGTGGGGCCTCGATCGAGTCCGCGCTCGGACTCTCGCTCTTCCGGGCTGTCTTCTAGACACTTGACAGGAGGACATTGTCAACGGGCGTGAGGCATTCAACAGGGGGATCTTCCGCTTAGCTCCCATAAGACACCTCCACCGACGACCCAGAAACCCCCCGGCAGATCTGGACTCAAGCCACCAGGAGAACTAGATGGGGTAACCGGGTAGCGCAGACAAGCCAACGGAAGGAGCAGATCATGAATCGCAGACAATTCCTTACAGGAACGGCGGGCACCATGGCAGGAATGCTCGTCGTGGATGCGGGTACCCGAAATGCAGCGGCAGCCTCCGTGCAGAACGGTCCCATTATCGACTTTCATGCGCACTGCTCAATCGCAGGTGTCGCGGAAATGATGGGGGGAACAAGCCAGACGGGTCCAACGACCATTGGTCCAGACCGTCTGGTAGCTATGGATGAACTGGGAATTGATATCGAGGTTCTCAGTATCAATCCGAACTTGTACGGGCTCGACGAGGGCCTGGCCGAAAGGGTGGGCAGGTTCCAGAACGAGGGCATTGCCGAAATCTGCGCTGGCTACAACGGTCGATTTGTGGGCCTTGCTACCCTTGCTTTACAGTACCCGGACCTCGCGGTGGAGCAGCTAGAGGAAGGCGTCAATGATCTGGGTCTCCGTGGTGGTTCCATCGGGTCAAGCGTCGGGAGTGAGCAGCTGGGCGACCCAAAGTTCGAACCATTCTGGGCCAAGGCCGAGGAGTTGGACGTGCCCATCTGGCTCCATCCGACAAGTATTCCGGAACTGCAGACCCGGCTGCAAGGAAACGGCATGTTGGGCAACACGATTGGAAATGAGGTGGCGACAGCGATTGGGCTTGGGCACCTGATCTTCGAGGGAGTCCTAGATCGGTATCCGGAACTAAAAATTATTTCGGCCCATGGTGGGGGCTACCTACCGGCGTATGCCCCCCGGACGGACTACGGGTGCGGCACCCGTGAGTGCGGACCAGTGCCCGAAAGGCTTCCCTCGGAGTATATACAGGACCGACTCTTCTTCGATTCTGCGGTGTTCACAAGCGAAGCGTTGCGCCACCTCATCGCCGTGTCGGGCTCAAGCCAGATCGTGATCGGGACTGACTACCCGTTTTCATGGACGTTTCCCACCCGTGATCCCAGGCTTCCCCGCTTTACCCCGGTAGAGCACATCCTTGGAACGCCAGGGCTGAGCGATGCCGACCGAGCAGCCATGCTCGGTGGTAATGCAGCCAGGCTACTCAAGATTCCGTCGTAGGGTGCCGAACATTATCCCGTTGAAGAACGTCCACCGAGTTGCTGCGGAACGGAGTGCCCGACGTAAGGATTACCGAGATTTGAACAGAGGTAAGTCAGGTTCCAACCTGACGAGAAAACCGAACACGGTGAAGCGACTCACCGCGAAGCTCTTCCACTAGATTTTCTTATGCTCCTCTTTCATTGAGACCGAGAATGAGACACTCAGCCTTTATTATCGCATCTCTCCTCGTCCTGCCGACAGGAGTGGCAGGCCAGGACTTCGACGACGTCCAGATCTCGACCATCCAGGTCACTCCATCCATCTACATGATGCAGGGAAGCGGGGGTAACATCGGGGTCCTGATCGGGGAGGACGGGACCTTGATTGTGGATGATCAGTTCGCTCCTTTGACCGATAAGATCATGGCCGCGATCGCCGAACTGACCGACGAACCGGTGGAGTACGTAGTCAACACACACTTCCACTACGATCACACGGATGGGAACGAGAACTTCGGCCGCCTCGGTGCTGCCATCGTCGCTCACGAGAATAGCCGCGTCCGGATGCTAACAGACCAGTACGTGCGCACCCGCCCACAGCCGGCATACTCGCCTGAGGGCCTACCCGAGATCACCTTCGATCAGTCGATTCGCGTGCACTTCAACGGCCAAACCATCGATATCTTCCACCTCGGAAGGGCCCACACGGATGGTGACGTAGTGGTCTATTTCCAGGAGGCCAATGTAATCCATACAGGTGACGTATTCGTCCGGTACGGCCTACCATTCATCGACGAAGGGAACGGCGGCACAATAAACGGCATGATCCGGTTCGTGGACGCTGTGACGCACGTGATTGATGAGGATACGGTCGTGATCCCGGGGCACGGTTCCCTTGCAACGCGACAAGACATTGTGGAGTATGGGGTTATGCTCCGTACGATCCGGGACCGTGTTCGAGCCGAAATCGATCAGGGCCGCTCGCTCGAGCAGATCCTTCAGTCGAACCCGACGGAAGGCTTCGGTCCCGGGGACGCGGACGAGTTCATGACGAACGTATACAACAACCTAGTCCCTTAGCAGGGGAATTGGGCTAGAACGTCTGCAGATTGCTAGCATCGGCAGTGAGCCAGAAGTCGTCCATCACGTCCTCGTCCAGAACTTCTTCGATGAGTTGATGTGGGTGATGCCGCAGTAGTGATTTCATAGACCAACAGGAGGCTGATTCTCGGTGGGCAGCCCATGAAGCTTTCTCCGGTATCTACCGCCAGAACACCGTCCCGCATGGGAGCACCCACCAGACTCATCGCGGCTATCATACTGGTCATTGGTCTCGGAATATTCTTGCTCTGCTTACGTAGCTCCGAGAACGACGTTGACCCGAGAGGGACCGAGGCTTCTTCCTCAGCTGATGCCACGGAACGACGCGCACCAGGCTCGAACCTCCCCGTGACAATAGCGGTGTGCCGGAGAAGCGCTGACTCCCTTCGAACGGAGGGCTACGTTCTCAACGAAGGAGGGGTCGTCGTGCGATACGTACAGGTCGAGCTCACCTGGAGCGACGCATCTGGAAATCCTTTGGACACCCACATCACCTATGCCATAAGTGGTGAAGTCTTCACCCCCGGAGATTCCATCGCCTTCAGGGCAGCCACGGGGGAGGACCTGGCGACCGACTGCGAGGCCGATCTTTTCGACTACGAACCCCTCTAGCTCTGCTTTCCTCGTGGGGATCACCTCAGCCATCCGGCCTACCCTAAGCCCGCGGATGCCCCCGGGGGCGACAAGGAGGTTTGGTGTTCTGGAGAATGACTTGCTGCACCGGGGCAATCTCGTGAAGCTGACTCTGGTCCGGGGTCCTTCGTTGTCCCGGGTCGAAGCAACTTCTGCCCCACGATTGGCCCACAGCTAGATGGGGCAACATTCTCCGGTCCAGAACTTCTTCTCGGAGCTGAACCGATTGGTGCAACCCGATTGAAACCCGCAGCCCGGTGAGATTCGTCGGCGCTCGCATCTACGTCGTGCTAGCGGCCCTGCTCTTCTCGACCGGGGGTGCCGCGATCAAGCTCTCCTTGCTCTCGAGTTGGCAGATCGCGGGGCTGCGCTCTGGAATCGCAGCAACTGTATTAGTTGCGCTGATTCCGGCGTGGCGTGGCTTCGATCTACGGGCACTCCTGGTAGGTGTGGCGTTCGCCGTGACCATGATCCTCTTCGTCACGGCTAACACACTCACCACCGCCACGAATGCAATCTTCCTGCAGACGACGGCTCCCCTTTACGTTCTGTTGCTTGGGCCGCTGCTGCTTCGGGAGCACCTGCGCCGAACCGACCTCCCGGTGGTAGCGCTACTCGGTGCTGGAGCGGCGCTCTTCTTCGTCATGGCGGAGCCTCAACTCGCCACGGCGCCGAGCCCGGTTGCAGGTAACATCACCGCGGCGGCAAGCGGTGTAACCTGGGCACTCACAGTCGTGGGACTCCGCTGGCTCGGTAAGATATCGAGCGCCCCGGGCCGTGACCTAGCCGGTATCGCGATCGTGCTGGGAAACGCACTGGCGTTCATATTCTGCCTACCATTTGCGGGGCCACTGGTTAGCACCACGCCGATCGACTGGGCGATCGTCGGATATCTGGGGGTGTTCCAAATTGGGCTCGCCTACATGTGTCTGGTGCGGGGCGTCCGTGGAACTCGCGCGTTCGATGTGACATTGCTTCTTATGCTCGAGCCAATTCTGAGCACGTTCCTGGCCTGGGTGGTGCACGGTGAGGTGCCGAGCACATGGGCTAGACTGGGCTCCGTTGTAATCATTCTAGGGCTCCTCCTTCACACGGTGAAAGCCGCGGAGGCAGACTAGCCACCGGTATCCCACCACCCCTTTACCCCTGGCTATTGTAGGCGCGAGCGGTGAGTAAACCAGCAGCAAGTAGATGAAAACTTCTGGTCACCATATCCACCTCTTGTTACCAGTTTCTGTCGATCTTGATCGCAACAGTAATGTCCGTGACTGTGCTGTCGATGAAGTCCGACGGTGGAGACTCACCGCGAAGATTGCACAGATAATGTGGTGCGAGGAAATATTTACTGGAACAAGATCACACCCACGGTCCCCACCATCAGTTCCATGGTCGGTGACAAACCAGGGGAAAGTCCAAGCCATGCCACGGTCCCACCATTAAGGAAGCGTCTCCTAAACACAGCCGCCCCCGCAAAACTCTATAGTCTTCGATTCTCAGTGGTAGCATCGGCGCGGTCACAGCACCTCTACACTCAATCAAGTTCCGGATTCACGTAGCCCGCCGGAAGGACCTGATCGGGATCGCCCCGGATGCTCAGGTATGTCACTTCATCGGGAATCTCTAGCCAGCTGTGTAATACTCCGGCAGGGATTACCACAATGTCACCCGCGGAGATCTCCCGGACCTGACCGTTGCGCGATTCTGCCGAGAAACTTGGCCCAATCACGATCCCTCCGTCAGATGGCTCTCCCGGGTTCATGATTTCCCCTCCCGTGAGAAGCGTCCCACCACCCTCGAGAACGACATAGGTTTCACTTATGTGCATGTGGACGAGGCCCCGATGTTCCCCGTCGGTATCGTTATCACTGTCTCTGTGGAGGATTCCCACCGCAACGTTGTCTCCTCCCACATCCACGACCTTTAGCTGCCGGTCGATTGATTCGCCCATACCCTCCAGCACGACCTGGACTTGCTCACGGGTAATATCGGTGGCCGACGTTAGGGTAACTTGCCCCTGGCCCATAGCCGGGAAGAATACCACCATAATTGTCAGTAAAATGGAAATTTTCATTTGCATATTCTTTTCTCCAAAAGGGATGTCGGACACGTGGCTAGGGCCGTTCTCCTTCTAGTTCAGTCACTAATCTCCACCAGGGCAACCCGATTGACGCCGCTGCAGGCCAGCACCAGGTTTCCGTCCGCCGTCGCCATCATATTGCGGATAACGCCTCCACCCGATGGGATCAGCCACGTCTGAAACTCTTCAGTTTCAGAGTCGAAACGAACGAGTGTATCATCTCGTACTCCCGATTCGCTATACCAGATGATGTTGTCAATTGTGGCAATTCCGTAGGGTAGGGACCGAGGCCCACCGGGGGACGGCCATTCCTTCACCTCGCCGGTTACGGGGTCAAACCGGCCGAGATAACCACGTGCGTAGTCGGTGTACCAAACGGCGTCGTCCGGCGTCAGTGCGATGCGCCTGGGGCGCGCATCCGGACTGGGCAGTGTGTGTTCCATGATCTCCATCGTTTCGGGATCAATACTGCCTATCCGGTTACCCCGAAAATCAACATACCACGGCACCCCCCTGGAGTTGACCTGGATCCCGTAGGGATACGTACCGGAAGTCGGTGTTGCCACGACTCTCATCTCGCCCGTCCTCGGAATTAATCGGCCTACCATACCTGACTGAAGCGTGAACCACAGTGTACCGTTCTGATCAAAGATGGGCGTGTGCGGACCGCGAGCGCCCTCAGGCACGACGGCGGCTTCAGGTATGGAGTACTGCGTCACCTCACCCGTATTTGGATCGAGTTTGCCGACGTGGTTCTGATTGATACCGGTGTACCAGATGTTACCGTCACCGTCCTCCGCAAGACCATGCGGACCCACATCATCGCCTAGGGGGAACTCCCGGATCATACTCGTCGCGGGATTCACCTGTCCCAGAACGCTAACCCACTGCCCGGTCCACCAAATTGAGCCGTCCCTCGCCGCAAGTGGGTCATGCGGCCGTGAGCCGAGCGATGGCGCCATCCATTCCCGAATAGTGACTTCCACAGGGCCTGAAATAATGACTGCTTCGGGCGCTGGTCTCTCTGGGAAGCTCGACGCCAGGTACTGAACGACCACTCCAACTTCGTTCTCAGGCAATACCACCATCGAGCCGATCAGCGCCTGCCAGCCGTCTTTAGTGTATCCCGGCGAGTTGGCTATCTGGTTGAGTCCATGGCACTGTGTGCAGCGGTTCTGGACCAGTTCCTGGCCTGCCCCCGCTGGCAGCTGGACCGCTTGACCCCTGCCTCGCTGGGCTTTCGCAGGCGCGGGAAGAATCACACAGAGAATTAGTGCCAGCATTGAGACGGAGAACGCTTTGCTTCGCATGCTTTTCTACCTCGAGCTCAAGAGATAACTCGGTCAGAGTGGCTCCAACTGCTCCCAAAATGACAACCCGAGAAAGATGCTGGCCATTCAGAGGGCCGGCAAGGAAACCGACTGGGTTGACGAGGGATCACCAAGGGAAGCGAAGGTGGCTCTAGCTGATGCCCCCTTAGCTAGACAGGAAACACGATGACCTCCCGCCGGCGGGCGGCACCCCCGGGGGTCCCGCCGACCCTCCGTCACTGCGGCGTCCCTATGCCTCTGAAGCGATATCTGTAATACCGCTGTCCATCGTTTACTTCACCGAGGAAGATGTTGCCCCTTGAATCGACGGCAAAACTGTGTATGTGAAAGAACTCCCGTGCATTGTGTCCCGCATGGCCGCCAATTTGATGGACGATCTCAAGGGTCTCTCGATTCAGGACATGGACCAACTTGTTGGTGCCATCAACGACATATAGTAAAGTCTGCTCCGGGTCTGGCGACATCGCGAACTCGTGAACAGTTCCATTGGGGCCTAGGGTGTTCGGCTTGATGAATACCTCTCGGATGAAAGTACCATCAAGATCAAACACCTGAAGACGCAGATGCCCCCGGTCAGCCACATAGACAAGGCCGTCGTTTGTTACGTAAACGGCATGCACCGGATTGTTGAACTGTCGCGGTGGTGCTTCTCCCGCACTGAGTTGCTGAATGTACTCCTCCCTGCTGGGTAACTCGATGCTGTCGTCTGGCTGGTTGCCGTAGGCGCCCCAATGGCGCTTGTACTCGCCTGTCTCCCCGTCGAAGACAACGATGCGGCGGTTGCCGTATCCGTCCGCCACGAACAACTCATTCGTCGGTTCGTAGAGGAATAAATCAGCTGGCCCTCCCACGTTTTCGGTGTCGTTGCTACCTCCGTTCATACCAGCGCGTCCAATCTGCAAAAGAAATTCGCCCGAACTAGTGAACTTAAGGATGTGGTTGTCTGAGTCTCCACTGCCACTCAGCCAAACATTGTCCTCGTGGTCCACGAAAATGCCATGTTCATTGGTGAACCACTCATAGCCTTCACCAGGCCCACCCCAGGCCTGAGCGAATTGTCCGTCGGCGTCAAACTGCATCACTGGAGGTGCCGGATAGCAGCACTCGGCCTGAGGAGGGTCGAGCGAGGCAGCCTTCTCTCCATCCGGGATCGTCGCAGGACGCTGGAACACCCAGACATTGTCGTGTAAATCGACGGCAAGTCCGCCCACCGCTCCACTCACCCACTGGTTAGGAATCACCGAGAAGAACAACGGATCCGGATCAAACATCGGCACCTGATTCCCATCCACCTGCTGGAATGAAATGTCGTCACCTCTCTGCTCGCTCTGAGTATCGTCACCTCCAGCGCACGCGGTAGTAATCGCGACAATGACAGTAAGCAGCACTTCCTTTGTTGACCTCTTTATTTTCATGTCACACCTTTACGCGTTGATATCGCTTGCTAACGGCCTCCCGCGGGTTCCTTGACCACCATACCACATTCGGAAAGTCCACGGAACATATCACCTGGCTTTTGAGCAGCTTCACTACCGGGTGAGCGTGGTGACCCGCGAAAGGGATAATCTTTCGACGGAGGCGACCATCAAGCTGAGGGTCCGCGGCCGAATGCGGCATGTGGTAGCCAAGGGCGATGGGCCTGTGAACGCACTTGATACCGCCCAGCGGAGCGTGCTAAGTGCGGCGTATCCCAACCTGGCCGATATACACCTGGTCGATTATACGGCGCGAGTGCTCAACTCGCGTGAAGGGACTGCAAGATCAGGTTCGCGTTGTGATTGGCAGTGCAGAGGAAGTCGACGTCTGGAGCACAGTCGGGGTCAGCGAGACCCTCATTGAGGCAAGCTGGCCCACGCTCGTGGATACCGTTGAGGACAAGTTCGAACTAGGCCCCGGAAGGAATCCCGCGCCTGACGCTTACCGCTTCTTTCGCCTAAGAGGATTCCGGCCCTTGCGGGTTGCCAGGTCCACTTCGTGCGATGCTTCCCCGTTAACCGTCAGAGTGGCAAACTGTGTCCCGTCAAAAGTGATCACCACCGTTCGCTCTCGGCTCTCATCGCCGTTGCGGCCATTCGTGATCGTAACTTGGATGTTTCTCGTAATAGTTCCTGAAAGCGGCCAGGGATGGGCCTTTCGGTCAACGGATCGGACGACATCCTCGGTGAGTGAAGTCGATTTGACATCGCGGACCCGCTCTCCGAACTCGTCACTGACTCGTGCCCGATGGCGCTCTCCCGATCCATCTCCGTTCCAGGTTCGAGTCTCTTCTTCACCTTCGAGACCGGTCACCCACATGTCCCGATGACGTTTGATGGAGGCTGAGAAGTTATCCCTCGATTTCTCCTTTTCGACTGTCACCACGACATGGACTGAGGCTGTGGTGATTGGATCGAACACTTCCTGCTCCAATCCATTCCCATCGAAGAAGGTCTTCACCTTCGAACGATTTTTGCTTTTTTGGGAATCTTTTTGAGCTTGTATCTCCGCGCCTCCCGGCACCACATCGCTCATCTGGTACAGGTCCTCGAGGACGGCATCTGCCGCAGCGGCAGCCGCGGCCGCCCCCACTGCTCCTCCGACCTCCAGCGGACCGGGTTCCGTCCCCAGCTCGCTGCAAGAACTGATGCCGAAAACGGCAAGAACAATCACCAGATTTCGGGACGAGTACAAACTCATGGTCAGACTCCTTTCCACCATTAACAGTTGAAGGGCACTCTTCCCTTCAGACACCTTTGCCCGGGGTTTCGTTAGGCCGACCTAAAACGGAGAGCCATGATCGGGACCGGCCTCGGCACCAGCACCCCAGCTCTTGTGACCCCGTAAAGCTTCTCAGGATACCTCTGAGTCATACCCTCGGGCAAGGCCAAACCATATGTATGAGAGGCACAACACGCACATGCTACAACTAATAAAATAGAATAAAACTGCCTGGTCTATCTGAAATAGAAATATCCTCTTTCGGATTTTCGACGCTGAAATTGAATAAACCCTTGCGTTGTCTGAGGTGCAAACCCCCACCATACCCCGCCTAAGATCTCAGGCCCTTCTGCTACTGCGCCTAGGACTCAGCTCTCAGGCTCGAAAAAACCGAAATGCTCCAGCATGAAGAAACGGATCGCTGACGCTAGCCGCACCGCGTACACTTGCCGA
>Ga0310121_10002652_pt1 | contig 16798 bp, 16 predicted proteins | sample CB27_Tmax_986_MG_FD_203504 | JGI IMG/M metagenome (GOLD analysis project Ga0310121, IMG submission 203504) | Marine microbial communities from Western Arctic Ocean, Canada - CB27_Tmax_986 | ecosystem: Environmental > Aquatic > Marine > Oceanic | place: Canada: Western Arctic Ocean | collected...
CCAGCAGGTTACCATCTTCTTCAAGCAGCCCAAGCCGCAATCCGATTCCCCAGCGGTCGTGCCGGAAACCGGCGTGGACAGCGGAGCCGTCGCTCTTGAGTCCATATCGGCGCTGATCATCAGTAAAGGCGAAAGACAGTCCCCCCTGCCAGCCCATAGTGGAGACAAAACCCACAGCCCCGTGGTAGCCCATATCTGTGAACCCAGCGAGCGGAGCAGAGAACGCATCGGTCTGGAATGCACTGACGAGGCCAGACGTATCTGTTTGCCCTGATAAGCTGTTATGAAAACCCGTGAGGGATTTGTTAACGCCGAAGGCATAGCGGGTGCCATCGCTGTGGATTGCGGACATGCTCATGTGTACAGGGCGTTCTGCGTCCATAGCGTCATCTGGGCCTGCCAGCCACAAGGCATCTGCCGAGCTTGTAGTGTAGCTTGCGGTCATCTGCAGGTCGCTGCGCTGAATGAGCGTCTCATCGACTTGCTCGGTATTCAACTCCTTCAACACGGATTGTGCCGAGGGTCCGGGGTCGCGTACAGTAACGCGGGTCTCCAGATCCAGCTCATAGGTTCGCCCGTATTCGTCGAGCACCAGTGTCTCTTCCAGATCTGAGTTGTTGCCAAGCAGTGCATAGCCTACGCCCCCCACGACCAGCGCCGCGAGCGCGACACCGGCGCCCGACCCGCCGCTACCTGATCCCTCGGAGTCCGGGTCATCTGAGTCAGATTCACCGTCCTCGTCGCTTGACTCATCGTCTTCGCTTTCTTCAGAATCTTCGTCATCTTCAACAGGCGCGGTGATGATGCCAATCGGTGCCAATGCTGCTTCGATATTCAATGCCCCCGCTCCCGTGACGCTGTCGATACCAGTGCTGCCCAGGTCTGTCGCTGTTTGCTTGAGGATGCTTGCAACCTGGCTTGCACTCAGCCCGGGTGAATAGGCCCAGATAAGAGCTGCTGCTGCGGCCACCTGTGGCGCGGCCATCGAGGTACCGCTTGCAGAGAAATAAAAATCATCGGCCTGATTACCGGCAACAACCGTGTCTTCACCGGGTGCCGTCAGAAAGTTATTCTCTACTCCAAGTGCGCCATTACTGAAATGGGACAGGCCACCGCCACTATGTGAGCCGACAACCAGCGCAGCCCCTCCGAGTGCGGCGAAATTGCTAGAGGGGCTGGACGGTCCTGCCAGGTTATCATTACCCGAGGGGGCAATTATCAGTTTTCCTTTCGCGACTGCTGATTGCAGCGAGGCGAACTCTGCGGGACTCAGCGAAGTGTTCACGGCTTCGAGCAGGATGATCCTGACATCAGCTTTGCCAGTCGCAAAATTTACGCCTTGACTGATAAGCCCCCCATCGGTTTGGTTTTTATCATTGGTGATTTTTACCGGCAGCACTTGGGCGCTGGGGGCAATGCCACCGACCCCCACCCCATTCCAGTTGCCGACAATGACCCCAGCAGAGGCCGTGCCATGGCCGAAAGTGGTGGAGGTTTCATCATCGTCCGGGTCGTCATCGTCGTTAACAAAATCATAACCGCCCGGCGCGATTCGCCCGAGCAGATCAACATGGGTGGCGCGAACGCCTGAGTCCAGATCAGCGATAATAAAACCAGCGCCGAGCAGTCCAGCGTTCCATGCTGGCACGACCTTGATGCCGGCGAGGTAGGGCTGGTTGAAGTATTCTCCCGATGCGATATCCGGTTCGGCTCCGGCACCGGTTGTGGCGAAGGCGAGTACCGCAACTGCGGTAAAACGTATAAATTTTTCAAGCATCTTGGTTTATCGTAACGCGCTAAGGGCCACCTGCGGTATACCCGCCGGGAGGCAGACCATAGTCAGATTTAGGCTTGTTTTCAAGTGTAACGGCTGGCTTTGGCGAAGGTAAACTATTCCAAGAATGTCTCAGGGTGAAGCTTTTGGGCTGTATAATCGCGCCGCCCGTCGCGCAAAGCCCCCTGCCTGATTCGCAACACCATCGTGATGTTGACTGTCAGAGTGGTCAAAGATCTGGTCGGAAGGCGGCGATCGTACTATGAGTTACAGATAACCGCATTTAGCCAGGAGTTGATATGCCTATCCAGGAACTGTCGCCCGAGATCCAGAAAATCCAGGAAACCGTTGTCGGCATGTACTCGGAGAACCCGTGGCCGTTGAACCGGCGTACCGACGAGGAGATGGGCTGGCGCCTTAAATGCCTGGGGATAGCGCCGGAGGATTATCAGGGGAAAAAGGTGCTCGATATGGGCTGCGGCACCGGCGAGTACGCTCTGTGGTACGCCAAGAATGGGGCGGCCAGTGTAACTGGTATCGACCTTTCTGATGGCTCGCTCGCTATTGCGCGCGAGCGAAAAGAGGAGATGGGCGCAAATCATGTCGATTTCACCAAGATGGATATCCTTAACTGCGAGTTACCTGACAATTATTTTGACTACAGTTATTCGGTGGGCGTCCTGCACCATACCGGTGATCCGTTGCGTGGCTTTCGCCACCTGGCGAGGATTACGCGGCCGGGCGGCGTCGTCATCGTCAGCCTGTACAGCCAATACAGCCGACGTATCCTGCGCACCAAGCAGCAGATCTGCCGACTGCTCGGCGGTGCAGATATCGACAAGCGGGTAGAGTGGGGTGAGAAGCTTTTTGGTGGCACATTGCGCAAACTGGACAAGCGTTACCATGGGTTGAACACCCGCCAAATCGGTTACGATATTTTCGGTTTCCCGCACGAATCACTGCACACCGCGCAGGAAGTATTGCGCTGGTTTGATGAAAACAACCTCGAGTACAAGGGGGCATTTGCACCATTGCGGGTTCGGGATTATTTCTACGCATTCTCGCTGCCCGAGTACGCGATTTTTCGCTCGACCTTTAGCGGATTCCCGGTCATGCGCTTGGTGGCTGATGGCATGGATGGCTTGTCCAAGCAGTTTTTCAATAAGGATGAAGTCATCCGCCAGTTTCCCCGTCCGGGTTCTTTGTCGATGTGGCTGTCGCAACTCATCTGGATTCCATTTGGCCTGCGATTCAACTGCTTTACCATAGCGGCGATAAAACGAGGCTGAGCACAGCCTTCTTTGTGACTGTGGTTATCGGCGCACGGCGAATACGATTCCGCCGAGGACACCTTGTATCAGGGTAAAGCCGTACGAGACCCACGCCAGGGCTAGGGCTTGGAAATCCGGTACGCCGTAAAGCGAGAAGAAAAAAACAAAAATAGCCTCGCGCACCCCGATCGCATTGATCGATAGCGGCAGCATCATAACGAATATCGCAACCGGGACGATCAGGAACATTGACTCCACTGGCACCATGATACCTACTCCCCGCGCGATCAGAACAAAGTGCACAACCACGTTTATCTGTAGTAGCACAGACAATACAAAGGCGCGTAGGATCGCTGAGCTTGCTGATCGATAGACCTGGAACGAGCCCAGGATTTTCGTCAGCGCACTCGCAATGATTTTGGCCAACCCCCCAGAGGTGGTTGCCAGCGTGTCAATTCGTGCTGCCGGTATGTTCAGTGCCAGCCAGGCTAGCAATATCGCTCCACCGATGCCGGCAGCAACCCACCAGCCGATAAGCGGGATCTGGCCAACGACCGCCTGGTCCAGAGTTAGCGCTATCAGGGCAAAGCACAGCAATACCAGTACGCCCAGAAAACGATCCACCAGTACCACGGCGACCGCATCGGATTTGCTGCCACCCACCCGCCACGAGTCGTACATGCGTACGACGTCACCACCGACGGTGGATGGCAGAAAATTGTTGAAAAAGAGCGCAACCATGAAAGAGCGTATCAGGTACAGAATCGGGGCATTCCCGCCCTGGGCACGCATCAGGGTGCGCCAACGAAAAGCGCTGATGATGTAGCCGACAAAAAACAGGCTAAACGCGAGCCCAAGTAGCGCAAGATTGGCCGACTCAATAACTGCAAATACCGAGTCGAGCGCGACATCGCGTGTTATCCAGAGAATCAGTCCGCCGGACAGCAGCAGTTTTAACGCCAGGATAGGCAGATTTTTCTGGGACATGTCCCGGTCTTTGAGTAGCGCGTTCAGTTGTTGCCGCGCTGCCCAAGCGCGCGTGCGGGTACCCCGCCGACGATTGCGCCAGGCGTTACCGTCCGCGTAATGACCGCACCCGCGGCACCCACGCTTCCATCTCCGATGGTGACCCCGTCAAGAACTGAAACATTGGCGCCCAGCCAGACATCGTTACCAATCGTGCAGCCGCCATCGGGGCGAATACCCTGCTGGGCAATGGGAATATCCAAACGGTCTATGTTGTAGTTACCGCCCCCGACCAGGTAGCAACGTGGCCCCAGGATTGCGTCATCACCGATGGCAACTGGACATCGTTGCGCCGATTGGATGATGGTGTATGCGCCGATACCGGTTCGATCGCCAATCTGCACGGCGCCTTCCTTGCACGAAATCATAACGTTGTTAGCCAGGATCACGTCATTGCCAATGCTGATCACAGCAGACTCTGTCGAATGCCGCGCGTCGAGCAGTACGCCTTCACTCAATACAACGTTATCACCGATGATCACCCGACCAGGATGGCGCAAGATCATGTTGGTGCCAAACATGACACCTTTTCCGCAATGGCCAAACAATTTTGGCCAGAACAACTGTCTCAGGAGGAGTCCAATAGCGCCAGGTACCGGTGATAGCCAGGAACACCATTCGAAGTACAACGTGGTGAGCAGTTTGCGTGATCCAACCAGTACATCCTGATAGCGTCGAAGTCCGGATGATTCATCCGTGACAGCCTGTTGCGTCTTCGGAAAATGATTTTGTGGGGTCATTGCGCTGCAGGCCGTAGCAGTTTTCAGCCGACAGCAGGAACCTCTACCTTGGGCCGATGGCGCGATGATTGAACTCTTCGCGCGACCTCGGGTTTTGCCGCGACTGGTATCGGTGCCGGTGTGGCTGGAGCGGCAGTAGCCGGTTTTGCCTCGGTCCGTGGCCTATCAGTGGTATTTGGACTGGTTTGAGAGGCGCGCTCACGTCGTGGCGGGCGAGCATTGGCTTTTTCGTCGCGTTTGGGCGCGCGTTCGTGAGCAGGTGATTTGCGCGGCTTGTCAGAGCTTGACTGGCTACGGGTTGGCCGCTCGAGCACGGCCTCAGAAATCTCCTGGCGCGCCAGCGGATGGCCAATGTACTGTTCGATATCGAGCAGTGAGAAGGCATGGTCCTCACAGGCAAAACTGATGGCGTGCCCGCTGGCACCCGCCCGGGCGGTGCGGCCGATGCGGTGCACGTAATCCTCGGCATCCTGCGGCAGGTCATAGTTAATGACATGGCTCACGCTGGGGATGTGCAGGCCACGTGCGGCAACATCAGTCGCTACGAGTACCTGCCGTTTACCCTCCTTAAAGGCATTAAGCAATTGTTCGCGTTTTTGTTGTGGAACGTCACCCGATAACACGGCCGCGGTATAGCCCTGCTGTTTGAGCGCCCGGCCCACCCGGTCACAGGTGACCCGCATGTTGGAGAAAACCAGAACCCGGTCACCGGCGGTCTGGCGCATCAGCCCCAGCAATAAGGGTAGTTTCTCGGCGTTGGCAGGGTAGTAGACTTCCTCGAGCAGCCGTTCGGCGACGACCACGTCGGCGTCGATCTTGATCTCCTTGGGATTGTTCATGTGTTCGTAGCCCAGCTCATTCACTCGGTGTGAGAGCGTGGCCGAGAACAGTAGATTCAGTCGCTCAGTGGGCGGCGGCATCCGTCTCAGTACGTAGCGGATGTCTTTGATAAAACCCAGATCAAACATGCGGTCCGCTTCATCGAGCACCAGAACCTGTACTGCGTTGAGATCAAAGACTTGCTGTTTGAAGTAATCGATCAATCGCCCCGGCGTGCCAATTAGCACGTCCACACCGGCGGCCAGAGTCTCGCGCTGCTCTTGATAGCCTGTGCCACCGTAGACCAGCCCTAGTTTCAGGCCGGTGGTTCTTCCCAGTACTTGGGCATCACGGTGAATCTGTATCGCCAGTTCCCGTGTCGGCGCGAGCACCACGGCACGAGTGCTGAGCGGTCCTGCAGATTCCGGCCGGGGATGGGTCAACAGGTGGTTAAAAATGGCGAGTAGAAAAGCGGCGGTCTTGCCAGTGCCAGTTTGGGCCTGGCCAGCGACATCCTGGCCGGCCAGTGCCACCGGCAAGGATTCCGCCTGAATCTTGGTGCAATACTCAAAGCCGGCATCAGCCAGGCCTTCGAGCAGTTGGGGCTCTAACGCAAATTCGGTAAAGCGGGTTTTGGTGAGGTAACTGGTATCTTCCATAGGGTTTTATAGCTTTATAGCGTGATTGGGGTATCGTGTGGTTGCTGTTACGACCAGCGTGATTGCAGGATTATGAATATAAAAAGGCCGGGAATATCAGCCACGCCAAAAAGCTGGCATGGCCTGCTGGGCGGGTCGCGGGTTTAATGCAGGAGCAAGCGAAGCCTCCCGCGGATAGATAATTGGTCCTTGATTCTCTGGGTGGAATTCTGGTAAAACTGTTGTGTCGGGCGGAAATAGCGAGCCGTCAGTTGCGCTGTCCGGTACAATAATCCCAGGTGACAACTGAAAATCAGTATACCACACGTCCTGATTGTCACAGAGTCACACCCCTTTCATGTCCCCTCGGGGAAAATCCAGGTCAATAACAAATGTCGGAAAATATTATTCACGTCAGCGATGATTCTTTTGAGCAGGAAGTTTTGCAATCCGATAAGCCGGTCCTGATTGATTATTGGGCCGAGTGGTGTGGACCCTGCAAGATGATCGCGCCAGTGCTGGCCGAACTGGCCGACGAGTACGCCGACAAGGTGCAGATTGCCAAATTGAATATAGATGACAACCCGGCAACGCCACCCAAATATGGTATCCGGGGTATTCCCACGCTGATGTTATTTAAGAACGGCGAGGTCGAAGCGACCAAAGTGGGCGCTGTCTCCAAAGCGCAACTGGCAGCCTTTCTGGATGAGAATATCTGAGCACAAACCAGCCCCTGCGAGCTCGCAGCTGCACACCAAAGCGTCCGGCCGGGACTAGACCTGGCCGGCATTTTAATGATAACGTTAACCCTGGGTTGAGAGCCCACCCCGTCCGTACCCCTTTATTTTCAGAAGTTTCCCAGCATTTAGCCGCCATAAAGTGACCCGTTTTGGGCCCAGTGGCCCGCTGGGCGCTGATTTTCCAAACCCACCGAGACCTCTACAGCTATGTCCCTAAGTCTGTCCGAGCTAAAAGAAAAAACCCCCACGGAACTGGCCGAATTCGCACGCACGCTCAAGTTGGACAACATAACCCGCTTGCGCAAGCAGGACCAGATCTTTGCCATCCTCAAGTCCCAGGCCAAGCGCGGCGAGAAGATCAAGGGCGAGGGTGTGGTCGAGATCCTGCAGGATGGCTTTGGCTTCCTGCGCTCGGCCAGCAGTTCATACCTTGCTGGGCCGGATGACGTCTACGTCTCCCCCAGCCAGATTCGCCGTTTCGGCCTGCGTACCGGTGACACGATTACCGGCCTGGTGCGTCCCCCTAAGGATTCCGAACGGTACTTCGCGCTGCTCAAGGTCGAGACCATCAACTTTCAGTTGCCCGAAGAAGCCAAGAAGAAGATTCTGTTTGAAAACCTCACCCCGTTGCATCCTGATGAGCGTCTACGCCTGGAACAGGAGAACGGTTCTTCGGAGGACCTGACCGGACGAGTGGTCGATATCGTCTCACCCATAGGTAAGGGTCAGCGGGGTCTGCTGGTTTCAGCGCCAAAGACCGGAAAGACTGTAATGTTGCAGCAGATCGCCCATGCGATCACAGCAACCGAGCCTGACAGCACATTGATTGTGCTGCTGATCGACGAACGCCCGGAAGAAGTGACCGAAATGAGGCGCTCCGTGCGCGGGGAGGTGGTTTCCTCAACCTTTGATGAACCTGCCACGCGCCACGTCCAAGTAGCCGAGATGGTTATCGAAAAAGCCAAGCGCCTGGTGGAGCACAAGAAAGATGTGATCATTCTGCTTGACTCGATCACCCGCCTCGCGCGCGCCTACAACACTGTGCAGCCCGCATCGGGCAAGGTGTTGACCGGTGGTGTGGATGCTAACGCTTTGCAAAAACCCAAGCGATTTTTTGGCGCTGCACGCAATATCGAAGAAGGCGGTAGCCTCACGATTCTGGCCACTGCCTTGATCGATACCGGCTCCAAGATGGATGACGTTATCTACGAGGAGTTCAAGGGTACCGGCAATATGGAAATCCACCTTGATCGCCGTATTGCTGAAAAACGCGTCTACCCGTCGGTGGTGATAAGCCGCTCCGGGACCCGCCGCGAGGAGCTACTCATCGACCCAGCCGAACTGCAGAAGATCTGGTTGCTACGCAAACTGCTGCACCCGATGGACGATATCGAGGCCGTCGAGTTCCTGCTGGACAAGTTGCGGGCCACCAAGAACAACGCTGAGTTTTTCAAATCAATGAACCGCTAATTCTGAACTTGCGACACCCGCGCGTTTCGCCTATGATCCGCGTCCCGCCGGGGCTTTGGCCCCGACCAAAGCCATATAACACTCATGAAGCCAGACACGCATCCCACCTACGAGACCATCAAAGTGGTCTGCGCCTGCGGCAATAGTTTCGAGACCCGCTCTACGCTGGGCGAGGAACTGCACGTGGAAATCTGTTCAGCTTGCCACCCGTTTTATACTGGTCAGCAGAAGATTATCGACACTGCCGGGCGCGTTGGTAAATTCCAGAAAAAGTACGGCCGCTCTGCTTGACAGCCCGGCAGCTGTTGCTGCGACCTGGGTATTTGCTTATCTGAAAAACTGCGCTTGCGTAGCACCCACCGTTGTGGTGGCGGTTTTGTGTTGCCTTGCCAGCACGCCAGTATTTCCCCAGTCGGTGCGTATCGCCGAGGTCGCTGGGGTGATCGATGGCGATACCCTGACGTTGACCTCCGGCGAGACTATCCGCCTTGCCGGTATCAATACCCCGGAGATGGCGTACAAAACCCGTCCCGGCGAGCCGCTGGCTGTTGAGGCGCGCGATGCGCTACAGACACAGGTATCGAGTGGTTGGGTTGGCGTCGAGACTGCGCCACAGATAAAAGACCGTTACGGCCGTACCTTGGCCTACCTGTTCACGCCTGACGGTGCCAGCATCCAGACAGCCTTGCTGCGTGAAGGACTGGCCAGCGCAGTTGTGATCTCCCCCAATGATCGTTATCTTGAGGAATTCACTTGGGCAGAAGATACCGCCCGCCGTTTTGACCGCGGTATCTGGGCATTGCCGTATTATGCCCCCCATTCGCCTGATCGCGTCCGTGGTGGTTACCAGTTTGTCCATGGCCGTTTGTCACGCATTGAAATCGGTGAGAAATGGTTTATCTTTTCCCTGAACCAAAAGTTCGTGATTCTGGTTCGTCGCACTGACTGGCAGGCCTATTTTGGTTACTCGCCGTGGGCACTTGACCAGGCTACAATTGTGGCGCGAGGTTGGGTTTCCCAAAAGAAGTCCCGCGCCACACTGGTGATCAGCCATCCCTTCATGCTCGAGCGCTGTGGTATCGATCCTCAGCGGTTGTGCCCTGCTAATTGATCAACTCTTGATACAACTCAGCTTATCGCCCCTTTCGCGTGCTGACACCATGTCGCTTCACAGGCAAGCGCGAACACTGATGCACGTGATGCATTGGCATGTGGTTTTTGCAATTTCCTGGCTTGCGGCCTGCACGCTGGCGTTTCATCTACTATTCGTGCTTTCCCGGGCGGGCGCCACCCCTTCAATCAGGGCGCGGCTCGTAGAGCCAACGTCCCCCATCGGTCGCAACGACCGCCGCCCGGCCGAAGCTGAATTCGAAGATCAAACATGACCAAGACGATTACGGCCCTGCTCGCAGTATTGGCTGGCGTCTTTGCGGCGCCCGCCTGGGCCCAGGTGCGGGTACATGATCCCATGGTGCGCATGGTGCCGCCGGGGCAGCCTATCAGTGTCGCCTTTATGACTCTGCATAACCATGGCATGGATGAAAAAATACTGGTGAGGGTACACTCGGACGTGGCCGGCGCGGCGGAAATGCACAATCACATCCTGGCGGACGGCATGATGAAGATGCGCCGTATTGATACGATTGTGGTACCGGCCCATGGCCAGGTGGAACTGAAACCCGGCGGACTGCATATCATGCTGATCGGACTGAGCCGTAACCTGCAGTTAGGTGAGCGAGTTACTATTAATCTGGAGTTCGCTGACGGCGAGCGCCTGACAGTTAACGCACCGGTGCAGATGGCCGGGGACATGCATACCCCAACAGATCACACCAAACACGCCGACTGATCCGGATAAGGGCAGGAGTGGCGTGGGCCATCCGGCCCTATCGATAAGAGAAAGAGCGATGATCACGACAAAAACATGGCGCCTTCCTTTGCTCGTGCTGCTATGCGCCACCGCGATAGGCCTGGGGGCCGGGGTATGGCTGCAGCAGCGTGGCAGTCAAGCCGTCAATCCCTACGAGAAACTCGGTGGTGATTTCACCCTGGCGTCAGCTCACGGTCCGGTATCCCTGAGTGACTACCGTAACAAGGTCGTGATGCTGTTCTTTGGCTACACCTCGTGCCCGGATGTCTGCCCCACGGATCTTGCGCGGATGAGTGCCGTGTTCGATCAGTTGTCCGATGCCGAGACAAAGCGGGTTGTGGGCATGTTTGTGAGTGTCGACACCGATCGCGATACACCCGAGCACGCCACCAAGTACGCGGCGTTTTTCCATAAGCGGATCATGGGGCTCAGCGGGTCTGCCGAGGCAGTAGCGGCGGTAGCGAAGCAGTATTACGTACTGTACCAGCGAGTCGACACTGAGGATTCTGCGTTGGGCTATACCCTGGATCATTCAGCGACGACCTACCTGATCGGCCCAAAGGGCAAGGTTCGCGATCTGGTGCGGCACAGGGTCGAGGCGCAGGAGATGGCCGAGGCCGTGCGCACTGTACTGGCTGGATAAAGGATCTACAGGCCATGCGACTTGAGGATAAGGCCGAAGCGGTTGCGTTTGAACTGGATCAGGCGGGCTTGTACTTCGGCCATGGTACCGACAACGCTTTTGACGAGGCGGTCTGGCTGGTACTCGAAGCGGCGGGACTTGACCCTTCGGGGGATGAGGTTCCCTGGCAAAGCATTCTCAGCGCTGATCAATGCCAGGCCGTAGATGCGTTGCTTGCCCGTCGCATTGAGACCCACCAACCTCTGGCATACCTCGTTAACCGGGCATGGTTTGGGGGGCGCGATTTCTTTATCGATTCGCGTGCTATCGTGCCACGATCGCACATCGGCGAATGGATTTCGGAGCGCTTTACCCCCTGGCGGGTAGATCGGCCGTTGGACGCCATACTTGATCTTTGCACCGGCAGTGGCTGTATCGCGATATCTTTGGCGCTGGCTTTTCCCGAAGCAAAGGTAGATGCCAGCGATATCAGTGCCGCAGCACTGGAAGTGGCCGCCATCAATGTCGAGCGACACGCGGTCGGTGATCGAGTGCGCCTGGTGCAAGGCGATCTTTTTAGCTCCTTAGAGGGGCAACGCTATGACCTCATCGTCTGCAACCCGCCCTACGTCAGCGACAGTTTGATGGGTTCTCTGCCGCACGAATACAATCACGAGCCAACACTGGCATTCGCCGGTGGCAATGGAGGGCTCGATTTCATTACCCCCCTGCTGTATCAGGCCCGCGCTCATCTTTGCGACGATGGCCTGCTGGTGGTAGAAGCCGGCAGTGCTCGTGATGCGCTCGAGGCCGCCTGGCCGCAGGTGCCGTTCACCTGGCTGATGTCAATGAATGACGATGCGGTGGTGTTTGTGGTAAATGCGCAGGAACTTGAGGCGCTGATTGGGCAGGCAGAGCAGTGAAACTGGGCGCCGACCGACGATCAGATCTCGATCATTTCGAAATCGATCTTGGTGGCGTCGCAGTCCGGGCATTGCCAATCATCGGGAATATCTTCCCAGCGTGTTCCAGGAGCGATACCCTCCTCGGGCAGGCCTTCAGCTTCCTCATAGATGAAGCCGCAGATAATGCACATAAAGGTTCGGTTGACCATGGCCCGATTGACAGTTTTCAAATAGCAGCGGCGAATTCTAGCCGATCAACACAATCCAAAACATCCAGAAAATACGCGCGACCCTATTTTTTATACTCGTAGCACTGACCTGCGGAGCCCCTCATGAACGACAAAAACAAACAGCTTTTTGACCAGGCCTGCGCGGTTATTCCCGGCGGGGTTAATTCTCCGGTACGCGCTTTCAAGTCAGTTGGTGGAACCCCGGTGTTTATTGACCATGCGCGCGGCCCTTTGCTCTACGGTGCTGACGGCCGAACTTATATCGATTATGTGGGTTCTTGGGGCCCGATGATCCTCGGCCATGCCGATCCAGATATCGTTGCCGCCGTGCAGCACGCTGCTGAGCGGGGCCTGAGTTACGGCGCCCCCACCGCGCTGGAAACAGAACTGGCGCAGCAGGTCTGTACTGCGGTACCGTCCATCGAACAGGTCCGTATGGTCAACTCGGGTACCGAGGCGACCATGAGCGCAATACGCCTGGCGCGCGGCTTCACCGGCCGCGATACCCTGGTTAAGTTCGAAGGCTGCTATCACGGCCATGCCGACAGCCTGCTGGTCAAAGCGGGTTCTGGTGCGCTGACCCTGGGTATACCCACATCGCCCGGTGTACCGGCCGATGTGGCACGCCATACGCTTACTCTGGAATTCAACAATACGGTGCAATTGGAGCAGGTTTTTGCCGAATCCGGCGATGACATCGCTGCGGTTATCGTCGAGCCCATTGCCGGGAACATGAACTGCATCGCCCCCCTGCCGGGGTTTCTCCAGGCTTTACGTGATGTTTGTGACCGCAGCGGATCGCTGCTGATTTTTGACGAAGTGATGACCGGGTTTCGGGTCGCGCCAGGAGGGGCGCAGTCGCTCTACGGCATCCGACCCGACCTGACTACGCTGGGCAAGGTACTTGGCGGCGGGTTGCCGGTGGGCGCTTTTGGCGGCAGGGCTGAGGTGATGGCGCAGCTCGCGCCGACCGGCCCGGTCTACCAGGCCGGCACTTTGTCGGGCAATCCGCTGGCGATGTCAGCCGGGATCGCAACTTTGAAGAAAATCGCGGCACCAGGATTTTTCGATGCCCTGACAGACAAAACCCGCACTCTGGTTTCGGGATTGGCAGCGGCAGCGCATGATGCCGGGGTTCCTTTGGCTACCGAGTTTGTGGGTGGAATGTTCGGCCTGTTTTTTACCGAACAGGATCGGGTGAGTTCTTTCGCTCAGGTGATGGCCTGTGACACCGTGCGCTTTTCGCACTTTTTTCACGGCATGCTTGATCACGGCGTGTATCTGGCACCCTCGGCTTTTGAAGTAGGCTTCGTGTCGATCACCCATGGCGATGCTGAGATCAACGATACCATCGAAGCCGCGCGCGCGGTTTTTGCGACACTCAACGCAAAAAGTTGATCGAAAGGGGGTAGTGCGGAGGCAGGTTGACGGATGCGCGCCAGGCGTTGCGTGCCACCGTCAGTATGTGGAAGACAGCCAGTAGCGCCAACAGAATGAGGCCGACAAAAATAAAGACCAGTATCAACGCGGTGACATACAAGATACTCATCGTCAGCGCAAAGTTCAGTGCAGCACGGCCGTGAGCATCAAGCCAGGGGGAGTGTCGCCGCCATATCAGCCATGTCAGCCAGGGCCCCAGCAGGTACCCCAGCGGCAGCCCTACATAAGTCAGAAGTGCTGACAGGTGCTGCACGCTGGCGCGCCAGTCTGCCGAGGCGGGTTTTGTTGTTGTTGCAGGTGACGGTTGGGTCGCCCCGCGCGCCAGGCCAATAATGCCAATCATCCCGGTCAGCGTACTGAACGCCAGGGCGAAAATAACGGCTGAGAAGGACACCAAGGGCAGGTTGGCACTACTCAGTAGCAGCGCGGCAATGCCTCCCGTTGCCAACACGGCCAGCGCGATACCCAGTGCGAGAAAGCCGATGCAGACAATTTTCATTGTAGAGCCTGCGAGCGCAGACAGCTCACAGGAAATATCAAACGAATTAGTGCGACAGGGCGGTTTGCGCCGCCTGTCGAAGCCAGATCAGTCGACGGGTGAAACGTCTTCCGCTGCAGGACCCTTATCGCGGGTCGTCAGGGTGAACTCAACACGCTGTCCTTCGTTCAGTGTCTTGAAGCCATCTCCTCTGATCTCTCGGTAGTGGACGAATACGTCATCCCCACCTTCCAACTCAATAAAGCCGAAGCCTTTTCTTTCGTTGAACCATTTTACGGTTCCGGTTTGTCGTTCCGACATGAACTCCTCCACTATGGTGACTGCAACAATCCGGGTAGATGTGATCGCTCGGAGCACATCCCCCGCGCACATTGTATCCGTGTGGCGGTTGAGCGCAACTCTTTAAAAATGTGTGGCACCTGTGTCTTCGCGTAACTTTCGCAGTGGGATGGTCGAGTGTTGGTCGAACCAGTCTTCAATGAGGCGAAAAGAGATCGAGATTGGCGGCGGCAGCACAAACAGACCTTGCTGCATGCGTGAGGTGATTTCATCACGATCCAGCCAACACGCATGCTCCAGTTCCTGATCATTGAGGGAAATTTTTTCGCTTCCCGCCTGCGCGCTGTAACCCAGCATCAGCGAGCCGGGAAAGGGCCAGGGTTGAGACGAATGGTAATGGGCACTTAGTACCTCAACCCCGGTCTCTTCCATGACTTCCCGGACCAGGGCCTGCTCAGCGCTTTCGCCGGGCTCGACAAAACCGGCAAGCGTTGAATACCTATGTGCAGACCACTCAGGTTTGCGCCCAAACAGGGCACGCTCGCCTTTTTCTACCAGGACAATAATCGCAGGATCGGTACGCGGGTAATGCTGTTCACCACAGTTGGCATGGGTACAGGCACGCACGTGCCCGCCGTGTTGCGATACGGTCTGGGCACCGCAGCGGTTGCAGTAAAGGTGGCGTTGGTGCCATGCGGCCATGGCCCGCGCATAGGCGAGCAGAGTCGCCTTTGCACCATCCGCTGTAGCGGCAAGTGCCCGTAACCCGGCAAAACCGTGCGTCTGGGGCGGGCGGGCGTTATCCAGCAGTACGGCGAAGTAGTCTTTGCTGTCTTCCCGACCCAGGTACACCCAGGGTTCGCAGTGCCCAAAACGCTGTTGTGCTTCACTGCGGGTCAGTAGTGCCGAGCGTGCGCTACTGTTCTCTTCATCAATGGCTATCTGCAGATGGTGTACACCGATAAAACGCGCATTTTCACTCATTATGCGCTGCCCGAGATTTTCTTCATCAAGGCGCACCAATGCAGCACGATCCAGCGTATGACTGGTCAGCAGATTCAGCCGGCTTTGTTGCAGATGATCCATTTGTGAGTAAGTGTTTGTGGACAGGCCTGCGCCAAGAGTACTACAGACCGCTTTGGTGAGAGGCACGCTTTGGTTAGAATCGTGCTGTTCCTTGCCATGTACCGGTGTCAGTACACGTCGGTCGGCATATATTCCCCACGGCCGCTGGTTTTCTGTTTATGCGTAATGAAGTCTGTCAGTTGCTTCGTGATGCCCTGGCATCACTGATTCGCCAAGGTGTTCTGCCTGCCTCGGCCGATATCCCGATTCAACTTGAACGGGCGCGAAAGGCAGGCTATGGCGACTATGCCAGCAACCTGGCGATGGTTCTGGCGAAAGGGGCCGGCCTGAAGCCGCGCGATCTGGCCGAACAGCTTTGTGCCAACTTTCCGGCATCGTCCCTGGTGGTGCGTACTGAAGTCGCCGGGCCGGGCTTTATCAATCTGTTTCTGGCCGCCGATGCCTACCAGCAGTTGCCTGTGCAGATCCGCACCCAGGGCGAGGCCTATGGCACTAGCCGTGATGGGGCCGGGCAGCGGGTCATGGTGGAATTTGTCTCGGCGAATCCGACCGGACCGTTGCACGTGGGACATGGTCGTGGGGCTGCGTACGGCGATGCCTTGGCCCGTGTTTTGCGTGCGGCGGGGTACGATGCGGTCAGCGAGTACTATATCAACGATGCCGGACGACAGATGGATATCCTGGCCTTAAGTGTCTGGCTGCGCTATCTCGAACTCAGTGGTGAGACGGTATCTTTTCCACCGGCCGCTTACCAGGGCGATTATGTTTTCGATATTGCCGCTACGCTGCATCGTGAAGACAGTGAAAAATATCGTAGCGACGCCACGGCACTGCTGAGCTCGCTGCCCGACGATGACGATCAGGCACTGGACACGCTGATCAGCCGGGCACGCTCTGTGCTGGGTGACCCAGGATTTGTCCGGGTTCACACTCTGGCCAGTGAGACGCTGGTCGCGGATATCCGTGCCGACCTGACGGGTTTCGGTGTTGAATTCCAGACCTGGTACTCGGAGCGCAGCCTGATCGACAGCGGTGCTGTGCAGCGCGCGATCGATGATCTCAAGGAGGGCGATTTTCTGTACCAGGAGGGTGATGCCTGGTGGTTTCGCAGCAGCAACTTTGGCGACGAAAAAGATCGGGTGGTGTTGCGGGCTAACGGCAACCATACCTATTTCGCCACCGATATTGCCTACCACCGTGACAAGATAGCGCGTGGTTTTGACCACGTCATCAACATCTGGGGCGCGGATCATCACGGTTACATCAAGCGGGTAAAGGCCTCACTGTCAGCACTTGGGATCGACCAGCGGGTTCTCACCGTGCTGTTGGTGCAGTTCGCGATACTTTATCGAGGCGGTGAAAAAGTCTCCATGTCCACTCGCAGCGGTG
>Ga0310121_10002655_pt1 | contig 16786 bp, 14 predicted proteins | sample CB27_Tmax_986_MG_FD_203504 | JGI IMG/M metagenome (GOLD analysis project Ga0310121, IMG submission 203504) | Marine microbial communities from Western Arctic Ocean, Canada - CB27_Tmax_986 | ecosystem: Environmental > Aquatic > Marine > Oceanic | place: Canada: Western Arctic Ocean | collected...
CCCGGATTGTGTTGACCTATGTCGGCATGGCGGGATCGATCTTCTACGACACGGTCTCCGTGCTCGGTGCCGGCGAGACGCCCCGCTTCGACCGACGCGGTGCGCCGTTTGGCCGCCTCATCGGCCCAGCCGTCGACATCGGCGCCTACGAAGCCTAAGGGACGGTCACTGCCGCCCCGGGGGATTACAATCGCGATGGCACTGTCGATGCAGCGGACTTCACGCGTTGGCGCGGCAGCTTGGGCACCACTGGCATCGCGCCGTTATCCGGAGCCGACGGAGATGGTGACGGCGAGGTGACGCAAACGGACTACGACGTGTGGCGAAGTCACTTTGGGTTTAGCTATTCTCCGCCTATCACGATTGCCGCCTCCGCGCCACCAATCGCGGTATCCGCCATCGCGTCCGCGTTGTCCATACCTCGCGCGGCACTCAGCGGCCACGCGTTGGAGTCCGGTTTGGAAAAACTAGCAGCGTCGACGGAGCGGAGCGCTACCGAGCCCGTCCGGATTGCCGAGCCGGACGTTTTGCACCAATCCGAGGTAGATTTCACGGCGCTACTGCCCGAGGAACGAATCCAAGCGGCGCTCACCAACGATAACCTCGCACTGACGTCCCTTTTTGAAAAACGGACGTACTTATCCAACCGAACGATCTCTAGCGCGCCGCGGCTAATGGACTCAGGCCTTGTCGCCTGGCATGCCGAGGTAGTCCAAGAGACTCGGCCTTCCGTAAACCGCTTCGCTCAGTCGTCCATTCGTGAACATCGCTTGGCCGAGTTGGCACTGGATGGGTCGGTGGATGAAGGGGAAGAGCGACTGTGTTTCGATCTGGCACACTGGCACGCGCGATAATCCCTTCGGCATGCGGCTGACCACACTGATCCCAGCGGCGTTACCATCTGGGGCTATTCGACCAGCATTTCCGGGGCGGACGACGTCATCGTCCGTCATCTACGTTTTCGAACGGGCGATTTCAATGCGGCGGCGGCCCATGCCGATGGCACGCCCACGATTCCTCCCGGCGGGAACGGCAGTATGGATTTGTTGGCAGACGGTGCTGATGTCATCAGCTTCACCAACGATTCGAGTCGGGTAATTCTTGATCATGTGTCAACGGCGCGGGGCATGGACGAGACCATCTCGGTGACCAAGGCAACAGATGTGACAGTACATTGCTATTTGGCGGCATCCCCCCATCCTATCTTCCAATGACAGATAACTAATGGCAAATAACTAGTGACAAATAACTAGTGACAAATAACTAGTGACAAATTGAAAAATAACTAGTGACAAATCTTCGAGGGTTCGCGCTGCTCTTCAATACTCTCATCATTCATCGTCCTACGATTACGGTTACGGCCAATACCCCGTGCTCTTTAAGACTCGATATCCTGAACGGCGTTGCTCCTTTGTTGGATGCTAGCCACCTCTAGCGTTCGCGAGAGCACCGACCGACATCCCACGAGTTCTTTGTTAAATTTTTCACATTGCGTTTACGCTGCAATGTAATGTGCGCCGATAACCGAATTACTGTTTAGAGCGATAGCAGACCCATTACCAAATTCAACTTTGTAGCGGGAATGCGACGGGGGTGTCAGCAAGCTAAGCACGTATCGGCTCGAAATTGAAATTCGCCGGAGCCTGTGATCCGTGTCTGCCCCGTCACTCTGCAATCACTCGAATTCACCGTGGTCGATGCGCCGACTCGTTCTAACGGCCTGTCTGTGCACGGTTGCGGTGTACCTCTACCCTCTCTTTCTTAACGCGCCTTTGACCGATCCGGACGAAGGTATTCACGCTGCGATTGCCCGTGAAATGGTCGAGAGCTCGGAGTGGTTGGTTCCTACACTGTTCGGGGAACCATTTCGAGACAAACCAATACTCTATTTCTGAGTGCTCGCCGGTAGCCTCGCACTGTTTGGCATGAATGAATTCGCGATTCGATTGCCGGGACTGCTGTTTACATTACTGGGTGCGATAACAACGGGGCTGCTCGCGCGGCAATTTTACAACCGCACCATTGGATGGCTTGCAACGCTCATTTGCATGACGCTTTTGTTCCCGATGGCCCACGGTCAAATCGCCGTGCATGACGTCATTTTGGTCCCTTGTGTCAACCTTTCGATTCTCTCAATTTGGAAATCCATCACATCCCGCCGGACTGCAAACGCCACCAAGTGGCTGCTGCTTGCCGCCACGTTTATCGCCTTGAGCATGCTTGCCAAAGGACTTATCGGCGTCGCGATCATCGGCATTGCGACTGGACTGTTCGCGATAACTGGCCGCAAACCGTTGCGGTGCATGCTGGGGATCGTAATACCCATGGTTGTTGGAGTCGCGGTCACGCTGCCATGGTTTCTGTATGTCGAGGGGCGCGATCCCGGCTACATGCGTTATTACTTCCACGAACGGCACTTTTTGGGGTACGTGACCTCTTCTCAAAGACACGGTGCAGAACCTTGGTTCTATTATTTGCCAATTCTATTCTGCGGGAGTATTCCGTGGATGTTCCACACCTTGTTGCTGGGGCACCGCGAGTTTCGAGCCCGTGTGACGGCGCTGGGCCACCAACCGTTTCGTCTGCTGGCCGTATGGTTGATCGGTGGCGTCTGTTTTCTATCGCTGGCTCGATCGAAGCTGTCGACCTACTGTTTTCCGTTGTTCCCACCCATGGCCATTATGGTGTCACTTATTTGGTATGAGTTTTCCAGAAGTGCGGGACGCAGCGCGGCAATGTCCATCATGTCTTGGCTTCTTGTAGGCGGCAGTATCGCCGGCATCATCCTGCCACCTGTCTCGATCGTCGTGGCCGTTGAACTACTAAACGTCCCAGCACCCCGGGTGGTTTACGTGATGTCTTCCGTGGTATCCATGATTGCGGTCATTGGACTTGTGTTTGCTTGGACGGACCAACGGCGCGAGTCATTTATGGTCGGCTGCCTGTGGTTGGGCGCGATGGCGTGCGCGATGCTGACATGGCCCTTTCAACAAGTGGCTACGGTGAATAGTCAGCGGCAGCTGGCCAATTTCGTCAACAACAGGGCCGCGCCTATAGACACTATCTATTGGCACGGAGACCGATTGGCCTCTTTTGTCTTCTACGTACGGCCTGACTTAAAAGAGAAGATTGTTGAGTTGCCAGTCACCTCGGCTAAAGAGTTGGCAACCTACCTAGCCATACCAACCACGAAACACCGGCAAATGGTCGTCACTAGCGACTCTCCCAGCGAACTGGGCCTCGCCGAGTTGAAATCGGAAAGCACAAACCATCAACGCATTGGCAGGTTCCACGTCTACACCAAGAATCATCACGCGATCACGAGGAGGAATACTGGTGTCCGGTGAGCGTATGACGGTAACAGTCGTTGTCCCGACGCTGAACGAAGCGGCCAATCTACGGAATCTTGTTGAAAGAACAGCGGTAAGTTGGTTTCGCCATCGCGGCTTTCGCAATTCAATTCATCAGGATTCCGTCATTCGCGTGACGACCGGCGACCATGCTCCGCGGCTAACGCTACGAGCAATACCCGCCGATCCGCATCTGCTCCGCCGGCAATCATCTGTTCCATCTCTTTATCAGCAATTTCCATCCGCCCAAGAGCTGCTGATGCGTTGGTAAGGCGCTGATACGCTCGAACGATGTCAAGCGTGGCCGGCTCAGACGAGGCGTCGTCCGCACACTCCAAGGCAACATCCAGGCAACCCGCCGCTTTGGCGGCGGGAGTTTGACGTTGTTCCCCTACGAAACATCGCCATGCAAAGGCCCCCGATGTCCGCCGCTTGCCGGTGGGAGTTTCAGGTTGTTCTCGCGAATCTACGTAGGAAGACAGCGTGAGACTCTCGCCGGCAAGCGGCGAGCATCTTGAATCGTTCTCGCGAATCTACGTAGGGATACAGCACGAGCCTCTCGCTGGCCCGTTCGCTAACGACTCGAGGGCCGCAGAAGTTCCGCGATTGCAATCTTTTCGAAAACCAGGTGCGCCTGGCTTCCCTCGTAAACGATTCCGAGATGGCGATCGTCGATTTGCGCGATACTTGGGTAGCCGTTGCCGAGACCTTCGTCAAGTAAGAAGTGGTATTGCTCGGGCCAGGTCAGCCCTTCATCAAAACTGACTTGGAGCGTTTGATGTGACCGTACGGTCTGAGAGTGGCAGTTGGTGAACACCAGAATGTCAACTGGCTCTCCGTCATTCACATACTCAACACGAATCATGCTTCCATTGCAGCTCGGTTCAATGAGGGCTTTTCGGTGGGTCGCATGCGGTTGCCATGTTTGGGCGAGATCCTTGGTGACCCAAACCGACCGATGCTTGATCGATTTAGCGCTGCGGGAATTTAACAGGATCGATCCATCGCGGAGCTCGACGACCTGACACTCCCCGTTGCCGATCGCGTCGACCGAGCCAACGGTCCAACTCTCCCCATGGTCGCGACTCGTCATCAAACTGGAAAAGCCGATCGTTAGTTGATCTGGATCGGCTGGGTCGCCCCCAGCCAACCCCTCGATGGGCAACACGAGGGTGCCATCGCGGAGCGTGAGGCCCGCTTGGGGCGACGGCGCCACAAGAAGCCACTCGCGCTGCTTGAGCGCTCGCGTCAGGTTCTCGGGTTCGGACCAGCTCACGCCGTCGTCCTGGGAACGAATCATTAGAAACTGAGCGCTCTCGCCGATTTCAAAACCGGGAGCCGAACCATCCGACGCCCACTGGTGCTTTCCCGATTTACCCCACATCCAAACGGCGGCGCAAAAGATATCACCCGTCGCGCTGTCCACGACGATGCCTGGATCGCTGCAGCCGTTGCGATTTTCGGGCAGTCCCTCGTATTGGCCCATGTCCATGATGACTCGCATCGGTTCCCAGCCGCGGCCGCCGTCGGTGCTACGACTCAGCCCAATGTCAATATCCTCCTGTAGATCTCGTCGCTTCGTCCGTCGCAGATCGTAGACGCAAAGAAGCGTGCCTTTGGGTGTCACCGTAAGGGCTGGAATTCGGCACGTGTGAACGCCATCGTCATAGCGTTTGCGAAGGGCGTAGCCGATCCGCTTGTGGACGCCGGGGCTGGCGTCGTGAGGCGTGATCGGTCCGGCGGTCGTGTCAATGCCTAGGCACGTCGCGTCCAACTTGTGGCCCAATTCCGCGTCCTCACGCAGTTTGCAAGAGAGCCAGAAGTAGTTGGTGCCGGGCGCCAAGAGTCGATCGCCGTGAAACTGCACACGGGCCTGTGGCTGGCAAGCTCCGCCAAACGCAACGGTTAGCTCCGTCATGAGTGATCGGCGGTCACCTACAAACGTTTTGCCATTGCGAAGTTGGTCCAATTCGTGTGGCCGATGGTGGTCCGAAAAAAACATCTCGACGGAATCGATGTCACGGAGCGGATTATCATTTTCAGGCGTCAATGGGCCGTCCAGTGAAAACGTGAAGGACTTCACGCGAACGCCCGGGCGATCCACTTCAATGGCGACTGTGATCAGTACGTTGTGCTCATTACCGACAAGCAGCGGATGCACGCGCTGGCTGGTATTGGCCCCTACGTGCGCCGACGTCTCCGCGTTCGCCGCGTATGTGGTCGTACTCGTAGTGACGGCCAGACTGATGATCGACAAGGCAAGGATGCGCGGCATGAAAAACCTCATAAGACCGTGGGTCGGGACCGATGATTTCAACGGGTCGTTTGCTGAATCAAGAGGGCCTACTTGTGACATATTTCTCGTTCCGAATCAGATCCGCCCATCGACGCATCCTTTCAATCTCTGCTTGATCTCTTCAATCGTCGCTCTCTGCCTACTCCTCCGAGATGCAGTAAAGATACGACCGACCTCGTAATAGGAGTTGGTTATCAACCAATGCGGGCGAAGCGTCGAAGCCATCAGCCAATTGGTTTTCGGCCAGCACCTCAAACCGGTTTCCGTGTCGCAGCACGACCGTCGCCCCATCACGACCCGTGACATAGACGCGATCGTTGGCTCCGACTGGCGACGCATAGATTCCACGAATCTTGGGAATTCGTGTCGGACTGATCTCGGCTTCGCCTGTCCTGGCGTTCAAGCAACTCAGGATGGCGTCGTTGGACTGGTTGAAGTACAGCAAGTCGTCGTACAGCAGAGGCGAGGGCACGTAGGGCGTAGCGCGGTTTTTCGACCAGGCGATCTTTTCCGACTCAGTAATGTCGCCTTGCGAATCGAGCGGCAGAGCCAGGGCCGAGTATCCCTTGTAGCCGCTCATGCAGATCACGACATTATCGAATCGCACCGGTGAGGGCGTCACGTTGCCCATCTGCCCACCGCATTCCCAATTGAGTTCGCCGTCGACCAGATCGTAACTTCGCACGCGGTTGCTGGCGTTCGTGATGATTTGCGTGCGGCCGCCGTGTTCCACGATGAGCGGTGTAGCCCAGGCGCTTGGCTCGTCTCTCTGCTCTTGCCAGACGAAGTCGCCCGTCCCTGCATCCAAGACAGTGATCTTTGAGTCGCTTTCGTTATCACGATTAATCACGACACGATTGCCGTGGACAACAGGCGAACTTCCTTCGCCGAAGCTCAGTCGTGTTTCCACGGTACCCAGATCCCGCTTCCATAGCAGGTCGCCGTTGAGGTCATAGCAAAAGATGCCAACCGAACCGAACCAGGCATAAAGACGCTTGCCGTCCGTGGTTGGTGAAGCCGATGCAAAACTGTTGTCGCCATGATGTCCCTGGTGCGGAATTTTGTCGGCCGCCGTTCGACGCCAGATTTCTTTGCCCGTATGGCGATCCAGGCAGATTACAACGAATTCGTAGGTGGTGTTTGGATAGGTGATACCAAAAGGCCGTTCCGCTTGATCTTCCGGCTTGGACAAGGTCGGATCGACCTGTTTCGTATCGATGGCGGTCAGTAAAAAAACCCTATCCCCCCAAACGATCGGCGTCGAAGTTCCCTTGCCATCCACCGCGACTTTCCACTTCACATTCTCTTGTTCGCTCCAGGTGGTCGGAGGATTGGCAGTGCGTGAAACACCGTTTATTTCGGGTCCGCGCCAATGATGCCAGTTGGATTGCTTTTCGGTGCCGAAGTCGGCAAATGCCACTGCAAATGCCACTGTGGAAAGAGCGAGGGGCAAGACGACGATCACAATAGCTGTTTTCATCCTACAAAATTCCTTATTCGACATTCAACTCAGCGCCGCCACCACACGCCGGCCGGTGCGACGCTCGGCCACAGCCAACTCCTTCGAAACTCAATTCAGCGTTACCATCAAAAAGCAGCCTCCCCGATCAGGACGCAAAACCACAACACTCGGAAATCAAGGTCCTTGGTTCGCCATTCCAAAGCGGTCGATGAGCATCATGCGAGCACTACCGGCGTTCCTTACTCGGTCTGGTTGTTGAGCAGGCGCGAAATTGATGACATCAGCACATCCTCCACGTCGGGAGAAACCAATGACACCCGCGGCTGCACTTCGTAGCCACCTTGCGGGTAGGAATCTCTCAGTCCAATGTATCCGGTCCCATAGTCTCCGTAGGCCGCCACCGCGACAAAATCGTCAGGCCGAAGTTGCTGGGCCGCCAATTGATACTCGACAAAAAGCTCCCCGCAAAGATGGAGGCTCCGTACGCGAGCCAGATGCAGGCAGCCGAGCGAGACTTTGCCACCTGCCTGACAACGATGTATCCAGGCCAGGCAACAGGCGGCCTTGTATCGATCCCAGGGCCGTACATTCTTGTCGTCGAGTGTTTCTATTAACTTCACCTCGTCCAAGTTGTCGGCCAACGGCAATGCGACGTCCTCGTGATGCCAAGCCACGTCGGTCGCCGAAATGGGCGTTATCTTGTTCGACTCCCAGGCGAGTTGCATCCCAGCGGCCAATCGATCAGCGAAGATCTGGCGGTTTTCGTGCGAACCGTCGTTGTACTTCCCAGCGGCAATGTTGCCACCAGCCCCCGTAAAGTAAACGTGAGGAACGCCCAGCGCCTGCTCCCGTTGCTCGCGCGCCATGCCAACAAAGTCAGGATGGGCTTTGGCCATTAGGTAATAGCTCATCGGATGAGTGGCGTAGTAGCTCAACACGACCAGTGGCCGGTCATCGTGAAAAAAACTGATCGAGCGCACCAGCGGATCGATCGTCCCTTCCGGCGCCGCACGTGCGTCCGGATCGTTCGTCGTACTGCCCCTCCAGTACTGGATTAAACCGTCGGCCCCAATCACTCTGCGGTTGGAGGCAATTTTTTCGACCCGGCCCGCTCCGGTGCCCAAATGTGTCACCGTTTGCGGCGCTTGCAGAGTCGCTTGGATCGCCTCCGCGACTCGTGACATTGTCTGTCGGATGAAATGATTGTCAAAACGCTTTCCCGCCAAACCATGTTCCGCCAGGATCGCCTCGGCGTCGAAGTCGGCACCCGGCGCGTCGTGTTGGTGAAGTGTGTGCACCGCGACGCGGGCTGGCGACGTTCCAGCGGCCTCGGCCAACACATTGCGCCACTCGGTGTGAGCCGAGTCCGCGATTCCAATCCAATCCACCGCGCATAACACGATCGGCTGACCGCTTCCTAACAATACCACTCCACGCGCTGACAACGGCATCAGCACCTCTTCGTTGAGCTGGTAAAACATCGGGCTGCCGACCGGAGGTGATGCGTCCGCCTCAAAATACGCAACCTGAAGCGTCGCCGAGGCAGCGGACGAGTCCGGACTTAAAACGAATAACAGCCAAAGAACAAGAATGTGGCGATGCATAGCTAGGGTGCTCATTGCAGAGGATCGGATTGAGGAGGCAATCCAGCGAAGAGGTGGTGTGCCTAGCCGAGATTTTGGCCGGTGTTAGCCGGGATTACAATGTGGGGGACCGTGGCACCGAGCAAAGTTCGGTCGTGGCGCCCGAAGAAATGTGTAAATACCCGGGGGTGAGCGAACCCAGGGGCCTTGATCATAACTCGGACAAATGCTGACATAGGTTGCAATGCCACCTTAACACTAGCCTGACGCGCAAGCGAGGAGAGGGGCCGTTGCCCCGCGAACCAGCTGAACGCTGCCATGCGAGTCCGAAACCGGAGCCGCGCTGGCAATGCAAACCGCGTTCTCCTCGCTTGCGCGTCAGGCTAGTGTTTCCCCGGCAGACAACCAGTAGCACTGACAGTATTTGGCGGAGTTATGATCAAGGCGATCCCAGGTTTCGAGACAGTGCCTAAATTCCACTCGACAAGGCCTGGTCCACCAATTCGGCCAGCAGCTCGACCTCTTCGGTATCGACTTGCTTGCTTGTGCTGTTGCCTAACCCGTCGTCTGGACGGTCTGACGGCGTATCGAATCCCGCCAAATTGGCGATGGTGTGGCCTGCGTCGACGTCGCTGGTATCAGGTGTGACCGGCGGAGCCAAGTCCCCCTCAAGTGGTTCCTGGATCATGACCGCGGGTCGTGGAATCATGACGATGGTTGCTGGAGATATAGTTGCTGGAGATATAGTTGCTGGAGATATAGTTGCTGGAGATATAGTTGCTGGAGATATAGTTGCTGGAGATATAGTTGCTGGAGATATAGTTGCTGGAGATATCGCCGCTGCACTTGAAGCTGCCAGCGGTGCGGGCGAAGAAGCCACGACATCAGGAAGCTCGCTGACGACCAACAGTGCATCGAGCGGTGAGACGAAACCGCTATTGTCCACGTCGTACAGAAACAGTGGGTCAGGTACGTTTGCCAGTGGCTGCAATATGCCATCCGTGGGGTCGCTGACATCTGCCGCTTCGAGTTCAGCAATTATGAAAAGAGCATCCAAGGGTGTGGGGCCACCCACGCCATTCACGTCGGCAGGCTGCGATGAATTGTGCCATCGCGCCGAAATGAAACGCATGCCGAAATCTAAGCCGCCGATCGGGTTTGTGGTCGCGGAGTTGATGGCATAGGCCTGGTCCGGCGTCGGCAAGGTGATTTCCCAGTCGAACAATGACAGAGGGCGAATGTCGACGGGTGTGTTCAGTGGAACGGCCAACTCATATTCGCCTAGAAAATCGGTGACGGCCACCGTCTCGTTCTCATCCAGGACTCCATTGCGGTTCCGATCGACATAGACCGTGAAACCGACCAGTGCACCAGGCGAATCGCTATCCGATCCATCGCCGTCGGGATCCATGAACAACCGGCCCGTGGCATTAACTATACCCGCTTCGAGGACGGTTATCGCAAGGCTCACCGTATCATCTGGCGTACTGCCGACAGACGGGTCGTTGACCACGATATTGACATTGAGTGTCGGGTTCGCGATCGAGTCGAGTGATGCGCTGGCAGAGACAAACAGCTCCGTGCCGTCAATCTCGAACAAACCAGCATCGCTTCCCGACAGAGAAAGTTGATTGTCACCAATTCCGTCGACGTCGATGATCACGATGTCCGCGACCTTGATGCGGCCATTGGAATTTGCGTCCGCGGCCAAGGATGTGGTCGTGTCGGAAAGGCTCACGGTCGGCGCATCGTTGACGGCCGATGTGAGCGTAATCGTTTGATAGTCGAACAATCTCGAATTGTTTTCCAATAGCGGAAGCGAGAAGATGACGCCATCGACGTTGGTGCCGGCATCGAGAACGAAGAATGTCACCTCTTCAGAACCTGTGAAGCCGGGATTCGGCGTGATCGAAATGTCGGCCACCGCGGGACTGTTCGGCGTGATCGGATCCGCCGGCACGTCGATCGTGAAGTTCGTCGGCGAGACGACCCCAAATCGGATATCGTCTCCCTCAATATCGATCGCTTCCAACTGAATGTTGGTTGTGGTCTCGGCCTCGACGCTCATATCCCCAAACTGGTCTAACCACGGGTACGTATCCGAGGTGTCTGTCCCAATATTGACGGTGAATGTTCGCGAAAACTGGTTTCCGTCTATGTCGGTCGCCGTGACCGTGATCTCAGCCGAGCCGCTGGCCCCGGGAGCGGCTGTGAGCATGGCCACTGCGTTTTCTGTATCCATGAACACTTCCGCCGAAGCGATGACCACGCTACGCGGATTGCTTGTTGAGTTGTTGCTAATTGCCTCTCGATTCTTGTCACCCTCCACGATCACGCCCGCGATGGAATGGTTGCCATCCAGATGACGTGTCGCCCCTTCGGTAACGAAAAACTGGGAATCGTTCGTGTCATCACTAGACTTGGCATACGAAAGCATCCCGTTGCGGTTGTGCTGGAGCTCTTCGTGCAGTTGATCGACAATGTCACCCAAAGTCGACCCGCCACCGCCTGTTCCAGTTGGATCGCCGCCTTGGATCACAAAACCGTTGACGATGCGATGAAAAACGACGTTTTCGTAAAAACCGGTCTGGGCCAATTCGATCAGCCGAGAAGTAGGTATCGGCGCCCGCTGCTCAAACATGTGAAACGTCATCGTGCCCCAACCCGCGACGGCGATCGACATGCTGCGATTGCCTTCCAAAAGCACGGCCGAGACGAGACTCGGGTCGCTGCTGCTGATCGTGTACGTGAGCGGATCCCCGTTGGGATCGTATCCATCAAAGGAGACGTGTAGCGGTGAACCTTTTAAGACGGTGAGGATTTCATCACCGTCCGCATCGTAGCTTCGAGGTACGATCAGTTTGTCATTGAAGCCGTCGTTCACATTCGGTGTGCCGTCACCGTCGATATCGCCATCGGTGGAATCCGGTGTCCCGTCATTGTCAAAGTCAGTGTCCTGATCGTTGGGAATTCCGTCATTAAAGTAGTCGTCATCCAGATCATCCCGAATGTTGTCCTTGTCAATATCCGAGTCGACCAGTTTCACGGGGGCTATATAGGGTCCAGCGGACGTGGGGATCGGGACGCCACTTCTCTCGGAAAGTGTCTGCAACGACTGGGTGCCGGTCAGGCGTGAACCGTCGGGAAACTCCCAAGTGGGAAAACTACCGACTGGATCGCCGCTCGGGTTTAGGTCCGTATTGGTACCGGCACCAACTTCATTCAAGGTGACTGGACTGTCGAGATTTGTGACCTCGATGAATGGCAGAAACTGAGCACCGTCCTCGAAGAGCTCTTTCTGATCGGTGCAGTGAGGGCACCAGGAAGCTCCAAAGAAACGTGTTCCAGAGTCAGCTACGGCTTTGGCGAATTCGACCAGGTCGACGGCCAAGGTCCCCGACAACGCGGCTCTGGGCACGGACAAGTGCGTCTCGGTATCCGCGTCGTCCGCGGCTGGTGCTGCCGTCGAGGCCGATAAAACGATGCGTGGGTCCAACGCTTCGAAAGCCAGCGTTCGACGTCGTTGAGACATCCGTCCACAGCGCCTGTCGCGCGTGGATCGAGGACGTCGCCGGGGTAACTGCCCAAACCGGGGGGAGCTGATCGACATAGTGTTTTTTGCCAGTCGTCCGAGTGTGGGGGGACGGACGCGGGACCTTCTCTGATTGCCTTACAAACGTTGAATCGCCAAACCGAATTGGAGATGTGTAACCTGTCTCCCGAAACGGGTGGCGTAATCCTTGAATCGTGGACGGTTCGATGCCGACCTTGGCACTGTTAAACCGATTGGCTCCGCCGGCAAACCGATTGGCTCCGCCGGAGACCTGTTGCCGACGGCCTCTGACCGACAACGCCAACCGAAACGCCCTAATTCTTTAAGCTATGCTCGAATGCCCAAAATTGCAAGTAAATACGATCAAAAACGGGCCGGTAAGAACGTTGGCAAGAATACAAACAGACTCCTTTGAGGCTCCGATTCGCAGGTCAACGACCGATCAATCTCGATGGAACATCGCCGTTGGGAGATAGGGCGTATTGACTTTTATTGCGCAATGGTTAGCCCAACGGCCATCACCAATAGATGGCCACACTCCCAGGAGACTGATCCGGCGCACCTGTGAGGATTCTCCTGGTGGAACTACCTGGACAGATGGAAGCCGAAAAACCAATCCGTCGTAGCGGCAGCGACCGGCATTCTCACGCACTTCACGACTCGTCCGCGTAGGTTTCACCAACAAAATCCCTAACGCGGTCGCCACGATGTACTGATTGCGTTCGACATTTGATACCCGCGAACTCCGCGTGACGCCCTTTTCACGATCTGTTGCTAGTAGTCTAACCAAGTGTCCAAAAGCCAATGATTTCGAGGGAATCACGATGGTTGTCGCGGTATCACTAAAAATGACGGCAGCTGGTTTAAGAACACCAAAAAGAAACAGGAAATCTCAGTTGACTTGAGAGGCCGTTATTTGAAAGAATGAGATTGTCGGATGTGTGAGCGGAAGTTAATGAAACGTTCGCTGTCATGTTCTTGGTTTGTTTTAATCCCGTAACCTCAATTGCTCGTGAATCTCTAAACGCATTCTTGCGTTCCATTCACATCTTCCTGGGATCCCTTCAGTAGGGGTTCGGTCTTTTGCCTGACGGCGTCCGGAATTGGCATTTTCCACGATGGGCGGTGTGCGCGCTGAGGAAAGCCGCCCGCCGTATTGTGTCGTGCTTGATTTCCGGCCGTGGCTGGATTTCCCGTCGTGCTTGATTTCCGAGTGACCCACCTTCCCAGGAGCGATCGAGATAGGGTGCGCCCGTGATGTGTTTAGAGATCACCCGTGTGAGATTCTTGGGTGGATTCCGCGACGGCACCGAATCGAACACACAAATTCTCTCAAAATGAGAAGGGGAGGTCGTGCTCTATGAGACGTAACACAACTTGCTTGGCTGGAACCATCGCCATTCTTGTCGGAGGCATGTTTGCCGATACATCGCGGGCGACTACCATCGCGTATTGGTCGTTTAATAACGACCTGGGTGTGAGTAGTTTAAGCTCGATGATCGAGCATGACGCCAATATCGGCACGGGGCAACTGTTCCAACAACGTTCGGTAATGGATGTCGACGGGGCGCCTGGTACGGAATACACGCCGTCATCCGGTCCCGCGTTCACGGCGGGCCAGGCGATCGCGTGGGAAGAAGTCATCGGCGCAGGCGAGGATTATGCTGAAATGCTGATGAGCTTTAGCACAATGGGAATGCGCAAGATCTCAATTGGATTCGACGTTCTAGGGAATTCAGATCCAGGTGTTTTCGTTGCCGACGTTGACTATGATCTGTTGGCGCTGGTGGATATTACCGACCCGGCCGGTGGCACCGATCCCATCAAGGCGTTCGCCTCCGCCGGTACAAATCGACATGACAACTTACCGATAGGAGCGACTTCAACCACCTACAGTCGGGTGACGATTTCGTTAGCGGATGTCCAGGAGCTGAATGACCAGACAGTTGTTTCACTACGACTTCGTGATTTCGGCTTCGGCGGTGCCACGTCCATCGACAACGTGGAAATCACCGGCAGGCCGCTGCCGGAGCCAAACAGCTTGGCGCTCCTGTCGATGGGATGTTTTTGCTACCTAAATAGAAACCGGAGACAACAAGGAACTTGTAAGAATTAGGTATACTTGGAACTAAGCCCGTGGATTGAAATCAACCTAAAAATGTATCCTGGAGGCTTCCAGGGCCAAGTCAGCCATCGAGCCGCCGCCATGAATTCCAATCCCAGCAAACCGCCATTCGCTCAGTGGTTGGGTCGGCCTGCTGTTGGAAAGATTTCGAATCTTTACGAGCTATTGGGGCTGCCGGTGCGATGCGAGGAGGCCGACATCATCGCCAATGTCGCCGACAGCCTCATCGAGCGTGTACGGAGCGTCGACCCAGGTGATCATTTCCAGGCCAAGGCCCAGCTGTTAGAGAAGCTGGAGCGAGCGCGAGATTGTTTGATGGTTCCCGCACGTAAGAGCGCCTACGACACGACTTTGGCGGCAGCGGATCCGGCATCATCAGCAATTCCATCGCAAGTCGCGGCGCCCGAATCGGCTGTCTCACCGAAGTCGGCTGTCTCACCGAAGTCGGCTGTCTCGCCGAAGTCGGCTGTCTCGCCGAAGGCGGCTGTCTCGCCAAAATCGGCTGTCTCGCCAAAATCGGCTGTCTCGCCAAAATCGGCTGTCTCGCCAAAATCGGCTGTCTCGCCAAAATCGGCTGTCTTACCGAAACCTGTTGCCGTGGCTCGCCCTGTCGCCACGCCCAGTTTATCCACGGCCTTACCTCCGTCCTTACCCTCAGCGCCAACGGAAACGGTCCCGCGGCTTGAATTGCGGCCGGAGGACGTAAGTCTCGCCGCCAAACGACGAAAACTTCGAACGGGAGGATGGACCGGCTGGTTAGTGGCAACGGCCGCCGTTTTGATGTTGGCTTTATTGTTTTTAATCGCCAGCGGCGGTGGTCAGCGACTGGTCGAGGAGCTGCGCGGAGGAACTCAGCAACGAATGGACGTGGCGGACGCTGTGGAGCATCAGGCGAATGGCGAAGCGCCAGCTGCGATGGATGATGTGGCTGAGATTTCCGGGGATGTTGACCGTGACGACGTCGGAGAAGTTCAGGGCGACACAGGCGAAAACGGATCGGCAGTGATCCAAGACGACGGCGACGTTGGATCCGTCTCCGCGGTTGACGGTGCCGCACCGCGTCCGAGCGCCGTTGAGGAGGAGGATGACACCCTTAATCTCGACGTGAAAGTGGAACAGGTGCCCTTGGGGGATGTTCCGCGGCAGTCCGAGTCCGGGCCACCCGATTCTGACGCGGGTTTGGTGGTTCCGACTGGGAACAGCGAGACCGTTCCATCATCGGTCAGGCTCTTGTCGAGCGATGAGATCGGCGAATTGAGTCGTGCGTTGGAGAAGGCCAGGCAATCGATTCGTGATCGCGATATGGAAACGGCGATGAGAGAACTCAAAGTCGCCACCGAGGTCGCTCGGGGCACTCCATTAGTTCCATTGGTTTTGCGGTTAGGTGAATTGCGCGAGCATGTTGACTACTTTTGGCGGGCGATCGATTCGGTCATGGATGTAGTTGAGGCGGGAAGCCTAATCGAGTTGGTCGACACCGCTTCCGTGGTCGTGCATTCCACCCGGGAACGAATTGCGATCAAGAAGGGGGGCCAGATTCTTAGATATACATTCGCCAACCTGCCGATTGGACTGGCCGTCGCCTTGATCGAGTCCTACGATCCCGACGATGCGGTCAAACTTTCTCTGGCCGTGGGCGCGGCGATTGCCGTGGACGCTGACGGAAATATCGAAGATGCCCAGCGGTACTGGTTGTCATCGGCTGCCGCGGAGGATTTGCGCACGGCGTGCGAGGAAGATTACGGCGAAAGGGCGTTGGCAAGTTTAAACATCCCGCCGCGGGGTTCTTCGGATCGGTCGACTGAATAACCGCCTCTTTCGTGCGGCGCGCCGACAAACGTGCTTCGTAAGGACATCGGGGCACTAGGCAATACTGTTCGGCACGAAATGTGCTTGGGTCCGCCCCCACCGAGCTCGCTCGGCGGAGCGCAAGATTCTTCACTAACGCGACCCGCGCTCACCGACGCCACCTCCGAGCTCGCTCGGCGGAGCGCAAGATTCTTCACTAACGCGACCCGTGCTCACCAGCGCCCCCTCCGAGCTTGCTCGGTGGAGCGCAAGATTCTTCACTAACGCGACCCGCGCTCACCGACGCCACCTCCGAGCTCGCTCGGCGGAGCGCAAGATTCTTCACTAACGCGACCCGTGCTCACCAGCGCCCCCTCCGAGCTTGCTCGGTGGTGGTCGTTCCGCGAGTGGCGAGGTTTAGTGAAGAATCGCTGCTCCACCGAGCAAGCTCGGCGGCGGCCGCTCCGCGAGTGGCGAGGTTTAGTGAAGAATCACCGCTCCACCGAGCAAGCTCAGCGATTTTCTGGGGGCCATTTATTTTACCTCAGTACCATCGGGCCGTCTGAGCCCGGCGGGCCTATTATTTGAACCGGAAGTCGAGTTGGTAGTCGTATAGCCATGGAATAGTT
>Ga0310121_10002656_pt1 | contig 16786 bp, 11 predicted proteins | sample CB27_Tmax_986_MG_FD_203504 | JGI IMG/M metagenome (GOLD analysis project Ga0310121, IMG submission 203504) | Marine microbial communities from Western Arctic Ocean, Canada - CB27_Tmax_986 | ecosystem: Environmental > Aquatic > Marine > Oceanic | place: Canada: Western Arctic Ocean | collected...
GACGGCCGGGCAATACTCCGAATCGATGGCAAACGTTACGAACGTCAGTTGGTACGAATCAAGTCTGGTGAAATACTAGACGACATCAGTAATGCCATTAGAAGTAAATACAATTCTCGCACTACCAGGACGACGATAGAAGCCGGCGACGACTGGGTGTTCGAAGCGGCGCCAAGAAACTAGCGGCTCACAGGCCAGACCATGAAACGGTTTTATCTCTGTATTGCTGTCACGTTGATTGCCACTGTTGTGGCGGTTGCCTTCATCCCCGGTGTGGACGACTTCGTAGAACAAATGTTCCAGCGATACTTGGGCCGAGCCGCACGCTAGCGCACCGAAGCGGTTATTGCGCCGCCGGAACTTGTTCAGTCGACACGAACACTCCAAGATGTCTGGGATCAGGCAAAAGATCAACTGACAATGGACTCCAGACGCGGTCAACACTTACGGTAAGCCTAGAGGCATCCTCGGAACACTCACCAAATTCTGACGGCCGTTCGTGACCCGACACCGTAGTCACTGGTAAATTGATTCGACGCTGCACACGATCGTGCGATCTGAGCAAGACACGGTCCAACACCTGGCTGGCATCGCGTAACGTAACGACCAGCGGCTGTTTCGCGATGTTAGGATGATTCGACTGCAGTTCCACCACCGTCACGTCCTGAGTCGGATACAAACACAGTGTTCCTGTTCTCGAACTCCAACGCCCAACACGACCATCTTCTAGACGCTCAACAGCATAGAAGCCGGCCGGTTGCACCTGGCCCACTTCCCAACTCTTGACAGTTGATTCCCAATGTATCCAGATCACGGCAATGGGAATGCATATTACGGCCAGCACTGCCACTAGAGACCTGCGGCGCGTTAACCTCGGTTCTGGTCTCGGTGCCATCGAGACCATCATGGCAATTGCTCCCCAAAAAAAGATCTGAATCGCCTGTAAATAAAACATCCCTTGCACAAATGAATAGACAAAGAACGCCCCCAGTGCAGCCACTGCTGGAATAGCTCTCGACCGAGGATGCTGGAGTTCTCTGATAATCAGGCGAAACACCACAAGCCAAATACCCAGATAGACTAAAAATCCAATCCCCCCACGCGTGGCAAGAACTTGCAACCATGTGTTGTGAGCATCACCGTATGTGGCGACGGCACGCGTGGACTCCAGCGGAACAAATTCTGGATATCTCCACGCAAAAGCCCCCTCGCCTATTCCAAAAAATGGTGCTTGTTGCCACATCTCGAATGCGGTCGTCGCTAGGTTCCTTCGAACCGGGTCACCCGGATTTTCGAGAAGTCGTTCAAGCCCCGTCTGGGAATGAGACGAGGAAGTAGAGAACAGAGCGATGGCGGTAACTACCGCTATCGCCACAGTCACCAGCGCCCCTTTACCAAACACAGACGTCCACCGTATACCGCCGGCATGATAAGCCCCGTATCCACCGACTATTAGGAGGACGATGTGCACCGCCACAAAGCCACCACGTTGCCTGTTAGTTAAGAAATAGGCATACGCGATAGCGAGAAATACCAGTAACACCTGGCGTCGCCGCAAAGGACTCAGTAGTGACACACCTAGACTCACACCAAATGCCATGGAAAAGTACCAAGCAAACCATCCCGGGTTCCAAAAAATGGAATAGACCGACTGAAAAGGTGGATCGTCGAGCGCCCGTGGATCAAGGACACCCAGATATTGCGTATCAAGGTCAATGATCTGATGAAAGTCCAGAATGCCCAAAGTCATCGTTAATAGGAAAGCGATCACTGTCGCACGAAACGCGTTCATCACATATCGATCAACTCGCGCCCACACCAACGCAGTAGCCCATCCCACGGCAAATGCGAGAACACCCAGACTGTGAATCGAATAGAGCACGTCGGTTTCCCGACTAGTAAAACTTTCAATCAGGACAAGATGAAGGCTGTTCGCTTGTCTCCAATGAATCATGATTTCTGGGAGGACTGGTGCCAAGGCAACAAAGGCGGAAATAACACATGCCCACCCAACTAAAAGAACTGGGTGTCTAGGAAAAGGTATTCGCGCACGGAGAGAATGGATTGTCAGTCCGATAATATTGGAACCAACCAGCAAATTGATTAGCTCCATGTAACGGCCACCCGGCCGGTTTCCGAAGAACGGCAGTGTCAGAAAAATCAAGTAGAGTCCCCATGAAGGTCTCAATACCGAAATTGTTGTGGCAACAAGGATGACCCCCCAGAACCACGTTGGCATTGGCCAGCGCGCAACCGCTGGTAAAAGGCCTGCGGCAACCGCTACGACACCAAGCAGACAAAGCAGCACGCCAGCCAGCCAAGAACGATCGCTCCACAAAAAATGCTTTTCCACTGGTTCGGTTCCAGAGACTACAGAATCTGACAACAGGTTTCCATTGGGCTCACTGGGACCACATCGACCACCACTGCAATCCTGAGTAACATTATTTCTGTCATGCGGACGAAGAATCTTCCATTCCGTTTTTTAGGCGGTTCTGCCTCCGACCAAACAACACACTACCCAACAACCATAGCCAAATCAGCAAAGAAACCGACGTTAGACCAGCACCTGCATACAGTGATTGAGGAAAGAGTGTCAGCCTGACCAGGCTCTCACCTTTCGGCATAACCAGCCCCATCAGTGCATGATTAGACTGGATGAGCGTCGCTCTCTCACCATTGACTGAGGCTTGCCACCAAGGATAGAAAACTTCACTGATAACAAGGAAGCATTCCGAACGGCTGTTAACCACGTACTCGCGTAGGCGGGATGTTTTTAACGCCACCGCCACACGGCCACAGGAACCTTCCGAATGTCGTCCCGCCGTATCTACCTGGACATTTGTTCCCGACTCGATTAACACCTGCTTCATAGGGTCAAACATCGTGCCGTCAGGAAGCTCGCTCGATATGACCGCCACTCGTATTTCATTGGGCGTCAGCACTTTGACATCAGGAACAAGCCATGCCGGCGACCGCGCACGCTTGTTACGAATCAACACGTACGGAACATCGTCGTCAGGGTCAGATGAGAATGGATGCATCGTGTTTCCAATCACCCACCGACGGTCATCCAGTTGAATTTCCCCCGCCAACAGCCATGCTTCTGGCACTAAGGCGTAACGGACATCCAAGATGTCAAGTGCAAGATGTTCTTTCGACAAAATATCTCGACCCAGGTCCCCTGACCCTGACAAATCCAGCATTTGCGCATAGCGAGATAACACCAACGGATCTTTCCCACCAATTGTTGGTATTTCCCACGCCCTAGACATATTCATTTGAACAAATGGGTTATTGGGGCCATCCACAGCCACAATTCGCCCCTGATTGACGCGAAGTGTTTCACGAACAGCCTTCATCTGGGATGGGATCCGTGTCTCACTGTCAAAACTTTCGGCATACTGAAGATTCCTATTCGCATCAAGAAAGTGATAGACGAACATCTCTCCAGCGTGAAGGGCTATTAGGAGCGCCGTAAAAACAATTGCTGACGTCGTTCGCCGGATACATAACGTGATTACAATGATTGTGACTAGTGCGACAACGGCGGGAAATAAATACGCTCCAACTAAGTAGAACATGTCTTGGCGAAGATGTTCCCTGACCTCCGGCATGGAATACCAAAATACCCAACCCACGCACACGCTCAACACCGAACCAACGAACATCGCACGGCGGGCCAAAAACCAGCGTTCCTGACTACTCATGATGTGAGACATGACGAGACCAGAAGCCACAGAGATTCCAAACGCAAAAATGAAGAAGTGGCGTCCGGGCGACTGAAAGGAGCCATACAATGGAAGAAAGAATACCAGTCGAGAAAGTGGCGTCCACGCACCGAGAGTCAACAATGCTGCCACGGTGCAGGCTCCCATCCAAAACAGCAACTCGGACCGATGTTGCACCACATACCAACCCCCAACGACCACAAGGAATAGCGGAAGCAAACCAACATACCCGGCGGAAACCTGCGCGTGTTGTACAACGGTAGAACCCAAGACCTGTCCAACCAGAGGATCTACCCTGACTGCTCCCGCACCGAATTCTCCAAAAGCGTGGGGCAAAAAAATCGCCACGAGTTCTATGGGGTGAAGTGCATCAGCAATAAATAGTTCCCATCCGGCAGCCGCTCGACTGCTAAGAGAAGCCAGTTCGCGCGCCGGTATGAGTTGAATCGCCGCAAGGCCGAATCCCAGAACAAAAGTCAGCCCACCAAACACACCCACCCTAATAGCATCATCTCTAGAGAACTGACTAACCCACAACCGATAACCAAGGTATGCCGTTGACAGATAGACGCAATACACCATTAGCTGTGGATGTCCTGCCAGCACCATCAGGGCCAATCCCATCGATCCAACCGCGACACCGCTGGCTGTCTTACCGCGGCACACGAGACTAATCCCATACGGCAGGAGAGGCACCCAAGCAGCCACATGAAGCTGATTAAAGTGCGGAATGTGTGACATTAAAGTGCTGCTAAAACCGTAAACCACGCCACTGAAGAATGCCGCTGGAGGGCGTGCTCCCAAGTGCCTGACAAATAGAAAACATGTAAAACTCGCGATGACAAACGGTGCGAGTAAGAACAAATTCCATCCATACCCGACACTTACAAACATCCGAAATACGGGGTACCACATCAGCGCCTGCGGATCAGCGCCGATGGGATAGCCGGAGAAGAGGTACTCAGTCCAAATTTCCTGTCGCGATAGAAAGGCCGACAATCCAAAATCGAAAGAATCACTAGGGGCAATGTATCTGCCAGTGGAAAAACTTCTCCCAAAGAACAAGAGATAGAACGCTATGTAACTTCCGAGCGCAATCCACACCTCTCGGACAGACAGTGCCTTGAGGGCAATACCGACACCGTTTTGAAGACGTGTCCTCATCGAATCTAACAACATGCTGCCGACCTCCAACGGCTCCGATCTGATGTTCTAACGGTTCGCATCAGATACTGGGCTCCTGACTCATCTTGCTCGTCAGGACACCTCCTGCGACAAATGTGCCCCAACCCAACGTCCCCCTAAGTCACCCACCCATTGGCGTAGTGTTCTCAGGCGAGTTGGTTGACTGGACAGCACCTACCAGGACTATCAACAAATATTCACCCAGCACCATAAGGAGGGTGGGCGTGGGGGAACGCAACGAACTCACCACCACACTAGTCTAAAAACGCGATGCCGCCCCCATGCACAATTTCAAGCGTGGCACTACCGACTTCCAGGAAATCTCTGTATCCCCGAACCGGTTACATTGTCGAAGGTGGCCGGATGCTGACCTGTGCCCGCTGCGTAATCCTCCTCCGCCAGTCGTGCACCTTTCAACAGGGCCGGAAAGCCGTAATTGCCTTCGTGGCACCGTGGCTCATAGTAGATGCGATTCTCTTGATCACTTTGCCTACCGAGCTCTTGCTTCACAGTCCAAGGCTGAATCCAGACGGTTGGGTCCTCGATGGTGACCTCGTATTCGAGCGTGTCCGGACCTGTTCGCGTCCAACGTTCCACCAAATGCAGGTTTTCACGAGATCCTCTGAAATTCTGTTTTGGGGTGAAATTGGTAACGTCGATCACTAACGTATCACCCTCCCAGTGTCCCCTTGAGTCACCAAACCACTGCCGAATCGTCTCGGGAAGATGTGGACTACCATCCATGACGATGTTCCGCTGGAACCCTTGGCCTTGACCCTGATCGTAGTACATAGTGACACCACCTGGCGTCTGGATAATCCGGCGAAAGTTTCCCCCGAACGCTGTCTCTGAAGGAGCCAGGGAACCGAGCAGGCAACGGTCTCCAAATGCGCCATCTTCTGGGTTGTCGTGGCGATTCATCCGGCCGGTGTTGTATCGAGGAGGAGACTCATTCCGTCGCGGGGAGGGAACCGGATCATAATCCTGACCCGAGCACGCTGGCAATCCCAGCTGGCAGGTCTCAGTGGAGCGCAAAAGCGAACGTCGCCATTCGCGTTCCCTCGTAGCTAACGCCTGGGCCTCCTGGGTCAACGGCGGAATCCTGCCGCTCGGAGGATCAACAATCATCGAAGTTCGACGACCAAGGTGTTTAAATGACAGATGCGCGTTGCTATACGCGCCGGCAACGTCATTCTGGCTACCTGGCGCTGAACGCCTGTCTCCTCCGGTGGTCGTCTGGCCGGCAAGCAGCCGGGCTCGTTCGTTATCCGCCTCGGCGTACTCTTCGTCGGTGTAGAATTCACGGTTTCCAAAACCTTCCGGCCGTTCCAGAGGTGTATCAAACTCTTCCGTCCAAATCCCTTGCAGATCAGGCTCACCCCACGGTGTTCTCAGAGACGCATCCGACTGCGCCCCTGCGGTCTGTCCCATCAGACCAACCTGAGTAGAACCCACTAGTCCTACAACAACTACCAAGCCAACACCAAGCAGCGTGAGTATTCGTTTACGCATTCGATCCTCCCTTGAAATAGATCCGGCCTAACCTCGCCGACTTGTCAAACGTGTGTCTATGGCTTCGCAGGCAAGTCGCGGCGTTCGTGAATCACTTTCGATACCAATCATAGAGTGCGTCCCCGACCGGAACCTTTCGTGTGATGTCGACGATCATTGTTTCTCCCTCCCACCGCGTCACCAGCGGCTCTTTCCGCAGGTGGCCATAGTTAAACTCTTCCGCAAACTCGGTGCAGCGGTACTCCAGAAGCTGCATGTTCGGCTCCACACGCCGGTACAGTGGCATCGAGATTCGCCAAGGTCGCGTGAAGACGTTGGCATCCTCAATCGTTACATCGTATTGGATACGATCAGGCGTCACCGGGGTAAACCGCTCCTCCAGACGTAACGCTTCGCTATGGAAGTTCCCGGCGCGATCGAACCAATTCTTCCCGTTGAAGTAGTCCACATCGACCACCAGCGTGTCACCTTCCCAGCGACCGACCGAGTGTCCCATATAGGTGTAGTCAGGCGGGCGGGCGACATCGTCCAAATGAATAGTGCGCGCAGCGTTCGCAAACGCGTACGACATGTGAATTTTGTTCGTGCTCTGTGTAATCTCGAACGGATAAGGCATGTACGTCGCGCGTGGTATCCCGGGGAGGTAGCACTTCAGCTCGGGGTCTCGGTCAATCCAGTTGTCACCATTCTCCTGCTTAATGGCGGCCGCTTCTTGTGTATACGGAATCTCACCATCACCCTGCACGATACCGAGTGACCCAGGCACACCCGCCGCCGCTCCCAGAGCCACAACCGGCGCCGCTGGAACCCGGGCATAGGCATAAGGATAAATCCCCTCCTGCATGACGGCCCCGGCGCGGGCAGCGTGGGCCTCAAGATCCCAGTGGGCCTCGTTATTGGCCTGCCAAATTCCGCTCAAGTTCGGCTTACCATCAACGGTGGCTGGCCGGGTGGCCTGTCCCGTCGTGCGTGTCACCGACACCGAGATGACGGCACTGATTGCAGAGGCGGCAAGCACCGCGCCGAGCATCGAGCCTTTGAACAGACCTCTGATCCAATTATGCATCGACAATCTCCTCCTCATTTCCTCAGCGAGAATATCTGATTTATTGAGCGCCGCGTCACTCTTATCGACTCTCAGTGCAATTCGACCGGCAGGGTACGAGTAACATCAATGATCAACCTCTGAAACCAGCGTCGTCAGGACTGGCCCTCATCTCACGGCAAGGACAGAGTGGGGGTAACTCCAGCGGGAAGTTGTTGATCAAACGCTGTCAGCATAGTGATTTCTCCAGTCCACTGCCCCATCACGATTACCAGATCGACTAGGTCTCGTTCTCCAAAGAGAGTCACCGCCCTCTGGTACGTCTCTGGACTAACGTTACGGTCTTCAAACAGTTCGCGTGCGAATTCAATCAACACCACAACTTGCTCCTCAAGTCCCGTCGGCACCCCTTCGTTGCGAACCACGTCGATCACTTCTGTGGAAAGCCCGTCTTGACGAGCGGTGACCTCGCTAAGGCTCCACGCATGCTGCGAGTCAAGCGCTCGGGCCGTTAGGAGAATCGACAAATCAACGAGTGGTTTCCCAACACTACCAATCAGCGAGTCAAACCCGTCTCCGTGGCGTGCAATGTGTCCTTGACCTGTTCCTTCTGGAGAGAGCGTCCGCCCATAGAGATCACGTTCACCCTGCGGTTGCGACGGTGTGCTTCTTCGTAAAGAGAGCCGACTTCTGGACTCCGGATCAATATCGCCGGTTTGCTCGAACGGCAGCGGCAAGAGTTGTACCCACTCGGGAGGCATATGCTGATTGAAAGCCGTTAAGCGAACGGCGATTCCAGCATATCTAGCCATCAAGTCAACAAGGTCAATGAGATTGGTTTCTCCAAGTAACGTGACCGCACGTGCATAAGTTTCCGAACTCACGTGATGGTCGCCATAGAGCTCGCGACCGAATTGAATGATGACCTCCTCCCGGTCGCCGAGTCCTGTGAGCGTCCGCCGCTCACGAACAACATCGATCACGGCTGGGTCGAGACCAACAGCAACAGCCTCCAATTCATGAAGTGACCACTCATACGGCTGGTCATACTCTCGGCCCGTCACCAGAATCCCCAGTTCTGTTAATCCTCGTCCTAACAGCGATGCCCACCGCGCATGTCCCATCCCGCGCTGTTGAATTTCGGCGACCACATCTTCCACGCTAGAGGCACTAGAAAATCGGTCAGAGAGACGGTTTCTGTACTCCGCGTGAACATCAGTCGGAAGCGTTGGCTCACGGGTCGCAGAAGCTCTTTGTTCTGAGTAAACTGACACCGAGTTTCCGGCGGTTACGATGCCGAAGCAAACCACCACAGCTACGGTCCCAACTCTCACGTGCCTCCGCAACATGCATGCCTCCTTCACGAAAAATCGATTACTGATCTATTTGAATCGTTTTCGTTCAGTGTGACGCGTGCCCTGTAAATCAACTCGGACAGCCTCCAGCCCGATCACGGTATGCACCGTGCCGCCTTGTTTGACGGATCGTCGACGGTGCCTCCTGGCTTATCACGATAGGCCTCATGGCAGTTGTAACAGGCGTCCGCAATCACATTGGTAACCTCACTGACCGTCGCTTGGTCTCTGGTTTGTGAAGCACGGTAGGCAGCCTTTCCGGCTTCGATCATGTCTGCGGTGTACTGAATCCAGTCTTCTTGCTCAACAGGAACAGGCTGACCGTTCTCACACAAGCGTCCAGGCGTCAAGAACAGCGGGGAGGCCTCGGCGAGCGCAATCGCTGCGTAATCCACAATCTGCCAGCCGGAATAGATACCTGCGCCCCACTCGACCCACGAAAAATTATTTGTCGCATCGAACGTCTCGTGAGGAAGACCGGGATCCTGGATCTGGGCGTTGAATAGCAAGTTCGAACTGGGAAACAGGATGCCACGCATGACCTCAGCCAAGTTTCCAACTGGAGGGGCTGATGATGCCGTCAATGAACTCGACGGCTCCGGATCGCTGAGTCCGGCCGGCCAGTTGATCTGACTTAAGACAGAAACGTCGTCACTGAGCTCAGTCGGTCCCGCTGGAAATTCATTTATTTGAAGCACATACGACACAAGATTTACCGCCTCTTCGGCTGTCAGTTGTCCAGGCGCGTCTTCAGGCATCGTGTTTTGTATCTTTCCTACTAGGTCAGATAACGGCACGCTGCTCCAACCGCTCACAAACGTGTCTCCGGACAACGGCGGCCCCAACCCCCCATTCAATGACCGACCATGGCAGACAGCACATTGAGCCAAATACAGCACCTGACCTGCCTGGGCCTGCTCGGGCGTGTACGCTCCGTCGGTGAGCACTCCTTGCGCCTTGGTAACCACCGACAGAGAAGAAAATACGGCGCAGGCAAAAAGAGCGGTGACTGCCACGTGCGGATAGAAATCCCTTCTCCATAACCCTGCCTGCCGCCCAGGATTAGCGCTTCCCGTCGAATTCGACAACATCGGTGTTCTCCTCAGGAATCAAGCGTGCAGTATGCAACGCTCAAAGAACCACTCACGATAATTACAAAACTTCCCAAGTGGGAGACAAAACTGTGGAGAGTGACACGACTTCCTGTTACTCCCCACCGCTGCCTGCACACGTGTGGCAATACAAGCAAATCCAAGCCTGCTCAGCCAATAGAAATACTAATCAAGAATAGCACTTGTGGCTAGACTTCAAACAGACAGAATCTTCCTGAAATACTTCCAAACATTGGCTTTGCAAGATTCTAGTAGACATAGTAAGAACTGTCTTGCTCTGGACAACTAATTGGGGAACACTACTCCAGCGTCGTTCACGTCTCATACGTTGACATCATTACTGGGAGTAGGAAATGCCAACAACCATGGCTACAGCCGCCGGACGGTTGACACTGCTGATCTTTGCCTTCTCGATGCTAACTGGGCCGCCACTAAGGGCCCAGTCATACCCGTTGGCCGGTCACGGCGGAAACTACATGTTTAACTTTTATTTCCCTCCGGCTCCGAGCTCCACGCCGTGGGCGCCGGACTGGTCTCCGGACGGGTCGTTGATCGCAGTAGGCATGAGCGGGTCAATTTGGACCATTGAGCCACAAACCGGACGCGCCGAAGAAGTGACCTACTCTCCCAAATACCATTCTTCGCCGGACTGGTCACCGGACGGCCGGTGGATCATCTACACGGCCGACGATGGCGGTCAGACCATCCAGCTCGAGATTGTCAATGTTGAATCGGGTGAGAGTCACCCCATGACCAACGACGACCTTATTTACACCGACCCGGTGTTCTCGCCAGACGGGACCCGTGTCGCGTACGTGGCGACCAAACCAAATGGCTACTTCAATATCTACATCAGGGCGATCGAGGAAGGGCAGTGGACTGGAGACGAGATTGCGGTCACGCAGAATCACGAGTATCGGTCCTGTATCGACTGTCCCCCGAGCAACCGCCTCTACTTCGGCCCTTGGGACATGCACATCACTCCGGCGTGGTTTCCGAACGGCAATGAACTTTTAATCGTATCGAATCGCGATGTGCCACTGGGTTCAGGGAATGTATTGCGGGTCCCCGCGGAAGCGAATGGCATCACCCAGGCGCGCACGGCGCTAGCCGAACAGACGCTGTACCGAGCGCGCCCGGATGTCTCGATCGACGGCCGGCGATTTGTGTACTCATCAACCCGAGGGGCCGCCGACCAGTTCAACAACCTCTACGTGCAACCGACGGCTGGCGGCGAACCGTATAAGCTCACCTTCTTTCAGCATGACGCATTCCATCCACGGTGGTCGCCTGATGGGGAGTGGATTGCCTACATCACGAACAAGGACGGCTTACCGCAACTCGCACTCCTCGAGACCTATGGCGGGGAACAACGGACGATCCATGTTACCGACCGGCGATGGAGTCGACCAATGGGCATCCTCTCCGTACGAACTAGAAACAAACATTCAGGAGGAACAACTGGCACCCGAATTCACCTAACGGCTGCCGACGATAAGTCCTACACACCTTCCAACGCTTACGCTCGCGTCAGTGCCGCTGGAGATCGAGTTTTCCATACGACCGGCGACTTTACTGTAGAAGTTCCCGTCGGCCCAGTGGAGCTAACGATTGTGAAGGGATTCGAGTTTGCCTTTCAACAAGTCAATACAGAGGTTAACGAAAACGAAGTAACGATGCTCTCCATTGACTTGGAACCAATCACCGACATGGCGGCGAAGGGATGGTACGACGGCTCGACGCATGTCCATATGAACTACGCCGGCAACCTGCACAACACTCTCGAGAACCTGATGATGATGTCAGCGGCTGAGGATCAGGACCTGGTCCTCGAGCAAGTGGCTAACAAGGACAACCGAATTCTCGATTATCAGTTCTTTGTTCCCGGCGGTGGGCCCCATCCCCTTTCGACGCCGGAACGGCTGATCGTGGTAGGTCAGGAATATCGACCGCCGTTCTATGGGCACGTCTTTATGTATGGCATGAAGGATCATTTAATTTCTCCGTTCACGACCGGCTATGAAGGCACGGCCATCGAGAGCCTGTATCCCAGTAATACCGACATGTTCCGCAAGGCACGGGAACAGGGTGCCTGGGTGGGATACGTTCACGCCTACGGTGGCGAGCAAGACCCTCTTGAAGGTAATCTCGGCGGCGCAAAGGGAGCTATGGTCGATGCGGCCCTCGGCACGACCGATGCCGTCGAATGGTCGGCTGCCGGCCGCGCCGGCTTCTTTCCGATGTATGCCATGTGGAATAACGGCTTGAAGGTTACCGCGGTGGGGGGGGAAGACTCCATCAGCAGCCTTCACGAGAGCAAGCTGGTTGCCTCGGTTCGAACCTACGTTTACACCGGGGCCCTCGGTCTCGACATGAAGGCCTGGTTCGACGGAATGCGCGACGGTCACGCCTTCGTATCGACGGGCCCTCTTGTTGAATTCACCGTCAACGGAAGTCTTCCCGGAGAAACGGTCGAGCTCCCAGCTGGTGGAGGCACTGTTGACATCGCGGTGCGCGTGCGATCGATCGTTCCACTGGAGACAGCACTACTGGTACATAACGGCGAGGTAATTGACGAAATCAGGCTCGATGGGGATCGGACGGGCCTGGACTACACCACATCGGTTCAGGTGACTGAGAGCGGCTGGTATCACCTGCGGGCCGAGGGCACACCGGAGGACCGATACCCGCTCGACGCGCGGTACCCTCAGGCCTTTACGAACCCGGTTTGGGTGACGGTTGGGGACCAGCCGGTGCGAAGTCGTGAAGCAGCTGAATACTCAATGCGATGGATCGACAAACTGCGGAACATGGCTGAAGACTGGCCCGGGTGGCGATCACAAACTGAGCGAGATCACGTCTTTGCTCAATTTGACGAAGCACGACAGATCTATCAGACATTTGCTGAAGAAGCTCGGTGATGATGACGCCAGTGAGAGACTATGGGCTGACTCAGCACCAAAACCTAGCTCTTAAGCCTCATCCTCAGCTCGTCGAGCTCCGCTTGGAGTCGCGCGACTTCATCTGCCAGCTTTGGTAACCGACTGAGATACGCCTGCTGCTGCTTAATCTTACGGAGCGGTCGTGCAGGGGTACCCCAGTACACCTCTCCAGCGGGCACCCTTTTGTGACTCGGCACACCGCATTGTGCACCCACTATCGCATGGTCATCAATGCGACAATAATCTGCGATGCCAACTTGTCCCCCAATCGTTACGTGGTCGCCAATTCGAGAACTCCCGGCAACGCCGGTTTGGGAAGACACTACGGCTTGATTTCCAATCTGTACGTTGTGGCCAATTTGACATAAGTTGTCTATCTTGGACCCCTGCCCAATTACCGTCTCGTCTAAAGCACCACGGTCAACACACGTATTGGCCCCGATCTCAACATCAGAACCAACCGACACGTGACCTACCTGCGGAACCTTGACATGCCTATCACCATCGAACGCAAATCCAAAACCGTCAGATCCGAGAACCGCGCCAGCGTGCAAAATGACCCGGTCACCAAGTTCTGAACGTGGGTACAAAACCACCCTCGGATACACCACGCAATCCGAACCAATCTGGGAATCCCGACCAACATAGCAACCGGGATAGATCAATGTTCTATCACCAATCTCAGCACCATCCTCAATGATTGTCCACGCTCCGATTGCCACTTCTGCCCCCAAAGAAACATTCTTCCCCACGATCGACGTTGGGTGGATACCGTCAAAGGGCCGCACTTGAGGCAACAACCATTGGACAACATTTGCAAAAGAGACGCGTGGCTGATCAACGACGATGACAGTTCGGTCAGAAAAATCGTTAGCCGTCACAAGCACGCATGATGCGTGGCTGGTGAGAACCTTCTCTAGATGTTTACCCTCGGCATAGGCCAAGTCACCGGACCGAGCACGTTGCAAGCTTCCTACTGCCTGAATCTCAATCTCCGCTCGGCCATAAACGGTGCCGCCAACAAAGTCAGCGATCTGCTGTACTGTCTTCATGAGTGTCTCCTGATTTTCAAATAAAATACCTCTCGACCTACCTGATCTTGAATGTTTCAGAGGTGAATGCTAGTAAAGGTGGGTTCTGTACAATTTCTGTCCGACTTCCTTGGAAAACAGTGTCGGGAATGACAACAATTGATTTGATACGGCATCGTACGCCATGGCGAAAACGGACACTAGAAAAAGCATTCCCTAGTCCAATGATTGCAAGACTCGATCTACTTCAACAGCCACCTGATCCACACTGACTTCATTCAAGCACGAAGGCCGGCTATCCAAACTGGGCGGAGAAGGACACTCTTGAAAAAATCGTTCGCGACACGGAGAACATGAAAACCCAGCCGAAACAGCAATATGAGTCGTTCCGTTAGCGCCACGTGGAGCGGTTCGGTTTGGATTCGACGGCCCGTATATGCCGATTGTTGGTACACCTAGCGCCGCCGCGATGTGCATCGGACCACTATCGTTACCAACGTACAGTGAACAGCGTTCGATTACAGCAGCCAATTCGACCAGACTGGCATCAGTGAGAGCATGGACCGATCGGGAAGCAGCCCACCCAGGTGGACCTTCGAACGGATATCGGTCGTGAACGATCACCGGTAAATCTTCGTGTCGTCGTCCTATCTCCTGGACCAACCGAAAAAACCGATCCGCAGACCACGCCCGTGGTGTTTTTGCCGCAGCTGGATTAACGAACACCGGTCGGGTGCCAAGACGAATGCCTGCGCTGTGAAAGAAACTCTCCGCGTATTGTCGATCTGATGCCGTGCAGCACAACATGTTCCTACTGTCCGCAGATTGACTGCCAGAGGCTGACACCAAGTCTAAAAAGCCGTCGCTACGGTGTCCGTCAACAACCTCAACAACCTTATTCAAGAGTACGCGCCGGTAGTCAGTACCGTGTCCCACTCGTACCGGAATCCCTGCAAGCCAAGCGGTGAGTGCTGCCTCAAACGAAGTAGCCATGAGGACTGCTACGTCAACATCAACTGTTCGCAGCTTGCGGGCCGACGCCCAAATGGCCCTGTAGCGCGCAAGCCCCGTCTGGGACGTCTGGGGTGAAGCCGAAACCACTTCGCCGAATGCCGGACACCTCTTTACCAAGGCTATATGATTCGCTCTAGCCATCCCAATTAGCCAAGCCTCTGGAAAAGTTTGTTTAACCAGTTGCACCGCTGGTAATGCCATCATGATGTCCCCTACCCAGTTAGGCAGACGAATCAAGATTCGGTCAACCGGTCCATCACCGATAGTCACCATCATTCTTATTGAGCCAAGGTTTAATCAACGAAATCAGGAGCTAAAACGTTTTATCAGGGCGCTCCCGCCATCAATCGACGTTTCGGTCCCTAGCGTCTGGATTCCCTTCGAGCATCATAGGACATTACCATCCCTTAACTTTCCCTTTGGTTTCGCTCCAAGCAATTCAGATTACTCCAGCTGTGGACTCTTAGCGAAGAACCGTGTCCTGATCTTGCGGTAAATCATCAGAGCGCGCTAGTGTCATAGCCAACTATGGGTAGCACCGCGGTCCTGCGACTCACTGGTGTCAATGTTATTCGCGAGGACAAATCCATTCTTCACGAGATTACTTGGCAAATCAAACGACACGAACGCTGGGTTGTCTTAGGACCAAACGGGTCAGGAAAGACAACCCTTTCTCGATTAGCGGGCCTCTACATTCATCCATCTCAAGGAACAATCGATGTGCTTGGACGTCGGTTAGGTCAAACAGACGTTCGTGAGCTTCGCAAACATTTTGGTTTCACTAGCACGGCGATCGTAAAGATGTTGAATTCGAATCTGGTAGTAAGCGATGTCGTGGTTACGGGTAAAACAGCAGCGTTGGATCCGTACTGGCACACTTATACCGATGCTGACCGGGCGAAAGTAGAGCATCTTCTTGAGCGCTTCAGGTGCGGTCATCTTATTGATAGCACGTTTGGAAACCTCTCGTCTGGCGAACAACAGCGTGTCCTCTTGGCCAGAACACTGATGGCCAACCCATCCCTGCTCATCTTGGACGAGCCAACCGCGGGGCTAGATCTTGGAGGACGAGAAGATCTGGTAACACTGCTCGCTCGCCTCGCGACTGAGAGCTCTGGGCCTGCCATGATGATGGTGACACACCACGTTGACGAAATCCCACCTGGCTTTAACAATGTTCTCTTGCTCCGGAATGGACGATTATTCGCCGCTGGAAAGGCTGAAGATGTGCTAACGGAAAATCGACTGTCGGAATGCTTCGGAATCACCCTGCGCGTCGAAAAAAGAAATGGCCGCTGGTCGTCTTGGGCAGCCGAAAAGGTAAGCACATCCTCATTTTGATCTCAAAGACGAGTTGTCGCCTGAAACACCAACTTGAGTAAAGTAACTCAAATCAATTGGCTAGACGGAGCGTTAATCTGACATGCGACAAGCAGCTATCTGGACCCACCGAAAACAGGTATGAAGCCAAACACGATCGGTGGAAGGCGCTCTTCAATAGTTCAAACAAGGGATATCACGTGAGCCTTTCTCGAACTTTCTGGCGCTACACGGCGTTCCAGCTTCCAGGATGGATCATCGCAGGCCTCGGTGGATGGTGGGCTCATCACGCTATGGATGTTCCGATCTGGCTTGCGAGTAGTATCCTCTTGCTTTGGGTCATCAAGGATTATGTGCTCTACCCTTTTCTCCGGTCAGCCTATGAATTAGATCAAAGGCTTCCGATCGAACGTCTCATTGGCCAAATTGGCCTAGCAACCGCACAACTCACTCCCGATGGCTACATCAAAGTTCGTGGTGAACTCTGGCTGGCTAAAATCGAAAATGACGGCGAGATCGTGAATCGTGGGGATCCGGTG